>TARA_R110001599_G_scaffold52820_2_pt1 | contig 35024 bp, 29 predicted proteins | sample TARA_R110001599 | Tara Oceans TARA_R110001599 (sample SAMEA4398360) | marine metagenome | biome: Polar Biome; feature: [MES] marine water layer (ENVO:01000295) within the mesopelagic zone...; material: water (ENVO:00002006), including particulate matter (ENVO:01000060) such as......
CGCATGCGCACCATGCAGAAATGCATAGCTTGATAAAAGGCAAGAGGCAAAAAAAATAGCGCCCGCTGGGGGAGGAGATCCAGCGAGCGCCATTATATGCGACCGACAGTTGGGAGGAGGATCACTGTCAGTCAAATCGCGGGAACGTTGGGAGGAGGAGAACGTCCCGCGAAACCTGTTGTTTCTTTATTATAACGACTTGCGTGCGACAGTATCAATGTCGCTTCGTTTGATTCCAAGGTCTATAAGATCACGATCACCCAGGCGATTCAAGGCATCGCGCGTTTTGGTGAAATTGCGCCATTTCTGGTATGTGAGCATCATGTTCATTGTCTTGACCCGATCATCTGTTGGCATGGCAAGTGCGTCATCAACTTGATCTGCATATAGGGAATGGATTTGAGATTGTGCAGCGCAATAAAGGCATGGGTGTTATGAACTTCGTGCATGGCTTTGGTATCAGTCACCGGCATTGAAACTGCTGGAAGAGGTGAATGACACCAAATTTCCTTTGACCTATATTTTGGCGGTGATATAGAGACCCGCTCCTGTCGGAGATTTCAAGCGTGTTTACGCCGATCAAAACGATGGGTTATGTGCGGGTGTGGCGGAATTGGTAGACGCACCTGGTTTAGGTCCAGACGCCGAGAGGCGTGGGGGTTCGAGTCCCTCCACCCGCACCAAAATCTCGTCATTTTCTCTGATATCGTGAATGCAAGAGCCATTTTCGTGCCTGCAGTTGGGTGCCAGCAAGACGCAATGACAGGCATCCTGGAGCGAAGCGCCGAGGATGGTAGGTCGCTAAAGGGGCTGATAGAAGACCGCACTACCAGTTCCCGGTTGAGACAGTGCCAGGTAAGGGGTGGGATTTCTCGCCCTTGCTACTTTATGAATCACTTCCGGTGGGATGGGCTGCGTGTCATCCTGTCCGCTTTCGCTGTTAATGAGAATTTTTCGCGTTCTTTTATCGCGAGATTTGAAGGCAAAACGACACAGCGCCCATGCCGAATCTCCATCGATTGGTACGAGAAATCAAACGACCTCAAGAGTCTGGGCATATCGGTATTGAACTTGCCCTATTGCCATTGAATATGCGTTGCCTTGGCAAGCCATCTGCGGGCTGGAGTGTTTTCGACCACCAATGGTGCCGGCACTACGTTTGTCTGACTGGGATGCCATTCCTTGAAATTGGAAATCGATAGTGAATATCTATTCGGTGCCAGCGGGGCAGGATTTGGGTTCCTCGTGACAGCACACAATATTGAAAAATGGGCCGGAATCACCGCGAATAGCGGATTTGCATTGCAGCTTTGCGACCAATTTGCTATTGCGCGGCGAACGCCCGTTGGCGGCAACCGATTTTCGCTCGCATGAGGATAGTATATCGGACTGCGCGATACGGAAAAAGTCAATAATTACAACGGTTCAGCGCCCAAGTTGCTACGGCAGGGGTGCTGCAGCTGATCGTTGCCAAGCTTGGCAGGCAGTAGAACATCACTTTGACCAGCCTTTCGGCAGGTGGTGATTGATACGAGATTGAAGGTTTGAATATGCAGGTTACAGAAACGCTGTCCGAGGGTCTGAAGCGCGAGATCAAGATTGTCATTCCCGCACAGGACATGGAAACAACGCTGAACGAGCGCCTCGTGGACGCCAAAAACAAGGTCCGTCTCAACGGATTTCGTCCGGGCAAAGTGCCGATGGCTCATATGCGCAAAATGTACGGCAAGTCGATCATGGCTGAATTGGTCAATGAAATGATCAACCAGAAGCCGACGGAAATCCTTGCCGAACGTGGTGAAAAATCAGCAACCCGGCCACAGGTCACAATGACCGAAGATGAGGCCGAGGCAAACCAGATTCTCGACGCCAAGGCTGATTTCGAATTCTCCATTTCCTATGAGGTTATCCCGGATATCGAACTCAAGGATATCAGCAAGCTGAAGCTGAACCGGATGATCGTTGAAATTGAAGATTCGGAAGTTGACGAGCAGGTCCAGCGTGTTGCTGACAGTGCGCGCACTTACGAGAGCAAAAAGGGCAAATCTGTCGATGGCGATCGCGTCACGATGGATTACCTCGGCAAGATCGATGGCGAGCCATTTGAAGGCGGCGCAGACAATGATGCCAATCTCGTCCTTGGTTCGGGCAATTTCATTCCCGGCTTCGAAGAGCAATTGCTCGGCGTCAAGGCAGGCGACGAAAAAACCATCAACGTCAAATTTCCCGACGATTATCAGGCAGCGCATCTGGCAGGCAAGGAAGCCACCTTTGATGTGACCGTCAAGGATGTCGCCACACCGGGTGAACTTGTGATTGATGATGAGCTGGCAAAAACGCTGGGTCTGGAATCGGCCGATCGCCTTCGCGAAGTTATCCGCGAACAGATTGAAAGCCAGTACGGTCAATATACCCGCCAGAAGATCAAACGTCAGATTCTGGATGCGCTGGACGAAGACTACAAGATCGAGACTCCGGAATCCTTGCTTGAGGTCGAATTCAACAATATCTGGGGTCAGGTCACGGGTGATCTGGAACAGTCAGGCAAAACATTCGAAGACGAAGAAACGACCGAAGAGGCAGCCCGCGAAGACTACCGCAAACTTGCCGAGCGTCGCGTCCGTCTTGGTCTGGTGCTTTCCCAGATTGGTGAAAAAGCCGAGATCACGATTACCGAAGATGAAATGCAGCGTGCTCTTTATGACCAGGTTCGTCAGTATCCTGGTCAGGAACAGCAGATCATGGATTATTTCAAGCAGACACCTGATGCTGTTGCCCAATTGCGTGCGCCAATCTTCGAAGAGAAAGTCATCGACCACATCATCAGCCTGGCTGATGTGACGGATCAGACTGTCAGCAAGGAAGTGCTGATGGCCGATGACGAAGAGGAAGAAGCAGAAAAGAAACCTGCTAAGAAGGCCAAGGCAGCGCCAAAGAAGAAGGCTGCTGCCAAGAAGAAAGCCGACGCTGAATAATCGGTTTTTCTGACAGATTAAAAAGGCCGCACTTGATGCGGCCTTTTTTGTATCCAGATTTTGAGGACGGCAACGCTCGGACACCGTATTTGTCAGATCAGCGAAAGGCCTTTCAGGCTACTGTGGCCATCTCGGCCAATGATGATGTGATCATGGATTGCAATGCCCAGTGGCGTGCACGCATCGATGATTTTGCGGGTCATGTCGATATCAGCACGCGATGGCGTCGGGTCACCGGATGGGTGATTGTGCACGAGAATGATGGCCGTCGCGGACAGCTCCAGCGCGCGTTTGACAACCTCGCGGGGATAGACAGGCGTATGATCCACCGTACCTCTTTGTTGAACCTCGTCGGCAATCAGCACATTTTTCTTGTCCAGAAATAGGATGCGGAACTGCTCGCTTCGTTCATAGGCCATGGCCGTTCGGCAATATTCCATGACGGATGACCAGGACGTCAGGATGGGGCGATTGACCAATTGTCCCTTCAGCATGCGCTGATTGAGGGCTGCAAGAATTTTAAGGTCTCCAGCGACTGCAGCGCCGATGCCCGGAACCTCGCACAACAGATTGGTCGGAGCGCCCAGAACCTCTGCCAGAGAGCCGAATTTCTCCAGCAGGGCCTTGGCCATGGGTTTGGTATCTTTTTGCGGTATGGCGCGGAAAAGAACCAGCTCCAGCAGTTCATAATCTGCCAGTGCCTCCTGTCCGGCGCTCTGAAAGCGCAGCCTTAGCCGGTCTCTATGCCCTTTGTGATCTGAACTCTCTGGCAGGGAAATCTCCTACCGCTCAGATGTGCCAAGCCCAGGCGTAAACAGACCCGCTGGCGAAAGGGTGAATATCTCGCAACCATCCGCAGTGACCCCGATGGAATGCTCATATTGCGCTGTCAAGGAACGGTCACGGGTGACCGCAGTCCAGCCATCGGCCAGCACTTTGACGTGGGGTTTTCCCAGATTGATCATCGGTTCAATCGTGAAAATCATGCCTTCACGCAGTTCGACACCTTCATGGGCGCGGCCATAATGCAGGATATTGGGCACATCATGAAACAATTTGCCCAGACCATGACCGCAGAAATCGCGTACCACCGAGCAGCGTTCGGCCTCCGCGTATCGCTGTATGGCCTCTCCGATTGCGCCGGTTCTGGCGCCGGGTTTGACAACATCCAATGCCAGCAACAGAGATTTATGTGTGACTTCCATCAGCCGGTGGGCGGCCCGTTTGATTTCTCCGACGGGATACATGCGGCTTGAGTCTCCGTGCCAGCCATCCAGCACATAGGTGACGTCAATATTGACGATGTCGCCTTCGCGCAATGGCTTTTCGGAGGGAATGCCGTGACACACGACATGGTTGAGCGATGTGCAGCAGGAATTTGTATAGCCACGATAATTCAATGTGGCTGGAACTGCGCCATGATCCATGCCGAATTCAAAGACAAACCGGTCAATGGCCTGGGTTGTCAAACCCGGTTCAATCATCGGAACCAGTTCATCAAGGCAGCGTGCGGTCAACTGACCGGCCTTGCGCATGCCGGCAAAGCCTTCCGGGCCGTGAAGTTTTATATGGCCATTGTTCTTGTTTGGCGCTGCAATGGCGTCGATGTAATTAATCAATTGTTTTCCTCACAGACCTGGTTCGTCAACAGGGATCATGCTGTCAAAGCATATTTCCTGCGGGCTTATGTGGCACCGGACAGCCACGGCTTCAACGCCGCGGGAAATTGCCCGGTCAAATGCTTCTGCATAATTGCTATCGAGATCGCGGCAGATTTTCAACCGGTCGCAATCGGATCGCTGGACAAGATAAACCATAATACCACGATTGCCAGCTTCTACCATATCTCCCAGTTCTTCGAGATGTTTGGCGCCGCGGCGGGTTTCACTGTCGGGGAACTCTGCCAGATTTTCCTGCCTGATGAAATGGACATTTTTCACCTCGACATAGGCCGGCGGGCGCTCAGGGTCTGTCAGCATCAGGTCTATGCGTGAATTTTTGCCGTATTTCTGTTCTCGTTTGAGTTCTCCGTAGCCGTTGAGCGTTTCCAGCCTTCCGGCAACAATTGCTTCCTCGACGATCCTGTTGGGCAAACCGGTGTTGATGCCGACAGTGGTGCCGTCGGCCTCGACCAGTTCGAGCGCATGATTGTACTTGCGGGTCGGGCTGTCATGGACTGACAACCAAATGGGGGATCCGGGGGTTGTCAATCCACGCATCGATCCGGTGTTCGGGCAGGATCCGGTAATTGTCTGGCCATCGGCAAGCACGGCATCGAAGAGAAACCGCTTGTAGCGTTTGATCAAAGTCGCAGGGACGAGTGGTGTCGGAAATTTCACGTGGTTCTCTCTGGCAACCGAGGCCATGTTCGAAAGTCGTTTTGTTGAATGGCAAATAGACGCCTGCGAGTGCGCGATCTGTGACGCGAACCGCCGCCCGTTATTGATGCAAACACCTATACCCGTATCTTGACGAAACTGCCCGGGGCATCTTCAATTGCGTTGAGTTTTCCGCCACCGGGAATGCGGGCCGGGACCATTTCCTTGTCCTGCTTTTCTATCCATTCATGCCAGTGAGGCCACCAGGAACCGGGGTGTTCCTTGGCTTTTGACACCCAGGCGGAAAAATCTCCCTGAGGCTTCGTGCCGGTCCAGTACTGATATTTTTTCTTGGCCGGCGGGTTGACGACACCGGCAATGTGACCAGAGCCGGACATGACATAGGTCACTTTTCCGCCAAAGTACCGGCATCCTTCAAAAACCGATTGTGCCGGTGCGATATGATCTTCGCGGGCTGCCAGATTGTAGATCGGAATCTTGACGTCCTTGAGCGACAGGGTCTTGCCATCCAGAACCATTCGGCCATTGGAAAGGTTGTTTTCCATATAGCAGTTGCGCAGATAAAAGGAGTGGTTTGCAGCCGGCATGCGCGTTGCATCCGAGTTCCAGTAAAGCAGATCGAAGGGCATCGGTTCCTTGCCCTTGAGGTAGTTGTTGACGACATAGGGCCAGATCAGCTCCGAAGAACGCAGCATGTTGAAGGCTGTCGCCATTTTCGAACCGTCAAGGTAGCCACGGTCCTTCATGTTTTCCTCGATGGAATCGATGTTTTCGGCATCTGCAAAAACCATCAGATCACCGGCATGAACGAAATCGACCTGCGTAGTAAACAGGGTGGCAGAGGCGATGCGGTGGTCACACTCCTGGGCGAACAGAGCCAGTGCAGCAGCAAGCAATGTGCCGCCAACGCAGTAGCCAATGGCGTTGATTTCCGTTTCACCGGTGGCTTTCTCAACGGTGTCGAGTGCAAATCCGATTCCCTCGCGGGCATAGGCGGACCAGCCCTTGTCCGCGTGGCGTTCGTCCGGATTGATCCAGGAGATGACAAAAACCGTGTGCCCTTGATCAACAGCCCATTTGATGAAGGATTTCTGCGGATTGAGATCAAGAATATAGAACTTGTTGATCCATGGCGGACAGATCAGCAAAGGGCGCTTCAACACGGCGTCGGTCGACGCATCATATTGGATTACCTGACAGATGTCGCTTTGTGCCACGACCTTGCCGGGGGTAAGCGCCAGGTTCTTGCCCACCGCAAAGGTGCCTTTGTCGGACTGTCTGATGCGCAGGTCGCCGCGGCCGGCCTCGATGTCCTCGGCCAGCATGCGCATGCCACGCACCAGGTTCTCGCCGTTTTCGGCGACGGTTTCCTTGTACACTTCGGGGTTTGTCAGGATGAAATTTGCCGGCGACAGGGCGCTCATCAATTGCTTGACGTAAAATTCAGCCTTGTGGCGGGTGTGTTCATCAAGCCCGTCCGCATCCGTGACCAGTTTGTCCGCCCAATCGGCGGTCACCCAATAGGCCTGGCGCATGAAACTGAAAAATGCGTTGTCCTGCCAGTCCTCGTCCTTGAAGCGTTTGTCACTCAAATGGCCTGCGGCCGGATCCTCGACCTCTTCACCGGAAAATTTACGAACCGAATTTGACCAGATATTGAAGTAACTGGAGAGCAGGTGCGTTTGTGCCTCGATGGCGCGTTGGGGGTCGGACAACCAATATTCTGACAGTTTCGAGAAGGTCTTGACCATATCGGTGGCGGGGCCCGAAAGGCTGTCTTTCTTCTCTCCGGTTTCACGCGGTGTGACCCAGGCTGATGCGGCCTTGCCAAGGTGTTCCATCACATGGGCCATGTTACGTGCCATGGCTTCTGGATCCTTGACGACAAAAGGTTCTATCGCCGACATATTTGCCAGATCTTCGAATTCACTCTTGCTCTCGCCGGGTGTTTTTTTGCCGCCAGATTTATCCGAAGGGTTGTTTTTTTCCTGCGGGCTTTTGCTGCCTCGAGCAGTCATGGCTTCGTCTTGACCAGTCGGGTCTTTTTTTTCCGCCAATGTGAGCACCTCCGCGCTGCGCAACCAATTTTCAATTCGTCCGTCTTTCGGTCACTTTATTATGCAACACTTATGGAAATAATGTAGGTATAAATTGCAGTTAAATCATTATCCTTTGGTGAAGACGTTTGTGGTGGAAAATATGAGCGGAAGGTTGAAAAAATATCTGGGATCGGCGTCCAGGGGATTGTCCCTGTCAGCACTCGTTTTATTGGCAGGGTGTGTTTCGGCTTCGCTGGAAGATGCGGCCCCCAAGCAAGTTCCGACGCCTGAGAGTCCCAGACGAACCGGCGATGACGCGGCAAGCAATGCGGCGTCTGAGGGCAACCAGATCCAGCAGGCCGCATCGCCGCGTGACGCCGGTGCAGCGCGTGACAACAGCTTCGTGAGCCAGGGCGCCTTGAACAATGATGTGTTTCCGACATTTGCACAAACGCCCAGAGCGGCCACTGTCCAACTCAGTGATGAAGACAAGAAGGCCATGCTTGAAGAGATGCGGGCGATTCGTGCCGCCAATCAGGCAACCGGAAAAAGGGCGGTCGCCGCTTCCCGGCGCAGTGGCAGCCTTGATGATGTCGCGCGAACACATGCGACTGAAACGAAAGCCGAGATTGAAAACTGAAGCTTCCTTCGCCGGGATTGCCAGCTTCAATGCAACCATCTATTGGAACGCCCGACAGTCCTGCAACAGGCCAAGTTAACACAGCGGTGGTCGATAGATTGATCCATCGATCCACCGATACCGGGGATCAAACCGAGAGCATCATGGAAGAATTTCACAAAGTCAGACGTCTGCCGCCTTATGTTTTTGAACAGGTAAACCGCCTGAAAGCCAGCGCGCGGGCGGCCGGCGCCGACATTATTGACCTTGGAATGGGCAATCCTGATCTGCCGACGCCTCAGGCGATTGTCGACAAACTGTGTGAAGTTGTACAGGATCCACGTACCCACCGTTATTCGACATCGCGAGGTATTCCGGGGCTCAGAAAGGCACAGGCGCGCTATTACGAGCGTCGCTTTGGCGTCAAATTGGATCCCGAGACGCAGGTTGTCGCAACCCTTGGATCGAAAGAGGGTTTTGCCAATATGGCGCAAGCCATAACAGCGCCCGGCGATGTTGTCCTGTGCCCCAATCCGACCTATCCGATCCACGCTTTCGGTTTCATCATGTCGGGCGGTGTCATTCGGTCCATGACGGTCAAACCCGATGACAGTTTTTTTCACTCACTGGAGCGTGCGGTTCGCCATTCCATCCCGAAACCGATTGCGCTGATTTTGAACTATCCGTCCAATCCGACAGCCCACACGGCGAGCCTTGATTTCTACAAGGATGTTGTGGCTTTTGCGCGAAAGCACGAGATCATTATCCTGTCGGATCTGGCCTATGCGGAGTTGTATTATGATGACATGCCGCCGCCGTCGGTTCTGCAAGTGCCGGGCGCGATAGACGTTGCAGTTGAATTTACATCCATGTCCAAGACATTTTCGATGCCCGGCTGGCGCATGGGATTTGCAGTCGGCAACGAACGACTGATTGCCGCCCTGTCGCGGGTAAAGTCCTATCTGGACTACGGCGCGTTTACCCCGATTCAGGTTGCAGCGAGCATGGCTCTCAACAGCGATGGCTCCGATATCGAAATTGTCCGCAATACCTATAAACGCCGCCGTGATGTGATGGTGGAATCCTTTGCCAATGCCGGATGGGCTGTCCCGTCACCTGACGCAACCATGTTTGCCTGGGCACCGTTGCCGGAGCGTTTTCGTAAAATCGGATCGTTGGAATTTTCCAAGCTGCTTATCGAACGTGCCGATGTTGCGGTCGCGCCAGGTGTCGGCTTTGGTGAATATGGCGATGAATTTGTGCGTATTGCTCTGGTGGAAAATGAGCACCGCATCCGCCAGGCTGCACGAAATATCAAACGCTTTCTTGCTTCCAGCGACGAAAATATGCAAAACGTTGTTCAGCTGGACACCCGGCGATAGCCGTTCACCTTTCCACTGATTAGACGCCCGGCGTATTCATTCATCGGGCGCAGCATCACAATGACTGGATTTTTCGAAAATGGTAAATGCGTTGAAGATCGGCATTGCGGGCCTTGGCACTGTCGGTGCATCGCTTGCCCGTATCCTGATCGATCGTCACGACAAGCTGGCGGATATTTGCGGCAGACCGATTGAAATCGTCGCTGTCAGCGCGCGCGATGAGAAGAAGGATCGTGGCGTTGATCTGTCACATGTGCGCTTTTATGCCGATCCCGTTGAATTGGCGGCTGAGGCTGACATCGACGTGTTTGTCGAGCTGATGGGCGGCGAGGGGGATCCAGCTCTCAGTGCTGTGCGCACTGCACTGGCGCGCGGCAAACATGCCGTGACGGCCAACAAGGCCCTGTTGGCCCGCCATGGTGTCGAACTGGCCGTGGTAGCGGAAGAAAGCGGCGTCCTGTTGAATTTCGAGGCCGCTGTCGCCGGTGGAATTCCGATCATCAAGGCCATGCGTGAATCCTTGACGGGCAACAATATTTCCCGTGTTTTCGGCATATTGAACGGGACCTGCAATTATATTCTGACGGAAATGGAGCGTGGCGGCCTGTCCTTCAAGGACTGCCTGAAGGAAGCCCAAAGGCTTGGTTATGCCGAAGCCGATCCGACATTCGATATCGAAGGAAACGATACCGCGCACAAGCTGGCGATCCTGACCAGTCTTGCTTTTGGCACCCGGATTGCCTGTGATGACATCTATCTGGAAGGTATTTCCAACATAACGATCGAAGATATACGCGCGGCTGACGATCTGGGCTTTCGTATCAAATTGCTCGGTGTTGCTCAAAAAACCGATACAGGTATCGAACAGCGGGTTCACCCGACGATGGTACCGAAGGAATCGGTCATTGCTCAGGTTGATGGTGTCACCAATGCTGTGGCCATTGATGCCGACATATTGGGGGAATTGCTGCTTTCGGGGCCGGGGGCAGGCGGCGACGCAACTGCTTCTGCGGTGCTGGGCGATATCGCTGATATCGCGAAATGCCAGCCGGGCCACCAACACGGTCCCGTCCTTGGGCGGCCGGCAGTTCAGTTGCAGCCCTATGTCAAGGCGCGCATGCGCAGCCATGAAGGTGGCTATTTCATCCGTTTGACAGTGGAGGACCGCACCGGTGTCTTTGCCAATCTGGCGAAACACATGTCAGACAATGGTATCTCGCTTGAATCGATTGTGCAGCGTCCCGGACGTTTCGGTAAAGGCGGAACCGGCGAGCACAAGACAGTGATCCTCGTCACCCATGCGACCATGGAAGCATCTGTGCGCAAGGCTGTTCGGTCTATTTCGTCAGATGGTTATCTGCAGGATAAGCCGCAGGTGATCAGAATAGAACGTCCCGGCCATCACTGACGTCCTGTTGTGACTGATCTGTAGAATTTTGAAATTAATATTCAAATTCAAAAAGATAGTCTGATTACCTGAGGTTATGAATCAACATTGGGCGCGCGTCACCACATTTCCCGCGCGTTCAGCAGATGACCGGAAATGGTTTTCAGCAGGTTGAGAGCGACATCCCGGTCGTGCTCGACAACATCACGAAACGCCTGTTTGTTGATACGCAATCCGATCAGGTCAGTGGTTGCAATCATGTCAAATTCACGATCCCGATCCATGATGATGGCAAGGTCACCTATGATGCGTCCCGGCTCAATTGTGGTGATCAGCAGCGCCTTGTGTTCATCCGTTTCGGGTAGCCACAGTTCGGCTTTGCCCTTGGTGAATGTGTAGGCACCATCCGTTCGATCGCCGGTTTTGAAAATCTTTTCGCCTTTCTCGTACTTCACCCATTGGGAGCCGTAGGCAAGCAGGCGCAATTGTTTGCGGTCAAGTTCTGCAAAGAGGGGAGTGCGCGCCAGGACGTGCAGCTTTTCTGCCAGCCTGGCGGCCGCAGGTGCAGAGGCCTCATCGGCCAATTTCTCGTCTGTCACCACAGCATATCCGGCCGGAACAAGCTGTCCGGCGCGCAATTCGTAACAGGCATCATATTGCTGCGGATTGCGAAACTTTGATTCAAGCACAATGATTGTCGCATTGGGCAACAATCTGCGCGCCTTTTGTTTCATCTCGCTGCGCTTGCGTTCATCTTCGGAGGCAAAGATGCGATCCAGGATCAGGATATCCGGACGTCTGATGGCGGCACGAATGAAATCAATATGTTCCTGGGCGATCTGCGGAAAGTTTGCACCATTGAAACCGGCTTGCGTATCCGCATAAAGAAGCATGATATCGGTTTTGATGTCCTCTTCCTGCAAGGCCTGTGAAATGATTTTCATCAGCGCCTTCGAAGCGCCTACCGTGTATTTAGAAACCCGTGCAAAGAGTATGTTTTCCAATATGCTGAGATTTGGGCAGTAGGTATGCCGATCCAGTGGCGCGTAATATTCCCGCACCCGATGGTAGATCTGAAAACCGTAGTCACGGCGGGCCTGGGTAATTTTTTCGGTCAATTCGTGCGGGAAAGCGTCTTCAAACTGTTCTGCGGTGATGCGAAACGGAAGGCTCATGACCAACATGGTTTCTTCATGGGACAGTGCGTGCCAACCCATTTTTTGCTGCTTGCGATAAATGGATACGAGACTTTCAAAAAAGTCAGAGGTGAGCGTGGCAACGCGAAGGAACATGGGATGCTCCGCGCCGACATTCGAAAATGTTTGCACCAGCACGGCCATGAGATCCATTGCCAGCTGTTTTATGTCCTCCTCCAGTCCCAACTCCCGCAAGGTAGACAGGAAAAGCGGATCGTCAACGATCTGATGATCGCTGGTGCCGTCATTGCGAATGGCAAAAAGAATATTCTCGCTGACTGTCAGAGCAGGATTGAAGTGCGCGCGGTCAAAAAAGTGTATGAATGAGGCGAAATCACCAGATCGCAATTGGTCTCGCAGACGCTCCCGTATCGCAAGGATCTTGCTGGTTAGCTCAGGATAATTCTCCCGGTCTATTTTGGCTTCCAGTCCGCGCCGCATCAGCATGTCCTCAAGCCCGATCGCATTGATGATTTCGAGCCACCATTCACGCAATTCATCAGGGGTGTGCGCACCCACCAATTCCGGGTCAAGCCATTGATCCTGCAGGGAGTAGGGGCTGTTTCCGACGCGCTTTGATTCCTCGATCTCGGCGATCTGCTCATCGGTGAGCGTTTCAACGCCGATCGGAGCCGGCATGAGGGGCATCTGCACATTCTGCCCCACCGTACCACTGAATATATGCGGTGTGCCGCCCGCTGAGCCGATGCGGCTGGATATCGTTTCCTGATAGAGTGTAGCAAGGTCGTGACCAGCGATCGTAATGCTCCCGGAGGCCGGTAGAACAGAACGATTCAAGGCCTGGACAAAGGCCCGCCGGGCAAAGGCATTATCGCTTTGAATGGCGATGAAGGACCCTTTTTTGATCTCGACATTGATCCTGTTGAGTACGGGCATGCCGTATTGATCAATGATTGTGAGATCGCGGATCGAAATATCACCGGCAAGATGGGGAATTTTCTCCGGTCTTGCGTAAAACAGCTCCTCATCAATCATGCCTGGCTGTGTAAACTGTTCGGTGATTGTGCGGTAACGCAGGCTGACATCCTGAATTTGGCTGTAATAGGCCAGCAATTCGCGCCAGGGAGACATCAGGTCCTTGTGCGAGGCCAGAGCCGCAGCGAGCGCGCCGACCGTCAGCTCTCCCTGGATAACCAGATATCCGCCTATGGACAGGAACAGAAAAGGGGTCAGCTGATTGATGAAATTGTTGAGAAATTTCATCAGAAACTTGAGATTGTAAATCTGCAGTCGAATTTTGAATATGTCACCGAACCGACTGGAGAAATCGGCAAGCGTATAACTCAGGCCATTGATTGTACGCAGGGATTCAACGCCGGTAACGGTTTCTCCGATGCGATCCGACAAAGAACGAACGACCAGGATACGTTCCTTGTTCAAGTTGTTTATCTGGCGTTGCAGCCTTGGAATAATATAGGCCTGCAGTGGGATCAGGATGATGGCAGCCACACCCAACCACAGGTTCTGTACAAATAGAAAAACGGTGATCGTCAGCATCTGACCGGCTGCAAACACCGGTCTGGAAATTGCATCGCCCATCATTGTGCACAATGCTTCCGCTTCAGCGGTAATCATTGAAATCAGCGCACCCTGGGATGTCCTGCGAAATTGCGGCAGAGGCAGTCGCAACATTCTGGAAATGAGTTGAAATCTGAAACGGCGCAGCAGACGCTCGGCAACCACACCTTTATAGATATTGGTTTGCATCTTCAGAACGCCCGAGACAATGACGGTCAGCAGAAAAGCGATGCAAAGGCTCGCCAGATACTCAAACTGGCTAAGGGAAAAACCCAACATTGAAATGGGGAATGTGCTGGAACCAATAGCCTCGTTGATGATCTGTTTTGGCAATTCAAGCGACAGGTAGAGAATCGGAAAAGAGATCACCGTCAGGATCAGCAGGATGACCTGCGAGCGTGCGCTGTATTTCCAGATGAATGTGAGCAGGGATGTCGACATGTATCGCCGTGTTTGTGATTTCTACAGGCGTGGTGTTTAGGCTTTCAGGTGCATTTTATCAACTGATGCCGCGGCCTGTGGCATCGCGTTTCTTTGCGCCTGATCTGATCGCAGGGATGTTGGCTATCGAATCAGTTTTTTCTCCGCCCGTTGTGCGCGTTGAAGGTGATCGAAGGAAACATGCTTTTACACTAATCGATTTAGTGGTGAGCAATTGAAAAGAACCAAGGAATTCCGGCATTATTCGGCCCGAATGCCGTTGCCAATGATCCCATCAACGGGCTATCAGGACCAAAATCACAACAACAGGATCATCAGAAATGGCGACCAAATCTCCCAGCGACAGCAGTCTCGACCGTTTACTGACACTTGAGATCGTGCGCGTTACCGAGCGGGCAGCCGTGGCAGCGTCCAGGTTACGTGGACGCGGTGATGAAAAAGAGGCCGATCAGGTGGCTGTTGACGCCATGCGTCAGGAACTGAACAAATTGCCGATCAATGGCCGTGTGGTCATCGGTGAGGGGGAACGCGACGAAGCCCCCATGCTCTATATTGGTGAGGAAGTCGGCACCGGATTGGGCCCGGACGTGGATATTGCTCTGGATCCGCTGGAAGGCACCACGATCTGTGCGAAGAACCTGCCAAATGCCCTGGCTGTCATTGCCGTGGCGGAAAAAAGCAGCCTGCTCTATGCGCCGGATGTCTATATGGACAAGATTGCCATCGGGCCGGGTTATCCCAAGGGCATCATTTCGATTGATGCCAGTCCGACAGAAAACCTGTCAGCTCTTGCCAAAGCCAAGGGCGTGCCGATCGCGCAGATCACCGTGTGCATTCTGGACCGTCCCCGTCATGCCCGCATGATTGAGGAAGTCCGGGCATCCGGTGCAGCCATCAGGCTGATCGGCGATGGTGATGTTGCCGGCATTATTCACACGACGGATCCCGACGAGACGGGCATTGATATTTACATGGGTATTGGCGGCGCGCCGGAAGGCGTTCTGGCTGCTGCGGCCCTTCGGTGCATTGGCGGACAGATGCAGGGGCGCCTGCAGCTGAACACGGCTGAAAAGATTGCACGGGCCAAGACGATGGGCATCATGGATCCGCTTCGGGTCTACGAGATGGAAGACATGGCCAGTGGCGACGTGGTGTTTGCGGCGACCGGAGTGACCGACGGCAATATGCTCAGCGGTGTTCGTTTTGCCCGGGATGCCATCGTGACGCACACGATCGTCATGCGTTCATCCTCGCGCACTGTCCGCGAGATCAAGGCAAGGCACCAGGATCTCGGAAAGTTTGGATAAGATGATACATGCGCCTTGAACAGAGGCACTGTCGTCAAAGACCAATATGCAATAGCATCCGCACAATTGTTTTGGAGTCATTTGGTTGGATGTGAAAACCGAAAGTCGTGGACAGACTTTTCTGGATGTCGAGAAATCCCTTTCGGGGCAGCACTGGCTGCAGCGTCTTGATGCTGCAGGCCTTAACCGGGCGCTGGCGATTGCGCAGGTCGAGGGCATTTCCGATCTCGTGTCACGCGTCCTTGCCGGACGTGGGGTGATCGCGCAGGATGCGACGTCATTTTTGGCGCCAACCTTGCGTGATCTGATGCCAAACCCGTCCTCCCTGCAGGATATGGAAGTGGCGGCATCGCGGCTGTGTGATGCGATCGTCGCAAAGCAACGCGTAGCGATTTTCGGTGATTATGATGTTGACGGTGCCGCTTCTGCGGCCCTGGTTGCTTTGTTTCTTGAACATTTTGGCGTTCCAAGCGAGATCTACATTCCTGACCGGGTGTTTGAAGGCTATGGCCCCAACATCAATGCGATGGACGAACTGATTGATAATGGCGCCGGCCTGATTGTTACTGTCGATTGTGGTTCGGCCAGTCACGAAGCGCTCCAGCACGCCAAAAGCCGCAACGTCGATGTGGTTGTCATCGATCACCATCAATTGAGTGATGACCATCCGCCATGCGTTGCGCTGGTCAATCCCAACCGCAATGATGATCTGTCAGGGCAGGGGCACCTTTGTGCTGCGGGTCTGGTGTTTCTGACCTTGGTGGCGACGGCGCGCACCTTGCGCAGCCGGGGAGACAAACGCGCCGGATCGCTGGATCTGCTGAAAATGCTTGATCTGGTTGCATTGGCAACGGTTTGTGATGTCGTGCCTCTGACCGGTTTGAACCGGGCTTACGTGGTCAAGGGCCTCGTGGTGGCGCGGCAGATGGGCAATCCGGGTCTGGCGGCATTGATGAAGGTTGCCGGCGTCGATGGACCCCTGACGCCCTATCATCTGGGTTTTCTGGTCGGTCCCCGGATCAATGCCGGAGGGCGGGTCGGTGATGCGGCTTTGGGCAGTCGTCTGTTGACCATATCCGACACCACCGAAGTGCAGACCATTGCGGAAACACTCAATCGCCTCAATCAGGAGCGCCAGTTGATCGAGCGCTCCATGCTGGAGGAAGCCGAAGCCGAAGCGCTGTCTGAAATTGGCTTGGGCGAGGGCCCGGCTGTCATTGTCACCGCCAGTGATGGCTGGCATCCGGGTATTGTCGGGATCGTTGCCGCACGGCTGAAGGAGAAATTCAGACGCCCGGCCTTTGCCATTGCCTTCAACCCTTCCGGATCGGGTACCGGGTCAGGCCGCTCCATCGCCGGGTTTGATATCGGACGCATGGTGCGCGATGCCGTGACCAAGGGACTGGCAACGAAGGGCGGTGGCCATTCGATGGCTGCAGGCCTGAGTCTCGAGCGCAGCCAGCTCGGCGCCTTGCGTGCCTTCTTTGAGGAAACTGCGGCAGAAAAGGTTCGGTCTCTGCGTTCAAATCAGACATTGAAAATTGATGGAGCGATTGCGGCCAGTGGCGCAACCATTGACCTGCTGGATCAATTGGAAAGTGCCGGACCGTTTGGCGCAGGCAACCCGCAGCCGGTTTTTGTTCTGCCCAACCACCAGCTTGTCGATGCGCGGATTGTCGGTGCCGATCATGTCAAGCTGCGGCTTGCCGATGCAACCGGTTCAAAGATTGAAGGAATTGTCTTTCGCGCAAGCGAAACAGATGTCGGCAAGGCTTTGCTGAACGGACGGGGCAAGCGGTTTCATATTGCCGGCACCCTGTCCGTCAACCATTGGCAGGGCAGCCGCAGGGTACAGATTCGGGTGATTGACGCTGCCATGGCTTGATTGCGAGTGCCGGGCGAACAGGGAGAGAGATCTATGCGGGTTGCATTGACGGGAGGGGCAAGCGGTATCGGCGCTGCTGTGGCGGCAAATCTGAAGCGGCTGGGTGCGGATATTGTTGCCTTCGACATCGTCGAACCAAGGGTCAATATCGATCAATGGGTCAAGGTCGATCTGTCTGACCCGACGTCAATTCTTGAAGCGGAACAACAGGTTTCCGGCTCCTTCGACGCGCTGATCAACAATGCCGGCCTGCCGCCACGCAAGGGGCTTGAAGAAAAAGTCCTGGCGGTCAATTACTTCGGACTGGTCAACTTTACCAATCTCATGATTCCCAAACTCACGCAGGGCGGGGCAATCGTCAATACGGCGTCGAAAGCAGGCGCCCGATGGCGCGAAAACATCGCGCAAATCAGGGCTCTGAGAGACCTGACTGACGTGGATGGCCTGCCGGCCTTCATAGAATCTCAGGCCATCAGCCCGGTGCGGGCCTATGATCTTTCCAAGGAAGCGGTGATCGTGTGGACCATCACCCAGACCGAACGTCTCGCAGCGCTTGGGTTGCGCGCAAATACGGTGAGTCCGGCTGCTGTTTCGACAGATATTCTCGACGATTTCGTGTCAGCCTTTGGCGAAAGGGCGACAAAGGCAATGGCCCGCATTGGCAGGCCTGGCACGCCGGAAGAGGTCGCGGAAGTGATCTGTTTTCTTGCCAGTCCTCAAAGCAATTGGCTCAAGGGCATAGACATTCCCATAGACGGCGGATTGGCGGCCATGAGCCTGTCGGATGGTCTGGAGATGTCGATCTGAGTGGATGTTGGAGCCAGACATGCTCTATGTGTAACGTTGCAACTCGGCGTCAATACGGGAGGCCGCCTCGCGCAGAGATGAGAGAAACTCCGCAGCAAATTCCTCATGTTTTTTGAAAACCCTTGGCCAAAGCACCGTCATGCCGCCGAAGGGTTTGCCAGCCTTGTGCAAAGGGACTGCGATTGCCGCCAATCCGTCATCGAGGACGGTTTCGCCAAGGTATTGCGCGTATCGCACGCCGTAACCGCGCTTGCGGGTTGCTTCAATCTCCTGCAGATATTTGTCGAAGCTGAGATTGAATCGTGCAAGCCCCCAGATTTCATCACCCTCGCTTTGTCGGTGAAACTGATAAATTTCTTCATCCTGCATGGCGGACAGGCAAACCATTCCGGTTGCTGATCCAAAGAGGTTGATCCGGCGATTGACGACGCCACGGTAGAGATGAAACGGGCTCAGGGGTCTGGTCGACTCGACAATGCGCATCATGACATTGTCAACGATATGAATATCTGATGGCCAGGATATCTTTCGGGTCAATTCCACCGCATGGGGCATGGCCACATCGATCAGCAATGCAAGGTTGGCTGGTATCGGTTCTCCGCTGCCTGCTGCGAGCGTGATATTGATGCGGTAGAGTTGATCAGCCAGCGACCGACGCACCAGGCGGCGGCGGATCAAAGTTGCGAGCAGCCGCCGGATGGTCGATTTTGGCAATGCACATTCACGATGCAGATCGGCCAGAGAACTGGCTCCATTGCGCGCCAGCGTTTCCATGATGGTAATGCCGCGGTCGAGTGAACGGTTTTCAAGTTTTTTCATGTATTGCCTGCAGACGATCCGATGGAGACGTGCCACCAAGCGGCACGGGCGAAAATGACCAGTTGCCAGTTTTAGGGAATTGGATCAAGTATTTCATACATGTGTGGGAGGCATAGGTGACGGACACGGTGATGGTGGCACCTTCAGCGGTCTGGTAATTAGCGGTCTGGCAACAAGTGGTCTGGCGCATCGTCCGGATGCGGCGGCGGGGGCATTCATTACAGGCGGAACCGTGATGAATTGACGCGACCAATCCGGTTTGGAATGCAAAGTTGCAAAGGTGTATCCTTTGCCAGATCAGACCCGCGGTCGGTAATATCTTTGATACACTTTAAATGAACCTGAAACAGGGAAATAGGCATGCGTTTTTTTTCAGATAAGAATCGACCCGTGGATAGGGGGCCTTACCCTCTCGAATTGCTGTCGCGTGCCGCGAACCTGCCGGATCTGTCTTCTGTCCCCCTGTTCAAACAACTCTCCTTCAACCGGCCTGATCAGCCGCAAAGCATCGTCAATGCCGCCAGCCAGCACCAGGCCATGCTGGATGCCATTCGCGACGGTCTGGTCAATAGAGCCAGATCCGAATGTCCTGCTGACCCGGGTGAACGGGCCAGGCATCTCAAGGCGTTCGGGTATTTCAGTGATGCATCCATGGTTGGCATTTGTGCGTTGCCGGATGATGCCCTGCTGAAAGAGCCCTTTCGCAATCCGGATATAGACCGGTTGGCAGAGGATTTGCGCACCAAGCAAACCAAGACCCTGGCATCGGGTATCGACATGATCATGGCTGATCTGAAGGAATCGATGCAGGCGCCGCCATCAACAATTGATGGCCACACCCATGCAATTGTCTATCTCTATGAATATCCGAGGGATCCGAAACCCGATGAGCCGGGCAGCGACTGGATCATCGATGCACAGGCCCACCGTGCATGCCTGCGGGCCTCGGAAACCGCCGTTGTCATTGCCAATTACATCCGGCTGCTGGGGTTTGATGCAAGAGCGCATACGGGATCGACCAGCGATGTTGATCTCAACCGCCTATGTGTTGCAGCCGGTCTTGCGACGCTGGAAGACGGCGCTCTGGTCAATCCCTATGTCGGCGACCGGTTCGGGGTTGCCATTGTCACCACGGCCTTTGCTGTCGCCGCTGACGCGCCATTGGTGCCGCTCGCCGAGCAACCCAGGTCAAAGACCCATGGTGTCGCCTGGAAACTCGGCAAGGGTTTTGCCAAGAATGCATTCAACCGGGAGCCTTTTGCAAAACGCCGCTATGTCGACGGCGCCCATCCTTTTGAAAAACTCAAGCGTGTCGATGATCCGACGACCTTCATTGACGAGCAACGCGTGGCACGGGTGCCAAAGCGGGCGGATATGTTCGCCCGGGCGCAATTCGGCGATATGGGCAAGGCCAACCAGAAAGGCGCGACCAACGGCCACTATGCACGCAAGGCCGCACCGGCCATGGCGCAGCGCCGGGCGCTGGGTGCTTTTGTCCTGTTGCAGGATGGCGCCGTCACCCAGGAGGCTCTGAAACCCGATCCGCAGGTTGTCGCACAGAATATCAAAGCTGCTTCCTATTTCCTGGGCGTCGATGCCGTTGGCATTTCACGTTGCCCTGATTGGACGTGGTATTCCCATGATGCCGTGGGCGAGCCCATTGTTCCGACACAGGATCAGGCAATCTCGATGATCATTGATCAGGGATACGAGACCATGGAAGGGGCTTCCGGCGATGACTGGATATCGGTCTCCCAATCGATGCGGGCCTATCTGCGCTTTTCCCTGCTGGGCGGTGTGATTGCAAAGCAGATCCGCAGCCTTGGCTATTCCGCCAAGGCCCATTCGGTGATGGATGGTGAAGTCCTGCAACCACCCTTGCTGCTGCTTTCCGGGCTGGGTGAGGTGTCGCGCATTGGCGAAGTCATCCTCAATCCCTATCTGGGACCGCGGCTGAAATCCGGTGTGGTGACGACCGACTTGCCGATGGCCCATGACAAACCGATTGATTTCGGCCTGCAGAAATTCTGTGAGAGTTGCAACAAGTGCGCACGCGAATGTCCCTCTGGCGCCATTACAGCCGGTCCGAAACTGATGTTCAATGGCTATGAAATCTGGAAATCGGACAGCCAGAAATGTGCGACCTATCGGATAACAACACCGGGTGGGGCGATGTGTGGCCGCTGCATGAAAACCTGCCCCTGGAACCTCGAAGGTCTGTTTGCGGAAAAACCTTTCCGCTGGGCCGCCATGAATATTCCGCAGGCAGCGCCTTTGCTGGCGAAGCTGGATGATGCCGTCGACAATGGTGGCCTGAACCCGGTGAAAAAATGGTGGTGGGACCTGGAGATCGAGGAGGATGGCGGCTATCGGCCATCCAGGCACCCGGTCAATGCACGCGATCTGCAGAAGGATCTCGATCTCAAATACGAAGACCAGACCCTGGCGGTCTATCCGGCAAACCTGGCGCCGCATCCATGGCCCTTTCCGTTTCCCATGGACCGGGAGAAGGGCATTGAAGCCTATCAGGCGCTCATCACGGCCAAAGAGTACAAGGCGCGCCTGGCGCGCGGTGAAACAGACGGCCTGGCCCATGAATACAGGATCGAGGGCGATGCACCGGTTGTCCGGGTGCAAATCTCCGCACTTGAGCAAATGACGCCAGACGTGACCAAATACGAGTTCTCGACACTGGATGGATCGCCCCTGCCAGCCTGGGACGCCGGTGCGCATCTCGATATCGTCGTTGCACCTGAATTCCTGCGGCAATATTCGATGTCGGGTGATCCGGCCGATCGAAGCAAATACCAGATCGGTGTGTTGCGGGAGGATCAGGGCAAAGGCGGCTCAAAGCTGATGCACCGAATCTTTGCCAAGGACCGCAAGATTTTCATATCCAAACCGATCAATCATTTTCCATTGGTCGAAGAGGCCAAAAAAACCATGTTGATGGGCGGGGGAATCGGCATCACGCCGATGATCGCCATGGCGCACCGATTGCATGCCATCGGGGCCGATTTCGAAATGCATTATTCCTGTGTGTCGCGAAAGACTGCAGGTTATCTGGATGATCTTGCACGGTTTGGCTGGAAGGACCGGGTGCATCTGCATTTCAGCGATGACGGCACACGCGCCGATCTTGATTCTGTTCTGCAGGGATACCAGGAGGGCTATCACGTCTACACCTGTGGCCCGGAGCGCTACATGCAGGGTGTCGTCGATGCGGCCATCCGTCAGAATTACCCGGAAGAAGCCCGTCATCTGGAATATTTCTCGGTTCCGGAGATGCCTGAATATGTCAATCATGACTTTACGTTGAAGCTCAGCCGTTCGGGTAAGCAGTTTAACATTCCGGCTGACAAATTCGCGACCGACGTGCTGGCTGAAAATGGAATCCATATTGATGTAAAATGTTCGGACGGCATTTGCGGTGTGTGCAAATGCGGGCTCGTTTCCGGCGATGTGGACCATCGTGACTTTGTTCTGTCAAAAAAGCAGCGGGAAACGGCAATCATTCTTTGCCAGTCAAGAGCCAGCGAAGACCAGGGCATTGTCGAAGTGGATTTGTAGGGAGGCTTTCCTGATACCGGCGCATGTTTTGAGGTTTTTTGGCGCGGTAAACGTCAATGGTCTTCAGGGCGTACCGCCGGTGCCAGCTTACTGCGTGCCACAACAGAGCATGCGCAGTCGATAGACTGCGGTGCTCATGTATTTGCGAATATTTTCAGAAGGATGTGGTACGCCCTAGGGGAATCGAACCCCTCTTTCCAGAATGAAAATCTGGCGTCCTAACCGATAGACGAAGGGCGCGTAGTGACGGTTATATAGTCAGGTCCTGAGATTCCCGCAAGCGCGAATTTGGCTTTTTTGAAAAAAAGGTGACTATGAATTTTGGACAGGAAAAACGAGAGGTTCAACGCCTGCGACAACGCCAGTTCCAGTCTCTCTTTTTACCGACGTCAATGTGTACTGATTTGGTGTGACAATAGGTTCCGACGCCGCCGCGCCCCTTTACTGTCCGCAGGTATTTTGCCAGTTGCCACTTTGTAACCCCGTCCACTTGAATATCGGCTGCCTCGCAACTTGTGTGACGCGACGAGCGGGCACCGCCGACGCTGGCATTGTGCTTTGCATCGCGGAAGCCGGATGTGATGATGACGTCGCGTTTGTAGTGACGTCGCACCTTGGACAGCAGTTTGAGCAGCTCGGGCTTGAGGCAGGCGATCTTCACCCGATCGTGTTGTGGGCGCAGGCCATGACGTGACAGCCGACCAAGGCCTGCAGCTGAAGCCAGTTGAATATTCTTGCCTGACCCAGCCTGTGAACCGGCACGGGCGTCGGTTTCAAAAAGCCTATCGAGACGCAGCCCGGGCAGAGCATCGACGTCTGCACCTATTGCCGAAACCGTCATCGAATCAGTTTTGCTCTCTGCAACGGCGTCATTGGTATTTTTCTGATCAGCCGCATTTGCGCTGCGCGGCGTTCCAATCGAGAAAAGACGCGACAACAGGGAACCACGTTTTTTGGGCTGCGCATAAGCATTGGAGACGCTGGGTGTTGCGGCAGGCTGAGCAGAGACAGCCGCCGCCTGGTCAGCGCCCGGAGTTTCCTTGGATGATTGAGCGACAGCGAGGCTGTCGGCTTCGGGCTGTGTGGGGGGTGCAGAAGCAGTCTGGGCGCTGGTCTGGCTGCCGTTGGTCTGACTGGTATCGGCTTGGCTTGCATTGGCTGGGTTGGCATCTTCGGATAAACCATCCAGCGTGGGCTGGCTCAGCGCAGCTGAATCGTCGGCATAGGCAAGTGTTTGCTTCTGTGAGCCAGCAAAATCACCTTGCTCGGCGCTGTTGTCAGCTTGTGAGAAGCCGGAACTTGCGGGCACTTCCGACGGCGCGAAACCAAGGATCGCATCGGATGATGACATGCAGCCTGAAAGCATGGCTGCCGTGGTGATGATTGCGGTTGCTTGCGCCAATTGCCGATAGGCCGGCTGATAGCTGCGCCAGATAGATTTCAAAATTCAGCTGCCCCTGAATGGTTCATGAATGTTCAATCGTCGCATTGCGATTCAGACCGAAGACACATTCATGACCATCGAGGCTGCAATCCCTGCACGCGGTGATTGCAGCAGAAATGCGGCAGAACCAAGGTGGCGCAGATTTAACCTGCCGGTTGCATCTGCATTACCAACTGCCGGTGTTCTCCATCGAAGCCCATGGCTCCTGTGGTGCAAGGGATGGACCACGCTGGAGAATCTCAAATGAAATGCCGTCCGGTGAGCGCACAAAGGCCATATGGCCATCGCGCGGCGGGCGGTTGATCGTCACACCCTTGTCCATCAGCGACTGGCAAAGTGCGTAAATATCCTCAACCTCGACGGCAATGTGACCGAAATTACGGCCGCCATCATAGACTTCCGGATCCCAGTTGTAGGTCAGTTCCAGCAGGGGAGCCTTGTTTTTCTCGGCAGCTTCCTTGTCTTCCGAGGCAGCCAGAAAAACCAGCGTAAATCGACCGCCTTCGCTTTCGATCCTGTGGGTTTCGATCAAACCGAGTTTGTTGCAATAAAATTCGAGTGATTCATCGAGGTCGCGAACACGAACCATTGTATGAAGATAACGCATTGATCTATCCAAGCTATTTAAGTCGACTGGAAGATATAGAATTCAATGGCATATGCAAGGTGCGTCGGTTTTTCCGCGGGACGAAAAGAAATGGTTGCGACAACTTATGGTACCAATGCTATCGTGTGTGAAAGAATCACTCATTGATTTGTGGGTTTGCGTAACTTTGAGAGGCCGTGGTGAATGGGGGAAAAATCTCCACACAAGGGTGAAGCAGCCCAGGCTGCATTATCCGGTGAAGCTGTTGATCTGATCGAGATATCAGGGACCATCAAATGGTTTGATGTCGCCAAGGGATTTGGTTTCATTATACCGGACAATGGCATGGATGATGTCTTGTTGCATGTCACATGCCTGCGCCGGGATGGGTTTCAGACCGTTCTTGAAGGAACGCGGGTCGTTTGTGAAATCCAAAAGGGTGATCGCGGTTACCAGGCCTTCAGAATTCTTTCCATGGATCAGTCAACGGCGGTGCATCCTTCGCAATTGCCGCCGGTTCGCACCCACGTTCAGGTGACACCCAGCAGCGGTCTGGAACGGGCGATCGTCAAATGGTTCAATCGCTCCAAAGGCTTCGGCTTCCTGACACGCGGTGACGGCACAGAAGACATTTTCATCCACATGGAAACCTTGCGGCGGTTCGGATTGACCGAATTGCGCCCCGGGCAGGTCGTTCTGGTCCGGTTCGGACAGGGTGACAAGGGGCTGATGGCTGCCGAAATTCACCCAGATATCGATTTGACTTTCCCTCAGTCTCACTGAATTATCGGCCATTGACGGTTGGCTGCTGAACCCAGTTGCCGTGACAAGCCGGCTTCAGGAGAAACCCCTTTGATGAACCCTGTTTTCACGCCGATGATACGCTTGAGCATCAGCTTTGTTTTCTTGCTGATCGTCCAGCTTGTCAGTGTCCAGGCGACACTGGCCCAGAGCAACTACCTTGAGATCGTAACAGGCAAGGGCAGTCGCGTTTTTACCGTCGAACTGGCTTTAAGTGATGCGGAACGGTCGGTCGGCCTGATGAACCGTGCACAGATGGATGCAGGTGCCGGCATGCTGTTTCGCTTCGATCGTGAGCAGCGGGCAATGATGTGGATGAAGAATACACTGATCCCCCTGGATATGCTGTTCATTCGCGCTGATGGGGTCGTGGCGGATATTCACCATAATGCCGTACCGCATTCTGAAGACATCATCCGCGCCAACCAGCCGGTTCTTTATGTTCTGGAACTCAACGGCGGCATGGCGAAGAAAATCGGGGCAAAAATCGGTGATCGGGTGTTTCATCCCATCATCGGCAAGCCGTAAAGTGATTCTGCTGCACTGACGGTCCAGCGCATCGCATAGCTGATCCAATCAAATCACCAGGATGAACGCATTGCTTCGGCGTTGCAATTTGGCGCAGGGCAGGGGCGATTTCGGGGCCGTCATGCGACTTTTGGCAGGTTCAGTGGCTGTTCGGTTGGTTTGTTTTCATTTTATCCATATTAATCCATTTTTCCTCTTGCGGAATTCCGGCTAACAGCTTAGGCAATCCAAGCCTTCAAGGCACGTCGGAGCGTAGCGCAGCCTGGTAGCGCATCTGGTTTGGGACCAGAGGGTCGCAGGTTCGAATCCTGCCGCTCCGACCAATATACGCACAGCGAGCTGCGATCGCTGAGCAACCTGATTTGGGAGTAGCTGGCCATGTCCGCGAAAATCTATCGCCCGGCGAGAACAGCGATGCAATCGGGCAAAGCCAAGACCCATCAATGGATTCTCGAGCACGACCAGGAGGTTGCGCGCACCATTGATCCGATCATGGGATACACCTCCTCAAGCGACATGAAACAGCAGGTCCGTCTCAGCTTCGATACGCGTGAAGACGCGATCAGCTATGCCGAACGCAATGGCATTGCCTATCGTGTCATTGAACCGCATGAACCCAAACGCAATCGTCTGGTCTATTCCGATAATTTTCGCTATGACCGTCGTCAGCCCTGGACGCATTAAACGCCTATCAAATACAGGCCCCTTAGCTCAGCTGGATAGAGCACCGGCCTTCTAAGCCGGTTGTCGTTGGTTCGAATCCAACAGGGGTCACCATTTTTTCCGCGGTCCATACCGGACACATGGTTTACGGGACCTACTGCAATCTAGTTTATTTCGGGTTCTTTCCCATGCGCAGTATCGCTGCGTCGCTGATCTGTGTTTTGAGGCGATCAGTAACTGGAAAACAAACAGGCCGCCTGGCAACGGGCGACCTTTTTTGTTGCCGGATTTTTCGGTAGAGACCGATTCCACGTGCGGCGGATCAATCTACCGAGGGCCGCACCATGACGACCCTCACCACTCTGTCAGAACTGCAATGTGAAAACTGGCAACTGACGGCCCATTGCCAAGGCCGCACTTGCGGTAACGGGCGCACCATGGAGCAGTCGCAATTGATCGCCCGATTTGGTCCGGATCATGTGTTCATCTCTGATGTGAGAATTCCTCCGCTGCTGGTATGTGGCCGATGTGGCCACAAGGGTGGTTCGATCACCATTAGCGCACCGGGCAGCGCGGAATCGGCGAGGCGGTGAGGGCTGTCATTAACTGTCGTGTTGCAAAATTGATGGGTTTTGCAACGTCGAAGATTGGCTCTGCGGACCTAGTAAACCTTCGGCGTCCATCGCAATCGGAAAAGTTGGTTGTCACCCATCGTCTCAACTCAAAGTCTAATTGATATACTGCCGCGGAGCACCACTTTTAAGTACGGAGGTGCTGATTATGCAATTAAACTATCTGATTGAAAAAGCCTTTTTGCTAAACGTCACTGAACCGGAAATTCAAAACTTCAAAAAATTCTTTGAATTGCAATCTGAACATCAAGATTTGAAGTTGGGTGCTGCAATCTTCCGTTATATGGACGATCTTGATACTAAAAGTTCCGCGCTACTGACGCACGTTTCCATGCTCATTGCCGCTGTCAGCATCATGCTATCAGTTTATGACGATGAAATCAGTAGGAGCTTTTTGCTCATCGAAGCCGCTGCATATGTCTACATTGCTACTGGCTTGCTACGGTGCGTCAGTATTATAAATCCTCACAACACAGATCTTGAAAGCTACAGAGAGGACACGTTGCGAGAGGTCGTCATTCGCGTCTCTGTCTATCGAAAAGCTCGAACGTTCACCATTTTTGTGACGGTGGCCTTTTTCCTGAGTATTCTTCTGAAACCAGTGTTCTAAGTGTGGGGTGGTTCGGTTTGTCTGGCCTATGGGGTATGCCTGCGCACCTGCTATTCGTCGATGAAACAGGTGTTCAGAACTTTCAGGGCAAAACTGACCTCAGCCGCTGAATCGCTGCTGGGCATGGTTACCTATCCCGCCTTTGGCAGTTTTGCGGCCTTGCGCAGTGCATCATTGATTCGGCTTTGCCAGCCCGAACCGGTCGACTTGAAATATTTGATGACATCTGCATCCAGCCGTATACTGACAGGCTGTTTCGGGTTGTTCGATTTCGGCCTGCCCAAGGATGTGGCGGGTTGTCTGGCAAACAGCTCATCGGCAGGCGGATTGTCAGGATCAGCCAGGGCATCGGCCGTAATTGCGGCGTCTTCCTCATCCGTCATTCTATCTAACGCTTTTCTGACGCGCTGCAGAGCTCTCTGGGTGTTCGTCTTGGTGCTGTGGCTCTTTTTCTTGCGTTTCGGTTTCTGAACAGATTCCATTTCTGAGGCCTGCCTATCCTTCGACATAGCGTTTTATCTCTCTTTTGTTTGCCTTGCGCAGCGATATGATCCGCAGAACGTCATGGCGCATCCTGAAATCAATGACGTGCATGCGTTTGCCGATAATGCCGAGGCCAGCAAAACGGTTTTCCCTACAATCTGCGCGGTCATCTTCGACAATCTAAGCGCGACTGGTGGCAGCTAACAAGACCAGGTGGGATTGTTTGCATTCGACGGAATGCCTCGCCTTAGAAACTTTGGCAAAGAGCTGCTTGAATCGACTGTGACAGCTGCAGGGCAGGTTCTGTGCATGGCGCAAGGGCAATCGGGCCATGCTTGTTACAATGGCCCTTTGTATTAAGGGGTGGTGGGTGACGCCGCCGAGATTCAGCGCATGTCCATGCTGCTGCTCATGTCGCCGCCCGTTATGCCCGCCAAGACCGAAACCAAATCCAAACCCACGATATCCAACACCGACCATGGAAAAACACTGTCCGGCGCATGATCAAATCACGTCTCTGGCTGGCAAGGCGCCTGATTTGGAAGCCTGAGCAAGCTAAATTCGAAAGAAACGTGGCGATCCACCCTGGATGCGCCTAGTGTGTCAAAAGGTGATCCAAATGGGAATGCCGGATAACAGCATCGGCGACAATCGAGCCGATCGAATACAGTACGGGGAGAGCCAATGTACACCAAAATAATGGTACCTGTGGATCTTGCACACGCTGACAAGCTGTCGCTCGCATTGGACACGGCCGCAAAACTATCGAAACTCTATAACGCACCGGTGACCTATGTCGGCGTGACGGCGTCAACGCCCGGTCCACTGGGACATAACCCGGCGGAATACGATCAGAAGCTTGCAGGTTTTGTTGCCGAGCAGGCCAAGACCCACGGCATCAAGGCAGATGGCAAGACCGTGGTCAGTCATGATCCGGCAGTCGATCTCGATGACGCGCTGATCAAGACGGCACGCGAAACCCAATGCGATCTGATCGTTATGGCGACGCATATTCCCAATGTCGCCGATCATTTCTGGCCATCCAACGGTGGCCGGCTTGCAACCCATACGCATGCATCTGTCTTTCTCGTCCGCGGCTAAGCGCACGTCGGCGATACTTGCAGCAACAAACAAACCTGAGCGGGAGGACACACCATGAGTGACACCAGCGGACAGGGTATTCCGGACCCGGAAGGCCCAAGCAACATGATCGACACCGAATACGAGGTTGGTCAGGACAATATTTCCATGTCAATGGGGCCTTTTGGCCTCGACATCCACAATCCGGTTTTCGCGATCTCCGGATTGAGCATCGTCGCTTTTGTCTTCTTCACCCTGGCCTTCCAGGACAGTGCCGGTGCAGCCTTCAACGATCTGCGCAACTGGTTGACCGGGACTTTCGACTGGTTCTTCCTCACTGCGGCCAACATTTTCGTCCTGTTGTGCCTGTTCCTGATTGTCTCGCCCTACGGCAAGGTCCGGATCGGCGGCAAGGACGCGACCCCGGACTATTCCTATACCGGATGGTTTGCGATGCTGTTTGCCGCCGGCATGGGCATCGGGCTGATGTTTTACGGCGTATCGGAGCCGATCTCGCACTTCTCCTCCTCTTTCGCCGACAACGCCGGCACGCCCGAAAGCTGGGCACCGCTTGGCGGGGCAGCGGGCGACGCGGTCGAGGCGCGCAATCTCGGCATGGCGGCGACGATTTTCCACTGGGGCCTGCACCCCTGGGCAATTTACGCCATCGTCGCACTGGCACTGGCGTTGTTTTCCTACAACAAGGGACTGCCGCTGACCATGCGGTCGGTGTTCTACCCGATCTTCGGTGAGCGCATCTGGGGCTGGACCGGGCACATCATCGACATCCTGGCGGTTTTCGCCACGCTGTTCGGGCTCGCCACCTCGCTGGGTTTCGGCGCAGAACAGGCCAATGCCGGCCTCAACCACCTCTTCGGCGTTCCGATCAACGACGTTTCCAAGGTTCTGCTGATCGTCGCGATTACCGGCGTCGCACTGATGTCGGTCGTCGCCGGCCTCGATGCGGGGGTCAAACGGCTGTCCGAGATCAATATGATGCTGGCCGCCTTGCTGCTGGTCTTCGTGCTGATCGTCGGACCGACAGTGGCGATTTTCACCGGCTTCTTCCACAATCTCTACGAATATGTCCGCTATCTGCCCGAACTCTCCAATCCGTTCGGACGTGACGATGACAATTTCCGTCAGGGCTGGACAGCATTCTACTGGGCCTGGTGGATTTCCTGGTCACCGTTTGTCGGCATGTTCATCGCCCGCGTCAGTCGCGGCCGTTCCGTGCGTGAGTTTCTCGTCTGCGTTCTGCTCATCCCGTCGATCGTCTCGGTGTTCTGGATGACGGTATTCGGTGGCACCGCGATCACCCAGCTGGTCAATGACGGCTACCAGCTCGTCGTCGATTCTCCACTGGAGCTGAAGCTGTTTGCCATGCTTGAAGGCTTGCCGCTGCAACAGATCACCTCGTTCATCGCCATCGTGCTGGTGATCGTCTTCTTCGTTACCTCGTCCGACTCCGGGTCGCTGGTCATCGACACGATCACCGCCGGCGGCAAGATCGATGCGCCGGTGCCTCAGCGCATATTCTGGGCAAGTTTTGAGGGACTGGTCGCTATTGCGCTGCTGCTGGGCGGCGGACTGGGGGCGCTGCAGGCGATGGCTGTCTCGACGGGCTTCCCGTTCACCATCATCCTGCTGCTCGCCTGTTTCGCGATCCTCAAGGGACTGCACAGCGAACCACGCTGACAAAAGGGCCGTCATTGCTGGCGGCCCTTATCTCACGCAGTGGCGGTAGCGAGCGGACAGGCGCGGGGCCGGAAACTCAAATCACCTTTTCCATCCATCTGGGCAGCTTGTCGGCTGTCGTGGTTTCGTTGATCTCGACGTCGGCGAAACGGACCGGCTCGCCATCGGCGATCGCGCTTTTCAGTTTGCCGTTATGCGCCTGTAATGGGCGCGGTTGTGTCCATAAAACCACGTCTTCAGCACAAATGATGGCCCGGCGATTGAGAGGCGACCGCCCAATGGCAAGCGCTCCGCCGAACTTGATCCATGACAAAACGCTCGGCCTGAAATGATGCTTTATTCAACATCCTATTGTTACTCATCTATCGTGATCAGGCCGCCCAATTGCTCAAAGCCTGTGACTGCGGGGAGGCGGGAAAGCGATGACTGACAAAATCTGGGATATTCGAAAGCTTGAGGAAGGCTTGCTGGTCAACCGGGGAGAACTTTTCCGACTGGGTACAGCGGTTCTTTTCATTGCGCTGATCATGCTTTTTGCGTTGGCGCGTGCGCCAGGCGGGCCCCATGGCACGTTGCTGGTGATGGCTGCGATGGTTGGCGGCTATATGGCACTCAACATCGGCGCGAACGATGTTGCGAACAACGTCGGACCGGCTGTCGGATCGCGGGCGATCACTTTGGTCGGAGCGATCATCATTGCCGCGATTTGCGAAGCCGCGGGAGCGCTGATCGCCGGTGGTGATGTGGTCGGCACGATCAAGAACGGCATCATCAACCCTGCCATGATCGCTGACACCGACACGTTCATCTGGCTGATGATTGCGGCACTGCTGGCTGCTGCCCTGTGGCTGAATTTCGCGACTGCCGTCGGTGCGCCGGTGTCGACAACCCATTCCATCGTCGGCGGCGTTCTGGGCGCAGGCATTGCGGCAGCCGGCTGGGGCATTGCCGACTGGGGCGTGGTGGCCCGAATCGCCGCGTCATGGGTCATCTCGCCTATCCTTGGCGGTATCATCGCGGCGGCATTTCTGTACCTCATCAAGCGCACGATCACCTATCAGCCGGATCTGATGGCTGCAGCACGACGAATGGCGCCGCTGCTGATCGCGGTGATGGCATGGGCGTTCGCGACCTACCTGATGCTGAAAGGCTTGAAGAAGATCTTTCCCGTCGGGTTCATGAGCGCAAGTCTGGTCGGGATTGTCATTGCAGCCTTGGTCTGGGCGCTGATGCGCCGGCATGTGGCGCGCGTCGCGCCGGGTTTGCCCAACGACAAGAATGGGGTCAATGCGCTCTTCACGGTGCCGTTGATATTCGCGGCAGCGCTTTTGAGCTTTGCCCATGGTGCCAATGACGTGGCAAATGCGGTCGGACCGCTTGCAGGTATCAGCGAAGCGATCATGCATGGTGACATAGCGGGCAAGGCGCCGATCCCGTTCTGGGTGATGCTGGTGGGTGCCGCCGGCATCGTGCTGGGCCTGGCGCTGTTTGGGCCGAAATTGATCCGGACGGTGGGTTCCGAGATCACTGAGCTGGACAAGGCACGCGCGTTCTGCGTGGCGCTGGCCGCCGCAATCACCGTGATCATTGCCTCTCAGTTGGGGCTTCCGGTCAGCTCGACACACATTGCGGTGGGCGGGGTCTTCGGGGTCGGCTTCCTGCGCGAATACCTGAAGGTCAGCTACTCGCGGATGATTGAGGAGATTCGGGAGCATCATCAGGGAGAGGATGGCGAATCTGTTGACGTCTTTCTTGCTCGGTTTGATGCGGCGAGTGTGCAGGAGAAGGGCGAAATGCTGCGGCGGCTGAAATCCGGCGGAACAGCAGGCGCGCTGCACAAGGCCGAGCGCAAGGGCCTGCGGAAAATTCAGCGGGTTGAACTGGTCAAGCGCACGCTGCTGCTGCGCATTGCCGCTGCCTGGGTGATTACCGTTCCGGCAACGGCGCTTCTTTCCGCAATGATCTTCTTCATGATTCGTGGAGCGCTGCTGCCATGAATGACAAAACAGGCACGATCCTGTGCGCCGTTGATTTCTCGGCGGATTCCGAAGCTGCCCTTTTGTGGGCATGCGGCCAGGCGGCGCGCGATGGTGCTCGACTGGTCGTGCTGAACGTCGTGCACGATCCTGCGTCCAGCCCCGGCTTCTATCGTAAACCCGATGGCGACTGGCTGCGGCCCCTGGAGGATGTCGCCAGGGAAATGTTCACGGATTTCATCGCCGGGTTCAAAGGAAAATACCCGGAAGCAGGCAGCCTTGAGCGGATGGAGACGGTGCAGGTCAGCGGCCTGCCGCCAGGCCGGATTGTAGAAGTTGCTGGCGAGATCGGAGCGGATCTGATTGTCATCGGAAGCCGTGGCCGGACCGGACTGCCACACGTCATGCTCGGATCCGTTGCCGAGCGCGTGGTTCAAATGGCCCGGCCGCCTGTTACGGTTGTGAAAGCCCCGCCCGAGATGGAGGAATGACGGAAGAACTCGACAAATTCGCACTGATCACGGGGCTGTTCGGTGGGCTGGCACTGTTTCTGTTCGGCATGGACCTGATGACCGCAGCTTTGAAGCGGGTGGCGGGCGAACAGCTCAGGGACGTGCTTGGCAAAGTCACAACCAACCGGTTTCTGGGCGCGGGGATAGGCGCGCTGTTCACGGGCCTGGTGAACTCATCCTCTGTGACGACGGTGATTCTGGTCGGGTTCATTTCGGCGGGGCTGATGTCGATGGCACAGAGCGTCAGCGTTATCATGGGCGCCAATATCGGCAGCACGGTTACCGCACAGATCCTCGCATTCAACGTGACACGTTTCGCGCTGCCGATGATCACGCTGGGGTTCGCGGTCGCGTTTTTGTTCAAGAATCGGGATTGGCAGGACTACGGGCGCATGCTCTTTGGCATCGGGCTTGTGTTCTATGGCATGGGGCTCATGAGTCAGGCCATGGTGCCGCTGAGGACCAGCCCGGTGTTCATCGACTTCATCGCGACGCTAGAGATGCCCATGCTGGCGGTGCTGGCAGGCATGGTGTTTACGGCGATCATCCAGTCCTCGGCGGCGACGACAGGCATCGTGATCGTGCTGGCGGGCCAAGGTGTGATGACGCTGGAGCCGGCGATCGCGGTGGCGATGGGCGCCAATATTGGAACATGCGCCACAGCGGGACTGGCGGCAATCGGCAAACCGCGGGAAGCGGTGCGGGCGGCAGTGGTGCATGTGCTGTTCAATGTGGCAGGCGTGATCGTGTGGATCATGTTCATCGATCAGCTTTCGGCATTCGCACGAATGATTTCGCCGCAGTTTGACGTGCCGCGTCAGGTGGCGAACGCGCATACGGTGTTCAACGTAGCGAACACGTTTCTGTTTATCGGGTTCACGACGCAGATCGCCCGATTGGTGGAGTGGCTGGTGCCGGACAAACCGCTGTCACAGGAGGCGCCGCTAACGCCGAAATACCTGGACGAAGGGCTGTTATCCACTCCCGGATTCGCCTTGGAGAACGCGCGGCGCGAGATCGGGCGGATGGGCGACTATGTGGATGATCTGCTTGTAAAGGCCCTGCCGACGGCCTTGTCTGCGTCGCGTCGGGCGCTTGTGGAACTTGAAGAGATGGACCCGCCGGTGGACCGACTTCATAGAGCCATCATCGAATATCTGGGACGTATCTCGCTGTTGCGGCTTTCGGACAAGCAGTCGCGGGATCTGTTGCAGCTCGTCAGCGTCGCCAACGATCTGGAGCATGTCGCCGATCGCATCACGACGGATATCACCATTTCGGCGCGCAAGCGGCTGGACGAGCACGCTCCGATCACGCCCGAGGCAGCGCGGCGGATCAGCGCCTATCACGCAGAGGTCGCGCTGGCGCTGGAACAGGCGGTGGAGGCCGTTGTCAAGGAGAACATGGAGCTGGCTGTCTCGGTACGAAACAAGAAGCGCGAAGTCGTGGGCATGTCGCGGAACATGAGCAGGGAATGGTTTGGACAGACAAAGGGCCATCAAAAGAGCGCGCTGATGGGCTATGTACGCGAGGTGGAATTGGTCGAAATCCTCGACGGCATTTTCAAGATAGCAAGGCGTATTGCACGCAGCCAGCTGGAACCGGAAGAGACGCCAGGGGACGCCTAGTTGTGAATTTTCATATGTTCGTCTATTCGAGAAGTCAGTGACCTCCACCAGAGGTGGAGGTTTGAAACGCTTCGCTTG
>TARA_R110001599_G_scaffold12117_4_pt1 | contig 34847 bp, 25 predicted proteins | sample TARA_R110001599 | Tara Oceans TARA_R110001599 (sample SAMEA4398360) | marine metagenome | biome: Polar Biome; feature: [MES] marine water layer (ENVO:01000295) within the mesopelagic zone...; material: water (ENVO:00002006), including particulate matter (ENVO:01000060) such as......
TGTGGCTGACTTTCCTAATGCAGAGGTGTGGGCACTACCAGAAGAGCATGCCTATATTGCGGAAGGAAATGTTATGCAAAGCCAATTCGCCAACCCGGATTTACGCTGGCACGAGTACACCCTAACAGACACTCCGTGGCGAAATTACAAAAAAAGCTTAGACCTCTACGGCGATGGCTCGGTCGTGCTGGTCGACCAAGGCGGCCACACCCCCGGCTCAGTTGGCTTGTATTTACGCACCAGCAGCGGCAGTGAATACTTACTTTGTGGCGACACTGTATGGCGGGCGCGGGCTCTAGAACGTGCAGCGCCTAAATCCTGGGTCGCGCGATGGCTAGTGGATGACGATACGGCCGCCACCCAAGAGCGCGTAAATCAACTGGCTGAATTTTCGCGGCGGTATCCTGACGTTGTTATTGTACCCGCTCACGATACCGAGGTGCTTGACCAACTCGGCTATTTCCCGAGCTGGCTAGAATAAAAAGGGGCAGCCCCAGAACTGAGGCTGCCAAATGATTAGCCGCTTACTTTGCCGCAGCCAGTGCGCTCGTTAAACGCTGGTTTGCTTCAAGCAGTGCCTTTTTGGCATTCGCTGCATATACGTCTGGGTCGGCGGTGATATCAATGTCTTTCGCCGACGACGCGCCACCGCTCACCATGCCCATGACTGCCGAGAAGGTATTCGCTGCTTTCTGGAAACCACTGGTGGCATCGTTGCTACGACCGAACGGACCAGGAACGACCACTGGTGCGCCAATGCTTAATTTGGCATTGGGGTCATTGAAGGTACTAGTTACGCCCATGATCAGATCTAAACCAGAACCCGGCACAACCTGAATACCCTGGCCAGCAGAGACTTCAGCGGAGTATTCGGCGCCTTTGAAATCGGTATAGGCATTTGCCTTATAATCGGTTTCGCTGCCGAAATACACAAAATGAACCGTGTAGTTCACATTCAAAATTGGCATACCCACTTCATTGGCTGCCGAGTAAACTTGGTAGGGCATCATCTTAGCGATGTTCATCTTAATCAAAGACTTCCCGCTCGGCGCAAACGTCGAGCTCTCTTGATTACCCCCAGTTATCGCTTTAAACGACGAAGTGATTTTCTTCGGACTGGCTTCCATATCCAGTTTCTGCCACTCGCCGTTAGCCGCTAATACACTGCCATCGGCTAAGCTATAACCATTTTCCTTAAGCTTACTAACAAAGTCTTGGTAGGCCGCGTCAGTCAACTCCTGCATAACGCTATCGGGCACACCCGCCAATTTCGCGCGCAGCGTACTACGTGCATAACCGCTGTCTGAGCTAAACATCGAACTCTCTGCTTTGGCAGAACTTTTGTCGAAGGTGATAAAGCTCACCCTAAAATCACCCAATAAAAGCTGACGTTTACCTGCAATAACTTCCGCATTGCTTAGCAACACCGGATCGGCCTGCTTTTTGGCCCCAACACCAGCACAGCCAAACAGAAATGTAGAAAGTAATACCAAGGGAATAATTTTTTTCATTGGTGCAAACTCGCATTAAGAGACAATAACAAAAGCATAACAACGAGGGCATCCGCGCCAACACCCCCTTAACTAGGGGGTTAGCAGACAATAAAATCAGAATAGCGATGGAGTAATTTATTCCGAAAGTAATTCAAGCCTTTTACCAAAGGCGTAAATACCAATTGATAGGCAATCTTTTGAATCGAGAGCGAGGAAGAGGAAGAGGAAACAGACGACGCCAAGAAATCAGCGCCGCCTTTTTGAGGTAGACAAAAGCGATAATTTAAATACTAATGTCGACAAGCAAACAAGCCACCCTGTGCTTAAGCTGCGTTATCGCCCATCACCGCTTTCACTTCAAGGAACTCTTCAAAGCCATGAACACCCCACTCACGACCCACACCAGATTGCTTGTAGCCACCAAAAGGTGCCTCTAAGTCAACTGGGGCGCCATTTAAGTGAACATTACCCGTGCGCAAACGGCGCGCCACACGACTGGCGCGAGCGTTATCGCCGGAGAACACATAGCCAGAAAGGCCGTATGGTGTGTCGTTAGCAATCGCGATTGCCTCCTCCTCGGTGCTGTAGGGAATAATGCACAATACCGGACCAAAGATCTCTTCGCGTGCGATGGTCATTTGATTATTCACCGCACTGAATACCGTTGGCTTGGCAAAATAGCCCTTTGATATGCCCTCTGGGCGACCGGGACCACCACACACCAACTTGGCGCCTTCATCGATGCCGGTCTGGATCAGTCCCTGCACCTTTTCAAATTGCACATTACTGGAAAGCGGCCCCATGGTGGTGGTCGCCGCTCGCGAATCACCAACCACAACACCCGCACAGGCATCTCGCGCAAGCTCCTCGGCCTGCGCCATTTTTGATTCAGGCACCAACATCCGCGACGGCGCATTACAGCTCTGGCCGGTATTCATCATCATTGTGGCAATACTTTTACTCATGGCCTCTTCGAGATCTGCATCGTCAAGGATGATGTTTGCCGATTTGCCGCCAAGCTCCAGTGCCACGCCTTTAAGAGTGTCAGCTGCCGCTTTAACAATCATTTTTCCCGCACGGGTTGAGCCCGTAAACGAGACCAAATCAACGTCTGGGTGAGCCGTTAAATAAGCGCCAACGCCCGCACCATCGCCATTCACTAGGTTAAACACGCCGGGAGGTACGCCTGCCTCGTGGAGTACTTCAGCCAGTAAATAAGCCGAAAACGGTGCGATTTCACTGGGCTTTAAGACCATGGTACAACCGGCCGCCAAGGCCGGCGCTACTTTGCAGGCGATCTGGTTGATCGGCCAATTCCAAGGGGTAATCATCGCCACCACACCCGCCGCCTCACGCACGATGGTCGTAGTCCCTCTTTTTTCTTCAAAGGCATAATTCTTTAATATTTCCGTGGCCGTCATAAAGTGGCCAAGCCCTAACGGCGCCTGTGCATCTATGGCAAGGCTGGTCAGTGGCGCGCCCATTTCCTCATTAATCGCCTCCGCAATATCTTGCATACGCGCGCCGTACACTTCGCAAACACGCTCTAAAATACTGACCCGGTACGCGGGTGTGGTGCTTGACCATGCGTCAAAGGCCGCCTTTGCCGCCGCAACCGCCTGATCAACGTGAGCGTGACTACCCAGTGAAATTACACCAGCCACCTCTTCTGTGCTGGGGTCAATCACGTCGAGCAAACGCACGCCTTCTGGCTGCATCCACTCGCCATTAATATAAAATTTCTGGTAACTACGCATGTGAAAAATCTCCTCGAACATCGCTTGGATTTCATTATTGTTAGCATTTCCTGCGCGGCAGCCTCTCGAAAGCCTAGTGGGCTTAAGGTGAAGAAAGAGTCATGCGACACACCTGTACCATACCCTAAATCACGTGTTCAGAGACAGCCACTCCGCTCGATCGCGACATTATTTTGTGCAATTATTAATCAACTGTAACAAGCCTGACTATGTCGCGACGGCCTTTATGGCAGCAGTGCTGGGCTGCGTCCTATTTAACACATTCCTAACTCACATACACTGCCAATTTACCGATATTTCCACCTGTCACTAAATGACTGAGAGAAGCCTGCGCATTCTCGAGACCCTGAACAATATGATTCTTATTAATTAATTTTCCCGCTAACAACCATCCCTCCATGGTCGCCAAAACCTCATCGATTTGCTGTAAATAATCCAGGATGAGAAAACCCTCCATCCGCAGCCGCTTCGTTGTAATTAACGGAAAATTCTTCACCCCATACTGTTCATCGCGCCCATACTGGGACACGCTGCCAGAGGCCACAACTCGACCATTAATACACATATTGGGAAGCACAGCATCGAGTATTTCACCGCCCACGTTATCAAAAAATACCTGCACGCCATCAGGTATTAAATCGTCTATTGCTTGCTTTAAATTCGGCTCGGCTTTGTAATCGATGGTGCCGTCGAGTTTAATCGTCTCTTCTAAAAACTGACACTTGTCGGCACCGCCGGCCAATCCGTAGACAATAGCACCCGCCGCCTTCGCTATTTGCGCAGCCATTATCCCGGTCGCGCCAGCGGCGCCACTAATCAATACGCGCTCGCCAGCTTTGAGCCTGCCGATCTCCATCATACCGATGTAGGCCGACCAGCCTGTAATACCCAATGTGCCTACGTATGCGTCTAAGGGCACATCGGGATGCGGCTTAATTTTGACCGTTAGCTGGTCACGCAACAATTCTTCGCCGTCTACCAAGGTGTATTCAGACCAGCCCTGCATGCTAAGTAGGTACTCACCTTCGGTATAACTGGGATGTGTCGACGTCTCAACGCGCGCAATAATATTGCCACGCATTACATCGCCAATTTGCAGCTGTGGTAGGTAGTCACGTTTTTCACTTAACCACAGCAGATTCGATGCGTCGAGTGAGAGTAGACAGGTTTTCAACAAGACTTGACCCGGCTGAATTTCGGGCAAAGTGCTCGGAAGCCAACGCAGCTCCGAGCCATCGAGTCGATCTTTCAAATAATGATCAATCACCCATGAATGCGACTGCACACCCATAACATACTCCTCCAAAACCCGGTTATATTTCTGTTCAGTAAAATATTAACTTGCATAAAAAAAGATGCAGGGGAGTATATCCGCTGCATCTTCTCTCAGAAAGATTACCTTATTTAACTATTTGAAAACACTTTACGATTAGAAACTGTACGCCACTTCCAAGCCAAACTCGCGCGGTGATCTTGTTGTTGCAAATTTCCACAGTGATCCTGGGTTATCAACCCCTGGCTGCGGGCGATTCGGAGTCACAACGTAGTCATGACTGTAGCTATCGTCATCAGTCAAATTCCGCCCAAACAAGGATACCCGCCACTGATCACGCTCAAACGTAAGCGAAGAGTCTAGCAAGCCAAAGGCTTCAATTTGAGTACCCGGGTGGTTAGTCAATGTCGACTCGTAGTCATCACGCCAAGAATAGCTCAACCGCCAACTGACAAGACCGCCACCAACAGACCAATCCAAAACATTCTGGACCGAATAAGTAAGCTCTGGTGCGCGACGTATATTTAAATCAGACTCATCGGCAACAATACCGTCGCCGTAGATATCGGCAACAAATTCAGTGTAATTCGCGTCTAAATAACCGACATTACCTGAGAAACGCCACCAATCGTTTAACAGCAAATCGAACTCCAATTCAGCGCCATCAAACTCGGCCTCTCCAATATTCCGAATCGCCAACTCATTCCCGGTAGCCACATTCGGCGCGGGTAACGACACCTCTGTCTGCATATCTTCATAGACCATATGGAATATCGTTGCATTTAACTTCAAGCGGCCCTCAAAGACCGTCGACTTAATACCCGCCTCGTAGTTGGTCAGGGTCTCTGGACCAAAGCCTTCAGAAAGCGACGCCTGTGTTGAAGCCCGCGGCGAAAAGCCGCCGCTGCGAAAGCCAGTGGAGGTGGTCACATAGGCCATCAGATCTTCGGTGAATTGGTAGCGCCCGCCCAAACGATATATCCAATCGTTATCAGTACGTTCGCCACCGGCATTTGGCCCAACTGAGTAGACACCTGTCGCAGGATCAGACACGTCTCGATCCATTCGCTTCGTTTCGGTGATAAAACGCGTACCAGCCGTGAGCGTTAATTTGCTGTCGAGCATTGAATAATCACCCTCTAAGAAAACAGAGTGCGATTCGGAAGAAGTTTCAGTTTCTTCTAAGGGCGTCCACGTTGTACTAAAAACCTGGGAGAGCTGATTAGATGTCGCGTCTGAATTTGCACTAAAGACCCCTGCCTGCCAAAGTAAGTTTCCACCAGCGTCACTGCTAATACGAATTTCATGCGTCACCTGACTGTAATCACCGTAGCGATTCACATGGTAGAGCGTCGCGGCAGAACCGTCAAAATCCGCCTTGTACTCGTCATTAGATGTCAGCCAACCACCTAGGTACGTCAGCATCAGGGTATCGCTAAGTTCCGAGTCAAGCTGCCAAATTGCCTGGTGTGTTTCAAGCCCAACCCCACCACGATAGTTTGCATAGCTACGTCGGCGATCTGAGCCTTCACCTACTGGGCGAACAGTATCACCAAACTCCCCACCACATTCATAGCCATTCGCCTGATACATACCACAAAAAACGTCGGCGTTATCAGTAGACGTTGCGAGAGTAGCCGCAGCAATTCCTTCCATATTTGTGTAGTTATACTGAGCCTGTAGAGTGACGCGCTCCGACGCATCAAACAACCAATGCACACCGGCGCGAGTGGTATCTTTCTTACCCATATCCCCGGCGATGTCGTTCTTAGTGTAACCTTTGCTTTGATTGAGACTGGCGCCCGTTAGCTTCACTGCCCAATCCTCTTCTCCGTAGTTATAAAGCAGCTCAAGATCCTGTTTGCCATACGTACCAACACGAGCACGCACCTTCCCGCTTACTTCATCGGTTTTTGGTTTCTCGCGATGGATATTAATAAGACCGCCAACCACATTTTTACCAAACAAGGTACCCTGGGGACCGCGCAGTACCTCAATGCGTTCAATATCGAGCAAATCAAAAACTTGACCTGTGCCGGTAGCGAGCGGCACACCGTCGACGGCCACTAATACGGTGGGATCGAACGCCTTTTCAACATCCTGATAACTAATACCGCGAATAGAAAACCCGCCGCCGGCTGGCGTACCGGATTCAATAGTGTCCATTACAACATTGGGTGCAAACTGAGAAAGTGAGGTAGTGTCGAGGGTAAACGCATTTTTAACGTCGTCACCTGCAATCGCACTTACTGCCACCGGTACATCTTGAATACTTTCAGCTCGCTTCCGAGCGGTAACCACCACTTCTTCTAGCGTTCTTCCGGTTTCACCATAGACCGGCGCCACCACAGATGCACCGCCAGCCATTAGGATTAGCGAGAGCGATTTTCCGATAATTTTTTTATCACTAGTTTTGAAAGACATGCTTATCCCCTGATTTATTTTTATCGAGCAACGAACATATGATCTAATTTTTCTGAATCCTAGCAGCGAATTCAAATACAAACAAGTAAGATTGTTTTAATTTAGACGGAGTATACTAGCAATTGAATCCGGCGATATTAAAGGACATAAAAAGCGGGATATTCGCAATCCGATACTTATCAAAAATAAAAAGCTCACGAGTTCCGGAATTATTATTTGCAGTCATAATCACTGATCTGCCGCCGCCAATCTCACCAACAATTTCCCTTTATTCATACCGGAAAACAATCGTGTATAGGCTTCAACAGTATTCTCAATGCCGTCGACGATATCCTCACTAAAACGCAGTTTTCCTGATTCAAGCCATTCACGAATCTCAGCATTTGCGCGATCGAACTGATCAACATAATTAGTGGTTAGTAAACCCTTAACCGTGGCGCTGTGTGCCAGTATCTGCCAATAGTTATAGGGACCGGGTACTGGCTCACTCGCGTTATAGCTTGAAATAGCGCCGCAGAATACGATCCTGGCATGATCGGCAAGATTAAGCAGCGCCGCATCTAAAATTTTGCCTCCAACATTGTCAAAGAAGATGTCTAAGCGCTCAGGGCACACCTTGGAAATTTCTTCTGACAAGTTTTCGCATTCTTTATAATTAATAACCGCGTCAAAGCCAAGTTCATTAACGAGCCACTCCGCTTTCTCATTGGTGCCAGTTAGGCCGACAACACGGCAACCCTTTAACTTGGCAATTTGTCCAGCAATAGAGCCAACCGCCCCCGCCGCCGCGCTAATCAATACGGTGTCACCGGCGACCGGGCAACCCAATTCCAACATGCCAAAATACGGTGTTAGGCCCATGGCACCGCTAAAGATACTTAAGTAATAGCGCGGCGGGTACTTCCCATCGTTAGGCACTTTACTAAGTAGCTCACCGGGATTAATGGTGTATTCTTCCCATCCATTGACTGCTAACCCTTGAACGTAGTCGCCCGCCACAAAATCAGGATGACGACTCTCAAGCACCTTGCCTAACGTGGTACTGCGAATACATTCACCAATTCCAATAGGTTTCATATAGGTGTCGTTACCACTCATCCAATCCCGAATAGCTGGATCTAGGGACAAGTAGTGATTTTCTATCAACACTTCGCCATCACCGACAGTGGCCATGCCAACCGTCCGCAGGCGAATGTCATCGGCCGTCGGAATGCCCACAGGACGCTGGTGCAGATAGAGCTGGCGATTAGTGACTGGACTCATAAAACCTTCCTAAATTTATTATGGTGTTGAGGGTGCATTCGAAAAGAGTAGTGCTAGACCAAAATAAAATCAATCATGTTTGACTTTTTTATTGTGATTGATTAACTTGGAATGCACCCAAGCAAGGTAAACCACCGACAAATAACAAATGGTGGAGACTAGGGAACACTACTTAATAATGTGTCAACAATAAGTCATTAATTATGCAAACAATCGATACTTTCCACGACTTCTCCGCTTCGCGCGATGCTATATGGTCGCTGCTTGCGGATTTCGGCAATATTCAACGCTGGTGGCCGCCTGGCCTTGCGGTCGACATCGATCACGTCGAAATCGAAGGCAACGGCGTGGGAATGATCCGTCACATTTACAATGTCGGCTTCCCCTCAGCAGTTAGTGAGCAGTTACTTAGCATTGACCCAAGTAGTTACAGCTTCTCACTCGCCATCGTAAACGATCGCCCAGCAGGCGTAGTAAAGTATAAAGCTAGCGGTAAGCTCAGCATCATAGATGGTGGTAAATGTCGCCTAAGCTACCGTGGAGAATTTGAAACTGAACCGGGCCGAGAGCAAGAGGCACGAGATTTTTTTAACGCGGCCTACGCCATGATGTTTACCGGCCTAGCCAAAGCGACTTCGTGAACATTTGTATATAAAGACATAGGAAAAACACCATGATCACTATTTCAGCGCGAATCACCGTAAACCCAAAAGACACTGCTAGCTATATTGCCGGTGCGCAGAAAATACTGGCACCAACACATGCCGAGGAAGGCTGTCTTGCCTATTCTATTGCTGTCGATATCGCGAATCCGAATATCGTGTGTATTTTCGAGCACTGGGCCTCCGAAGATGCGTTAATGCTCCACCTTTCACTTCCCCACGTAGGCGAGTTTTTGGCCCTAGCGGCAACCCTCGACATTGAAGACATGCAAGTCACAAAGTATGAAGTGAGCGGATACGGCCCACTGCAACTCGACATCTAACGCTGCTTATTTTCAGAGGTCAGTATGAGCAAAAAAGCGCTATATAATCACGTCGTCCAAAAGATGATTGACTACGTTGACGAAAAAAAGACAGACATGGCAGAAGACACCATGTCCGTGCCAACCACTGCCTATACCGACCAGGAAGGCTGGCACCAAGAAATGGACTTAATTTTTAAAAATAGGCCCATTTTTATCGCTTTAAGCCAGGAGCTACCTAAGCCGGGGGACTACAAAACCATACAGTTTCTCGACAAGCCGCTGCTGATCACCCGCACCGCAGACGGCAGTGCGCGAGTAATGCTCAATGTCTGTCCGCACCGCGCCATGCAGGTTGCCATCGATGAGTACGGCAGTCGCTCACGCTTTACCTGTCAGTATCACGGCTGGTCATTTCGCAATAACGGCGATCTGATTGCGGTCGCTGACCGCGACAAATTTGGCGAAGTCGACAAAAGCTGCCACGGCTTAACGCAGCTGCCAACATATGAGCGTGGCGGTATGATCTTCGCGGTATTGAACGGCGACACCTCAGTAGATTTTGAAGAACACCTCGGGGGCATGATCGAAGACATCGAGCAGCTGGGTTTCGACAAATGGCACTACTGCGGGAAACGCACTATTTATGGCGCAAATTGGAAAATTGCCTACGACGGCTATCTCGAAGGCTACCACTTTGCCATTGCCCATCCAGAAACAGTGGCGCCGCGTACATATTCAAACGTTATGCACTTTGAAAACTACGGCCCGCATATACTACTGGGCTTCCCTCAACGCAGCATTCACACTCTTAAAGACGTTGATCCCGACGAATACTGGCAACACGAGAATGACGGATTTGACTTCATTCGCACTATTTTCCCCAATGTATCCATATTCGTTGCCCCGGAGATCACCCAAATAGCGCAAATTATTCCCGGTCCAACACCGGCGGAAAATACCACTCATTTATATTTTATTCACCACACCGCGCCAAAGACCGACGACGAAAACCAAGCCTTAGAGGAAATGATGGAATGGCTTCGCAACGTAGTAGATACCGAAGACTATTACATGGGCTTACGAATACAAAAAGGCATTGAATCCGGTGCGCACTCCCACGTGATGTTTGGTCGCAACGAAAAGGGCAACCAGTTCTTCCACAAATGGGTGGACTACTGCCTAGCCAACGACCCGACGCTGCCAAAGCCGACCCTGTAAAATACCGGAGCACTTCATGACGGATAAAAAATATACAGCAGGCAGAATTAACTGTGTTCTGATTGCGGGCGGTGTCTGGCACGACATCGATTTTGCACGGCTCGAACTGTTAAAACTCCTTGCCGAAGATGATCGTATACGTGTTCGGGTGTTTGAAGACTATGAAAACATCGACGCCATCAATAATGCCGATATCATTGTCACCTATACCTGCAATGTGGTGCCCTCCCTCACAGCACAGGAAGCACTTTATAAATGGGTAGCCGATGGCGGTCGATGGTATGCTTTACACGGTACCAATTCCATCATTCGACTTATGAACAATGGGTTGTACGGCACACCAGACTGGGCGCCGCTATTTGTAGAGACCCTCGGCAGCATGTTCCGCTCGCATCCACCTATTGCGCCGTATACTGTGTCGGTTGCCAACCCAGATCACCCGCTCGTTGAGGGCATTAGCCCCTTTGAAAGCACCGACGAGCTTTACCTAATGAAAACCTACGGAAAACTCAATGTCCTATTGGACGCCGAGTACGGTGGCAAGGCAGAGGGGTTTGTAGAAGACGAATGGGAGCACGCGCGTCATCCCGTGCTCTACACCCACGAGGTCGGCAAAGGCGAAGTACTCTACTTAACCCTCGGTCACTGTCGCCACCACCACGATATGCAACCACTACTCGATTACTGGCCGACGGTCGATCGCTGCGCCTGGGACCTCCCGGTTTTTTACACACTGCTTCGCAGAGGGATTAAATGGACAATGGAACCCTTTGACGACATCGCCCGGCGCGCCAAAGAACAAGCCAAACAAGCCGCCGAACTATAAAGGAGCAAAAGAATGAGCCCTCGATTAACCAATAAAGTTGTCGTCGTCTTAGGCGTTTCCGACGAGCGCAGCATGGCAGCGACCACTGCGCGCCGCCTCAAAGAAGAGGGCGCCAGCCTCATACTCGCTGGCCGCCAAATAAGCCGAGTAGACGCTATAGCAAAATCCCTAGGCGCCATCTCTGTCGAATGCGATATCACCAACGAGACTCAACTAAGCGCCTTAGCCGGAGCGGCAATCAGCCACTACGGGCAACTCGATGCAGCCATAAACTTTGCCGGTATCGATGTTTCTGCACCAATAGCAGATACTACCGAAGCCATGCTGAAACAAGCCAGCGACGTACATTTTGTCGGCGCGGCGCTGTTTATAAAGCAAATGGCCACAGCCATGAGCAATGGCGGTTCCATTGTGACTACCTCGAGTCAAGCTAGCGTAATTCCACCGCCGGGTCTCGGCGCCTACGGCGGCAGCAAAGCCGGCGCCGACCAGCTGGTGCGCATTGCGGCAGTGGAATATGGCCCACGGAATATTCGAGTTAACTCACTTGCGCCGGGTTTTACTGCTACGGCAATGACTGCGGGCTATTTCCAAGACGCGACGATAGAAAATGCCTTTTTGAAAGAGATTCCATTAGGGCGGCTTCCGACCTCCAATGACATCGCCAACGCCGCACTGTGGTTGCTGTCAGACGAGGCTTTCATCACCGGGCAGCTAATCGATATCTCTGGTGGACAGACACTACGCAGGATACCAACGCCAGAAGAAATGGGATTTTAGAACGGCTATCGAGTAGAAAGTGCGTAACTCGGAAAAATAGCGACAGCGTTAATACATCAGCTGTCGCACTGACTGCATCATCTATCTCGGTGGAATGGCGTAGGTACCAACAGCGTGTGCTACCGGTTCATCCTCGCCCTCGGAAAACAATGATACCTCGCCAACGGCCAGTAACTTACCAAGTTTAATCAACTTACATACCGCCAATATGTCTTTATCAGATGACGGCTTGCGCAAAAAATTGATGTTCAAGCTCGTCGTCACGGCAAGTGCAACCAAACCAATTTCTGCCAATATAGCGACATAAATAACAGCATCGGCCATTTCCATTAAAGTCGGTCCTGATACTGTGCCACCGGGGCGCAAGTGTGTGTGGTTTATTTTCTTTCTAATTGTTACCGATTTCGCCGAGACACTCTCAATAACGATATCTGCTTGTGGAAATTCTGACCTAAAGAAATTGATTAGCTCATTTTTTGTTGGCATGTGCTCTCCTAAGTGAAGTAAATCCCATATCTCTATAGTAAAGCGCCACTCTACAAATGCGTTCTAATAATTCACTGGCACACATCACCTGTATCCTTAAACACAACTCAGTAAACCGAGCATAGATCCTAGCGCTGCAGAAAACCACCTTTTACTGAGAGCATTTTGCTGCACTATTTTGCGCAAAGTGAACCACTATTGCAGCAAGCGTATTTAAGGAATTTTTGGCAAAAAAAAGGCGACCTTGCGGCCGCCAAAAAATCATTTTACATTAACCCAGACGTACAGAGTGGCCTGAATCAACAGTGTATACACCACCACTCATGAAGCTTGCAGCGTCACTCGCTAATAACAAGAGCTGACCATCTAACTCCTCAAGCTTGCCTAGGCGACCCAGCGGCAAACCGGCCACATCTTTTTGACCTGCTTCCGTCGCATAGTAATCTGCGGTGAGCTCAGTTAAAAAGTAGCCGGGCGCAATCGCATTGACGCGAACATTGTGCGGCGCAAGCTCTTGCGCCATGGTGCGAGTCAACTGATCAACAGCCGCCTTCGAAGAAGAGTAATGTGCCAAGCCAGGGAAGGTCCTTGTTCCGCAAATTGACGAGATATTGATAATACTTCCCGCCTTATCTGCCGCAACCATACGTTGAGCGGCTTCTTGACCTAAATTAAACACGCCCTTTACATTCACATTGAGCACGTGGTCCCAAACTGTCTCTTCCATCTCCAGAAAGGCCTGACCACCCGTTGCGCCAGCATTGCAAACAACAACATCTGGTACACCGGCAAGTGCCAATGTCTTATCAAAAGCGCATTTAACTGAGTCTCGGTCTGTTACATCCATTTCTATGGCATGGGCCACACCGCCGGTGGCTTGTATTTTTGCCGCGAGGCTAACAAGACGATCAACTCGACGTGCGGTGCAAATCACGACCGCGCCATAGGCAGCAAGCACTTCTGCAAAGTGCTCGCCAAGGCCACTTGATGCACCGCTCACTAGTGCAATTTTACCTGTTAAATCTAGAATATTTTTCATAATACAACCTTAGATCGGCACATTAATATTGAATGCGCTTGGTGAATCCCCCATCAACCACAATGTTCGTGCCCGTGGTGAAACTGGATATTGGGCTTAGTAACAGCGCCACGTGAACACATACCTCTTCTGCTGTTGCCATGCGCCCCATAGGGATTGCCGCAACGGTAGATTCATACACTTCAGGCATATTGGTTTTAATCTGATCCCATGCACCGTCTTTGATGAAAACCGGTCCTGGGCATACGCTGTTAACACGAATACCCTGTGGCGCCAGCACATTTGACAAATTGCCAAAATAATTGAGCATCGCCGCTTTAAAGGTACTGAATGGAACCGCCCCAGCGAAGGCCTCTAAGGCCGCTGTTGACGAAATATTTACAATCGAGGGCGACGTTGATTTTTCTAAGTGCGGCTGCACAGCTTGAACCGTACTCCACGCTGAAAGCACATCCGTTTCAAAGTTTGCCGCCCAACCGGCCTCATCAGCTGCACTACCACCGGCACTCACGTTTGAAACAAAACCGTCGACACCACCCAGCACTTTTGCTGAGTTGTCTACCCAAGCTGTTAACGACGCCGCATCTTTAACATCAACGGCCGCGCCATAGGCCTTAACACCAAAGGCTTTTACGGCCTCAACAGCGGCCGCAACTTCCTCAGCATTCCTCGCGCATACACTGATATTTGCGCCTTCGGCGGCAAGATATTTAGCAAGCGCCAAGCCAATACCTTTAGAGGCACCCGTAATCAAAATTGCCTTACCCTTTAACTTAAGATCCATAACGAACTCCTTCTGATATTTATTGTTGAGATAGATGGGCAAATCGCGCCAAATGGAAATCGCGGCTTCCAAACTGGCTATTTATTGCTGCTATACGCTTGAAGTAATGGCCTATTTTTAGCTCGTCGGTTGTACCGATACCGCCGTGTAACTGAATCGCGTTGTGTGCAATAAACTTACCGGCACTGGCAACCTTCGCTTTTAGCGCCGCTAGACATAGCTCGGCGTCCGCGTCGTCATGATCAAGTTTCCACGCAGTGGCAAGCATGAGTGATCGACTAAGTTCCACATTAATAAACATGTCTGCCATGCGGTGCCTAAGCACTTGAAATTGAGATATTGGTCGACCAAATTGCTTGCGTTGTTTTGTGTAATCTACAGTTGCGTTTAATAGCGCAGTCATTGCGCCAACCGCCTCGGAGCACAGCGATAAAATACCGAGGCTTACTATTGGGGCAAGCAAAGCCATTGCCTTTCCTCGTACTCCCAACACATTCGCAAGCGGAACCCGTACGTCGGAGAAACTGTACTCAGCGGCATTGCGGCCGTCATAGGTTTTATAGCTGCGACGGTGGCAACCCTCATTGTCTGTGTCTACTAGGACTATGCTCAACCCTTCTGCCTGGCCCGGCTCGCCGCTCGTTCGCACCAGAACCAACACAAGATCAGCGGCAGCGCCATTCAACACGACGGTCTTACGGCCACTAAACGAAATACTGTTCCCTGACACACTTGCAGCCATCGCCACGTCAGTCATCGCCTGGTGATGTTTGGCCTCGGACCACGCCAAAGCCACCTGGCATTGACCACTGATGATGGCATCGAGGTAACGCGACTTAATATCGAGGCTGCCGCCAGCGGCAATGAGTTGGCCTCCGAGCACTACCGTTTCCAAGTACGGCTCTACCACGAGGTTTGCACCCAGCTGCTCACTAAGAAGCATGGTCTCTAATGCACCGCCGCCGAAGCCACCCACGTCTTCGGCAAAGCTCATAGCCAGCCAGCCCAAGTTCGCAAAGGTTTGCCACTGTTCAGCGCCGAAATACTGGTCTGACTTTACAATTTTTTGGCGCGCATCAAATTCATAGCTTTCAGTTAAATATTTTTCAGCGCTTTCTTGAAACATCCGCTGTTCTTCTGAAAATTCAATATACATAGCAATCGTTTCCTCAGAGTCCCAGTACGCGCTTGGCGATAATATCGCGTTGAATTTCAGCCGAACCGCCGTATATGGTTGCTGCGCGATTATTAATGTACTCAGGCATGCACGTCAGTGCGTAGTCGGCGGCAATTAACTCGCCACTAAAACCGGGCTCCAGGGCATCCAATTGAAATGGCAGCGCCTGGGCGCCCAAAATATCCATACTAATTTCATTAAAACGCTGACCGGTTTCAGTGCCTACGACCTTACAGAGAGAAGACAAGGCGCCGGGATTTCCCCCAGCGTTCAATGCACCTTTAATTCTCAACTCAGTGTACTCAAGCGCTAGGGCGTCAACCGCCACTTCGGCGAGACGGGTTTGGAGTACAGGGTTATCGCGCCATAATCGCCCTTCTGCGTCGTATTCTTCCGACGCCTGCTTGCGAATTTTGGCCATCTGTTTTTTATGATCAATTGTGAAGTTATGACCACCACGCTCAAATTCCAAGAGGTATTTGGCGACCTCCCAACCTTGATTTTCGTCACCAACCAAATTTGCCGCAGGAACGCGAACACCATCAAAAAAAACCTGACATTGCTCAACAAGACCGTCTAAGCCAACAATCGGGTCCACACTGATACCTAGCGAATCCATGTCGACTAAAATAAAACTGATACCGGCTTGGGGAGCACCTTCCTTTGATGTACGTACTAAACAGAAAATCTTATTGGCGTGCTGAGCGTAACTCGTCCAAATTTTTGAACCGTTAATAATATAGTCTTCGCCGTCACGGACCGCCGACGTGCTTAAAGAGGCTAAATCCGAGCCTGCGCCGGGTTCGGAGTAACCCTGGCACCACACATCCTCGCCAGACAGCAAGCGGGGCAAGTAATGCGCTTTTTGTTCATCGCTGCCGTAATGGATCAACATTGGACCAAGCATCTGTAGGCCCATCGGCAATAACGCCGGTGCGTTTGATAATTTGCATTCTTCCTGAAAAATATAGCGCTGATTCAACGTCCAACCAGTCCCGCCATAAGCCTCTGGCCAATCAGGCGCGACCCAGCCTTGCTTATACAATTTTTTATGCCAAGCCATCGTCGCGTCAAAATCGGCAAAAACACTGGTCATGAGTTCACCAGCGCGGCGCAACTCAGGAGTTAATTCATCCTGTATGAACGCACGGACCTCTTCTCTAAAATTCTTATCATTCATAGTCTGTTGCTCGGCGCTCTAACATTCGCTGCCTGTAAAAGTCAGATTAGATCTTATAAAACAATCTGTGTTGTTTTTTATTGTAGGCATTACGCTTCAGCAATGCAATCTGCGATGATAAGTTTTTATGATTGATTGCGATTCTTAGCGATATTAAGTGCAGACTAAGCAAGTAATAGTATTACTGGGAATTTTCTGGAAGTGAGGCCATAGCCGGCTAATGGCCAACATCTATTTGAAAAACCATTTCGCCCAGGCGTGGACAAGCCCCAGAGAATAAATTTCAGGGCATCAAGGGACAGCTGCCGCGCCGCGGAATCAGCTCCAGCTCAATGACTTTACGTAAAGGCAGTCCATCGAGCTGATCAACAGTATAATAAACAGACTTTTATATTGCTGAACAGCACATCTAGGGTGTTTCAGTCGTAAGATTCACTTTTAACAGAAACAAAATCCTTACATCAGGACGGTAATTCTTGACACAGCACCCGCCCCAAAAAACACCGAGCGCACTACGCCGTAGTCGATGAGATATTCTGAACTACTTCTTTTCGCAGTATGTCTTTTTTAATCTTTCCCGATGGGGTTTTTGGCATTTCCGTTCGGTACTCGACCCGCTCCGGCCACTTTTGTTTAGCAAGCTTTACTTGCTGAAAAAAGGGAATTAACTCAGCAAGCGATGGCTTGGTCCCATCGCGGGTGACCAATAAGGCGCAAACCCCCTCACCCAATCTCGCATGGGGCATTGCCACAACTGCGGCCTCTAAAACCAGAGGATGCTTATACAGCACATCCTCAATTTCTCTCGCGGATAAATTCTCGCCGCCACGAATAATAATGTCTTTTTTACGATCAGTAATAACAATCGCGCCTTCCGGCGTTAGGTGACCAATATCACCGGTGTGAAAATAGCCATGTGAATCTACTGATTGCGCAGTCTGACTCTCTTCGCCGTAGCCGGACATCATCGCGGGGCCTTTGACAATAACTTCGCCATCACAACCCAGCCCAAGCTCGTCGCTGTTGTCGTCAATTATTTTCACGTCCCAATTGAAAACACGACCATCGGTATTTGCCGCAAGCAGGAGTTCATCTTCGCCAATAAAGCCCACAGAGATCAGTGGTGCCTCTGTGCACCCGTAAACCCGAAATGCTCGGCAGTTTTCCAGCACATCACGTGTTGTGGTAATCAAACTAGGGGGAACTGCGGCGCCACCACAGGCAAACGCGCGCAGGCTATGCAGGCGACAACCGCTAGATTTGGCCTTCTCTACCAATTCTTGCAAGAATGGTGTGGCGCTCACGCAGAATGTCGCTTTTATGCGCTCGATATAGGCCACGGCGGCGTCAACATTCCAACGCTCCATAAACGCCGCCTTTGCCTCGCTAAAAAAAGGTAACTCAATACCGTTTGCATAGCCGGTTATATGCGTAACCGGTGACGGCATCAACATGATGTCGCCCTCTGCCAACCCCCAACCATCGACCCCATTAAATATGGCGTGGGCCAGGGAGCTATGACTGTGATAGACGGCTTTTGCCTTGCCGGTGGTCCCTGAGGTATACATAATAATCTTGGTGTCGTCTGGTGCTATAGCAGCTTGCGCAGGGTAAGCGCCAGTCTCATTCACTAGCGAAGCATAGCTACACTCTGCCGCACGCGTAGCGTCACCGCGAACAATAATAACCTGCTCCAACAGCGGCAGTTCACTCTTCAATTCCGCGATCATTTTAGCGTAATTAAAATTTCGGTAGCTATCTGGAATGAATATCGCTTTTGCCCGGCAATCAGCCAAAATATGCCGCACTTCGTTATCCCGATAGATAGGCACAATAGGGTTGAGCACCAAACCCAGCCAGCAACAAGCTATGTCTATCGCGACAGTTTCACGCCAATTAGGCAGTTGAAAACTAAGGACATCCCCCTTCACCAACCCTAAGCGACTCAATCCGGATGCCAGTGCCATGGCCTCAGTGAAGATTGCCCCATAGCTTATGGCGCTATCGTGCTCCAAATAAATCGCGGTCTCGTTGCCGCGCTCAGCCGCCCGCTCTAAGGCGCGATCCGCCAGACTCCTAAACTCTCTAACAAGTGACTTGCGTTGCTCAACTGCCATAGGGAGATCTACCATCGTTATGAAGTTTTAATTCTAACTAACTGCTTGCCAATATTTTCACCGCGGAACAACCCCTTCAGAGCCCGTGGGCAAGACTCAATGCCCTCCGCGAATGATTCCTTCACTTTGAGCTCACCACTATCGATCCACGCGGCAATTTCAGCGAGCGCGGTTGGAAATTCATCGACATAATCCAACACCAAAAAGCCCTGCATTACAGCCCTTCGGATAACCAGTTGCATATAATTTTTCGGACCCGGCGGTAAGTCTGCTGTGCCATAGCCGCTTGAGATCCCACCACACAATGCAATTCGGCCACCCACCTTTAGATTAAGTAACACATCATCGAGAATTCGGCCGCCGACGTTATCAAAAAACACGTCTATGCCGTTCTTACACAGACTCGCTAAGCGATCGGCCACCGATTCATTTTTGTAATCTATTGCCGCGGCAAATCCCAGCTCTTCTGTTAACCAGTCACACTTTTCCCTACCGCCCGCGATACCTATCACCGTCGCACCACAATTTTTTGCAAGCTGTCCAGCGACTGATCCTGTAGCGCCGCCCGCGCCAGAAATCACAACCACGTCGCCTTTTTTGATCCGCGCTACACGTAATATGCCAAAGTAGGCAGTCAAGCCCGTGAGACCTAATACATGCAGGGAATACGATAGGGGGTAAGAGGACTCTACTTTACGAATGGGAAACACTTCATTGCCATTACAAATCGCATAGGTCTGCCAGCCTAGCCCGCCTTCAACCACATCGCCCTCGGTAAAATCGGGATGTTTTGATTCGAGCACATAACCAACGCCGGTCGCGCGCATCACTTCACCTATCGCAACTGCCGGCACATAACTGCGAACATCATTCAACCAACCGCGCTGCGACGGATCTACAGAGAGATACCTCACCTCGACCAAAAACTCTCCTTCTGTAATAGGCCGGATAGGCTTATCGCAAAGACGAAAATTTTCCTGCTCAACTTCACCTTCCGGCCTACTCTGTAAAATCCACTGACTGTTGATCATTAGGGGACACCAAACTTTTGGAAAAAAAGGGCGGCTAAACCACCCAAGGGAGAGTCTTGTGTATAGATTTGCTATAGACGAGTATCAAGATGCCGAGGCCTGAAATTATCGAAACAGTATGCTAGATTGCTGCAGCTAGTTCCGACGCCTGCTTAATAACACGCTTTGCATCTAACTCGGAGGCTTCGTAGGCGCCACCAACTAGCTGCACCTTGCACCCGGCTTCGCACAGCTCATCGTAGAGTTCGCGAAGAGGCTCCTGCCCAGCACAAATAATAACGTTGTCGACAGGTAGAACACGGGCCACACCAGAAACACTAATATGCAAACCGAGGTCGTCTACTTTGTGGTAACTTACCGAGTTGATCATTTCAACATTTTTACGACGCAACTCAATTCTGTGAGTCCAGCCAGTTGTTTTCCCTAGCGTGCTGCCAACCGGTGTACTTTTGCGCTGTAAAATAGCCACATTACGGGCCGAAGGCTCCGCAACCGGCACCACACCCGTTACGCCGCCACGAGGATGATTCTCGAAATCAATCCCCCATGTTTCCGCAAATTTCTTAATATTCAACGACGGATGTTCGCCGACGTGGGTAATGAGTTCCGCAACATCAAAGCCAATACCGCCACCGCCAATAATGGCAACGTTTTTACCGGGAACCTTATTACCTTTAATAACGTCGATATAGCCCATGACTTTGGGATGATCAATACCATCAACATCGATATGCCTCGGCACAATGCCGGTTGCAAGAACGACCTCGTCAAACCCCTCATGTAATAATTCCGCTGCACTTACACGCTTGCCAAGGCGCGCCTCTACACCATTCAACTCCACTTGCCGGCGGTAGTAGCGCAAGGTTTCATTGAACTCGTGTTTGCCAGGAATTTGCCGTGCAAGATTCATTTGCCCACCAATCGCCTCATTGTCATCAAACAAAACAACGTGATGTCCACGACTCGCCGCAATCGTTGAAAACGACATTCCTGCCGGCCCAGCGCCCACTACCGCGATTCGTTTCGGGGCAGGGGTAGGTAGATAATTAAGCAGTGTTTCATGACACGCACGTGGGTTTACCAAACAAGAGACCACTTTGTCTTCGAAGCCATGATCTAAGCACGCTTGATTACAGGCAATACAGGTATTGATTTCATCTTCACGACCATCTTTAGCCTTTAGGATAAAATCTGGATCCGCCAGCATTGGTCGAGCCATGGACACCAAGTCAGCATGCCCCTGCACCAGAACATTCTCGGCAACGTCCGGCATATTGATTCGATTGCTGGTAATAGTCGGTATATTCAGCTTCGCTTTAATCCGACCGGTTACCTGCGTATAAGCGGCGCGCGGCACCATATTCGCAATAGTAGGAATTTTTGCCTCATGCCACGAGAAATGCGTGCTCAGTATATTGGCGCCCGCTTGTTCAACGCCCTGCGCGAGCTGCACTACTTCGTCCCAAGATGAGCCATTCTCAAGTAATTCCATACCGGCAATACGGTATATAACGATAAAGTCGTCGCCTACCGCTTCACGCACTTGTCTGACGGTTTCAACAGCGAAGCGCATTCTATTGCTGTAGCTACCGCCCCATTGATCTTCTCGTTTATTTGTACGCTGCAACAAAAACGCACTAATAAGGTAACCGGCTGAACCAATGATCTCAACGCCGTCATATCCCGCTTCCTTGGCGAGCTTTGCGCAACGAGCAAAACTCGCGATGGCGTCTAATATCTCTTGCTCGCTTATTTCACGAGGCACACGGGGATTAACGCGGGACTGAATAGCAGAGGGTGCAACGACTTGATCGTGCCAACCAAATGCGCCTGAATGAAGGATTTGAAGACACATTTTGCAATCTGGCGCGGCCGCATGTACCGCGTTCGTTACTATACGATGTCGCTCAACCTCCTCACTATTAGTGAGTTTTGACTCACCTAGCCACATCGTGCCGAGCTCGTCTGGCGAATGCCCGCCGGTAATAATCATACCAACACCCGCGGCTGCTCGCTCGGCGTAAAAAGCCGCCATACGCTCAGGGCCATCGGCCATATTCTCTAGATGGGTGTGCATAGAACCCATAATTGCGCGGTTTTTTAACTGGGTAAACCCGAGGTCCAGCGGCGAGAACAAATTAGGGTACTTACTATGTGATTGGCTCATATATTTCCCACGGCTCGCAAATCTATGCTGCGATCACTACGTTTTGATTAGATTTATTAATGCGGTATTGGTGATTATGCTAACATAGCCAAAACAAATAACAAACAGGTTTGATTGTTTCTTCCTCAGGTGCTCTAATATCCAACACCATTAACCGAAGCTAGCTCACAGCATCTAAAATGACGCCAGTCTTATAACGATAACGAGGCTGTCATGCCACTAATACTGAAGCATACATTGATGCCATCACACTGATTCGATCGACTGCCGGTGACAAAAGTATAAATAGTTTAGCACCCAAAAAAATGCCCTAGCTGATAAATGCCATTTCAGTTAGCTAATATCAAATCCAACACATAAAGGCACAGCGTATGCAGGGTAAAATCAGTACAGCGACACAAAACAAGCTCAGTATAAATTACGGTGCAGTCATCATCGGCATTACCATATTGCTGAATTTCGCAAGCATGAGCTTCTTCTATTCCTACGGTGTATTTCTAAAGCCGCTTGCTGAAGAACTAGGAAGCTCTCGAACCCAAGCATCGCTGCCGCTTATGATTTTCCTCTTTTCCATGTCTTTCTCGGCTCCCTTTATTGGCGGACTACTAGATAAATACCCAATACGGCGCATTATTATGACCGCCACATCCGTAATGAGCGTGGGCTTAATCTTGCTCTCGCAGATCCAATCACACCTTCAGCTCTATCTCATTGTCAGTTTATTCATTGGCATCTCGATTCAAGGTGTCGGCGCACTCGCCACCAATAAATTACTAACGAACTGGTTTTATAGGTATCGCGGGCTCGCTCTGGGCGCATCGGCAATTGGCTTGTCATTCGCAGCGATGCTAATGCCAATTCTAAGCGCCGGATTGATAGCGAGTTTTGGTTGGCGAACGAGCTACGGTATTTTTGGGCTAGCCATATTTTTGATTGTCGTCCCCTTAGTCGCTTACCTCGTATTTACTCGGCCAGAAGATAAAGGTCTCATAAAAGATTTTAATCAACAAAGTGTCAACATGACGGCAGCGGATACCGAACCCTTAGGGATTAATTATAGTAGCCGGGACATTCTTCTATCAGCCAACTTTTGGAAGATCATTATCGTCATGGGCATACCTTCCGGTGTGCTAACTGCCATGGTAACGCACGTAGTACCCTATCTTAGCGACATTGGCTTTTCCGATCTGCAGGCCGCCACACTCTTCTCTACAATCGGCATATCAGCGCTATTTGGTAAGGTATTCTGGGGCTGGCTCATCGACCGCTTCGACGCCCGAATAGCAATTCTATTTGCCCTAGCGATTCAGGCTGGCGGGATCTGGCAATTTCTGATCAGTGCAAGCTATTGGCAGTTTACCTTTGCGTCGGTCGTTTATGGCCTAGGCATGGCGTCTATACCGTCATTCCAAGGTGTACTGGTTGCCAAGGCATTTGGTAACACCTCCTTTGGCAAAGTGTTTGGCTATACGCTCCCCGGAATGCTGCCATTTACGCTCGGCCTTATTTATTTTAGCGCCGCTGTGTACGATCACCTCAGCAGCTACGATATTGCTTTCTACACCTTTATCGGGCTATTTCTATTCGCCGCATTGGTGACGGCAAGACTAAAACTGTACAAGACTTGAAGATATATCTAGCAAAAAAAGCCGCGACTTTATATCGCGGCTCTCTAATATCGAAGTTTATGTTACTGGCGTAATCTAACGCTACACAGCGGACCAATCGATGCGCTTAAGCCAATCAGAGAATGGCGTTAATTTAACCCCAAGTTTTTCCTGCACAATGCTCGCGTCAGCGATCAACGGTGATGTTTCACAAGCGTTGTACCACGCATAAAACTTTGACATCCCCAAATACACACTGCCGGGCTGAATGACCTCAGAGCCTGTTACCAACTTACTCATACTTTTAGCAAAATTAATTGGCTCCAAACTTTTAAATGTGATCTCCCGGCCCAACTCCTTGCTGAGCATAGCAGCCACTTCAAACCCAGTTAGCGCCTCAGGCCCGCCAACCATAATTTTCTCTGCCTTTATCGCAGGATCGCTTAGCGCGGCGACCATGCATTTTGCAACATCATCCAAACAAACCCAAGACACCTTTAATGTTTCAGAAGCGGGGTAAGCAAACACATCTTTCGTGACGATAGAGGGCTTAACCCAGGCCCGACTCATATTATCCATAAAAACAGTTGATCGAATAACCGCATACGATAGGCCACTTTTTTCTATCTCAGCCTCAATGGCACGACGGCCATCGTGTGCACTTAAGTCTAAATCGTGATCCATTACAACGCAGCTAGTATTAAATACAACTTTTTTGACATTTTCTTGGACGGCGGCGGTCAAAATCGCATTTGCCATATGGCGCGCATAATCTACGTCAAACACAAAGGGCAGATTCATTGCGATGCCATCGACCCCTTTGCTTGCGGCGATCAATGATGCCTGATCATTAAAGTCTGCGTATACCGCTTCGACTTCTGAAAATTCACCACCAGAGAAAGATTGTGGATTTCTCGTTGCTATCCTCACTTCAAGCCCAGCGTCGATAAGGCGCCTCATTAAAGGGTGCCCTTGATCGCCTGTTGCTCCATAAACAAGTACTTTTCTCATGGCTATTCTCACTTGTGCTCTATTTAGATTAAAAGCTAAAGATATCGACTACAAATTGTTTCGTTTCAGAGGGGCTAATATTGCAGATTATCACTGGGAACGGAGTTTATACGCAAAGCATATAATGATGCCGCCGGTCCTACAATGACTTGCGGGGACGGCGGCATCTAGACTTAGAAGTTGTACTTAGCAGCAAATGTTATATTACGTGTGCGATCTAAGTATTTGTAATAGCTACCCGCACTAGCCGGCACGTCATTCCCCCAATGAGAGGTTTTCTCGTCGGTTAGGTTTTTAGCAACAATACTCACTTCCCACTGTTCGTCCATCGGCGCAAGTGCGATTAAACTATTCACTTTAGCATAGCCGTCTTCCAGAACATTTGGGTCGGCATCGCCAGCCACCCAGTACTCAGATGTATAGTTAACATCCGTCGAGAATCGCATTTTCAAGCTATCACTCAAGTCTCTGGTGTAAACCAAGCCAAGATTAGCAGACTGCTCTGGGGCAAATGTCAGCATTTCGCCACTTAAGTCTTGCGTACAAGTTGTTCCTGCGGGAGTAGCCGCCGTTTGATCGGCGGTACACTGCGCAGCTTCGTAGCTGTCATACTCCGCTTTTAAGTAGGCAAACGCACCCGTTAGTGTAAGCGAATCAGTAACCGCTAAACGGAAATCGAGCTCAACACCGTCTGCAACCGCTTCTGCCGCGTTGCCTACAAGCAACGCGTAATTACCATCAAAGGTAGATACTTGTAGGTCAGAGAAAGTACTGTGGAATATCGCGACATTCAGCTCCATTGCACCGTTTAATAAAGTTGCTTTGGTTCCCACCTCAAATGACTTAGCCGTCTCAGGATCGAACTCAATTTCGTCCTCGTCGCCGCTGGCGCTTGCCAAGTCATAGCCACCGGCCTTAAAGCCCTCAGAGTAATTAAAGTAGTACATATGGTCGTCTGAGGGATTCCACTCAACAGTAAGGGTCGGTGAAAACTCTTTATCGGTTCGACTATGGTTTACATCATGCGCTGTGCCTAAGCCAGGAACCGTTGTTGCACCGGAGGGTGTTCTTGTTTTCGAGTTTGCAAAGAACATCACTTTGTGAAGATCTTTCTTATCTTCTGTATAACGTCCACCCAATGTTAAGGTAACGCTCTCATTGATATTCCAATCGACACTACCAAATATCGCGGCGGACACACCTTCCTGCCAGTTATCACCTATGCGAGTAAGCGAATTTGATAAATTAAATGCATTCGTCCGATATAGATCCGATTGTTCATAGTACAAACCACTTATGTACTCAAAGGTTTCGCCAAGAGGGGAAGTAATACGCAGTTCTTGACTATAGGATTCAAATTCCTCATTGCGCGGATCCGCAGACAAATTGTCTTGGTGAGTAAAGTCCAACTCAAGTGCTTGTTCTGAACTTAGCTCGGTATACCCTGTTACCGATGTCAGAGTGTATTCGCCAAGATCCCAGTTAGCAGTAACCCCAACACTCAGAGAGTCATAGTTTTCGTAACCGTGATTTTCTCCACTAGGACTGGTAAGCGCCATAGTAGTTTCGTCATCAAATTGACAATTATCAATCCCCGCAACGGCGGCTTGCATTGCTGAGCTACATTTAGTTAGCTGAGCTGCTCTGTCACCTAATTCTAAATCCGTGTACTGAATCTTGGTAACTAACTCCAAATTTTCGCTCGCGTCCCATACGGTCGTTAAGCGCGCTGCGATTTCCTCGCTTTCGCCTGTGCTTTCGTTTAGATAGGTATTTTCCATCCATCCATCATGCTCTGAGCTGCGCACGGCCAAGCGCGCTTTCAACGTATCAGTTAACGGCCCCGAAATTACACCACCAATTGTTTTCTCTTTGTGTTCAATTTCATAACCAACATTAACTGCCGCTTCAAACTCGTCACTTGGATTTCGGGTACTGATATTGATTGCACCGGCAATTGTGTTCTTGCCGAACAAAACACCTTGCGGGCCTTTTAGCACTTCAACTCGGGCCATATCAAGAAAGCCCGTTTTGGCACTACGGCCACGGCCATAATAAATTCCGTCGACATAGGTACCAACGGATTGTTCAAAACCTTCGTTGGCTCCCGAACCGATACCGCGAATGAAAATTTGTTCCGCCGATGTTGAATCTGCGATTGTTACATTAGGTAAGTATTCAGATATTTGATCTAGTGAGGTAATAAAGTTATCTTCAATTTTTTCCCCGCCTACCGCAGCAACTGATATCGGCACGTCTTGCAGACTTTCGGCACGTTTTTGAGCGGTAACGATCACTTCTTCAAGTACCGGCGCGCTGTAGCCATAAGTAGGTATTACAAATGCGCTCGCTAGCACGACACCCTGCATCTTCGATGCAGATGAACCTTTATACTTTTTCATTGAACGACTCCGGTTTAGTCTAATCTTTTATCATTATTGCGCTATCTTTACTTTTTAAAAAAACAGACGAGATTGTTTTAAAGAATTATATACACATTATTAAGAAAATGGCTAACTAAAATAGTAGTGCGGGCAAAAAAGACAGCAGCCCGCTTAAAGTGACAGGAAGAGCAGAAACTGCCCCGCTAGGATAATTCCACGAGAGAACGCCATTCACCCATAATACGAGTCATCATTACCAATTAGTTTGCGCTGCAATTGATTGGGAAAGCAGCAGCAATATTGCTTGCAAAAAATATTACTGCATTGGCGTCAGTTTGTTTTTGCCGTCGACGGATTTGACCGTAGCAAACTCGCCGATAATATCCCTGCCATCAAAGTACCGGAGGCTATCAGGGTCCGAGTCGTCAATAACGGCAAGGCAACGCCGCCCCGCATCATTACTATCGCGCCCGATAACAGCAGCGAATAACGTTTTACCTTTTTTATAACTATAAGCATACGTCTCTATAACGACGCTTCCTTCAAAATTTTCAACAATTTCGATACCGGCTGGCGCTATTTTGTGGCTGCCGCGATAAGCAGATTCCAACCAACCTTCTTCCGGCGGTTCGCTAGAATATATGGCCATCGATTGTTTACTAAGCACTCCACCGTTTGCCGAGATCAACCCATAGCTCCACCGATCTTTACGCAAAGCTGATACCAACTCTGCAATGCCGTGCAAGCTATAGTTATTCCCAGGACCGCCAAAATAGGGAAGCCCGCCGGTGAGGCTTAACGGCGCCCCGCTCTGCACATAAGCTTTCAACGCATTGGCCGCGAGTTCGAGCGCGCAGGGGAAACAGCTGTATATATCGAGGTGCGCAATTCGCTTTGCTGAGTCCCAACCGTCAAACAACAAATCAGATGCAAGCTGCAGGGCAGCGGAGTGATGGAATGTTTCTCGCTGAATAAGCGGCAGATCCGCGACATCAATCGCGCGGTGAAGATAAACACACTGCTCAGCTGTAATGCCTAGCTCCTTAGCGTATTTCTCAGTGGTTAAAATTACCGCAGCAGATTGGTTTACCTTCTCTCTGGCACACAGCCATTTGTGGTAGCTGCTTGTTAGCAAACTATCTCGCTTAGCCAGATCGGCGGACGAAGGTAAGTCGCTAAACATCGCAAAGGGGTTAGTTCTTGCGACGTCTACCAGTGGCGCCATCAGATTTGCCATGTGTTGCCCATGCTGACTCGGCGTTTGCGACAGATGATTTGCCAGCGCGGATTCAACCAAAGAATAGGAGAACGGCGCCGAGCCCATCAAACCGTGCGCCAGCTCGGTTTGATGGAAAATACCCTCTAAACCCAAGCCTTTGCTTTCGCAATTCCCATCTGTAGAATCACTCCAGTCAGGCTTTAGTCCATTCTTTATAGCAAATATCTCATTTCCTATCGCCTCACCACCGACCACCAACGACGCTTTAATTTCGCCGTCAGCAAGCCGATGCGAAAGTTCATTGATAATGCCCTGCGGTGAGTTGCCGCCCACTTGACTGTGAATCGCAACACGAGGCTTGAGCCCTAGTTTCTTGGCAAGTGCTCGTGGCGGGTTAATCGCCGATCCGAATTCCGTTTTAAATTGGGGTACTGAGTCTGCAAAGGTTCTTATCCAGGCGAGACTATCTAGCCAATTCTCGGCCGCCACACCGACATTGGCATCAGCAATGGCGGCGCTGCTTGCGTTTACCGCCAAATCGATAACCGAGGCTAAGTTCTCTGCAGTAAACTCACGCTGTACACACTGGCCCACGCCAACAACGACAATCCGATTATCATTCATCGTTATTTCCCCTGCCATTGCGGCTTACGCTTCTCTGCAAAAGCCCGCGGCCCCTCTTTGGCGTCGTCCGACTGCATTATGACTTCAATCGCAGCTTCGCTAAGTGCGTGCAACGATTCTTCTGTTTGCGAGCCAGCCACCCGAGCAATGGCAAGTGATTGCTGAACCGCTATCGGTGCATTTCCAGCAATTTGCTGGGCGCATATCAACGTATCAGCCATGAGCTCGCCCGGTTTCACTAGCCGATTTACCAGGCCAATATCAAATGCACGCGATGCACTTATTGCATTTCCGGTTGCCAGCATTTCAATTGCAATCGCTTTAGGAATTGCCTTGGGTAACCGGTACATTCCGCCCGCACCAGCAATAATTCCAACCTTGACTTCTGGTAGACCGAATTTTGCATTTTCAGCAGCAAAAATCATATCGCACGTCAGTGCCAGCTCAAGGCCGCCGCCAACGGCAATGCCATTGATTGCGGCGATCCACGGCTTCGTTGTTTTTGCCAAGACAAATCCCGCAAAGCCCGCCTCGGGATGTACTAGCGTCTTACTGTCGCCGCTGGCAACAGCTTTTAGATCCGCCCCGGCACAAAAGAACTTACTACCTGCGCCAGTGAGAATAACAACTCGAATACTGGGATCAGATTCTGAGATTCGCACGGCGTCATAAAGCTGAGATGTCACATCACCGTTAACACTGTTCCCTGCATGCTCGCGGTCAAGTGTTACAAGCAAAACACCGCCGTCAAGCTTTTCAATTTTTACTACTTGGTCAGTCATATTTCCTAGTTCCTAGCCGCAATAAACGACGGCAGTTGTCTATTTAAGTAGCCTTAACTAGGCAGTGGAGTATCAAGCTCCATCAGGTCACCAGACGCCACATAGCTGTCTATTTCTTCGTCGCTAAGGTCAAGTACGCGCTTCATAACTTGGCGTGTATGCTGCGCTAAGAATGGTGCCGGCCGAATGTCCGGGTCGGGCAGATTCACCGCTTTTACCGGGCCATTCTCGGTAGTGAGCGGCTCAGTTAATCCGGGCTGTATAAGTTCACGAAAGAAATCCCGTGCGATGAAATGGGGGTTTTCTTTGTATTCATTTAGACGCTGTACATTACCCGCTGCAACACCGTGGGATTGCAAAATACTTAGCACTTCTAGTGGGCTATGCGCCGCGGTCCAATTGCGTATCGCCTTATCAATCTCATCCCGATGTCTAAGGCGTTCATCGTTACTCTTCAGTTCACGTCTATTTTTTAGCGCTGACAAACCAAGGGCGTCACACATGCTAAACCACTGCGCGTCACTGCGAACATCGATAACACACCATTCATCGTCACCCTTGCAGGGATAAACACCGGACGGGGCGTAAAACTCTTTGCGATTACCCATCGGCTTAGCCGTGCCTGGCTCAATAGATTCACGCAGGAAAAGGCCCGACATCGCTGCCAGAATACTCTCCGCTTGCGAGACACTAACGGTTCCACCGCGCCCGCTTCGTTCACGCTGAAGTAACTTGGCAGCAACACCAAACGCGGCTACGCGGGCTGCAAAGTGGTCAGGAAAAATTGTCGCACCGTCACTGTAACTGCCAGCTTCGTCACTATACGACCACAGTGCGGTTAAACCTGAGGTACAGCGAACCAACGGCCCATAACCCATTGTGCGACTCATCGGCCCCGAATTACCCAATGCACTGCTGTCAAGCATTACAATTCCTGGATTTATTTCGCTCAAGACCTCGTAACCCAAGCCAAGGGACTCCATTGTGCCCGGTTTAAAATTCGACATCACAACATCGGCCGTGGCCACGAGCGACTTAAACAGGGAAATGCCCGCCTCGGTTCGTAGATTCATCCCTAGAGATTGTTTACCGCGCTGCCCTTGGGCAAATGACTGCGTAATTGGCTCGCCGGTCATAGACTGCCGAAGACCATCGGGGAAATCTTTATTCTCTACTTTTATTACTTCTGCGCCTTGGTCCGCAAATATACGACCCACTTCCGCGCCAGCAACGATAACACCCAAGTCTAAAACTCTAATGCCACTGAACGGGCGCAATTTATCAGCATGTTCGTGGACCTGGGCCTGATCGCCAATGAATTTTTCAGCTCGCGACTCACTCCACTGCGCGACGACATCTTGATGCTCGCCCAACGCAGGTGCTGGTATACGAATTCCGGCATGCCGACTATCAACTTCAAGATACCCGACCGGCGCTCGTCCCCGACAATTTCCTAAAGTGATCTCCGTGAACACCCCACGGGCATTGAAATGCTCATTATTCAATACCTCCTCTATTGAATCGACCGACGCAGCGGGAATACCTCTCGCCTGCGCTTCGCTAACAATATCCGCCATTGATTTATCCGCAAATAGGCCCGCTATTAGGGCGTTTACATCTTTAATTACGGATATACGCTTACCTAAGTTGCCGTACGAAGGATCGCTAAATTCGTGATTGTCACCCAGCCATGCACTCATGCCATTCCACTGTCGTGGATTTAATATACAAATTCGTACATGACCATCCGCACAGGGAAATATGGGATATAGCTGCGTCTTTTTGGGCCGACCGCGGGGTATCATCTCAAAAAGTGTACGCCCCGCAGCAGCGCTCCCCGTAACGCCAAACGCGGGATCTAATATCTGCGCAGTTGACTCAAGTATTGAGAAATCCAAATGATCGCCTAAGCCAGTTTGCTTAAGCTGCCATAAGCCCAACATGCCGCACCAGGCTGCATTAATTGCCGCCGTCTCCGCCGCCAACTCGCCCGGCGGCATTAGCGGCTCACGTCCGGCTAAGCCAGACCGCGCAAGCATTCCCCCCATCGCCATCTGAACCATATCGGTGGCAACAAATTGGCTGTACGGGCCATACAGGCCGAAATCTGAAACTGATAGCACCACCAATTTTGGATAACGCGCGAGCAATATCGAGCGCAACGCCGGCCACACAGTATCTGCCGATTCAAATGAGGCTATTAGCATATCAACCGAAGCGGCCATGGCAATCAGCTCCGACTGACCCTGAGGGTCAGTCAAATCGAGCTCTACACTCATTTTATTCGCGTGATGAACAGCAAAATCGACGCTATAACCATCCACCAATGGCGCGTTACGGCGAGCATCCACACCGCCAATCGGCTCCACTAAGCACACCTCTGCACCCAAATCAGCAAAGAGTCGACCGCACATACCCTCCCTGCCGTTGGCCATATCTAATATTCTTAGGCCATTCAAAGGAAGATCTACTGAAACCTGCTTACCGCAATCATCTGTTTTCACAATGCAATACACCTAGCTGGAACAACATTCCAAAATGTTACTCATTCTTATATTTCAATGAACCTAAGCACTTTATTTAGTTAGCTTTGCCCAAGAACATTCCTGATTTTCATATCTCAAAATACTGGATAACAGTACTTTCATGCGAATGCATATAACAGTAGATACCGGAATCAGTTTAAAAATTATAGGTCGCCTCAACCGCAAATGTGCGGCGCGCGCCATAAGATACAAAATTCATAACACCCGGCGCATGAAAACCAGAAGCGATGTATTTCTCATCTGTTAGATTTTTGCCCTGAAACGCAAAGGACCAGGTCTCGGAGTTGTCTGTCCAGCGTATACTCGCACTGTATAAGACAAGCTCGTCTATACGCCCTACCGGATGATTTCGAGTATCGGTATGTCGCTCGTCGGTATAACTTGCAACCACGTTAGCAGTGCTATACCCATCACCGACATTGAAGTCGTATGCCGCACCTACAGATGCCTGTACTTCAGGAGCATTGCGGAGTGCCAAACCGCTGGCATTCTCTTGGCCGTTAGAGGGGTCGGCGTCAATATCAAAGAAAAAATCTTGATACTCCGCATCAAGATAGCTAAAGGTTGAGTTAAGCGTTAAACCCAACACCGGCACTGCGACCAACTCCAATTCCACGCCTTGAATCACCGCGGAGGCGGCATTCTCTACTCTGGTCACCACGTTGGCGCCAACATAGCTTAACTGGTCGACTTGCAGGTCTTTATAGTCATTGTAGAAAACCGCCAGGTTTGCCCGAAGTTGGCCACCTAACCAATCGGTTTTTGCACCCACTTCCCATGTATCTACCACTTCTGGATCATAGGGACCAATGTCTTCAGGGTAACTGATGCGCGCATTGAAGCCACCAGATTTAAAGCCTCGAGCTTGGTATGCATAGAGCATAGCGTCATCGTCTATCTGCCAGTCAAAGCCGACACGCCAGCCTATATTCTCCCAGTGATCTTTACCTTCGGCGGGGGTTTCGGCGACGATTTGTCCCGACGAACCGGTTTTATTTAATACAAATATTTCCTTTTCTTGGTAGGTATACCGAAGTCCCAACTGCACGCGAACTTGATCAGTTAGATCATAATAGCCCTGCGCGAACGCCGAATAAGATTCATCATCTTGGTCGGGATACACAAAGGTTTCATATTCTGGAAGTGCAGCGTCGAATGCTGTCAGATCTGAAAAGGAGTCCAGCTGCCAATTTTGGAAAAAATAATAGAAGCCGGTAGTAAGCTCGAGTCGATCAGAGAATTGGGTATTTGCTCGCAGTTCCTGTGACATTTGGCGATTATTAGTGACTCGATGGGTGTCGAGTAAAGATTCCGGCGAGCCGTCCTGATCTGTCCACTCATCTAATTCAAATTCCCGATAATTACTTATCGAGGTTAAGGTGGTATTTTCAAAATCCCAGTTCATTGTTAGAGTGAAACCACCAATATCATAATCGGAGGCGTCCGTAACCTGCACCGCTGATCGGTATTCTTCTTTATCAGATAGTGACCGCGAATAGTCTGCTACATAAAACGCCATATCTGAGCTTGCATAGTTCATAACCACTGGCGCACCGTTGCGCCCCCGGCCATACTCAAACTGCAAATTGGCATCAAAATTTTCTGCGCCGATATACGACAAATAGGCTCGTGCCGATAGCACATCTTGAGAACCTCGATCAGCGCCATTCTGGACATCGCTATAGAAGCCATCAAAGGTCTTTTGCATTATCGCAATTTTGCTTAACAGCACGTCCTCTACGAGGGGGACATTGATAGCAACAGCCGCATCTCTTCTGCCGTAGTTACCTAGACTAACTTTTGCGGTACCACCAAACTCAGTATCCGGCCTTTTGGTAGTAACATTAATAACACCGCCAATAGTGTTTGCACCAAAGAGCGTACCCTGCGGCCCCCTCAACACCTCTAATTGCTCAATATCAAAAAGATCTAGCAACGCAGTGGTGTTGCTGCCCTGATAAACACCATCGACCACCACACCAACCGACGGGTCGATAAAGCCGTCGGCTTCTTGCACACCAATACCACGAATACTAATCGCAGCTGACATACCAGAGTTAACAACACTACTAACGACTAAGCTCGGCACCGTACCGCTAATATCTTTTAAATCCAAAGCGAACTGTCGTTCCAGATTATTGCCACTCAATGCAGTGACCGCGACCGGTGACTCCTGGAGACTCTCTTCCTTCTTCTGAGCCGTCACCAATACTTCTTCAATTGTATTTCTAATATTTGCGTTTTGCGCAGCCACCCCAGGCGACGCCAAGAGAGTCGCCATCACGATAGTATGACAAAGACGTTGATTGACGGAAGCGGGCTTAGCCAATTTTAGTCGGTGCGCAATGGTCATTGTTGGCTCCAAGTTCAGCGGGACTTTTATTAGATTTATATTTACCACAAAAAAACGAGCGTACTTGTTTTTTATTTGCAGCTGAGTAAGTATACCCAAGTAACATACAAAATAAACAGACTTTTCATTATTTGTGCTAATAACAAAAATACAGCCCTTCCAGCGGAGTTCACGCTAATGACAACTGCAGATTCAACAAGCAAACTTAATCCCGGCGCGGCACGATGCCCCGGCCCCGCGACTCGAGACATTATCTTAAGCGACCGAGATCACGCCCAAGTGCATCTCACAAAGGAGTCTTATACATTTTTGGGAGACAAGGATATCCCCTTCAGCCGA
>TARA_R110001599_G_scaffold312870_5_pt1 | contig 34805 bp, 30 predicted proteins | sample TARA_R110001599 | Tara Oceans TARA_R110001599 (sample SAMEA4398360) | marine metagenome | biome: Polar Biome; feature: [MES] marine water layer (ENVO:01000295) within the mesopelagic zone...; material: water (ENVO:00002006), including particulate matter (ENVO:01000060) such...
CAAAGCGGTTAGGTGAATGATTCGATAGAGGGGAAAAACTCATCCCTTGGTAGTAGATAAGCGGGGACTACGACAATCTAGCGCTTGCGCAGACAAAAAGGGCTGCCTTCCGGCAGCCCCCATCGAACGAACAATGGCCGTTCTATCGTCGAATCAGTTGCTCGCAACACGATCCTTCGGCAGCTTGAAGGTCCATACGGTGCCACCCTGATTGAAGTCCTTGACCACCTTGGCCACTTCGCCACCCCAGAGCGGTACCGCACCGCCCCAGCCAGTGGAGATGGACACGTACTGCTCACCGTCCATTTCCCAGGTCACGGGCGTACCGACAATACCGGTGCCGGTATTGAACTTGTAGAGCTCTTCACCGGTCCTGGCATCGAACGCTTTCAGGTAGCCCTCAGGCGTACCGGTAAAGACCAGGTTACCGGCTGTGGCCAGTACACCACCCCACAGCGGAGCCGTGTTGTTGTAGCGCCAGACTTCTTCACCGGTTTTCGGATCAATTGCCCGCAGTACCCCGATAAAGTCATCGTTTGCAGGCTTGATGGTAAAGCCCGCCCCCAGGTAGGCCGCACCCTTCTTGTAGGAAACCGGCTCGTTCCAGATGTCCATGGACCATTCATTGGAAGGCACGTAGAAAAGGCCGGTGTCCTGGCTGTAGGCCATGGGCATCCAGTTCTTGCCACCCAGGAACGCGGGGAAGGCAACGACGGTTTCACCCTTTTCACCATCTTCATCGGCCGGGTTACCCGGGCGACCATTCTCGGTGTTGTAGATCGGGCTGCCATCCTCATTCAGGCCTTCGGCCCAGGTGATCTTGTCCACGAACGGGAAGCCACGGATAAAGTCGCCGTTTTCGCGGTTCAGCACGTAGAAGAAACCGTTACGGTCGGCGGTGGCGGCAGCCTTGATGGTCTTTCCGTCTTCTTCATAGTCGAAGGAGATCAGCTCGTTAACACCATCGTAATCCCAGCCGTCATTGGGTGTGGTCTGGAAATGCCACTTGATGCTGCCATCGTCAGGGTCGATGGCGACGCGGGAGGATGAAAACAGGTTGTCGCCCGGGCGCAGGTGTGAATTCCACGGGGCCGGGTTGCCGGTGCCGAAGAACAGCGAGTCGGTATCCGGGTCGTAGGTGCCCCCCAGCCAGGGCGCTGCGCCGCCGGTTTTCCACATGTCGCCGGGCCAGGTCTTGCCGGCTTCGCCGCCGGAAATACCGTTCTCGATTTTCTTGCCGTCCTTGTAGACGTAACCCATGTGGCCTTCCACCGTCGGGCGGGTCCACAGCAGGTCACCGGTCCTTGGATCCCGGGCTTCGACCCTGCCCACAATGCCAAATTCACCACCGGACACACCAGTGATCAGCTTGCCCTTGACGATCAGCGGGGCAGCCGTCATGGAATAGCCGGCCTGGTAATCCGCCACTTTCTTGATCCAGACAGGTTTTCCGGAATCTTTGTCCAGGGCGACGAGTTTTGCGTCCAGGGTGCCGAAAATAAACAGGTCGTCGTACAGAGCACCACCCCGGTTGACCACATCACAACAGGGCATGATGCCATCCGGCAGGCGGGCATCGTACTGCCAGATTTCTTCGCCGGTGCGCGCATCAACCGCATAGGCGCGGGAATAGGATGCCGTCACGTACATAACGCCATCCTTGACCAGTGGCTGGGATTCCTGACCCCGCTGTTTCTCGCCACCAAAGGAGAACGCCCATGCCGGCTGAAGAAACTTGACGTTGTCGGTATTGAGGGCATCCATCGGGCTGAAACGCTGGCCCTGGACGCCCATGCCGTAGCTTACGATGTCATCAACGGTGTCCTGGTCATTAAGGATATCTTCATCGGTGACCGCGTGGGCCCCCAGGGATACAGCCAGCGCCAGCGCACTGGCGGCGAACTGTTTACCGAACGGATTCGATCTCATGGTTGCGCTCTCCAAAGTCTCTTGTTGTCAGTGTATGCAGCGAACCGGGAATTTTTCCCGCCTCTGATCCACATTCTTGGCCTCACCCGCAATCGCAACAATTAATCGCCAGCACAGGTTTTCTCATCACTTGGTAGTAAGACCCCCACATCGAGTAGGGTGAGGCGACACCGCCTCATCCCTCTCACAGAACCGTACATACGGGCCACGTATACGGCTCATGCCATTAACTTACCCCGAACTCGGGAACAGTGATGCCGGTTTTGACCTTCGTAAGATCCATCAACTTCAGGTCATTGTGCAAGTAGGTGTTGGGCAGGGCCAGACTGGCCAGTGGGGACGCCGCATTGCGCCAGCTTTGCATCTTGATGTGCCGGAACGGGGGCTTGTAGCCCAGCTGTTTCAGCCTTCGATGCAGCCGGCTCGGCTTCTTCCACTGCTTGAACTGGATGCAGCGCAGTCGCCGCCTTAACCAGCTCATCACCTGCTTCAGCACCCGCGCGCAGTTGGCTACCCGGAAGTAGCTGGCAAAGCCCCGTAGCACCGGGTTCAGCTCGCGGATGATCGCCGCAAGCCCGATGCCCCGGTTTCGCTTCGTCAGCGCTTTCAGCGTCTGCTTGAGCTTCACCACCTTCTTGTCCTGGATGCGGGTGTAGTTCATGTGGATCACCACGCCCAGGAACTTCACCCCCTCATCGCTGTGGGCGATGTGGGTTTTGGTGGCGTTAACCGTCAGCTTCAGCTTCCCTTCCAGGTAGCTTTGGGCCACCCGTAACGCATTCTCCGCGCCCGCTCGTGAACCGCACAGGATCAGGATGTCGTCCGCATAGCGGACGATCCGGTGACCCCGCGCCTTCATGAACTGGTCGAAGGCGTCCAGATAGACGTTCGCAATCAGCGGACTGATCACGCCGCCCTGCGGGCTTCCCAGCTCCGTGTCTTCAAGGTGGTACCCCACCATCACCCCGCTTTCCAGACACTGGCGCAACAGTGACAGAACACTGCCGTCCGTGATCCGTTGGCGGAACTGGCGGATGATCAGATCGTGGTTTAACGTGTCGAAGCATTTCGACAGGTCCATATCCACAACCCAGTCACGACGGTAGCGGCGGATGAACCGCTCCGCCTTGCCAATGGCATGGTGACCACTGCGTCCCGGACGGTACCCGTAGCTCGACGGGTGGAAGTCCGGCTCGAAGATCGGTTCGATGATGCTGCGCAACGCCTGTTGCACCACCCGGTCCCGAACCGTCGGAATGCCCAGCAGACGCTCACCGCCGTCATCCTTGGCGATGGCTACGCGTCTGACTGGCTGCGCCCGATAGCGCTTTTCCTTCAGCTCGAGCAACAGGCACGACAGCTCCACCTCCAGATCCGCCTCAAACGCACTCAGGCTCTGCCCATCGATTCCGGCCGCGCCCTTGTTGCGTTTGATGTGTCTGAAGGCTTCATACAGGCGCTGTTTTGACAGCAATTGCCCGTACAGACTGTAGTATTTCCTCATGCCTGCTCATCTCTGTGGTGACGGCTTCGAGGATCGGTCTGGCTGCCGGTCTGTTTCAAGCAATCCGTCCGGGTACTAGCACTCTGGCAATCTGCCGCCACGGTATCGCTTTACTCCCTTGCCCGGAGAACACCGAAGCCACTACGTTCCCGCAGCACCTCAATGCACGTCCCTGCCCCGTCGGGCAGCTTGTGAGCGCAGCGTCCACCTGTTCGCTCGTCGTCCGTCACTCTCGTTAATGACTTCCGCCCTTCGCATCCGACCAGAGCTTTTGACCCTGGCCGGTCCGCTGAACCTCCGCCAGCGGTCGTTCCGGTTTTGTCCTCCACGCTGTTACCAGGCTTCTCAGGCCGGAACTTCCTCACTACTACGGCATCATCTGCCACCTCGCACCGACTGCGGCCTCGGCTTTCGCCTTGCGCCACAGCCTCCGGCGTCGCCGGATTCGGTGTCAGGCTTCCCCGGTTACTGCACCGGCTCCCTGTTAACGATGCCACCCTCAAGCACAGCCCAGGTCTGACTGAGTATCGGGCTTCGCGTTATTTTGCACGCTGACCCACCTGGACTGCCGAAACAGGTTCACTTGCGTTGTGTACCGTTAACTTCCTATGGCTTCCTTCAGACCCCACCGTTGGCCAGTGACGCCCTTGCCAGTCGGATTGTCTTCCCCTCAGTCGGGGTGACGCCACCTTCTTTCAGATGGCCGGGTTTGCCGGCTTCGCCGGGCAAACAAAAAAGCCCGCGCGTGGCGGGCAAGGCAGACAGTCACCGGTTTATTCAGCCTCTTCCTCCGGGCCAAGAATCTCGTCGTAGTATCCGGGGCGGTTGTAGGAAAGCCCATGGCTGGCATAAAGCTCCGCCATCTCTCCAGACCTGACCATGCGATCGACAATCGCTCCGATGGCATAACCCAGGGCCCGATGGGTATGGCGCACGGCCAGGCCTACGTCCCACACCTGTTTCGTTATGCCCGGGAAGCCGTTGCCGGCCTTGGTGAAGCCGTTTCCCGCATGGTCTTCAAGTTGATGCTCGATCTCCGCCCGCATGCCCATGACACCAGCAACCTCGCCTTGCTCCATCGCCTCGAACGCTTCGCCAACGTTCGTATAGTGGTGGACCTGATTTCTGAGTCGCCCGCCGAAAGCGGAGGTAAGATAGGTGGCTGGAAGCGTATCGATTTCCACGCCAATGGGGTGGTACTGGAAAACGGCAACCGTTTCGACCCCGTCCAGGCGGTTATTGTCAAAGGCAATCTGCCAGCGCTCCTGCTGGTAGGGCCCGAAAAACACCACCTGCTCGTTGATCATCTCGCCGGTGGAATCCCGCATGTACTTGAAGGTACTGTCGTAGGGCACCCGCATCATGATGTCCGCTATGCGGGTTTTCGCCAGGTAATGCCCCTTCCAGATATGGTTGCGCAGATCGTCACCCAGGTTTTCATCCGGGATAATCCAGTAGGGCCGAAACTCTACACCCAGCCCTTCTGCGATCCGGCGACCCAGCTCTGCATCTACTCCTCTGGCCTCACCATCGACCTCATAGGAATAGGGTGGAAAGTCTTTGTACATGCCGACATTCAGATAGCCTGAGTCCTGCACGATATCCAGGGTTCGGTCCGGAATCAGACTGCGGGACTGTTGAGCCTGCACCTGACTGGCGCCCACCAGCAGCACTACCAGCATCAGTGCGTGCAAAGCTGACTTCATAAACTCACCTCCCGGAAATTCCAGCCTTGAAGAATGCGCTTTACCCTTGATTCAGACTGGGTTATTCAGGCTGGGGGACCGACTCAATGTAGGTCTTGATGGCCCAGATGGCGGTCTGATCCAGGTTGTCCTTGAACGACGGCATGCCTCGCCCGGTGCCGTTCATGACACGACCGATAAAATACTCGTCATCCCATTCCGTCAATTCCCTCAGGTCAGGAGTCAGTCCACCGGACATGGCTTCAATACCGTGACAAACCGCGCAGTTTCCTGCGTAACCGCTCTTGCCCACCTTGACGGCCTCGGCATGCTTGTCGCCGTGCTCATTTCCCTCTCTGAAGGGATTTTCTGTCAGCGCTTCCTTGCCAAGATTGGGTAAGTCACCGGTGTCCACTTCCTGGGGGGTAACATCCCCATGCGACATGGCAAAACCAGCCGTCGCCAGCAGGCCGGCGGCAACCAGGGCCTTTAATGAAAAAGAAACTGACATGTTGTTATACCTCTGTTTTGAATCTCCGTGCGCTGGCCATTAGTTGTGAGCGCATTGCCAGCTACCTGATTCAAGTCTAGGAACACGCCATTCCGATCAGAATGCCACTTTGGCGCCTTCGTTCTAGTTCCTTGGTAGTAGGCGTGCAGAAGCGGCGCCAAAGCACGAGGCTATGAAGCGATCGTGAGAAATTGGCCACGTTTCAACCACACGCAAGCCTGACGGGAACTTTTCCCGGTTTTTATCGACTTTTTCCCGATATTTTCATGATTTTTTCCGTCGCCTTCGTGTTCGCTGCGGGCTAATACTCTGACCGTCAACGCGAGTCAGACGCGTGAATGACAACAAAAACCAAGGGGAAATGAACATGAAACCAAGACATCACAAGTCGGCCATTGCCAGAGCGGTCAGCCTGGCAGTGATAGTAGGCACTGCCGGAGGCCTTTCCTTGCAGGCCAACGCAAAAGACGTCACCTGGGAGGACATCAAGAACGACGCCGAAACCACCGGAGATGTTCTCGGCTATGGCATCGGGCCCAAGGCCCAGCGGTACAGCCCGATGACAACGGTCAATACCGATAACGTTGAACGCCTGGTGCCCGCCTACTCCTTCTCATTCGGCGATGAGAAACAACGGGGCCAGGAGTCCCAGGCACTGGTTCACGACGGCATGATTTACGTTACCGGGTCCTACTCCCGCCTTTTTGCCCTGGATGCCCGAACTGGCAAGAAAGTGTGGGATTACAGCCACCGACTTCCCGAAGGTATACGGCCCTGTTGCGATGTGGTAAACCGCGGCGCTGCCATTTTCGGTGACAAGGTTTTCTTCGGCACCCTGGATGCCGGCATCGTTGCCCTGAACAAGGACACCGGTGAAGTCGCCTGGCGGGAAAAGTTCGCGGACCACGAGGCAGGCTATACCATGACCGGCGCACCGACGCTGATCAAGGACCAGAAGACTGGCAAGGTACTGCTGATTCACGGGTCTTCGGGCGATGAGTTCGGTGTTGTAGGCAAGCTCTTTGCCCGGGACCCGGACACCGGCGAGGAAGTCTGGATGCGCCCCTTCGTAGAAGGACACTATGGCCGCCTCAACGGCGAGAAAAGTACTCCGACCGGCAATCCCGACGCCCCAAGCTGGCCTGACGATCCCGACACCGAAACCGGCAAGGTGGAAGCCTGGAGTCACGGTGGCGGCGCGCCCTGGCAGAGTGCCAGCTTTGACATTGAAACCAACACCATCATTATCGGGGCAGGCAATCCCGCTCCCTGGAACACCTGGAAACGCACCTCGCCGGGCGGCGACCCCCAGGATTACGACAACCTTTATACCTCCGGCCAGGTGGGCGTTGACCCTTCCACAGGGGAGGTGAAGTGGTTCTATCAACACACACCCAACGACGCCTGGGATTTCTCCGGCAATAACGAGTTGGTGCTTTTCGAATACGAGGATGACGGAGAAACCGTGAAGGCCACGGCCCATGCCGACCGCAACGGCTTCTTCTACCTGGTGAACCGGGAAAACGGGGAATATATCAACGCCTTTCCGTTCGTAGACAACATCACCTGGGCGGAACGCATTGGCGAAGACGGACGCCCGGTAGAAGCAGAAGGCCAGCGCCCACCGCCCCTTGAACCGGGCGAGACCCAGGGCGAAGCCATTGAGGTTTCACCCCCCTTCCTGGGCGGCAAAAACTGGAACCCCATGGCCTATAGCCAGGACACTGGTCTGTTCTACATTCCGGGCAACCACTGGAAAGAGGACTACTGGACGGAAGAGGTTACCTATAAAAAAGGTGCGGCCTATCTCGGACAGGGATTCCGGATCAAACGCATGTACGACGATCACGTTGGCATCCTCAGGGCCATGGACCCGCTTACCGGAGAAGTGGAATGGGAACACAAGGAAAAGCTGCCACTCTGGGCAGGCGTGCTGACCACCAAGGGCGGCCTGGTCTTCACCGGCACCGGAGATGGTTATTTCAAGGCGTTTGACGCAAAGACCGGCGAGGAACTCTGGTCCTTCCAGACAGGGTCGGGGATTATTTCATCACCGATCACCTGGGAAATGGATGGTGAACAGTACATTGGCGTGGTCTCCGGCTACGGTGGCGCAGTCCCGCTCTGGGGCGGCGACATGGCGGAGCTGACCAAGCCAATTTCCCAGGGTGGGTCCTTCTGGGCCTTCAAACTGCCCTCCTGGTCACAAGCCTCCCGCTAAAGCCTACCCGGCATTGACCCGGCGCCTTGCGCCGGGCATTTTTCAACATCCCGCAAATGGGTATTTGGAGGGACTCGATGATGAAACCACACGTGCTTATCAGCCTGATGGCTGCAAGCCTGCCACTGGCAGCCGCCGACTATCTTGCAGATATCGAAGATGTGCCAGTTATCAACGGCTGCAGGCTGCAGCCCGAAACGACCTGTCCGGGCGCTGACCTGCGCGGTGCAGACCTGTCAAACATGGATTTACACTCCGCTAACTTCAAAGACGCCAATCTTGAAGGGGCCACACTCAATCACAGCAACCTGCGAGGCGCACGACTCGATGGAGCCAACCTCGAGAGGGTAACCGGCCTGAGAGTGAACCTCTACCGTGCCTCCATACGCGGCGCCAATGTCACCGGGACAGACCTGCGTGGAGCACAGGCAGAATACCTGTTCGCTCAGGGTTCGGACTTTTCGGGGGCGGATCTCAGTGGCGGCAACTTCGGCTTCTCGCGCTTTTCCGGGGCTGTCATGAAAGGGGCGACTCTGGACTATTCAACCTTCGAGATAGCCTGGCTGCCCAAGGCCAATCTCGAGGGCGCAAGTCTCATAGGCGCCAACCTTCAGGAGGCCAAATTCGGTAATGCCAGCCTGGCGGATGCCGATATGCGAGACACCCGCATTCACTATGCAACCTTTGTGAACACCTTTATGGAAGGCTGCACCGCCTGCCCCTTTGACTGGTAAGCTCAGGCCCGAGGACGCTCCGGTAACTGGCCGTAGCGTACAAGCCCGGCATCAACCGCCAGGTGGATAAGCTCAACGGAAGAGCTCACCTGCAGCTTTCCCTTCAGCATCGCCAGGTGATTCGATACGGTTTTGCTACTGACGCAGAGACGGCTGGCAATGCTCTGGATATCCTCGCCCCGGGCATACATCAGCAGCACCTCCATTTCTCGCTGGGTCATATCCCTGAGCCGATGGTCCACGGGACGTTCCTGGTTCATTGCCAGACGAGTAGCAATCGGATGTTCAATGTAGGGCTCACCAGCAGCCACCCGCTTTACCGCTTCGGCAAGCTCCTCCGGTGCGCAGTTCTTGGACACAAAGCCCATGCCGCCAACCTCCAGCGCCTGCTTCACCATCGGCAGTTCATCGTGCATGGTAAAAAACAGAATGGCGGCACCGCGCCAGCGCTGACGAATCCGTCGCGCCACTTCCAGCCCGGAGATATCCGGCAGCCCCATATCCAGCAGCATCAGGTCCGGGCGGTGTTCGGCCCAGGCGGCGATGGCAGTCTGGCCGGTTTCAATCTCGACTATCTCCAGGCCAGGCATCATGCTCCGCAGCAGAGTGGAGATTCCCTGCCTTACCACTCGGTGGTCGTCAACAATGATCAGCTTCATCGGCGCTTCTCCGGGCATCGGATTGTCAGCTCAGGGGAATGGTGAGGCATACCCTGGTTCCCTGACCTGAACGGCTGAAGAACTCGGCTTTACCGCCCAGGCTACGGGCCCTTTCACACATGGAACGGAGCCCGAGGCCAGCTCTGGCAGACAGGTCGTTGGCTCCAATGCCGTTGTCACGAATCTCGACCTGCAGCACACGGGGCTTCGCAGTCACACCCAATATGGCTTTGGTTGCAGCCGCATGTCTTGAGACATTATTCAGGGCTTCCTGCACAAACCGGTACAGGTGGGTCTGTTTATCACCGGTGAGCTCCGGCAGGCTTTCGTCCACCGTGAGTTCACAGGTCAGGCCACTGAGCTGCTGCCACTGATCCACCAGATGATGAATGGCAGATCCCAGTCCGAGCTGCTCCATGACCAGAGGATGCAGGTCCTGCAACAGGTGACGGAAATGCTGCTGCACGGTCTCACAGTGTTCGGCCAGTTCCTTCGCCTGATCCCTCTGGCGCTCATTCAGTTCCGGGTCATAGAGCCAGCCGCGAGCCTGGGCGCGAATGCCGGTAATATACTGGCCAAGATCATCATGAAGCACCCGTGCAATGTGTGCACGCTCACGATCCTGAAGCTCAAGAAGTTCGTTCAGTAATCTGGCAACGGTTTTCTGCTCGGTCTCCAGCGCTTCTGCCATGGCATTGAACCGGTGCACCAGTTGATCCAGTTCTGTTATTGGCTGCCGTGGCAGGCGTGGAGAGGGCTCCCCTTCACCGATGTCGCCCATGGCCTTGCCGATTCGCCGCAGCGGCTCTGTCAACCGGCGTATAGCCAGAAATAACGCCGAAAAACACAGCAGCATACCGATGCCGAAAGCCAGCGACACCAGCACAAAGTTTTCCCAGATTTCCTCTACTTCGTCGTATGGGTCAACCTGCCAGCCTCCGATGACAGGAAGTCCACTTGTCTGATCGGCCCCCAGGGCGCGAATAAACCAGAGAGGGACGTCGCCACCGCCATCGGCAACGCCCTCATCCGACAACGGGCGCAAATGTCGGAGGCCTGCAATCAGTTCCGGCTCAACATCTTCCGGCGCTCCAATCATGCCCGCCAACGTCGATATCCCATCCAGTTCACGGGCCACATCCAGTCTCGCCTGTTTCAGGTAGAAAAAAGCCCCAACGCCATAAACCAGGGCAAATACTGCCAGCATCAATAACGCCACTCGGCTGTATGCCCTCATGATTGGAGTCCCGTTCTGCCTGAAGAAAGCTGCCTCAACTTCATGCTAACGGTGTAAAAATTCCCGGGAATAGTTCTTTAGTACCGGCAGTTTCCTACTTTCTGAATATTTCAGCGCCTTTCCACGTTCTCTAAGCTGGACTCAACAAAAAATATTCAGAGAGGGGGCGGCAACATGGATCTTAAAGGCAGACTACTGATTGCTTCAGTCTTCTGTGGCTGGCTGCTGGCGCCGACTTCTGCGGTAGCCCTCGATGTAACCATCGGCTACATCCACTGGGTACCCGACCAGGGCCCGGTGCTATCCAATGTCACTCCGGAACCGGAAGACGCCGGCCTCCGTGGCGCTGAGCTGGGAATGGCCGACAACAACGCCACCGGCAAGTTCCTCGACCAGAACTATGCTCTCGAGTCCGTCATGGCCAGCGATGAAGAGGGCTCACTGGCCGCCCTCGACAGCATGCTGGAGAACGGCATTGATCTGCTTGTGGCCCGCGTTCCCGCAGACACACTGCAGGCGATGGCCAAAAAGGCTGACGGTAAAGCGTTACTGTTCAATGCCGGTGCATCGGACGATGACCTGCGGATCACCGAGTGCCGGCCCAACGTCCTGCACACTATCCCTTCCTACGCCATGCTGACCGACGCCCTTGCCCAGTGGCTGAGCATGCGCCGCTGGAAGGAAGTGTTCCTGATTACCGGCCCCACCGATCAGGACAAGGCCTGGGCAGATGCTTTCCGCCGTGCCAGCAAGCGGTTTGGCCTGGACATCATCGCCGACAAGCCCTGGACCTTCGATTCGGACCTGCGCCGCACGGCTTCCAAAGAATTACCCGCCTTCACCCAGGCGAGTGATTACGATGCCGTGGTCGTCGCCGATGTGCGTGGTGATTTCGGGGAGTACGTGCCGTTCAACACCTGGCTGCCGCGCCCGGTTTTAGGCACCCAGGGCATGGGCCCGGAAGCCTGGCACCGGGTGGTGGAAGCCTGGGGTGCGGCGCAGTTGCAGAACCGCTTCCGGGAACTGGCGGGCCGGGAAATGAACAGCGAGGATTATGCCGCCTGGGCGGCCGTCCGCACCATTGGCACCACTGTGACCGGGCTCGGTGAAGCCGGCCATTCGACCATCCGCGAATACCTGTTTTCCGACGATTTCCAGCTCGCCGCCTTCAAGGGCCGCAAGCTGACTTACCGCCCCTGGAACGGGCAGCTTCGCCAGCCAATCCCCCTGGTTCACCCACAAGGACTGGTTGCGACACCTCCTCTGGAAGGCTTCCTGCATCCCGATTCCGAACTGGACACCCTCGGCTACGACAGGCCCGAGAGTGACTGCCGGATCAATTGACCCCACTGAAGAACAAGAAGGAACACTCACCATGAAAAATGCTTTCAAGATCGCAACGCTGGCTGCCGCCATCGGCCTTTCCGGCCCGGCGCTGGCAAGTCTGGCTTACGTGTCCAATGAGAAGGACAACACCCTTTCGATCATCGACACAGACACCAACGAAGTCGTGGACACTATTGAGGTAGGTGCCCGGCCGAGGGGTATCCTGCTGTCCAAGGACTACACCAAACTCTATATCTGCGCCAGTGACGACGACACCGTCCAGGTACTGGACCTGGCAACCCGCAAGATCATTGACACCCTGCCCTCCGGCGAGGACCCCGAGCAGTTTGCCCTGCACCCCAATAACCGCCATCTCTACATCGCCAATGAAGACGATGCCATCGTCACGGTGGTGGATGTGGAAACCAAGGACGTTCTGGCCCAGATCGATGTCGGCGTGGAACCTGAGGGCATGGCCGTCAGCCCGGACGGCAAGTGGGCGGTGAACACCAGTGAAACCTCCAGCATGCTGCACTGGATCAACACCGAAACCTTCGAAATCGAGAAGAATACCGTGGTGGGCCAGCGCCCGCGTCACGTGGAGTTCACCAAAGACAGCAAGATCGCCTGGGCCTCAGCTGAAATCGGCGGCACCGTGCACATCTTTGACGTGGACAACATAGAGGAAATCAAGCAGATCGATTTCCAGATCAAGGGCGTGCCGCAGGACCGGGTGCAGCCGGTGGGCATTGAGCTCACCTCGGATGGCAAGTACGCCTTCGTGGCCCTAGGCCCCTCAAACCACGTAGCTGTGGTGGATGCCCAGACCTATGAAGTGCTGGATTACCTGCTGGTAGGCGCCCGTGTCTGGCAGCTGGACCTGGACAAGGACGAGAAGTTTCTCTACACCACCAACGGCGTATCCAGTGATGTATCGGTCATTGATGTGGAAGAGCTGAAGGTGATCAAATCCATCAAGGTGGGCCGCTTCCCCTGGGGTGTCGTCATCGATCCCACTTCATGACCATTGAAGCCCGCAACCTCAGCTTTCGCTACGGCGACAAGCCGGTGCTCAGGGAGGTCAGCTTCGCGCTGACCTCCGGCGGTTTTCATGCCCTGCTGGGGCCCAATGGCGCCGGCAAATCCACGCTGTTCGGTCTGCTGACCCGTCTGCTCGCGCTGCAACAGGGTGACATCCTCATGGCCGGGCAGTCCCTGAAGAAACAACCCGCCGGGGCCATGCGTAAAATCGGCGTGGTGTTCCAGCAGAATGCCCTGGACCTGGACCTGACCGTGCGTCAGAACCTGCTCTATCACGCTGCGCTTCATGGCCTTTCACGCAAAGAGGCCCGGGTGCGGGGCGACCGGGAGCTGACACGTTTCCAATTGCTGGAACGGGCCAACGAACCGGTGCGAAAGCTCAACGGCGGCCACCGGCGGCGGGTGGAAATCGCCCGCGCCCTGCTCCACGAACCCTCGCTTTTAATGCTGGATGAACCCACGGTGGGGCTGGATGTGGCCAGCCGCCGGGGGCTGAATGATCACGTACGTATGCTATGTGACTCCGATGGCCTGACCGTACTCTGGGCCACGCATCTGATCGAGGAGGTTCTCCCGGAAGACCGGGTGCTGATCCTCCATGAAGGCAAGCTGCTGGCAGACGGCGCAGGGCATGACATCTGCGAAGCCGAAGGCACACGTGACCTGGCAGAAACCTTCCATACCCTGACAGGAGCCGGTTGATATGAAAGCTGCCCATTATTGGCACTGTTTCGTCGGCATCCAGACACGGGAATGGCTGCGCTTCTGGCAGCAGCGTACCCGCTTCGCCAGCGCGCTGGTACGGCCACTGTTGTGGCTAGTGGTGTTTGCCGCCGGCTTCCGGGCGGTGCTGGGCATTTCCATCATTCCGCCCTACCAGACCTACATCACTTACGAAACCTACATCGCCCCCGGCCTGTGCGGGATGATCATCCTGTTCAACAGCATGCAGGGGGCGCTGTCCATGGTGTATGACCGGGAACTGGGCAGTATGCGGGTGCTATTGATGAGTCCGCTGCCGCGGCCGTTCCTGCTGGTGACCAAGCTGCTGGCCATGGGCGTGGTGTCGGTGGGGCAGGTGTATGTGTTCCTGCTGCTGGCGTTGCTGGTGGATGTGGAACCGCCGCTTTGGGGCTATCTGGCGGTGCTGCCGGCGCTGATTCTAACCAGCCTGATGCTTGGTGCTCTCGGCCTGCTGATTGCCACCTGGATCAAGCAACTGGAGAACTTTGCCGGGGTAATGAACTTCGTCATTTTCCCGATGTTCTTCATGTCTTCAGCGCTCTATCCACTGTGGCGCATGAACGAAGCCAGCCCCTGGCTCTACTGGATCTGCCAGTTCAATCCTTTTACTCATGCAGTAGAAGCCATCCGCTTTTCCCTGTACCTGGAGTGGAACCCGATGGCCTTTGGCATCACCGCTGGCGTAACTCTCGTTCTGTCCCTACTCGCGACTGCGGGGTTCAAACCTCAGCGTACGAAGATTCTTGGCACCTCTAAGGCTGCTTGATTGGGTGGCAGTGGGCTGTAGGGGATCCAGCCGCAGCAATTTCCCTAACAAATCATCGATAAGTCCCGGCTCACCAATCCTGTCATCCCACTACAACCGAGCCTGCTTTGACGGCCTAGCAGTGGGCCGACTACCCGAAGGTAAATACGCCAACTACTGCGACTGGAACGCCAGTCCAAGATCTCTAAGTGGCCAGCCCGGTCAGCCTGACAGAACAAGAAATCAGGATGTGCCAGAAATGTGCAATAACTTGCCAGCTTTGTCCAATACCAAACTTCACTCGTCACCTCATTATTGATGTTAACGCGCCACTATCGGTGGTGCGTATGACTGCCAAACAAATACAAGAAAGTTTCCTGATAGAGGAAACGAAGGAGTTTGAGATGAATATGTCAAAGAATGTTGATTCTTATGATGCAGTAGTGATCGGTGCAGGTGTAGCTGGCTTATATCAGTTGCACAAACTCCGAGCCCTTGGAATGAGCGTAAGGGTTATAGAAGCCGCCTCGGGGGTAGGAGGCACATGGTACTGGAATCGATATCCAGGTGCCCGATTCGACTCTCAGGCTGAGATATACCAATACTGGTTCTCAAAAGAGCTTTATGAGAACTGGAAACCATCAGAGCGGTTCCCAGCTCAGCCTGAAAGCGAGCGCTGGCTGAATTATGTAGCCGATAAACTGGACCTTCATCGAGACATTCAGTTTGAAACCCGCGTTGACTCTGCACACTGGAACGAGTCAGGTGGTACCTGGTCGATCACAACAGACAACGGTGATCATTTAGAAGCCCGGTATCTGATCGCTTGTACTGGAATGCTTTCTGCGCCCCTTGAGGATGTCTTTAATGGACAGTCCACCTTTAAAGGGCAGATCTGCCATACTTCTCGCTGGCCCAAAGAGGGGGTAGATCTCAAAAACAAGCGTGTGGCTGTGATCGGCACAGGCGCTACTGGAATTCAAGCCATCCAGACCATTGCGCCAGAGGTGGATACGCTGAAAGTTTTTGTCCGCACTCCTCAGTACACAATTCCGATGCGAAATCCGAAATACACAGAGGAGGATTGGAAATCCTGGTCCGGACAGTTTACTTATCTGAAAGATCGCGTGCTCAACACCTTCGCTGGGTTTGACTACGACTTTGATGGCCGGTCTTGGCACTCTGACAGCCCAGAGGAACGCAAAGAAAGACTGGAGAACCTTTACAATGACGGTTCACTCGCCCTCTGGCTCTCCTCATATCCCGAAATGTTCACCGACGAAGCTATAAACGAAGAAATCTCCGAGTTTGTGCGCTCAAAAATGCGGGAACGATTGAACTTCGATCCAGACCTTTGCGACCTTCTTATTCCGACAGACTACGGATTCGGAATCCGGCGTGTTCCACTGGATACAGGTTATCTCGAAACTTATCTGCGACCGAATGTCGAGGCACTGAATTGCCGAGAAACTCCGATCGAGGGGATCGTGCCAAATGGTGTTTTGATGAAGGACGGCACGGTACATGAGGTGGACATAATTATTCTGGCTACAGGTTTCGATGCAGGCTCAGGAGCCCTATCGCGAATTGACATACGCGGTAAGGAAGGTCGGAGCTTGAAGGAAGAGTGGGCCAATGAAATCCGCACCACAATGGGCCTGCAAGTATATGGCTACCCTAATTTGTTCACTACCGGCGCACCTCTTGCACCTTCCGCGGCTCTGTGCAACATGACAACTTGCCTGCAACAGCAGGTGGGCTGGATCACCGATATAATTCAGCATGCTAATGAAGAGGGAAAGACAGTAATAGAACCAACCAAACAGCTCCAGGATGAGTGGGTCCAGCACCACGACGAGGTGACAAATCAGACACTTCTCCCCCTTGTGGATAGCTGGTATATGGGAAGCAATGTGCCAGGAAAACCCAGAAGGTTACTCTCCTACTGTGGGGGGGTGAATACCTATAATCAGCATTGTGTTGAGTTGGCCGAGAACAACTACCCAGGGTTCGTCTTCGCGTAGGGCACACGTCGAAAGAGCCATTCCGACATTAACAAGAGGTAGTTTGAAATGAGCAATACAAAAATGAAAGCTGCGTTGGACAGTGTGCTACAGCAAACCACAGGGCGCCATGGTGGCGCTCCAGGTGTAGTAGCCATGGTTACCGATTCGAACAGCAATATCTATGAAGGCGCTTCGGGCGTAAGGGAGCTAGGCAAACAAGCCCCTATGGACCTAGACACTGTCTTTGCGATCTTCTCTACCACTAAAGCTATTACCAGTGTATGTGCGCTGCAGTTGATTGAAGAAGGACTTCTAAGGCTTGATGATCCAGCGGCGGAGTACCTCCCGGAGATGGACGAATTGCAAGTGCTAGAAGGGTTCAGTGCAGATGGGCAACCAAGACTGAGGCCTCCAAGGCGCAGGGTTACGGTTAGTGACCTTCTGTTGCATACCTCAGGGCTTAGCTATGATTTTTTCAGCTCGGAAGATAAACGCTACCGAGAACTGAAGGATATTCCATCGATCATCACTTGCACCAAAGAGTCGATCCAGACCGTGCTACAGCACGATCCAGGCGATGCATGGACCTACGGGGTAAATACTGACTGGCTTGGTCTGATCGTGGAGAAGTTGCGAGGAAAACGTCTTGGTGAGGTTATGCATGAGCGCGTGTTTCAACCGCTCGATATGACTGACACCGCATTTTCAGTAAACAATGACATGATGGACCGACGAGCGACAATACATACGAGGGCCGAAGACGGCCAGTTAATACCAGTTCCAGAGCTGGCATTACCAACAGAGCCTGCGATGGATATGGGCGGACACGGCCTCTATGGAACTGTGAAGGACTACATGAAGTTCCTGCGTATGATCCTGAACGACGGAGCGGGCAAGAATGGGAGAGTGCTCAAGCCTGAAACGGCAAGCTTGCTAGCTAAAGACGGCTACGCGGGCACAAGTATTCCAATCGGGTTCTGGGAGACATCCGATCCTAGCCTCGCTAACACTGGTGAGTTTATGCCGGGGGTAGATAAAGGTTGGTCCCATGCCTTCCTGGTCAACCGTGAGAGAGCACCTACAGGACGCTCATCGGGGTCAATGGCCTGGGCCGGCCTCGCCAATTCCTATCTGTGGATCGATAAAACCAAAGGAATCGGCGGTTATTGGGCAACGCAAATTCTACCATTTTACGACTGCTCATCGTATCCCGGCTTTTATGAGTTCGAAGCTACGACCTATCAAAATCTAGACTGACTCGCTGATGACCAGAGCGGTAGCCCAAGTTCTACCGCTCTGGTCAATTAGAGGAATAAACCAAAAAAGCCGATTAGTGATCCTGCGATCCTCTTATCTGACCAGGTGTTAGGTTCAGCTTACGTCGGAAAACTCGTGTCATATGAGCTTGATCCGAAAAGCCACATTCGCTTGCAATAGCTTTAATTGGCTGAGACCCATTTAACAGCATCATCTTTGCCTGCTCAATCCGTTTTTCTAAGAGGTACGCGCAAGGTGTCATTCCGTAACTTTCCTTGAATCGCCGGCAAAAAGTCCAAACGCCCAAGCCAACTACTGCCGACAGCTGTTCTATGCTGATCTGATATTGCAGGTTTCCGTGGATGTACTCAGTCAGTGTGCAGCGCTGACGTCTTGAAAGGCGAGACTGGCTGACCTTCTCTTGGAATTTGACATCCGCATAGTTACGTAATAAATGGACGCTGAGTTGTAGTCCCAGCGCTTCGGCATATGTTGGCCCTCCAATCGCTGAACTTCGTGTTTCTCCTAAGATGGCATCAGAGATTGAAGTAATGGTTGGGTCCTCTGCGTTAAGTACATCGTGCAGGCAAATCTCAGATATTGAACGTCCTAACACATCTTGAGCTACACGTGACATTAAACTCTCGGAGAGATATACGTGTGATACGTTGATTCTTTGAGTCCAATGCCAGTGTGATGGTCGCGCCCGATTTAGTAGAGAAATGTGGCCTGGCACACAGGTCGTTCGCTTCCAGTGGCTCTCAACACGCCTATCCATGGGGGTCTGCCCCTCAAAATATCGGACGATCATATAGTGATTCATCGGAGGTATCGGAACATCCAAGCCTGAATACTTATAGGAACGTTGCCCTACATCACGCCACCCAAGGCCGTCACTAGCTGTCAGTACCTCTCCCGGCACCCAAATAGGTAACTCTTCTGGTTCGATGAGATCTACCATTGCAGTCTTCCCTCGACATCTAGTCGACTGTTATTATTAGAGAATAAAAGACGTTTGGCGCACCACTCTGATTAAGCTAACCAGAGCGTAATCAAACAAAACTCGACAGCCTCTTAACGTATCTACCCCTTAAAACTCGTTTCTTCGCCAATGCGTAAAAGGCCCATTCTCCCACCCCGTCCGTCTCCGTTCAGCCTTCTACTCCACAGCTCACTATTTATCTGTAGGGCCGGTAGCGCAACTTTGGAGACATAGGCGGCGATAGGGCATTTTGGGGGATGATCTATCTTGTTGGGTGCCTCTCATAGATCAGCCTATTTTCTATCACAATTGGCACGAACAATCTGGCTAAAGCCACTGAAATATATGCCATGCTGCTTATTGAGCTTTGCTTGCACCCATAGCCCCCTAACATCATTGAGGTACTCTTAACTCTTCTATTTTCTATGGCTGAAGCTCCTTAATTTTTTAGAGTTACCTTTACCAGAGAAAGGTGTCAAGCTTGCAGTGGATAAATCCGTCTAAAGAACATAATGATCTAGGACGCTGGTCTAAGTTCTTTTCTACGAAAGTGTTGTTCATTCAGCTAACCCCAGATAAGCCCTCCATAGCTTCTCCTAATAGTTGCAAATATGCCTACAATCAACACTGCTCTTTTCTAATAGCACCAAGCCTCAGAACAGTTTGCGGTGATGCAGCGCAAACCCAGTCGATCGAACATTCTTTATGCAAGTATCGAATCCGCGACTTAATCAGTCCACAACGGATAACTTATCTCGTCAAACCAACCTTCCGAAGTTGCCCCAGAATTTCATGAGTCAAGGTCGGTTTATTGATAGCATCATCCCACTGCAACCGCGCCGGCCTACCGCCCAGATACCACAACCGATTGGCCAGGATCTCCGCATCACCCCCATCATGGGTGACACAAATCATCGCCATCCCCGCATTGGCATCCAGAATCCCAGCAATCAGTATTTTCAGCTCGCCCGCCATAACCGGGTCCAGCGACGCAAAAGGCTCATCCAGCAATAACAGGTCAGGTTTCACTGCCAGACAACGGGCCAGTGCTGCTCTCCGGGCCATACCGAGAGACAGCTGGTCCGGCAGATAGTGGCCATAGCCTTTGAGACCCACACAGGCCAGGTGCGCTTCCGCCTCCTCATGATTTGCGCCCGCCAACCGTAGATTGGCATTCAGAGTGCGCCAGGGCAGCAGCCGATGTTCCTGAAACAGATAGCCAACCCGGAGTTTCTCGCGTCCGATGATCGCTTCCGCCGGGATGGTTTTATCCAGCCCCGCAATCGCATTAAGCAGAGTTGTTTTCCCGATTCCCGACGGCCCGAGCAGACAGATCCGATCCCCCCGTTCTATGGTGGCAAACACTTCCCCCAGCACCGGCTGGCCGAAGCTGCGGCCTGCAATCCGCAGTTCAAGCATGGGCCACCTCCGGCTGGCGCCAGCGGCTGGAGCGGCGTTCGAGGGGCTGCAGGATGGCCAGTTCGATGAGCTGGACCACGGCAATAAACGCCAGGCTATAGGCGAGGATGGCAGCCACGTCGAATACCTGGAAGGCCATGTGCAACTGGAAACCGATGCCATCCGAGCGGCCCAGCAGTTCCACCACCAGGACAATTTTCCAGATCAGGGCCAGCCCGCCCCGGGTGGCGGCCATAAGGTAGGGGAAGAGTTGCGGCACCCAGACTTCGCGGAACCGCTGCCAGCGGGTGAATTCATAAACCGTGGCCATTTCCTCAAGCCGGTAATCCAGGCTGCGTGCGCCTTCGCGGACGGTGACAGCGACATTGGGTACTTTGTTGATGACCACGGCCATAACCGCAGCCACTTCCACCAGGCCGAACCAGACGTACATCAGAATGATCGTGACCAGCGCCGGCAGGTTGAGCAGTAGCACCAGCATGGGGTCAAACAATGCATTGGTGGTTCTTGACCGGCCCATGATGATGCCAATGGCGGTGCCCAGCAACATCGCCAGAACAAAAGCCACGATGACACGGGCAAGGGTGGCACTCAGGTGATGCCAGAGTTCACCGGAAGCGGACTCCCGTAACAGAGTGTCGAGCACATTGAGCGGCGTCGGAAGCAGGGGGGATTCAAGCATCCAGGCAACCAGGGCCCAGAGCAGCACGAAAGCAGGCAGGACCACCCAGTAGCTCCAGGCCGGCGGGCGACCCGAGTGACTGCTCACGGCCGGCTCCGGTAGAACAGCTCTGCCGACATCAGGTTGTCAGAGTCGGCGCCGGTGAGGGTCAGCAACCGATGCAGATCCGCAATCCGCTGGTCGGTCAGGGGGGCAGGCGTGCCCGCTATGAAGCCTTCCTTCAAGGCCTGGATTACTCCATCCTGCGGTTTGCCCATCAATGGCCGCAGCCGCTGCCAGTGTGATTCGTCTTGCGCCAGTTCCGCTTTGGCCTCGCGCAGGGACGCCGCAAAACGGTCGACCAGCGAACGATGATCCTCAGCCCACTCCGCCGGAAATACATACCCCAAGACTGGAAGGTTCGGGTCCAGGTTCATGGCGGTGAGCAGGTCAGCCATTCCGAACGCGGAGCGCCAGCCGCCCTCCCCCATCTGCCGTGCGGCGAAATGCCAGTAGGTGACAATCACGTCCACCTGGTCCCGCTTCAGGGCCTGGCTCAGCAGCGGCGGCGCAGCGAACTGGACATCGGCGGATTCAGTCAGACTGACCCCCTGCTGTTCTGCAACCTTCTGGAGTAGTATCCAGCCCTTGCTGTCGGGGCCGCCCGCAACGCCGATGCGCTTGCCGGCAAGGTCGGCCACAGATCGAATATCGGAATTTTCTGGCACCACGATATCGCCAATCCGGGATGAGAAAGGCACATACAGGTAAGGAGTTCCCGACTGGAACCGGGACTGGGCCCAGAGCAGGTCGGCCACAGCACCGTTTACCGACCCGCTGGTAACCGCCAGCCGGGAGGCCGGGAGGTTGGCCACCAGTTTCAGTTCGAGGCGATAGCCGTTCTTCTGATCCAGCTCCCGGTGCTGGATGTGGTCGAGTTCCCAGTGGGCTGTGCCGAATTGCAGCACGCTGACAGACACTACTGGCAGAGGTGTAGAGTCTCTATCACTGGCATGGGCGAAGCCTGCCAGTAAAAAAACAAACAACAGGGTTAGCACGGCCCACAAGAATGGTCGAGTGGGGGCTGCAAATGATTCAGGATCGGGCGTTGTTATTGGTTGTTGGCTCATCCCTCCACGATACGAAGCCCGCCGCCACGCAAGAATAGTACTTTGGTGCCTGTTTTTTGGTGCGATGGTCGCATTCAACCAGAGGCGCAGATAGCGTGTAATGAGATCATCATAATAATAACCAAAGGGTCTATCCGATTCCGGAGACTCTACTGCACAGGAGGCCGCCATGCTTTATGAGCACCATGCCGCACTCTCTTCCGAAAAGCGTTATCATGCATCGGAAACAACCACACATAATGAAAACAAACAGGTGGAACCATCCATGGAGCCGGCATACAAGATTCTGATCGCCGACGACCACCCTCTGTTCCGTGAAGCCATCAGCAGCGTGATTTCATCAGGATTCAGCGGTAGCGAGATTATTGAAACCGCAGACCTTGATAGTGCGCTGGAGATCACCCGCGCAAACGATGACCTGGACCTTATTCTGCTGGACCTGAACATGCCCGGCATGCACGGCCTGAACGGGCTTATTTCCCTGCGGAACGAAGCACCCACCATCCCGGTGGTGATTGTGTCAGCAGAGGAAGACAAGCAGGTTGTGCTCCAGGCCATCACCTACGGCGCCTGCGGGTTCATTACCAAATCCTCGCCCCGGGCCCAGATGACCGAAGCCATACAGCAGATACTCAATGGTAACGTCTACCTGCCATCGGACATCATCCGTACCGGCAAGGAGAACACCAGCCGCCGCAGCCGTCACGAAGAGAACCCGATTTCACCGGAACTGCTGAACTCCCTCACCCGGCGCCAGCTGCTGGTGCTGGAGCGCATGTCCAAGGGTGAGTCCAACAAGCAGATTGCCTATAACCTGAATATCGCCGAAACCACGGTGAAGGCCCATGTGTCGGCGATACTGCGTAAGCTTGGGGTTCATAACCGGGTGCAGGCGATTCTTTCGGCGAGTGATGTGGATTTCAGTCAGTATCTGAAGCGGTAGGTCACGCCCTCAGCAGGTGATTCAAAGCACTCCGCAACTTCAGCGGCTTAACCGGCTTGTTCATCAACACATGCCCCAACTCCCGGATATGCTGTTTCAGCTCATTGCTGTAATTGGCGGTAATCATCACCACCGGCGCGGGGCAATGCCGACGACCGTTAATGTTGGCCACCACATCCACGCCGTTCTCGTCGTTGTCCAGGTGGTAGTCTGCCAGGATCAGGTCCACCGGACTCTCCGCCGGGTCCAGTTGGCGTTCTAGATCCTTAAGGGATACCGCGATGACGACTCTGCACCCCCAGCCTTCAAGCAGAGTTTTCATGCCCTGACAAATGGACCAGTCATTATCGATCACCCAGATCCGTGCACAGCCGAGACCACTATCGAAAGATACTGTCCGGTTCTGATCTGCTGCCGATTGTCTGGCCTTCAATCGGCCCAGGGGCACCCTGACGCTGAATACCGAACCCTTGCCTTCCGTAGACTCGACCGACACTTCATGACCAAGCATGCGAGATATCTTATCCACGATAGCCAACCCGAGGCCAAGCCCCTTTTCCAGTTGGGAGCCGGCTGGGCGAATTCGTTTAAACTCCTGAAAAATCTCGGTAAGTTTATCTTCGGGAATACCCGGCCCGGTATCCCACACCTGCAGCAGAACATGACCGGCCTGTCTGCGGCATCCCAGCATGATGCGCCCTGTGCTGGTGTAGCGAATGGCATTGGTCAGGAAGTTGCGGAGTATCCGAGCCAGTAGCTGGGAATCGGATACCACAATGGCCGAGGAGGGTACAAAGTCCAGGGTCAGATCTTCGGCCATGGCCATCTGTCGGAATTCCTGAGCAATGTTGTTGATAAGGTCCCGTAGATCAAAGGCGGTAACGTCCGGCTTAATCACGCCAGCATCAAGCTTGGAGATATCAACCAGAGTACTCAAGAGGTTTTCAACATCATCCAGAGATGTGCTCACCGAACGAACCAGCCCCTCGGCCTTCGGCCCGAACGATTGCTCCAACAAGGCACTCGTAAACAGGCGGGCCGCATTCAGGGGTTGTAACAGATCGTGGCTGACCGCCGCCAGAAACTTAGTTTTGGAGAGGTTGGCGCCCTCTGCCTCCAGCTTGGCATCTCGAAGTCGCTCTTCTACCCTCGACCGCTCGGCGATCTCCTGACGCAGCTGGTTATTAAGGCCGGTGAGAGCGGCGGTACGTTCTTTCACCCGCCGTTCCAGGGTACTATAGGCCTGCTCCAAAGCCAGCGCGGTTTTGCGACGATCGGTAATGTCGCGGATCAAGACAAAGAAGCCGGCGACACTTCCTGCCTCGTTAATGTTGGGCACATAGGAACGTAGCATATAACGGACGTCTCCCTGCTCGCCACATTCCTCAAATTCGAAGGTTACACTGCTCCCCGCGAGCGCTTGTCGTATCTGTGGCAACAGACGCCGGTACAGGCCAGAAGAGTGCACTGTCTCCAGGGGTTTGCCAAGAGGTGATTCGCCGTTGCGCCCATACCAGGATTCGTACACCTTGTTACAGAATTGCACTGTTAGGTCTGCTCCGACATAGGCAATCAATGCAGGTATATGGTCTGTCACCACCCGTATCCAGCGCTCACTTTCCTCCAGCGCCTTGATGCGGCGAGCCATCTCGCTGTTCTTGACGTCGGTGATATCAGAATACAGCACCACCAATCCGCCCTCACGGGTGGATCTCTCTGTCATCTGTACCCAACGGTCGTTAGCCAGCAGAAACACAACACCCTCAGAATTCGGGTGACTCTGCTCTTCCACGATCAGCCCCGAACTGACAGCCTGGCGTTTCACATCTGCAATGGTGGTACCTGGTTCCGGCACTTCTACACCCGCATCTCCCCAATAACTGCGAAATCGACTGTTGCTCTGAATCAGACGGTGCTGGTGATCAAAAAGGGCAAAGCCATCAGCAATGCTTTCAATGGCATCGCTAAGACGATGGCGGGTGGTTTCAGCTTCGACACGGGCACGGCTCAACGCCTTATTGCTGACTTTAAGCTCCTCCATAGTCTGATTGAGGGTCTCCGTACGCTCCCGCACCTGTTCCGCCAGCACCACGGAATGCTCAAACGCCGCATAGGGTTCAGGCTTGTGGGAGGAGCCAGACTCCACCCGAACGATGAGGGCATCACGGATACGGCGCAGGCGCTCGTTTTCCGCCTCAAGTTCGGCAATGCGCCGATCCCTGTCTTTAGTGGGAGTGTCACTCTTGCAGGGCACGGGCTTCAGGCTGACCAATGACCACCCCCGTAAAGGTCTGGTTGATATGCATACCATTAAACTGCTCGCCGTACGTGTTAAAGCCGATCACTTTGTGATGGCGAAGGAATTCAGATACCGCCTCAATTTCCCCTGTCAGCTCAGCTTCCAAGCGACGCAGGAAACAGTCACATCCGATAGTCACCAACGGTGGCCCCACCATCTGCTCAGACGCTTCGATTTGAGTTCGCACACTGTCCAGCAGACCTCCGGGTTCCATGGTGGTAATCACAATGCCGGTTTCCACGGCACAGTAGAAAGTGAGGCTTTTATCTTGGTTAACTCGCTGAACCGAACGCACGAAGTAATCCCCGCCAATTTTCACGCCCATGGGCCTCAGCGCGAACACCTTGCGGTCCAGGGCCTCCACATTCACGCCAACAGCGCGGGCGTAGGCATCAGCCGCGGGTTCGGCGTTGATTTCGTAAACGGTGCGGCTTTCAGCACAGGCATCGGTAACGACCAGTTTCTCGCTGGTTTCAACCATGTGGTGCGTGGAAAACACCCGGAAATCCAGAGGTGTATTGACCAGCAGAACCGTCGCCGCACCGGTATGAAACTGCCCATCGTAGAATACATGGGTATTAGCCAGGCGTTCATCATCACCCGCTGACCCGCCAAACTGCGGGATGGAACCCAGAGCTGCATTGAGCGTCGCCAGCACCAGCTCCTCACGACTGGAGAGACCGTCCAGCAAGGTAATCGCAAAAGTATTACCCTTCACCGGAGCAAGCTTGGCATCACGGCATGTGGACAGCAGGCCATGAATGACGCTCTGGGCATCCTGCAGGGTAAACCGATCGAGCTCGCGAATCAGAGCGCAATCAATGGAAAAGTAACGATGATCGAAGCCGATGGCAGTAATGCATCCACGGCCATAGCCCTCCGGCGTAATCTCTCCAGCTGAGGTACAGCCGTACACACGCACCCCCTGAAAAGCATGTTCAAGGGCTATACCGAGACGGCCTAGATCGTATTCCGCGGAACAGAAGAACAACACCCAACCCAGGTGCTCATGGTTCAACTGACTGGCCAGATTAGTTGCCGCCAGCATGGGATCGCGAACACTGGAGCTCGATACCCGAACGGCAGGCAGGGTTGTAACTGGGTTCATGTACGCGGACCTCAAAAACGAACGACTTTCCACTAATTCTACGGCATCCAGAAACGCGGCCAATGCAACTTCAGTACATGTTAGTGGGCTCGCCAAAATGATCATAAGTCATTGATTGACTTTCTCCCCGAATTAATATTTGGTCTACTGTCGGTCCCCGAGGAGGCAAACCGACACTTTAGTCTTAGACCAAATTAGGTATTGGCATCCTTCCGTCACGTCTCCGTGTTTATTACCAAGTAACAATTGCTCCGACTGCAAAGGTGTCCGACTCTTCCAAGTCTGCACCCGAAGACTCGACAGCACTCTCGTGGCGGGTATATTCTGTTACTAACTTGAGATAATCGTTAACATCATGAAATGCTGCCAAAGTTATTGTCTCGCGATTCATATCGAGGATATCGTCCGTTCCCTCCCCATACGATACAGCGAAGCGATTAACTCCTACGGAATACGATCCTTGGACCAAAAACCCTTTAGTATCTTGCTCTTCAAAAGCTGGCAGAGCACCACCGATGGTGAAATTATTAGTAAATAGAGGATTCAAACCTTCAGCGGTAAATCCAGATGCTGTGAGCGACAAACCATCTAGGGAAACCTTTACACCATAGCCAACCCCCTTTGAGGTCACGTCTTCACCGCCAGCGACCTTAGTTTCAGATTTTTGGTACTGTCCATTTATCCAAGCGGTAAGATTTACAGAACTAACATCCATGGTGTATGTCACTTCGGACTCAATACGCGGCATTTCCTCATATCGTGCTTCGGTACTTGAACTCTCAGCAATCTTATTCGGGTCCATAATACCTACCGCGACTTTCAGCCCCCCCAAGTCCGGTGAACGATAGGTAATTTGTGAGGTTGGAAAAGCATAGGGATAACCACTCCCTATGTTCCCGAAGGAAACACCCGCAGTATCAACCAATCCCAGCACGTCGCTACTGTGGCCGTGCCCCATCAGAACTTCATCTAAGAAAAGATTCGATCTTGCGAATAGACCAAAATCCCTACCAATTAGAATTTCGCCCCAACTGCTCCCAATGGTTCCGTATAGCTGCCGAACATTGAGACCGGTTGAGGTACCTGACGTATCAGTGTCGTTAATATTAACCCAAAAAGAGGAACGGGCGCCCAGCTGAAGATCACCCATGTCTCTGCCAACATTAAACCCGAGATAGTTGGGAAAGAAGCCCATTTTCACACGAGATTGCCTACGATCGAGATCATTTCCTGGCCTATCCACATCCGTATTCACATAAAAAGCGTTAACATAACCGTCTGTAGAAAAGCTGGTACCGTCTTCGTTGTACACTTCAATCGCTGCATTGGCGCCGGCGCTTGCTCCCATGGCCGCAGCCATTGCAATTGCCAACCCTGACTTTCTCAAATTGTTGTTGTTCATAACTCCCCCGGTTTTTATTGAATCTGGGTGTTGAGCAACGGGTGATTACCCGTGTCTCAGGCGCACTCTCTCGCCTGAATTCCATGGTCGACGAAGCGGGGGAAGTGGAAAATGCGCCAAGGGGGCAGGTTTTCTGATCTTTTAGGAGGCTCTGGAAACAGGACTTTGGGATTACTACCCGTCAGGAGGGAAAGAGCTCGAGCTCTTGCAGACAGTCGTCCAGGAAGCTTTCAGGGTCAGCCATGACGGCCTCATCGGCGACAATACCGAACTGGACCTGACCAGCATAGCTGACAATACTTACCCCGAGCCCGATATCACCCGCCTGGGGTACCCAGAACATCTGCTCCAGTATTCGACAACCGGCCAGATAGCGCTCATCCCGCGTACCGGGCACATTCGATACCACTGCACTGCCCTTGCGGTAGAACAGGTCCGCCACTGGCTGACGCCAGGCTTCCGGAATAAGCGAAGCACTGCCGGTCAATGCCCAGGACAGGCCCGGTTGCCAGCTTTTCTTGAGTTTGCGGGTTTCATGCTTGATGCGGAAAAGCCGTTCCAGCGAGCTTTCGCCATCCACCGGCAAGGGAACAAAAACAGTCCCGAAGTAATTACCCAGGGTCCCGGGGTCGGGCTTTATACCTTCCGGCAGATGACTGCGTATGTCCACGGGCACCGCTGCATGGAGCACTGCCTCGTCGACGTCGGTGTCGTCTGCCATAAGCCGCTTGCGAACCGCCGAGGCCACGCAACTGAGCAGCACATCGTTGATGGTTACGCCGGTTATCGTTGCAATGTGGCGAAAACGCTCCAGTGCCAGCGGCTGTGACCAGCGACACTGGCGCCGCCCCAGCAGCGACCGTTTCAGAGATGAGTCAGTGTCTTCCGGCACCACCAGGAACTGGCTGAGTTCGTTCACCAGCCTCAGGCTTTTCCAGGCCGCCTGCTCCAGGGCATTGCGGCCAGATGACCCGCCGTTGCGTGGAATATCCCCGCCCTCTGCGGCATCAGTCTGCGGTAGCCCGCTGGCCGTCAGCTCACGCAACCAGGCGGTGGCGGCCCGTGACCAGCGGCCGGAGTCTGCCTCCTCCCTCTCACCATAGAGCACCGGGGCCTGTTGGGGAGAAGACGGGCACAGGCGCTCGAATATGCCCAGCAGCGATAGCCCGTCGGCATAACAGTGATGCATGCGCAACAGCAGTGCGGCGCCGCCCTCGGCATCGGGAACCAGCCAGAATTTCCAGAGCGGGCGGTAAGTGGGCAAGGTCTGGTTCAGCCGGGCGGAAACCCAGTCCTGTAATGCCTGCCGGCTCAATTCACCGGGAACCACCTCAAGATGATGGTTAAGCGAAAATACCGGGTCTTCTTCCCACCACCAGCCAGGGGCACGGCGTACAGGCATAAAGCGGAACCGCTCCCAGGCCAGCCAGTAGATACGCAGAAATTCCCGGAGCCGGGCTTCCGTCAACCCTTCCACCCGGAGCATGACCGTGATGGTCATGGGGTTTTCCGGGCGCTCCAGGGCCAGCCAGGCTGAATCCACAGGCAACAGGAGATGCGATTCCTTTTGACTCAAACCTGTCTGTCCCCGGATAAATGCTGCAATAAATGGAAAGATGACCCTGCATTGTGCCAGACAAGCCCGGATGGCTCCATATAAGGGCCCACCTCACGCGCTTACAAAAAGTTACACGGAGGTAACCTATCCCCTCTATACTGGGAATAAGGATTAATGAAATGGTTATGAGGCACCAGACGTGCCTTTGCGTCCTGTTCGCCAAAAGTCTATTGGCCGTAACCGGGCGTAAAAATGGTAACCAGTGCCAATATATGCAGCGACATAAGGCGGTACAACTGGATTACCAGCACCGATAAAGACCAATAAAAGGCAAACACCGGGTGCTGGAGGAGAGCAGTTATGAAAGCGAGCCATGTACGCAAACTGATCAAACCGATCGAAAGCGCCTACTCCGAAATGTTTTCGGGGCGGGTCTACCGGGTTGGTACCGGTGCCGTTTCCGTCCGCAATCACAGTGGCAAGGCGGAGCAGACTGTCGTCGGTGTTCACGGCTTTCTGGAAAATCACTGCTATTTTACCCAGGCCTACGAAGCACCCACCACTGAATTGATCCTGCTCACCTGCAGCAATTATCACATCCCGGTGAATGGCGTCACGCCCGAGTCTCCGGACTGGGAGGTGCCCATCAAACACCTGGAAGGCACCATCGAGTACGATGCCTGTATTCTGAACCAGGCACTGGCAAACCTGCCGAGCACCGAAAATATCCGTGTACACGGCCATTCCCGTGGCGGCGCGGTGATTCTGGAAGCCATCCAGCAATGGCCGGAACTGTACGAAAACATCGAGGTGGTACTGGAGGCCCCCGTGCTGCCCAATGGCCGGCTCTCTGCCCTGGTAACGGCGGTACTGGAACCGGTGAGCCACGGCATGTGGCCCTGGCTGATCCGCCTGATCAACAGCGCCCCCTCCTCCGCCTACGGCCAGACTTTCTTCGGCAAGATGAATCCGCGCAAGAAACAGTTGCTGGGTAAGCTGTTTTCCGCCACCAAGGACCACCTGACCATCGTCCGCAATATCGAGAACCTGATGGCCTGGATGGAGCGAACTGACGCCAGCGTCTACAGCAGGGTTCGCTATGGTACCTTCCTGATCCCCGCGGTGGATCGCATACTCGACCGCCAGGCCATGTTGGCCAGTGCGCGCCAGAGCCCGACCACCATGCGCATTATCGAAACCGAGGCTCCCAGCCACTTTATCACCCTCGACAGCAAGGAATGGGTACCCGGCTTTGAAAGCCTGCCGGCAGCAGCCCAGGGTTAACAGGGCTGCACAAACACTCAAGCTCCGCTAAACTGGCGCGCTTCTGTTGCAGGTATAGTGGAGCCAGATTCCCATGTATCGTGAGCGCCTTGTCGCCACCAGCACCCATTCCGACAGTGCTCGCCGCCTGCAGCAACTGTTGCTGGACTATCATGATTTCCGCCAGCACAAGGCCGCTCACCCGCTACTGGAACAGACCTTCCTGATCGCCGACTGGCAGGCCGAACGGCTGAAAGCCACCCATGCGGATCTCTACCGGCACCCCGGGTACCACACCGGCCTGGAATTCCTGCTGACTGACCTTTACGCCCCTGCCGGCATGACCCGTCGCGACGACAATATCGACCGGGTCTTCCCGAAAATGGTGAAATGGCTGCCGGACAACCTGCTGGACACATTTGCCGGGCTGGTGGAACTCAACCTGATTACCCAGCAACTGGACCTGGAACTGGCCGAACTGTGCCACCACCAGGGGCTCTCCCCTGCATCCCTTGGCCGGGACGACTATTGCGAGGTCTTCCGCAGTAGCCAGCGCATGGAGCACCGCGAGAGGCAGATCTACCTGGTAGCGGAGGTTGGGCAGCAGCTGGATCGCTACGTACGCAACCGCACCCTCGGCTGGCTGCTGTCCATGAGCCGGGCGCCGGCGGAAATGGCGGACCTGACCGACCTGCACAGCTTCCTGCACCGGGGCTATTCCGCATTCCGTAAAATGGATGATGTGGACCTGCTGATTGACCGCCTGGTGACACGGGAGAGAAAGGTAATGGACAACATTCTGAACCGCCGCCCGCAGCCGTTTGACCTGCCCGGTGATCTTTGAACCGGACAACCCGGCTCAGGTTTTCAGAATCTGATCCAGCTGGGAATGGATCTCCTGCTCGATCCGGGATTTGAACGGCCGTAGCAGCATCCCCAGTTCCAGATGGATATGGAGATCGCTCCCGGTAATGTTCAGGTGCCCTTTCACCCCGCTTCGCTTGAAGCTCAGATGATCCCCTTGCCACTGATAATTCACATCGAACTGCTTCGACAGATCCTCGGCCAGGGTTTCCGCCGCTTTGCGAGCATGATTTTTATCAAGGGAATGGGCGCGGTGGACATCAATAACGGACATGGATCGGGTTTCTCCGGAAAATAGGGAACGTTTTATAGTGTAAGGCGCCATTAAACTTGTAGCCACCCCCGCAGGCGTTAGAATACGGGGTTCAGATTCTGACAGGACCCAGCCATGAGCGAAGATCATGAAAAAGTCATGAGCGAGCAACAACCGTCTGCCAACCAGCCCCGGCCGGAGGCGCAGAAAGACGACGTCACGCACTTTGGCTTTCGCAATGTGCAAAAAAGCCAGAAAGCGGGCCAGGTGGCGGAAGTGTTCCATTCAGTGGCCGGCAAATATGACCTGATGAACGACCTCATGTCCATGGGAATCCACCGCCTCTGGAAGCGCTTTACCATCGAGCTTTCCGGCGTGCGCAAAGGCCACCAGGTGCTGGACATTGCCGGTGGCACCGGCGACCTGACCATGAAGTTTTCCGATCTGGTCGGCCCCGCCGGCAAGGTCGTGCTCGCCGATATCAACGCCTCGATGCTGCAGGTTGGCCGGGGCCGGCTGATGGACCGCGGCTACGCCGGCAACATCGAATACGTACAGGCGGATGCCGAACACCTGCCATTTCCGGACAACAGCTTCAATGCCGTCAGCATTGCCTTCGGCCTGCGCAATGTCACCGACAAGGACCAGGCACTGCGGGACATGGCCCGTGTCCTCAAACCCGGCGGCAAGGTGATGGTTCTGGAGTTTTCCAAACCGACGAATCCTTTGCTCAGCAAAGCCTACGACGCCTACTCGTTCAATGCCCTGCCGTTGATGGGCCAGTTGATCGCCGGCGACTCCAGCAGCTATCAATATCTGGCCGAATCCATCCGCATGCACCCGGACCAGGACACTCTGAAATCCATGATGGAAAGCGCCGGGCTGGTGAACTGCAAGTACTACAACATGACCGGCGGCGTGGTCGCCCTGCACGTGGGAATCAAGCCCTGATGTTTCCCGGCCCCACCCTGCTGTCTGCGGTGACTGCCATTGTCGAGAGCGCCCTCAACCGTGCACTGGAGCTGGATCCGGCGGGAAAGCAGGCACTGATGTCGGCATTGACAGGGCCGGTGCAGTTTTCACTGGACACGGTGGGGCTCACGCTGGTGTTACACCCGGCCGGAGACCGCCTGCGGGTTGCCAGCCACCCCCCGGAAACACCTGCACTGGTGCTTTCCGGCCAACCCATGGCCTTTGCCGCCCTGGCTATCGGTGATGACAGAGTGTTCAGCGAAGGGCGCATCCGGGTTACCGGCGATACCGCCCTCGCGCATCAGTTCCAGCGCGCCATGGATCAGCTCAACCCGGACTGGGAAGCGGCCATGGCGGCCCATGTTGGCGATGTACCGGCCCACTTCATCGGCCAGCGTATCCGCGGTGCTGTCGATTGGAGCCGGCAGGCTGCCAGATCCCTGAATGCCAATATCGAAGAGTATATCCACGAGGAAAGCCGGAGCCTGCCGGGTCGCCGGGAGCTGGAAGCCACCTTCACGGATATTGATCGGTTGGCCTTGCAGACCGAACGCCTGGAAGCCAGAGTGGAGCGGCTGGAAACCCCCAACAGACAAGACCAACCGGAGTCGCCGTGACGCGCCTGCAACGCCTTTTCCGCATTGCCTGGGTATTCTGCCGTTACCGGCTGGATATCTTTCTACCGCTGGCGGAACTGCCTCTCCCGCTGAAACTGTTTTTCCTGCTGGCGCCCTGGCATCTGTTCCCGCAACCGAAACTCGACCGTGGCGACCGGTTGCGCCTGGCCTTCGAGGAACTGGGGCCGGTGTTCGTCAAGTTCGGCCAGATTCTCTCCACCCGCCGGGACCTTCTGCCCGACGACATGGCGCTGTCCCTCAAGAACCTGCAGGACCGGGTACCGCCTTTCCCCGGTGAGGTGGCCCAGGGCATTATCGAGAAATCTCTTGGTGCTCCGGTGGAGGAACTGTTTGCGCAGTTTTCCAAAGAGCCGATGGCCTCCGCCTCGGTGGCTCAGGTTCATGCCGCCACACTGCGGGATGGCCGGGAGGTAGTGGTAAAAGTCATCCGCCCCGGCATCGAACGGGTCATCCGCCAGGACCTGGCACTGTTGTACATGATGGCTGGCCTGCTGGAACGCTACTGGTCTGAAGGTCGCCGCCTGCACCCGGTGGAAGTGGTGGCGGATTACGACTCCACCATTCACGATGAACTGGATCAGCAACGCGAAGCCGCCAATGCCAGCCAGCTCCGCCGCAATTTCGAGAATTCGTCGCTGATTTACATTCCCTCCATCGACTGGGATTACACCCGCAAATCGGTGCTGGTGATGGAGCGCATCCACGGCATCCCCATAGCGGATATACCAGCGCTGAAAGAAGCCGGTGTGGACCTGAAGGTGCTGGCGGAAAAAGGCGTCGAAATCTTCTTCACCCAGGTTTTCCGTGACAGCTTCTTCCACGCCGACATGCACCCCGGCAATATCTTCGTGGACGTCAGCAACCCCGCGGACCCGAAATACATTGCCATTGATTTCGGCATTGTCGGTACCCTGGCTCCGGATGACCAGAGCTACCTGGCCCGCAACCTGCTGGCATTTTTCCGCCGTGACTACCGCCAGGTGGCGGAACTGCATATCCAGTCCGGCTGGGTACCCCCGGATACCCGGGTCAATGAATTCGAGGCGGCCATACGCACCGTCTGCGAGCCTATTTTTGAGAAACCGCTGAAGGATATTTCCTTTGGCCACTTCCTGTTACGACTGTTCCAGACCGCACGGCGGTTCAACATGGAGGTGCAGCCACAGCTGGTGCTGCTGCAGAAAACCCTGCTGAATGTGGAAGGCCTCGGGCGGCAGTTGTATCCGGATCTGGACCTGTGGAGCACTGCGCAGCCCTTCCTGGAGACCTGGATGCGCAAGCGCATTGGTCCCTCCGGCCTGATCAAGTCCCTGCAATCGCATCTGCCCGCCTGGCTTGAACAGTCGCCGGAAATGCCACAACTGGTCCACGATGCACTGGTACAACTGCGCAACTCGGGCTCCAACGACCAGTCCAGCCGCGCTACACTGGAGCTAATTCGTGAAAACCGCGCCCGTGCTGACCGGCGCTGGCGACGAGGACTGGCCGCAGCGGCCCTGGCCGGGGTGGCCTGGCTGAGCCTCGACCATGACCTTGCCACCCTGGCACAGACCATGCCCGTTCATGGCTGGGCCTTACTGGCTGTAGCGGCCTGGCTGGTTGTTGGCCGTGAACGGAAAAACTGACGGAAGTCATCTAAATGCAAGAATCAAACGCTAGAGTCGGGGCGCCTGACTGGTTAGAGGAAATCCGCTGGAATGCGGATGGGCTGGTA
>TARA_R110001599_G_scaffold146321_1_pt1 | contig 34685 bp, 27 predicted proteins | sample TARA_R110001599 | Tara Oceans TARA_R110001599 (sample SAMEA4398360) | marine metagenome | biome: Polar Biome; feature: [MES] marine water layer (ENVO:01000295) within the mesopelagic zone...; material: water (ENVO:00002006), including particulate matter (ENVO:01000060) such...
ATTTGGGGGAATTAATCGCGCTATGATTCGTCTTTACTATAGATGGCGTCTGCCATGTGGAGGGTGAAAGCCGTGCGACAGTCTACCGGAATGTCCGTTTTGCAGGTCGTGAGTCACGAAGAGTGCTGCTCGCTTCGCCCTGGCTCGCGCTTCATCGCGGCGTGCACGTTCGCCGCCTTCATCACCCTGCTCGCGCCCGCTGCCGTGAATGCCCAGGTGCCCTGCTGCCTGGATGAAGATGAGTTCGCGGAATACATCGACGAGTCGATAGAAGAAGAAGTCTCCGAGAACGTTGAAGAGGAGGTGGTTGATAACGTTGAAGAGGAACTCGAGGTTGCGGTCGACCAGGCTGTCGGCGAGACCATTGAGGACTCCATCGAGGATTCCATCGAGGAGACCATCGATGATTCGGTGGAGAAATCGGTAGAGGAAACCGTCGCCGACAGCGTCGAGGAGTCGGTGGAAGAGTCCGTGGAGAGCAGTGTTGAGGAATCCGTCGCCGGTGCCGTTGAGGCGGCAGTCGAAACCACGGTAGAGGAATCTGTCGCGGGGGCGGTAGAGGACTCCGTCGAGACCACGGTTGAGGAGTCTGTCGCGGGGGCGGTAGAGGACTCCGTCGAGACCACGGTCGAGCAGAATGTCGCCAGTGCCGTCGAGAAATCCGTTGAGGAGACGGTTGAGCAGTCGGTGACCGCCTCGGTAGAGAGTGAGGTCGAGGTCGGTATTGCAGCTGCCATTGAGGAGCGCCTGGAAAGCGAAATCGCCACCGTGCTCGAAGATCTGGAAAGCCAGCTGGAAATCGACGAGGCCCGCATCAAGACGCAGCAGTGGCTGGTGATGGCCGAGCCTGAGGTGTTCGATGAGTTGGCGGTGAAGGGCTATCTGTTTGACCGTGTTACCGACTTGCCGGGTATGGGCCTCTTGCTGGCAGAGGTCGAGGCGCCGTCGAGTTTCGAGATCTACGATGTGCGGGAAGGCGTGATCGACGTGGTCGGCCGCGGACGCGCCGAGGTTGACTTGAACCACATCTACACCGCAGGGGCCCCGGTGCATCACACCGTCGAGGGCGCCAGTCCGCGCAACGTGCTGCATTTCCCCGCCGGAATGGATGATCTGGCGCTGCGTTTGGGCATGATCGACAGCCTTGTCGATACGGCGCACCCGGCGCTGCAGAAAGCGAATATCCACAGTCGTGCGTTCGCCACCGAGGGTGCAGTACTGCCCGCTTTCCACGGCACGGCCATCGCCTCGATTTTTGCCGGCCGTGATACGGATTATGTCGGCCTGGCCCCCAGCGCCGAATTGTATGCGGCTGCCGTGTTCGAGCAGGATGCCGCGCGCGGTGAAATCGCCAGCACAGTGAGCCTGGTTCGCGCCCTCGACTGGCTGATTTCGTCCGGTGTTGACGTGGTGAATATCTCCCTCGCCGGCCCGCCAAATCGCTTGCTGGAAAAGGCGCTCAGCCGCGCTGCAGGCCGCGGGGTATTGATTCTAGCGGCAGCCGGTAACGGTGGGCCCATGGCCAAGCCCATGTACCCGGCGGCCTATGCATCGGTGATGGCGGTGACGGCGGTTGACTCACATGGGCGTGTGTTCCGGCTGGCGAACCGCGGCGATTATGTGGACCTTGCCGCACCCGGTGTTGGCCTGTTGCATGCCCGCTCCGGCGGTGGCTACGCGACCTCGTCGGGCACTTCGTTTGCGGTACCTTTTGTGGCCACCGCCGCTGCCAGATTGCGTTTGCTCACGCCCTACGAGGACGTGCGCGAGGCGTTGCTCAGCAGCGTGCAGGACGAGGGTGTGCCCGGACGAGATGACGTTTACGGTTACGGTGTACTGCGCGTAAACGGCTGATCACCAGCGGTAGACGTAGCGGCTGCCGACGATTCCCTGGTCGAAGTTACTGATGGGAAAATTGGATTGGTAGTCACCGTAAGCCAGGTATAGCTGCAGGGCGCCCTGTTTGGTGACGGGGTACTCCAGGTCGATCTGCACTCGGTGGCGTTCGTCCTTGCGCGGTTCACCTTCTATACTTCCAATGCCCGGTGTTACGCCGCTGTAGTCGCGTTTTTCATAGCGGTACGCCATTTCCACCTTGAGTACCTTGCGGCCGATATCCACGCGGCGAATGTAACGCAGTTTGGCGGCGTGGGAGGTAAAGTCCAGACGCTCGAGATTGGCGTCTTCATCGCGGAACCGGTAACCCATGTTGTAGTAGCTGCGCAGTCCCCTGGCAAAAAAGTAGAGGTCGATTTCCCCGGTGTGTGTTGTCGCATCGCGCTCCGCTCTCTCTTTGATCTGCTTGTCGGAAAACACGTAGGCCACGCGGCTGAACCATTTCTGGCTGAGAAAGCCCGAGACATAGGGCGAGGCCCGGTACAGTTCCAGAAAACCGTTGCCGTCGAGCAGGGAGTTGACGTAGAAAGTCGAGAATCCGGCGTCGAAGCTACCGGGCTGGGTTTTGAGGTTGGCGCCAACAATATGCGTTTGCCTGTTCAGGTCAGAAAAGTCCTGATACATGTCCTGATTGAAGTCGTAGGTCAGGCGCAGGTCGGTTTTCGGACTGAAGTAGGTACGCATGCCCACCTTGCCTTCAAGGGTGGCGGCCGCATCGCCTTCCCGGGTGCTGGCGTCCAGTTCATCAATGGTGACGTTGGTGTCGTACTCGGCACCAATGCCGAGCTCGGCAAAATAGCGGGTTGCCGGGATTGCAGGTGCTTCCTCTTCGGCTGCGACACCCAGAGACATCAAGCACGCAGTCAGGGCGACGACTCCGGACAGGTGAATGCTCGGCTGTTGCATGCCAAGGGTCCTGATGGCGGTCGAGACGGAAAGGCGAGACTAACCAATGCCGGCCTGTGCGACAAGGCCTTGCGCCGCGCCGCCGCGTGTGCTCATTGAGCTCTGCGCAATTGAGCGTCGCGCGGTTTGCCCCAACGGCCACAACCGCGCAGAATGCATTCCCTCATCGAGGAGACCTGCGCTGCGTGCCATTGCCGATTCCCTACCTTCCCCACCTGCGCAATCCGACTGTGTTGAGCATGGGGCTTGCGCCGCTGAATGCGCACACCTGGATTGAGCCGGATGACGCGCTGCCACGTTTCTTCGGGCACAAGCAGGCAGTACGCAGCAGGCTCGGCTCCCGGGTTTTTCGCGCACTCCCGGCGTCCTTGCCGGCGCAGCGTGAGGCCAGTCAGCTGCTTGCGGCACACCTCGAGCGTGATCATCCCGGGTTTTATCGCAGGGACGGGGCGTTTCTGCACTCTGCGGCAGGCGCTATCAGTGTCGAGGCGCAGAGTGCTGAGCCGCTTTGGGCCATCTCTTTGGCCGTTGCCGATGACCTCTTGCTGCTGCAGCAGCGCGATGATGAGTATCTGTTAACCGCTGCCAGCCTCTGCAGCCCGAGCCACTGGCGTCTGGAAGACAAATTCGAGCAGCCGCTGACCGCCATTCACGGTGATGTTCCCGGATTTGCGCATACACTGCAGCCCCGCGTGAACCGCTTCCTGCAGCATCTGCGCCCCGAGCATCCCGTGGTGCGGTTCAATTGGGGCTTGCAGTGTGGGGATGCCCTTTGCGTCAGGGAGAATGGTGCAGCAACGGGTCCGTTGCACTACCGCTGCGAACGCCAATCATTGTGCCGTCTCCCCAACACCGCTGCGATTCTCTTCACGATACGCGTGTATCTGTGTCCGCTGGCGGCCCTGGCTTCGGTTGCCGATGCGATACCCTCTTTACTGCAGGCGGTTGATGCCTGCCCGACTGAGCTGGCGGTTTATAAGGGATTTGACCGCATAGAAAGGGAACTGGCGTCCTACCGGAGTGCGCATGGCTGATCTCGCCTGGTGGCAAATGACCCTCATCGGGCTGCTTTTTGTCTGGGGCGGGTTTGTGCGCTCGGGCCTCGGTTTCGGTGGCGCGGTGCTCACCTTGCCCTTTTTGCTGATGGTGTACAACGCACCGCTGGTTTATCTGCCCATCATCTCTGTGCATTTACTGTTCTTTTCCGGGCTGACCATTGTGCAGGCGCATGTGCGGGCACGCGGGACCGCCCGCAGCGACCCAGGCACTGTGAACTGGCCTTTCCTGCGCTACGCCCTGGCGCTGATGCTGGTGCCGAAACTCATCGGTGTAGCCGGTGTGCTGACACTGCCGGCATCGGTGGTCAGCAGTTTCATTTTTGTGGTGGTCGGTGTCTATGCCGTGAGTTACATCCTGCAGCGACCCTTCAAGAGCAACAGTCGGCGAGTAGATGCCGGCCTGCTCATGTTGGGTGGTTACGTGAGTGGCACATCGCTGATTGCTGCACCGCTGGTGGTGCCAGTGGCGGCGAGCCGGGTGGCCCGTCACGAACTGCGCGATACGCTATTTGTACTCTGGTTTGTACTGGTCGCCATAAAGCTGGCCGCCTTTGCCTGGACGGGTGTCGACCTGCAGTGGCGGCAGCACCTCTGGCTGCTGCCCTGCGCTGCCATCGGCCACGTGCTGGGCCTGCGCTTTCACGCCTATACGCTGCGCGCCGATACTGGGGTGTTTTTCCGCGTGCTCGGCGTTGGCCTGCTGGCGGTCAGCCTGGTTGGGCTGGCGCGGATGACAAGCCAGCTGCTGCACTGATCCCCGCCGCGGTTGCAGGCTCAGGCTTTTGGCTTGCGCTTGCCCGGCTTGTGGTCGGGCTTCAGGCCAGGCTTGCCAGTGCGTTTGCGCGCTGTGGCTGGCTTGTCGTTGCCAGCCGGCGTTGCGCCCTGGTCCCGCTGCAGGTTCAGTTTCTGTCCGCTCACCCAGACATTGCGCAGATGATCGAAGATCTCTTCGGGCATGCCTTCGGGCAGGTCGACGGTGCTGTGGCTGTCGTGGATGATAATGCGGCCGATGTGTTCGCTGTCGATATCGGCTTCATTGGCGATGGCACCAACGATGTTGCCCGGCTTGACCCCGTGCGTGTGGCCGACGGCAATGCGGAACCGTTCCATGCCTTTTGCCAGTTCGCTGTCGCGCTCTTGCCGCCGGGGCTTGTCGCGCGATTCGCGGGCTTCCCGCGGTGGCCGGGTATCGCCGCGTGACGGTTTTTCACGTCCGACCGCGACCGGTGATGAGGGGCTGTTCTGTGCGATGGGTGCAGGGCTATCGGCCTTGCCGCCGGCCAACAGCACCAGCGCCGCGGCGACATCCAGCATGGGCACGCCGTATTCATGCTGGTAGTCGCTGACCAGCTTGCGCGCGGCATCCAGGTCGCGTGTGTCGAGTGTCTCTGTGATCTGTTGCTTGAAGCGGTCACTGCGTTTGTCCTGAACCTCCTGCGCACTGGGTAACTGCATGGGCTCGATAACATTGGAGGTGGCACGCTCAATGGCCTTGAGCAGGCGGCGCTCGCGGTTGGCGGCAAACAGGATGGCCTCACCCTTGCGCCCGGCACGGCCGGTGCGGCCAATGCGGTGTACGTAGGCTTCTACATCCTGCGGAATGTCGTAGTTGATGACGTGGCTGATGCGCTCGACATCCAGTCCGCGCGCCGCAACATCGGTGGCCACCAGAATATCCAGACCGCCATTCTTCAGGCGCTCCACCGTTTTCTCGCGCTGTTGCTGCGGAATATCGCCGTTCAGGGGCGCCGCTGAATAGCCGCGGGCGGCAAGCTTCTCCGCCAGTTCCGTGGTGGCGATGCGGGTGCGCACGAACATGATAATGGCGTCGAAGTCTTCCATTTCCAGAATGCGGGTGAGGGCATCCAGCTTGTGTACGCCGGCCATCATCCACACCCGTTGACGGATGGCTTCGTTGGCCATCGATTTCACCTGAATCGTAATCTCTCTGGGTGATTTCAGGTGCTGCTGTGCAATGCGGCGAATGGCCGTGGGCATGGTGGCGGAAAACAGGGCCACCTGGCGCGTGGGTGGTGTCTGCTCCAGAATCCATTCGACATCATCGATGAAGCCCATGCGCAGCATTTCGTCGGCCTCGTCCAAGACCAGCGAGCGCAGCCCGCGCAAGTCCAGTGAGCCGCGACGCATGTGATCCATGACACGTCCCGGTGTACCCACGATCACATGCACACCACGCTGCAGCTGACGCAACTGGCCGCGGTAGTCGGAACCGCCGTAAATGGGCAGAACATGAAACCCGGGCAGGTAGGCGGCGTATTTCTGGAAGGCCTCAGCCACCTGGATGGCCAGTTCCCGCGTGGGGGTGAGTACCATGACCTGGGGCGTTTTCTGCTTGATGTCCAGCCCGGCGAGCAGTGGCAGCGCGAAAGCGGCCGTCTTGCCCGTGCCGGTCTGCGCCTGCCCCACCAGGTCACAGCCTTCCAGCAGCGGTGGTATGGTGCGGGCCTGAATCGCCGAGGGCGTTTCGTAGCCCACTGCGGTCAATGCGCGCAGCAGGAAATCGGGCAGGTTCAGGTCCGCGAAGCGAGTCGCGTCAGGGAGTTCGGTGGTCATGGGGCATACCTTGGGGGTGGGGCGGTCAACGGGGCGGTAGTATACAGGCTACAGGCGAGGCGACAACGCGGCTGCAGCGTGAATATGCCGTGTTCGGCGGCGTGTGCCCGCTTCAGTCCGGGCTCACCTCGGCTATACTGGCAGTCATTGTTCATTTGTGGAGAGTCCAGTATGACACAACCGACCACGGTCAGAGACTGCATGCACCGTCAACCGCTCACCATACGGCCGGATGCAAATCTGGTAGAGGCGGTGAATATTATCACCGAGCACGGCCTCACGGGACTCACGGTCACCGATGCCACCGGCGCGGTGCAGGGTGTGCTCTCCGAGCTGGATTGCCTGCGCGGCATACTGACCTCCATCTACAACGATGGAGATCCCGAGCACGCGCTGGTCAGCGAGGTGATGACATCGACGGTCAATGCGTGCAGTGCGCAAGACAGTATCGTCGAAGTGGCGCAATCCATGCTGGAGACCCGTCAGCGCCGCCGCCCCGTGGTTGAGGACGGCGTGCTGGTAGGGCAGGTCAGCTCACGAAACATCCTCTGGGCGTTGATGGAACACTCCCGGCGGCGCTTTCGTGAGCAGCGTGGATAAGCTATTTGTTGCGCTTCACTCCCCCTTTGCGGCCGTGCCGGCTAGCCGGCGCAGGACGTAGTGCAGGATGCCGCCGTGGCGGTAATAGCTGAATTCATTGGGTGTGTCGATGCGGATGAGAGCCCGGAATTCACGCTCCTTGCCGTCCGTACTGCGCACCTGCACGGTAACGTGTTTCTGTCCGGGCTCAACCGCGGCAATGCTGAACTTTTCCTCGCCCGTCAGCCCCAGCGTTTCGGCGTTCTCCCCTTCACTGAACTGTAGTGGCAGTATGCCCATGCCTACCAGGTTGGAGCGGTGAATACGCTCGAAGCTCTCGGCAATGACAACGCGTACACCCAGCAGCGATGGCCCTTTCGCCGCCCAGTCCCGAGACGACCCCGTGCCGTATTCCTTGCCGGCGAGAACCAGCAGTGGGACGTCTTCTTCGCGGTAGCGCTCCGCGGCCTCGAAAATGGACATTTGCTCGCCATTGAGGAAGCAGGTGGTCCAGCTGCCCTCGGTGCCCGGCGCCAGTACGTTGCGCAGCCGGATATTGGCGAAGGTGCCGCGCATCATCACCTCGTGATTGCCGCGGCGAGAGCCGTAGGAGTTGAAATCATCCACCGCAATATCGCGATCCTGCAGGTACTGGCCGGCGGGGCTGTCCGGCGCGATGGCGCCCGCCGGTGAGATGTGATCGGTGGTGACGCTGTCGCCCACCATCACCAGGCAGCGGGCCTCATTTATAGCCTGTACATCAGCCGCCTGCGGTGGCATACCGTCGAAAAAGGTGGGTTTGCGCACGTAACTGGATTCCGGCCAGGGATAGCGTTCGCTGTCAGCCACGGGGAGGTCATTCCAGATCGTGTTGCCGCTGTAGACGTCGGCATATTTCTCTCTGAACATCCCCGCGTTGACGGCACCGTCGACAATCTCGCGAATTTCGGCGTTGCTGGGCCACAGATCGGCAAGCGTCACCGGGTTGCCGTCGGCATCCTCGCCCAGCGCATCGTTGAACAGATCGACATCCATGTTGCCGGCCAGTGCATAGGCGACCACCAGCGGCGGCGAAGCTAGGTAGTTGGCACGCACATCCTGGTGTATGCGGCCTTCGAAATTGCGGTTGCCGGACAGCACCGAAGTCACCAGCAGGTTGCCCTTGGCGATGGCGGCGCTGATGTCGTCCGGCAGTGGCCCCGAATTGCCGATGCAGGTGGTACAGCCGTACCCCACGAGGTAGAAGCCGAGGGCCTCCAGGTCGTCCATGAGCCCGGTCTTTTCCAGATACTCAGTGACCACTTTGGAGCCGGGCGCGAGGCTGGTCTTTACCCAGGGGCGGGAGCGCAGGCCCAGCGCCCGGGCCTTGCGTGCAACGAGACCGGCCGCAACGAGCACGGCGGGGTTGGAGGTGTTGGTGCAACTGGTGATGGCCGCAATGACCACGGCACCGTGCTGCAGCTGGAATGATTCCCCGCCGCGTTGCACGGTAATGCCGTTCAGGGCCGTGGCCTCCTCGTCATTGACCGTGCCGCCTTCCTGTTCCCACCCACCTTCATCTTCCGATACCACGGTGAGGTCCTGGAATTCCTGCAGCACCTGCGTGAACGCCTGCTTGGCCTTGTTCACGGGCACCCGGTCCTGGGGCCTTTTGGGGCCGGCAATACAGGGTTCAACGTCGCCCAGGTCCAGCGTGAGTGTGGCGCTGTAGCGGGCTTCCACGCTATTCGCGTCGTGCCAGAGCCCCATGGCTTTCATGTAGCGCTCGACCAGGTTCAGTTGCTCCTCGCTGCGACCGGTGAGGCGCAAATACTTCACGGTTTCCTCGTCGACCGGGAAGATGCCGCAGGTAGCGCCATACTCGGGTGCCATGTTGGCGATGGTGGCGCGGTCCGCCAGGCTTAGATGGGCGAGGCCGGGGCCGAAAAACTCGACAAATTTGCCGACCACGCCGTGCTTGCGCAGTTGTTCGGTGACGGTGAGCACCAGGTCGGTAGCGGTTGCCCCTTCGGGCAGCTGGCCCTGTAAGCGAAATCCAACCACCTCCGGAATCAGCATGGTCACCGGCTGACCGAGCATGGCGGCCTCGGCTTCAATGCCCCCCACACCCCAGCCGAGCACGCCGAGGCCGTTGATCATGGTGGTGTGCGAATCGGTGCCGACCAGTGTATCCGGGTACGCCAGGGTCTGGCCGTCCTGTTCGGCACTGAACACGCCGCGCGCCAGGAACTCGAGGTTGACCTGATGCACAATGCCCGTGCCGGGCGGCACTACCTTGAAGTTGTCGAAGGCTTCCTGCCCCCAGCGCAGGAACTGGTAGCGTTCCCGGTTGCGCTCGATCTCAATCGCCGTATTGCGCTCCAGGGAGTCCTCACCACCAAAATAATCGACCATGACAGAGTGGTCGATGACCAACTCGACGGGTGATAGCGGGTTGATTTTGCCTGCTTCACCGCCAAGATCCACCATGGCATCGCGCATGACGGCAAGGTCCACGATAGCCGGCACACCGGTGAAATCCTGCAACAGCACCCTGGCCGGCACAAATGCGATCTCCTGACTGGGCGGTGCATCGGGGTCCCATTGGGTCAACGCCTCGATATCGGCGTCGGTGACGTAGGGTTCGTTGCCATGGCGCAGGAGGTTTTCCAGCAGCAGCTTGAGGGAATAGGGGAGGGTTTGTGTGTCTCCGCCGGCGCCATCCAGTGGGAAGATGGTATAGCGTGTGCCGTTCACATCCAGGGACTGCTCCCTGCGGTATTTTGTACTCATGCTGATGCCTCTCATTCGAGTGAACAAGCGGGAACCCTGTGTCCCGTTCAGTTACCCTAGCACAGGTCGGCGCGTCTGGCAGTTTGAGACGATCCGGCGTGGTTTGCGTAAGCTTGTATGATCAGCAACGCCGCCATTGCGGCGGTGCCAACATTCAACGATTAAAAGGAGACCGGGTGCATTATTTTACGCGATGGGCAATGGCGGGACGCACCGGCAGCTGGGCGCTATTGCTCTGGTTCCTGGCGGGTGTGTGCGCGGCGGATACCGGGGTTCGTGTGGGGCTGGCAACTGTCGAGACCACGGATATCCTGCGCGAGCTGCGCCTGACCGGAACGGTCACGGCGCAGCATGATGCCAGCCTGTCGGTGGCAGCGGCAGGCCTGGTGGCTGATATCGTAGTTGATACCGGGGCGCAGGTGGCGGCGGGGGATGTCCTGTTGCGCATGGACGCCGAGCTTGCCCAATTGCGTCACGCGGCCGCCCAGGCCCAAGTGGCGCAGGCAGAGGTGCGCGCGCGGGATGCCCAGCGGCGACTGCAGGAGGCGCAGTCACTGCTGCCGCAACGGAGCATTGCCGAAACCACGGTGCGGGAATTGGTCGCCGACCGCGATGCCGCGCGGGCGACACTGCAGCAGGTCACCGCCGAGGCTTCGCTGGCGCAGGCGCTGTTGGCCCGGCATACGCTGCGCGCTCCTTTTGCCGGCGTGATCAGCCTGCGCCGCGCAGAGCGCGGTGAATGGCTGACGCCGGGCCAGGCGGTCTTTGATCTGGTTGGTCTCGAGGACCTGCGCCTGGATTTTGCCGTACCGGAAGACTATCTGGCCTCCCTGCAGGAGGGCGCCCCCATGACCTTTACCACGGCGGCCAGGCCGGCACAGGAATTCACCGGTACGGTGGCCAGCCTGGTGCCGGTTACTGATACGGCGGCGCGTACATTCCTCTTGCGCATCGCACCGGCCGACAGTGCACGTGATGCCTTGTTGCCCGGAATGTCGGTCAGTGCGCGTCTGGCCCTCGCCACTGGACGCAAGGGTATTTCAGTGCCACGCGACGCGCTCGTTCGCTACCCGGACGGACGGGTTGTGGTGTGGACGGCCAAGCCCGAGGGCGGGGCGCTTGTGGCACGGGAGAATACGGTGACCACCGGCCTCGCGTTCGCCGGCCAAATTGAAATCACTCAGGGATTGACGGTAAACGAGCAGGTGGTAGTGCGGGGCAATGAAGCCCTGCAGCCCGGCCTGGTGCTTGCACCCACGGGAGACACGCCATGACGCAGGGTTCAGCCGGCGTCTTCGAGCGTATCGTCGGCCGGGGCACACTGGTGACCGTTATCGCCCTGATCGTGACGGTTGTGGGTATTATTGCGGCGCTGCGCATACCCGTACAGATGATTCCGGATCTCGACGTGCGCGTGATCAGTGTGCGCACCACCTGGCCCGGCGCCACGCCCCAGGATGTGGAGAAAGAGATCCTCATCGAGCAGGAGGAGTACCTGCGCAACCTCCCCAGCCTGTCGCGCATTGTGGCGACCGCCCGCGCCGGCCGCGCGGAAATCGAGCTGGAATTTCCCTTTGGCACCGATATCACGGAAATGCTGATTCGGGTCAGCAACGCGCTCAGCCAGGTGCCGGACTACCCGGAAAACGTCGACGAGCCGCGCATTTTTGCCAATTCGTTCTCGGCCAATGCCTTCATGTTTTTCAGTATAACGCCGCTGGCGGGTAACCCGCGCCAGGTGGATGTGAACCTGGCACTGGATTTTATCGAGGATACGGTGAAGCCGCGCATGGCCCGGGTGCCCGGCGTTTCCGAAGTGAGCCTTGGCGGGGGCGCTGAACGGCAGATCCAGATTTTGATCGACCCGGCCCGCTTGGCACAGCGTGGCCTGACGCTGACTGACGTGCGCAATGCCGTGCGTTCCCGCAACCGCGATCGCTCCGCCGGCGATGTGCAGTCGGGCAAGCGGGAGTACCTGTTGCGCACCGTGGGCCGCTTCGCGGACCAGGCCTCTCTGGAACAGCTGATTCTGTTGCGTCGCGGGGATGCGATTACTCGTTTGAGCGATGTGGCGGACGTGACACTGGGCAGTTTTGAATCCCGCACCCTGTCGTTTTTCAATGACCAGACCAACATCTTCCTGTCTGTGCGCCGCGAGTCCGGTTCCAACGTCATTGCCATCAAGCGCGCGATGCTGGCGGAGCTCGACGCCGTCAATCAAGAGGTACTTGAGCCGGCGGGATTGCAGATGGTGCCGGTCTCCGATGACGTACGTTATGTTCAGGATTCGGTACGTAACGTCTGGCAGAACCTCATTCTGGGCGCGTTGTTTGCCACCCTGGTCATGTACCTGTTCTTGCGCTCTGCCCGCGCCACGCTGGTGGGCGTGATGGGCGTGCCCCTGTGCATCATTGTGGCCTTTCTCGGTCTTCTACTGGCGGGGCGCACCGTCAATGTCATCTCCCTGGCAGGTATCGCCTTTGCCATTGGCATGACCCTGGACAACAGCATTGTTGTGCTGGAGAGCATCGCCCTGGAGCGTCGGCGCGGTGCGTCCCGCCTGCGTGCTGCGGTCGACGGGGTGCGCCAGGTGTGGCCCGCTGTGTTTGCCTCCACCGCAACCACGATCCTGGTGTTCATTCCGGTCATGTTTGTGGAGGAGGAAGCCGGTCAGTTGTATTCGGATGTGGCCATCGCCATATCCGCGGCCATTCTGGCCTCCATGCTGGTGGCCATCACCGTGTTGCCGGCCGCAGCGGCGCGCCTGACCCTTGGGCGCGAGGGTGCGGTGCCGACATCGCGACCGCGCTTGCGGGACAAGACGTTGCAGGGGGTTGCCTGGTTGCTTGCGACCGGCGGCCGCCGGGTGGGTTGTGTTGTGTTGGTGGTCGCTGCCAGTTCCCTGGCAGTTATCACGCTGACGCCCGCCGCCGAGTACCTTCCCGAGGGCGAAGAGCCGAAAGTTTTTGCCCTGATGAGTGCGCCCCCGGGCTACAACCTCGATGCCATGGCGGAGATCGCCGAGGAAGTACGCACTGCCTTGTTGCCGTATGTGGATGCCGACCCGGATGCGTTCGCTCGCGGTGAAACCAGCATGCCGGCACTTGCTTACATTAATATGCGTGTGGCGCCTGACCAGTTGCGCATCATTGCCGAACCGCTCAACGCCGCCGAGGTGGATGCTCTGATGGACGCGCTCAGTACCGCATTTGAGCGCTACCCGGGCATGCGCGCCTTCGCGGCGCGAGGCTCCATTATCACCAGCAACGACGGGGGCACGCGCAGCGTGAATCTGGATGTTTCCGGGGCCGAGTTGACCGATATCTACAGGGTGGCGCTGGCCGCGTACCGGCGTGCCGAAGCGGCTTTCGAAAACCCGCGCATCCAGAGCCGGCCGTCGTCGCTGACCCTGGCCCAGCCGCTGGTTGAGGTGCACCCGGACTGGGAGCGCGCCGCCGAACTGGGGCTCGATGCGGAGGCGATAGGTTTCACCGTCGCGGCATTGACCGATGGCAGCTACATCGATGAGTTCTTTCTCGCTGATGACAAGGTGGATATTTACCTCTACAGCGACGCCGGCCAGTCGGGCTCACTCGACGCGCTGCCTCATCTGCCCGTCTACACCCCGGTGGGAACGGTGGTTCCCCTGGGCTCCCTGGCAACGATCACCGAGACGGTGGACACCGCACAGGTGCGGCGAGTCAATGGCCGGCGCACGGTCACGCTGAATATCATCCCCCCGAGGTCGGTGCCGTTGGAAACCGGGGTCGCCATTGTCCGAGAAGAGGTGGTGGATGCCCTGACGGCCGCGGGTGAAGTGCCCGCCGGTGTGAGCCTGGCGATCTCCGGCGCTGCGGACCAGCTTGATGCAACCCGTGCCTCGTTGTTGAGCAATTACCTGGTGGCGCTGCTCATCGTCTACCTGCTGCTGGTGGCGATATTCAGCCATTGGGGGTATCCCCTGTTGATCATGACGTCGATTCCACTGGGTATTGCTGGTGGCATGGTTGGCCTGTGGCTGCTGAATGTGGTGGGCGGCTGGTTGCCGCTGTTCGGGCTCGCGGAAATTGTGCAGCCATTTGACATGATCTCCATGCTTGGCTTCCTGATCTTGATGGGCACGGTGGTCAACAATCCCATCCTTATTGTCGACCGTGCGGTCGCCAATGTATCCGCCGCGGGTATGGAGGTGGTTGCGGCGGTGCAGGAAGCCGTAGAGGCGAGGCTGCGGCCTATTGCCATGTCCACCATTACCACGCTCAGCGGCCTCGCACCCCTGGTGCTGCTGCCGGGCGCCGGTACCGAGCTGTATCGCGGGGTAGGTGTGATTGTGATGTTTGGTATTCTGGGCTCTGCTGCTGTTACCCTGACGCTGCTACCCGCCCTGACGGTGATGGTGTTGCAGTGGCAGCAGCATCGTCTTGCGAGATCTGCAGGAGTTGAATGACATGAAGTCCGCACTGGATGACCACTACCGGTCTGCGCAGTGGCCAATGCCACCTGAGGCGCTCACGGCAGAGGGCGCGGCGCGCAGGGTGGGTGTGGAGCTCGAGTTCTCGGGGCTTCGGCTGGAGAAGATCGCGGCATTGATACGCGAGCAACTCGGCGGGGAGCTGGAGTCCGTTTCGCCCTATGAAAGTGTGGTGCGCAACACCGATCTCGGCGACTTCAAGGTCGAGCTCGATTCCGCTTGGCTCAAGCGCCGCGGCCGGGAGCGGGTCAGCGATACCACTGACGAACTGAGTATGCTCGGCGAAAGCGTGCTCAAATTGGCGGCCGAACAGCTGGTGCCGTTTGAAGTGGTGAGCCCCCCCATTGCCATGGCGGACCTCTGGCGCCTGGGTGCGTTGTTGCGGGTACTGCAGAGCAGCGGTGCCCGCGGTACGGCTGACGCGCCGCATTATGCTTTTGGCCTGCACCTGAATCCGGAGCTGCCGGGCCTTGATGCCGCAACGATTCTGAATTACCTGCGCGCGTTCTGCTGTCTGTCCGATTGGCTCCGTGTGCGCAGCAAGGTCAATCTGAGCCGCCGCATCACGCCCTATATCGATCCCTACGACAAAAACTATGTGAGCCAACTGCTCGCAGCCGATTATGCGCCCGACCAGGCGCAGTTGATTGCTGATTATCTGGCGGCGAACCCCACGCGCAACCGCGCCCTGGACATGTTGCCCCTGTTTGCCCACCTCGACGCGTCGCGTGTGCGTGACGCCATTGCGGATGGCCGTGTGTCTTCGCGGCCTACGCTGCATTACCGGCTGCCCAACTGCGAGATTGATGACCCCAGTTGGTCGCTCGCGCGGCCCTGGCGCGACTGGCTGCAGGTAGAGGCGCTGGCCTGCGACCCGCCGCGACTGGAAGCTGCGATGCAAGCTTATCGCAAACATCTGGGGGGGTTCAGCAGCGGACTGTTTGGCGACTGGGCCCTGTCCAGCGCGGATTTCCTGTTACCGGAATTGTGTTGAGGAGCGATTCTGGCTTCGCGCCGGTGAAGCCGGGCGTGTCTGGTGCTAAACTGGCGCAAATGACGTTAAGGAGAATCCCGACCCATGAGTGCAGCTGACGCGGAAAATCATCAACAGTGCATGGAACGTTTTATCGCACTGGCAAATACCATGAAAAATGAAGGTGTATCCACGCGAGTGGTTTCTGCCGCATTGATGACCGCCTCCGGGGTGTATGCCACCTATTCCGTGGCCGGCAACTCCGGTGGCCTGCACGAGTCGGGGGTCGAAAAAGTGGCCGCCGCTTACAAGCAGAACCTGGAGAACATCCAGCGTTTGAAGCGTGCTGAGTCCGGTGAGGACCAGGGCGACGCCTGAAGCGATCGGCGCCGGTTAAGAGAACTGCGCCGTGTCCGGGATCTGCACCGTTTCATAGATCCGCGCGGATTTCGCGGATCTGCTCGAGGAAATGGCCCGGCGCCAGCATGGCCTTCAATTCCTCGGCGGTTACCGGGCGGCTGAACAAATAGCCCTGGATAACATTCGCACCCTGGTCCGTCAGGAAGTTGAACTGCTCGCTGGTTTCCACGCCTTCGGCGACCAGGTCCAGGTTCATCGACTGGCCCATGGCGATAATGGCCCGCACGAGGCTGGCATCGTTGTCACTCTTGTCGAAGTCGATCACAAAGCTGCGGTCGATTTTCAGTTCGTCGAGAGGGAAACGGCTCAGGTAGCTCAGCGAAGAATAGCCAGTGCCGAAATCGTCGATCGAGAGCCGCAGGCCCATAGCCTTCAGTTCACGCAGTGCGCGCACCGTGGTTTCACTGTCCTCCACCAGAATGCTCTCGGTGAGCTCCAGTTCAAGGGAGGAGGCTGGCAACCCGCTGGTCTGCAGTATTTCGCGTACCGTTGGGCAAAAGTTGCGGGTGAATTGCAGCGCCGATACGTTCACGGCGATCTTCGGCAGAGTGAAGCCTTGTTGGCGCAGGTCGACCAGGTCGCGGCAGGCCTGCCGGATACCCCAGCTCCCCAGCTCTCCGATCAGGCCAATTTCCTCGGCTACCGGAATAAAGCGGAAAGGCGGAATCATGCCCTGCTCCGGATGCTGCCAGCGAATCAGGGCCTCCGCGCCGATCACCGTGCCGGTGAGTGTGTCTACCTGCGGTTGATAGTGGAATAGCAGCTCGTTCCGTTCCAGCGCCTTGCGCAGGTCCGTCTCCAGACGCAGGCGCTCAACGCCGGCGGCGTCCATGTCCGACGTGTAAACGACATAGGTGTTCTTGCCCTGCGACTTGGCGTGGAACATCGCAGTGTCGGCTGCTTTCAATAGCCCCTCAAGTTCGCTGGAATGGTCGGGCGCCATGGCGATACCAATGGAGGGCGTAATCACCAGTTCGTGGTCATCAATCACCACGGGCTGCAGCAGGGTATCCAGCAGGCGCTGCGCGACTGTGCGCACCGCCTGTTCATCCTCAACCTGGTTCAGTACCACAGTGAACTCATCGCCACCCAGGCGCGACACATCAATGCGGGAATCCGAGTCGACAAAGTGTGCGACCACGTCGCTTTCCCGCACACAGGCGGCCAGGCGCCGTGCGACTTCCTTCAACAGCGCATCGCCTGCACTGTGGCCCAGTGAATCATTGACGCGTTTGAAGTTGTCCAGGTCGAGGAAGAGCAGGGCGAGCTTTTCATTGTTGCGTTTGCTCAGGCGCAGCAGCAGGTCCAGTTGCTCCGTAAACAAGCGCCGGTTGGGCAGCGAGGTGAGGCTGTCGAAATACGCCATCTGCCGCAGGCGGTCTTTGGTCTCGGTGACCTGCCGCACGGCCTGGTTCAGTTCCTGGTTACGCTGCGAAAGCTGCGCGGTGCGCTCTTCGACCTTCATGCTTAGCAGCTGGTGGTCAACGCCGATCTGTGTCTTGTAATTGTGCAGACCGCCGATGATGGCGTTCAGTACATTGGCAATTTCCTTGACTTCGCCCTCGCCCTCTATGGTCAAGGGTTCGCCCACGTTGCCGGCAGTGATGTCATCCGCCATGCGCGCGAGTTTGGCCAGGGGGCCGGTCAGTTTGCGCGTATAGCGTGTGACAATCAGACTGCCAATCAACAGCAGGAGCAGGGTGATGCCGGCAATGGTGCCGAGCGTTGGCAGTAGCGACACGAGCAGCATGCTGCGGCTGATACCCACGTGCACGAAGCCGGCCACAAACTGGCTGCCCGTCGGCTGAGCGAGCGACGCCCCGAAGTCGCGCCGCGTGAGGTCCTCGCGCAGGGGATTTAGGCCCGACAGAATAGGGATGGAAGCATTCAACACCTGTTCGCCGCCGGTGACCGATGCCATCAGCTCCGCCGCATCCGGGGGTGGCAGCCCCTCTTGTACTGTTAAACCTGTTTTGTCGTGACTGGCCCCCCCGCGCAGTACGTTCAGCGCTGGCAGTTTGCCTTCAATATCCTCAATGGCGGATTGTTCTACCACCTCGATGCCGTCAACGGTATCAATACGCACATAGCTGATGGCGGGCGACAGGGTTTGCAGGCGTTCGAGAAAGTTGTGCAGCGTGCGGCGCTCCCGCAGTTGCAGGTCGGCGGCCAGTGCAGTTTCCCGCGTGATTTCGGTCGTCAGGGTGCTGATCAGGCTATCGCGCAGCAGGAAGTACTCCCGTATACCCGTAGCGGTAAGGATCAGCAGTGCCATCACACTGGCAGTGCTGACGACCATGAGGTTGATGCGGCCGGCGACAGTCAATGGATTGCTCCCTTGCCGCTACCGTTGCCGGTATCGGACTGAGGCGAGGTGTACACCTCGGACAGTGGTACTGGCAGCCCCTGCGGATTGATGACCCGGGCGTGACGCCGGTCGAGCAGGCGTGGCTCGGGTACACCGCAGGAGTGAGCGATGATTTCCACTTCATGCATAAGGTTGGTGGCGTAACTCGCTACGCGAACGGCCTTGTCACTCGGGTCCAGGCCGCGCTGCAAGTCGGGGTCGTGTGTGGTGACCCCGGTGGGGCAGGTGTTCTTGTTGCATTGCAGTGCCTGAATGCATCCCAGCGCAAACATGAAGCCGCGGGCAGAGTTGACGCAATCGGCACCCATGCAGAGGGCGGCAGCCACGCCGGAGGGATTGATCATCTTGCCGGAGCAGATCACGCGCACGCGGTCGCGCAGGCCATACTGCAGAAGCTTGTCGACCACCAGCGGCAGGCTGCTGCGCAGGGGCAGGCCCATGAGGTCAATGAGGCTTTGCGGCGCCGCTCCCGTACCGCCATCGGCGCTGTCGATGGTGACGAAATCCGGGGCGTGGTCCAGCCCCCGCTGATTGATGCGCTGACAGAATTCATCCAGCCAGCTGCTTTCGCCGAGTGCGAACTTTATGCCGGTCGGCTTGCCGGTGACCTCACGTACGTGACGAATCATGTCCAGCAGGTCGTCTATGTTGCGAACCTCCGGATGTCGATTGGGGCTTATCGAATCCTCGCCTTCGGGAATGCCACGTGTGCTGGCAATCACGCTGGTGACCTTTGCCCCGGGAAGAATGCCACCTTTGCCGGGCTTGGCACCCTGGGAAAGCTTGATTTCAAACATGCGCACCTGTTCGTGGCTGGCGATGTCGCGCAGCCGCTCATCGCTCAGTCGGCCTTCGCCGTCGCGCACCCCGTATTTGGCAGTACCGATCTGGAAAACGATGTCGCAGCCGCCCTCGTAGTGAAAGGGAGAAATGCCGCCTTCGCCGGTATTCAGCCAGAGTCCTGCTTTGGCGGCGCCGCGGGACAAGGCGCGCACAGCGGGCTCGGAAATGGCACCGAAGCTCATGGCCGAAATGTTGAAGAAGGAAAATGTGCTGTAGGGCGTGCGGGTGTAGCCTTCGCCAAACACGATTGCGGTGCGGGCCGGCACCTCCTCGTCGAGGGGAGGGATCAGCGCATTGAGGAAAATGAAATCGCCGGGTTGATTCAGCGGCAGGGTGGAGCCGAAAGCCACGGTCGAATCCAGATTCTTGGCAGCGCGATACACCCAGGAGCGCTGAGCGCGATTGAAGGGCAGTTCTTCCCTGTCCTGGGCGAAAAAATACTGGCGGAAAAACTCTCCAATGAACTCGAAGAAATAACGGAAGCGGCCGAGGACCGGGTAGTTGCGGCGAATGCTGTGGGTGGTCTGGCGAACGTCGACAACGTACATCCAGCAGACCGCAACCACCAGCCCCAACAACCCGAGCGCAAAAATGAAGGCGAAGGCGTCCAGAAAACCGGCGGTAAAGTGTTTCAGGGTTTCCATGCGCTGCCCTTTTTCTGTGCAGGTTTAAAGGTACGTTATTTGCCCCGTGTGGAGCAATGGCCTTGATGGCTCCACACGATAAAGCGGGCGCGGAGTGCGGCCGCAGCGCGTTGTGACTCACGCAGCGGGGGCCGCGGGGGCGGCATGGACTTGCTGTGCTCGAGGGTGACGAGCTCCGTCACGTGGCCATCGGCGATGAGCTTGTCCAGCCCAGCCTGCAGGCGGTTCGGTTTGCGCGCCTGCAGGTCGAGCACGCCGACAGCGGCGCCACTGCTCAGCGCCTCGTAGAGCATCGCGGCGCTATCCGCGGTCACCCAGATAATGCCGCATTGATCGTATTGCGCCCTCAGATCTGCGGATGACGTTTCAGCTGCGGGGAGTACGTGGCACCGGTCATCTTGCAGCGTGCTCAGCATCGGCACGAAGTCGTTCGGCGTGCGACGCGATGTCGCAATCTGCCAGTTGACGTCGGGCAGGTTGCAACGCAGGCGCTGAATCTGCTCTACGACCTGCTCAGCGTCCCAGTGAAAGTGGCGCGATGGCCCACCGATGAGTATCAGTCCCCGTGAGGGGTCTACGCGGGTTGCGGGCCGCAGGGGGTTGAGCGGCCCACGGGTGACGATATTCCGGCGCGACATCTCTAGCCCATCGTGTTCCGGTACGATGCAGGCATCGAACAGCGGGCGCAGCACACCGGGGTTCATCAGGGCAACCAGTTTGCCGCCATGCCACCAGCGTGCTTTCAGCCCCGCCCAGTGGGTGCGCCTGCCACACACCAGAATCAGCTCGGGCCGGGGCAGGTCAGCGGCACCAGACCGGTAGGGAAGCCAGTATACCGCCGCGTTTTGTTGCTCTTGCAGTGCTCTCGCGAGGCCTTCCAGTTGCCGCCTGTGACCGCTTGTGGCGTCGTGTATGCACCAGACAACGCGCGGCCAGCTACGTCCCTGCTCTCTGCGGCGGGTCTCCTGCCGCAGTGGCGTGTGCCTGGCGGTCCTCAATATGGACACATGTGGCTCCCGGTGGCTGGCGAAAAATCTCCGGGCTTTAGGTTAGCGCTGCAGACGCCGCTTGTAGACGTTAAATGACAAAAAAGTGGGAAAAACCCGGCGCTTGTCTAGCGCAGCTGGTTTCCCCAATGCCGGCAGCGCAGCGCATTGAAACGGTCCTTTAGTTCCCGCCGCTGCCGTTTCCAGCGATCCATCTGGCTTGCAGAGGCGCCGTGCTGTCGGCGGTCGTCCAGGCGTTCTATCTGTTGCTGCAATTTACGGCAGAGCTGCAGGCTGGCGTCCGGCTCTTGCCCCTGTGACAGCGCCGGCAGCAGGAGCAGCAACAGGGCGAGCAGCGCGGCGCGGCGGCCGTGCCTGGGCGCGCCTGGAAGGGCTGCAGATAAATTGGGTGTGCATCGTTCTGGCATGGCGTTTTCCTCCGCGATGGTTTGGTCTGCACAGTGTAGGTGCGGCTGCGTGTCGCCACTGCGGCGTGGGCGTATTTGACGGAATGCGACCGCGAGCGCTTGCGCGCTTTGCCCGAGGTAACCGTGGGCCGCGCTGACCGGGTATGCCCCCGATCCCCTGGGCGAACCGTTGCAGGAGGTGGGAGTGCCACTGGGCATGCCTGAGCGGTTTACCTTGACCCACGCGCGAACAGCTCATTAAAATTAACTGCGGTATAAAAATCATTCAACGCTGAGGTTGCCACGGTGTTTATTCTGTTTGAGGTATTCGGCGCATGATCCGTGCGCAGCACTGGCCCTGGTTGCAGCTTGTCGTCGCCTTCCTGATTCAGGCCACTGGCACGGGTGCCCTGACCTATTCCTATAGCGTGATTGCGGTGCCTCTGGCAGAGACCTTCGACGCCAGCCGCATGACGCTGATGCTGGGGCTCACCTGCATGACACTGGGGGCCGGCATGGTGTCGCCGCTGGCGGGCGTCGCGATTGACCGGTTGTCGCTGCGCCTGATCATTATCTTCGCGATACTGATGACCGCAGCGGGTTTCGTGGCGCTATCCCTCACCACCGCGATGTGGCAGGTGCCGGCCATTTACGGCCTGATCTTCTGCTTTGGTTACGTGCTGCTGGGGCCGCTGTCGGCCTCGACCTTGCTGGCTCGCTGGTTCACCCGCAACCGTGGGCTGGCACTGGGTATTGCAGGAGCGGGCACGTCGTTCGGCGGCTTCCTGTTTCCGCCGCTCATTACCTGGCTTACCGAGTTGCTGGGCTGGCGGCTTGCGTTGCAGGTCTTCGCCGGGGTTATCGCGCTGATTGCTGTTCCCGTGGCACTGCTGGCGGTAGACCGCCCGGCGAGCAAAGGTTATAGCCCGCCGGCTGATGGTGCCGCCGAGCATGAAGCGCACAGCGGTGAACGCTTCAATTCCACCGATGCGATTCTGCGCCACCGCGGTTTCTGGCTGATCGCCGTGTCGGTGGGTTTCATGTTTGCCGCCTACACGGCGACGGTGGGCAGCCTCATGCCCTTCATTCTTGATACCGGGGCGACGCGCGAGCAGGGGGCGATGCTGATTGCCAATCTGGCGCTGGCAGCGGTGCCGGGTACCTTGCTTTTCGGCTGGTGCGCCGACCGCTTCGATGTGCGTCTTGCCCTTGCGGCGGTCATGGCATTGATGGGGATTGGTCTGTCGCTGTTCTGGGGAGAGCCGGATATGCCGAGGTTGGTCGCGGGCAGCCTGATTATGGGCCTCGGCGGCGGCGGCATGTTACCGGTATGGAGCTCTTTGCTGGCGCAGGTTTACGGGGTATTGAACTACGGGCGGGTCATGGGGCTCATGGCGCCGGTATTGCTGCCCTTCAACCTGCTGACGCCGCCGCTGGCAGGCTGGGTGCGCGACATCAGTGGTTCTTATGACCTGGCGTTCATGGGGTTCGTGTTGCTGTTGCTGCTGGCCGTCGCGATGATTCCGTTGATCGAGCGCAGTGGTTCCACGTCGCGACGCGCCTCAGCTGCCGAGGGGTAAACCACGACCGGTATCAGCCGGTCGCTTGAGCACCGCTGGTGCCATCGCTTGAGGTGGCTGCCTCGGCCGGGCTCTGGCCCCCATTGATGGCGTCGACCACCGATTGCGCGTTGCGTATTGCCCCTTCGATATACCCCACTCCGGTACAGTCGCCGGCTTCGTGCACGGCAAAGCCATGCTTGCGCAATAGCTGCGCCACGCTGGAGTCCCCGCTGGCGCCTTTCGCCACGATCACTTGTTGCGCTTTCACACGCTGCGCATTGCCCGCGGCGTCCTCGAAGGTCACGGCATCCGCTTCAATGCGAATATTGGTCGCGGAGGACTGCAGGGCCGCTCCGTGCTCACGCAGTTCCGCCAACAGGCGCATGCGGCGCACAATGGGCAGGCCTGCGCCAAAGCGCGGCGCTTCGTCGACTACGGTAACCACGCGCCCGCGCTCGAGCAGAAACTCAGCCAGTTCCACACCGACCAACTCACCGCCAATGATGACAATATGCTTTCCCAACGGCATCCAGGCGTGGGTCAGTTTGCGTACGAGGTCCAGATTGGCGCTGAGGCCGGTGGCCGCGCCGATGCGGGTAGCCATTCGCGTGAGGCCTGACGTGCGGGATTTGAGTCTGGCTGAGCTCTCCCCCAGGATCAGCTTGCGCATGTCATCGCCACTGAAGACGTGGTGTTGCTCGTTCCCGGGTATCTCTGGCAGGTCGCGTTTGGCCCCGGTGGCGACGATGACAGCGTCCGCGCCCAGTGAACGCAGCAACTCGGGTGTAGCCTCGGTGTTCAGGCGCAAGTCAACATCCGCCTGGCTCACTTCCCGGCGCAGCCAGTTCAGGAAACGCTGGTTGGGTTGGTAGGCCAGTGAGGCGAACTGCAGGGTGCCCCCGAGTCGTGGGCCGCGCTCCAGGAGCGTGACTTTGTGCTGATCGCGCGCAAGCAGGCGCGCTGCTTCCATGCCGGCGGGGCCGCCGCCCACAATGGCAATGTGAAGCGGGGCGCTGGAGCGCGGGCGGGCGATGCGCAGGTGCTCCACGCCAATCTCCGCATTGACCGCGCAGCGCGTGGAATCGCCGGTGTAGATGGCGCTGGCGCAGGTAATGCAATAGACACAGGGCCTGATGGCCGCAATGTCGCCCGCCGCGAGTTTGTTGGGGAGCTCCGGGTCTGCCAGCAGCTTGCGGCCCAGTCCCAGGAAGTCGAAGGTTCCCTTCTGCAGTTCCGCCTCGCCGACATCCAGCTCAATGCGCCCGGAGGCGATCAGCGGAATCTTGACGACCTGTCGCAACGCGGCGGTGGCAGGCAGGTTGGCCCCGGGGATTTGAGGGATATTGGATTCCGAGTGCAGCTTGCCGTAGGCGGTTTCATGGTAGGCGCTGACCGTGATGGCGTCGGCGCCCGCCTGCTCGACGAGTTGTGCCGTGCGCTTGGCATCCTCCAGTGTAATCCCGCCTTGCTTGCCGACTTCACGCGAGTCGAGTTTGACCCACAGCGCGAACTCTGCCCCCACTTCAGCACGCACCGCATGGATGACTTCCAGCAGCAGGCGCGCGCGATTCTCTACACTGCCGCCGTAAGCATCGGTGCGTGTGTTGGTTTTCGGGGAAATGAAGGAGGACAGGATATAGCCGTGCCCGCCATGGATCTCGATGCCGTCGAAACCCGCCTGTTTGGCGCGCCGTGCGCCCTCGGCAAACTGTTGCACGACGAGTGCGATATCCGCCTGTTCCAGCACCTTGATCTGCGGAGGGCTGCTCATGCCGGCAGACATTTTTGCCAGCTCCTCGGGCAGGAAGTAGCTCAGGAAATCTGCATCCTTGACCGGTGTCGGCATGGCCGGCGCCCAGAGTGGGTGGCCATCCCGTGCGCTGTCCCCCGCGACCAGTCCACCGTGGTGCAGCTGCACAGCGGCCTTGGCACCGTGGCGATGCACGGCATTGACCAGCTTCTCGAGGCCGGGCAGGAACCGGTCCTCGGAAATGCCGACCTGCCAACGCTGCACCCGGCCCACGGGCAAAGCCACACCGGTTGCGCCGGTAATCACCAGGCCAACACCGCCGCGCGCCTGTTCCTCGTGGTAGGCGATCAGCCGTTCACCCGCGCTGCCATCGCTCTCGGCGAAGTTGACCCCCATGGCCGTGACGATCATGCGGTTTTTCAGTTCAAGCGCACCGATTCGGGCGGGGGACAGAAGTGTGGGGTACTGCGATGTGCTCATGCGGGGGTCTCCGTGCGCTGATGTTCAGCCGGTGCGCTGCCACAGCAAGGTGGGCACGTAGCCCTGGGCGTTGGCGGCGGCGGTCAGCGTCAACTGATGGTTGTCGAGGTGGTAGGTTCGCGGGAAAACGGCACCGGCCCAGCTCAATACGGAAGCCCCCTGGACGAAATGCGTCACTTCGCTGCGGGCTTCGTTGACCTCGAAGCGCCCGAAGTAGCTGGAATAGCACCCATAGGAAAGGGCCAGGTCCGGCGTCACGCCGGCCGGTAGATCGTCGGCGGAAGGGGGCGCGGCGCCGGGTTGCATCAGGTGCACCGACAGCTCACCGCCTCTGCCATAGAACAGCAGGCCACGCGGCGTGAGCCCCATGGGGTGGAGGGTGGAGCCGTCTGCTGTGGTCAGCGTGTAGGACACCAACTCCCAGCACCCTGCCAGTGCTTGCGCGTCACGCATCGTGGTATTGAACCTGTACTCAGCGGGTCGATCCCGCCAGCATACTTCATAAGGCAGCGGGCTCCGGGTTTCCCGTCGCCGGCGGGGGTGCAACAGGCAGCGGATACCAGCTATTTATACCGCGCAGCTGTGCCTTCCCAGTCGCGGTCGTTTCTGCTAACGCCAGCGCTGAGGCGCGGGGTACAGTCGGAATATTAATAAGCATAATTTTTATTACTGGAGGTTTTGCCCATGCGTCATATCTCGTCCGTATCCCTGCTGGCATCGTCGATTGCCCTGGCCATCAGCGGCGGCGTTGCGGCCCAGGAAAACCAGCGCAATATTGCGCTGGAAGAAATCATCGTTACGGCGCAAAAACGCGAGCAGAATCTGCAGAGCGTTCCCATTGCGGTGACCGCGCTCAATGCACAAACGCTGAACATGTTCCGCGTGACCAACACCGAGGACCTCAGCAACCTGGCGCCGAACCTGAATATCCAGAATCAGGGCCGCGGCACCATCCCCCAGATCAATATTCGCGGTGTGTCCTCAGGCGTGTCGGCGGCTGAAGTGGATCCGAAGATCGCCACCTACCTCGACGGCGTGTACATCGGGCGTACCATTGGGTCAATCTTCGATATGGCCGATATCGAGCGTGTTGAAGTCCTGCGCGGGCCGCAGGGCACGCTGTTCGGGCGCAACGCCACCGGTGGCGCCATCAGCATTACCACATCGGCGCCTACCGGCGAGTTTGGCCTGTCACAGGACGTCTCGGTAGGTAACCTCAACGCTCAGCGGTTCCGCACGATTCTGAACCTGCCGTCCATGGGGCCATTGAGCGTCAAGCTGAGCTACCTGTATGACAAGAATGACGGCTATTCTGACAACCTGATCGCCGGGCGCACACTGGATCTGCGCCTGCGCAACCCTGATATGGGCGTGCTCACCTACGCCGAGAACCTGGGCAGCAAGAATGTCGAGGCCTTCATGTTGGCCGCCAACCTCGATTTTGACACGGTGACCGTAGACTATCGCTTCGACTACACGGACAGCGTAACCGTCGGTGCGCCTGTGCAGCAGGTGGGTATTATCGGTGCGACGGCGCCGCTGGTTGGCGGGATCAACCAGTTCCAGCCGTTGTACGGCGGCATTACCAACCTGAGCACAACGCCCCTCAAGGACGTTGCCGCTGCGACCAGCGAGGAGCCGCTGCTGATTCAGGGGCATAACGTGACCCTGAGCTGGGAGATCAACGACAACCTGAGCCTGAAGAGCATCACCGCGTATCGGGAAATGGACCAGCGCCCGGCAATCTACGACCTGGGCGCTACCGGCGGCTGGAAGTTCACCGCTGCACAGCTCGGTGCGCTGTTGCAGGGTGATGTCGGGGGCATTCTGGCTAACCCGCCCGGCCCCAACGACTCGCTGTTTACCCTGTTGACCGCGCGGTCGCTCAAGCAGGAGCAGTTCAGCGAGGAGCTGCAGTTAACCTGGGCCACGGACAGCTATACCCTGGTGGGTGGCGTGTTCTACTTCCAGGAAGAAGCCGAAGCACGCAACGTACTCGGTGTGCTGCAGCCGGTAGCGAATGGTGTCGTGATTCCCACGCCCTTCGACGCCATTTTCGGCAGCGGGGTCAACTCAACCGACACCGACAACAGTTCCTGGGCGGTATTCGCCGAGGGTACGTTCCACGCCACAGAGAAACTCGACGTCACGCTGGGTATTCGGCGTACGGAAGACGAGCGTGAAATCGACCTCGTGGATATCAGTGCCACATCGGGTGGCGGCAACCTCGGCGAAGGGCTATACACGCTCGAATACGGCGAGACCAACTACAACGTCGTGCTTAGCTACAACTGGGCGGATGACGTAATGACCTACGCCAAGGTGAGCACGGGTTTTGTTGCCGGCGGTATTCTCAACGGTATCTCCTATGACCCTGAGTCCATTACCAATTACGAACTGGGCCTGAAGTCGCAGTTTATGGATAATCGCCTGCGCTTGAACGCCGCGGCCTTCTTCATGGATTACGAAGATCTGCAGGTACAGCTGTTCGAGGATGGCGTGCAGAGCTTCGAGAATGCCGGGCAGGTGGAAGTGACCGGTATTGAACTGGAACTGGACGCCATACTTGGTGAAGGCCTGACTCTGAGCACCACCCTGGGTGCCTACGATTACGAGTACAAGGAATACATTCGCGGTGGCGTTGATGTAGCCGATCAAGTGCGCCCGATACGTGCGCCGGACTTCAATACCCGTATCTCGCTGCAGTACGACTTTGCCCAGAAGATGCTGGGTGGCTCGCCCTTTATGCGCCTGGACAGCCGTTATTTGGCAGAAGGTGAGAACACGGCCTTTGCCAGTGGCTTCCCCGAGGCTGACCGCCTGTCACAGCGCGAGGCCTACTGGTTGTTGAATGCACGTGCCGGTGTGATGGAAATTCCCATGGGCTCCGCGGTCAGCAGTGTATCCTTCTGGGTCAAGAACCTGCTGGATGAAGATGAGATCAACGTGTTCGGCAACGAAGTCATTAACATGACCGCCCAGTACAATATGCCGCGCACTTACGGCATTGATTTCAATATCACCTTCTAGAGGAACCGCTCAGGTGAGCCTGCCCTGCTCTCAGGGCAGCTCACCGCACAGTGCCTGCACAAGGCTGCGCGCGGTCCAGGGCGCTGTAGCGTATTTGCCGGTGTCAATGCTCAGGTAGTTGCCCGAGCGTGTGACACCATAGTCAGAGCGCTTGTGCAGTGACGCCGCCGGGTCCGACAACTCGCCGCGGCCGGCGGCAAATACCCAGCCGCCCTCAACCCGGCTACTTTCCATTTCCGCGCGAATATCGCCCACCCAGGGCAACAGCGACTGCAGCGTGTCCAGCACGGTGCTGGTCAACAGGGCGGGGTCCGGCAGATTGAGGGTGTGCAGGGGCGGTGGTTCCACTGCCGAGCTGTCGACCCGCAGGCCCGCGGGATACCACGAGAGGTAGAAGTCGCGTCCGTTGTAGTTCTTGATGTCGCCAAACGGCCCCGTTGCGATAATGGCACAGGGCGTGTGAACAGGCCGTCGGGTACGCAGGAATATCGATTGACGATAGCGATTGGACCAGACCCCGCGAGGCCTGATGCCAGCGCTTTCATCAACAGCCATGCGGCCCTGCCACAGCGCGTTGACGGCGTGGCTGTAGGTCTCTGTGTGGCTGGTATTCGTTGCCACCGTCCACGGCCCGTGTACCGATTCCCCAGCGGGGTGGGCGGCGAGCACTCGCTCCCCCATGCGCAGGTGAATCAATGGTTCAGCAGCCACTGCCGCCTGGAAACGGTTTGCAATCCAGGTCGTCTCGACGGAGCGCTCGGGTACGTGAAACCCTGCCACAATCTCTCTCGAATCGCTGTTGGCCGCCAGCTCTGCCGCCGAGAGTCGGTGGCTGGTGGCGCCTGAGACATCGGTCAGATAGTGGTGCGCATCGGGATGTGCACGTACCAGCTCGCTGACCCGATCGAGGTACTGCGCCATATCATCGGCGGCGACTACCGAGTCGCGATGGCAAAGATAGATGTCATCCTGTGCGGTAATAACGGGGTCCAGAGACGTTGCGAGCAGGTCTTCAACCAGTGGTTTGAACAGCAATCCACCGCTCAGTACGTGCCGTGCGGAGTGCAGGGAGCTGTCTGCCGAATAGATATAGCCGAGGTGAATCTTCCCTTCGTTCCAGCGGCTGGCACCGGTGAAGGGTTCTGCGGCTTCGTCGAACAGTGTGACCGCAATACCCTTGCGCGCCAGATACAAGGCAACCGAGCAGCCCATGATGCCGGCGCCCAGAACGGCGATGTGGGGTGTTGCCTTCACGGGACGGGTTCGCCCTGCAGGAAATAAGAGCTGGCGTCATAGGGGTCGCTGGCGAGCACCAGAAGCACGCTATGCTGCTCGACATAGGTTTGCTCGCCCCACACCCCTGCGCTTACCAGTAGCGCCGGACCGTTGCTGTCCAGCGTGACCTCCGCTCGCTCGCTCCCGCATTGCAGCGTGACATCGATTCTCCCCGCGAGGCAGACCAGTAATTGCTGGCCGCGACGATGGCCGTGTCCACCGCGTTGTGTGCCGGGATCTGCTTCCGATACGGTGAATAGGCGCTGTGGTGCGAAAGGCAGCTGGTCGAACTCCAGCGGCAGCAGGCATCCCCTTGCATCGCGATGTCGCTGCAGGTGCAACAGGTGCGCTTTGCCATCAAACCAGCAGTCCTGCGTAGTGGCAGCAAGTGTCATGCGGGTGAACCGCTCTGCGGTCGGTTCTGGTCCAGGTAGTGCACCAGGGGCGCGCCGATATCCAGCTTGGCCGTACTGCTGAGGCCGGAGTTCCACAGCTCGCGCAAACAGGCGCAGAGCACTTCAAACCGCTGGTGGGGCGTGAAGGCCCAGCTGCGTGACAGGCTACCGGGTTTATAGTACTTGAAGCACAGGGTTTCCGGCACGCGCACGAAGTTGCCCAGCAGGCTCATGTGGAACAGCCAGGGCATGTCGGTAGAAAATTCCCCGGCGCCGTGCAACTTCAGTCCACCGATCTGGCGTACTTTCTCCAGGCGAAAAACACCGCGGTTGGGAACCCACCATTTGAGCCCGCCGGCCAACATCAGGTGTCCTCGTTCCGCGGGATTGGTGATGCCGTCGAGCTCATTCAGCACCCAGTGTTCCTCGCGGCCATCGGTGTGTGTGAGGTGGACATCCGAAAAACTCACTACGGCATCGGGGTCGCTATCCAGCGCGGCGACCAGCCGCTCTACATAGGTGGGTGCTATCACATCGTCGTGAAACGCGAAAAGTGCATAGTCGGCGTCCGCCAGTGCAAGCAGTGCATTGCAATTGCCGACATAACCCAGGCGTTGCTCTTGCCGGACCACACGAAAGCGCGAGTCAGCTTCAGCATGTGCGCAGCAGAGTTCAAACGTGTCATCGTCACAGTCGTCTACCGAGACAATAACGCTGAAGTGTGCATAGGTTTGCGCGGAGAGGGAATCGAGGGTTGCCTGGATGAAGTCAGCTGCCTGCCAGGCAGGCAACAGGGCACAGACGGAGGCGTGTGCCGTTGTGGGGTGTTGATTCATGGTCCGCTGAATCCCTGGCGGGTGGTTTCTGATTTCCCGGCAAGTCCGGTACGTGCTCGACATTTAAGCACGCTGGTCGCCTTTAATGTCGTTTTACCCGGTAAATTTTACAGCGCAGGTGCAAAAAGTACACGCGATGTTCACAGGTGGGTGTCGATTGGGCGCGGCCTGCGCCATCGAGGCGCACTGGCACAGCAATTGCAACACCACCGGGGTAAGGGCAGGACGCCTGCCGCTACTGTAATGACTATCTGGAGGCGATATGACAAGCACAGGCAATGAGAAAGACAGCTACGAACAATTCATGGGGGCCCTTGAGGTGACCAACGACGCGCTCACTGAGTTGCGCGATACACCGGTCATCAAGAGCATCGTTGAACTCATGGACAAGCAGGCGGAAGGTCGCAAGTTCGGGGTGGCGGTGTACGAAAATGATGCCGAGAACCCGCACGACTATTTCACGGTGCGTATGCATAACAGCAAGCTGCAATTGGCATCTCACGGCAAGGATGCACCGGATATCGACTGGAAAGTGTCAATGGATTATCTGCGTGATATCAATCAGAACCCGAAAAAATATATTGAGGACCCGTGGAAGCTCGACGTCGAGTGGTTGAAGAACCGGTTGCAGGCCGGCGCGTAGCGGGGTAGCCCGTGGTCGATCCCGTTCCTGAGCAGCACGCGCTGCCGGCAGTTGCGCGTGAAGTCAGCAAATTGTTGGGGCTTCCGGTGCAGTCCGGGCATGGGATGGACGTGCTGATCAATGGCGATGAGATTTTCCCGGCCATGCTGCAGGCCATCGCGGGTGCCAGGCGTGAAATCTGTTTTGAAACCTTCATCTACTGGTCAGGCGATATAGCGCAACGGTTTGCCAGCGCGCTCAGCGACGCTGAACGGCGCGGCGTATCGGTTTATGTCTTGCTGGATTGGTGGGGCGCCCAGGAGATGGATGAACACTTGATCGAGCAGATGCGGGATGCAGGTGTTCTTGTGCGTCACTTCAACCCCCTGCGCTGGTGGCAGCTGCAGCGCATGAACTACCGAACGCATCGCAAAATACTGGTGGTCGACGAGGAAGTCGCGTTCACCGGCGGGGTCGGCATTGCGGAAGAGTGGTGCGGAAACGCAAGAGGCCCGCATGAGTGGTATGACCTTCATTATCGGATGACGGGTCCCGCTGTGGGGGAGATGCGTGCTGCGTTCGCTGAAGTCTGGAGCGAGGTGTTGCAGCAGCCTTGCCTGCCGGCAGCCTCTACCCTTTCGTCGAGCCCGAAGCAGGCGGGTGGCGACGCCGCGCAAGTGCTCAGCAGTGCGCCCCGGAGCGGGAGTGAGCGCGTCTATGAGCTGTTCCGGTACGCCATTGAGTCCGCGACCGACTCATTCCTTGTGATCACGGCGTACTTCGTGCCTGACCGGGAAACGATTGCCGCACTCATTGCCGCTGTCAAGCGAGGGGTGAGCGTACAGGTGATGGTTCCGGGCCCGCATATCGATTCCCAGGTGGTCCGTTACAGCTCGCGGTCCTCTTGGGGGGAGTTATTGCAAGCGGGGGTGCGCATTCACGTGTTTACCCCGACCATGCTGCATGCGAAGGCCACAATCGTCGACTCAGAGTGGGTAATTGTTGGCTCGGCAAATTTCGATAACCGGTCTTTTGCGCTCAATGACGAAATCCTTGTGAATGTCTTCAGTGATGCGTTTGCTGCCGCACACTCGGCAATTTTTCGCGAGAATCTGGTGCGGTGTGAAGCATTGGATTACGACCGATGGCGGAAGCGCGGCGCTCTCACCCGCGTCAAGGAGTTTTTTTCCGACCTGCTTCGCCCCCAGTTGTAGCAGGTCCCCATTTCACTCCCTTGATTCAGGAGGAATGTGATCATGAAGCTGGAACGACTCGAAACCCCGGGCATTGCCCATTTCTCTTACCTGCTGGCGGACGGGGCCAGCGCGCTGGTGGTTGACCCGCGCAGAGACATCGACGTTTACCTGCGCAAAGCGCAGGAGTTTGGAGTGCAAATCACCCACGTGCTGGAAACCCATCGGCAGGAAGACTTTGTAATGGGGTCGGCTCATCTGGCGCGTGTGACGGGGGCTCAAGTGGTCAACGGAACACATGAATGCTTTGGGCGAGGTGATGTGCGCCTGGAGGATGGCGATGAGTTCGACTTCGGCTCGCTGCGTGTGAAAGCGCTGAGCACGCCGGGGCACACGCCGGAGAGCATGTGTTACGCGGTATTCAGCGATGATGCCACCGCCGCATGGTGTGTCTTCACGGGGGATACCCTGTTTTTCGGCGAGACCGGCCGCACCGACCTGCCGGATGCAGCAAAGTCCGTAGAGAATGCAGCGCTCTTATACGACTCGGTGCACGAGAAGCTGGCCGACCTCGGTGATACCGCATTGGTCATGCCAGCGCATGGCCCTGGTTCGGTCTGCGGCAGTGGTATGGCGGAGCGACCGATGTCCACACTGGGTGAGGAGAAACTGTACAACGTGGTGTTCACCAAAGACCGCGACACATTCGCCCGTGAAAAGGGCAGTGAGCGACTGCCGCGGCCTCCCTATTTCAGGATTATGGAACGGGTCAACCTCGAAGGCGGCAAACCACTGGAAAAGCCACTGGGTATGGTCAGCATGATGGACCCGGAAAAATTCGCGCGGGGCATGACCGGCACTACAGTCTACGACACGCGGGAGCCGGAAGCCTTTGCCGGCGGGCATGTGGAAGGTGCCTACAGCATCTGGCTGGGTGGCCTGCCGGTGTTTGGCGGTTGGATGGCAGACGAAAATGACCCTGTCATGTTGGTAACCGACCGTGGAGAAGATGTTGCCCAGGCTGCCGTGCATCTTGCCCGGATCGGCTTGGATAACGTTGTTGGCGCACTGGCAGATGGCTTTGGGAATTGGCGCAAGTCGGGGCAAGCGGTACAGCGCTCCGGTGCCATCACTCCCACTGAATTGAGCGCTGAGGGCGGCGCCTGCCAGATCCTTGATGTGCGCGAGCCCGATGAATTTGCTGCCGCCCATATCAAAGGGGCAAAGTCGCTATACGTTGGTCATCTTGAGGATGGCCTTGCCAGCCTGGACCTCGATAAACAGGCGCCGGTGGTGGTGACCTGCGGCGTAGGTCATCGCGCAGGCCTGGGAGTGAGTATTCTGCAACGTGCCGGATTTCAGGACGTTCGCAACCTCATCGGCGGCATGAGCGCCTGGCTGGCAATGGGGTTACCGGTAGAGGAAGGAGATTAGGAAGCAGCTCCCTTCAGGGTGCGGCTTCCCTCGAGGTGCGGCTATGGCCGAGCCGCTGCCCAGTAACCCAGGCTTGCCGTTATTGCGGTAAGAAAGGCGCCCCAGAGAATGTCTGAGCCAACCAGGCCCAGGCTCCAGCGGTGTAGTATGGCGTAATTGGTGACGGTATAGGTGCCGTAGGCCAGCGCACCCAACACCGCGCCGTTGATGAGTGCGATGCGTAACTGCCCCGCGTTCACCGCCGGTGTGACCGCCAGCATGACGATACCTGCAGCGTAGAAAAGGTAGAAAATGCCAGCGGCGGCAAAGTTCGGGCTTCCCCGCATCAGGTCGCCCAACTCGTGACGATAATATTTGCTCACGACGGCCCCTATCCATATAGCATCAATGGCAAGAAAAGCGATCAGGACGGTCAGGTAAGGCTTCAGAAGGGTGATCATTATTGGTTACTCCATTGCGTTTTCTGTTACGCCGGCGCTCAGCTCCCGGTGAGCAGTTGAAACAAGGTCACGCCAATAAAGGTGACGGCAGCCAGTAGCGCCACCAAGAACAACAATGCGACGGCCAACGTTGCTGCAATGACCCAGCGGCTGCGTCGCTGCGCGCCACGGGCGTCCTGTTCGCAACGCTGTAGAAGCTTGACGTTGCGCTGGTTGGCCTTGAAAGCGAAGTCGAACAGGTCGCCCACGAGCGGTATGGTGCCGACAAGCGATTCAACGGCGACATTGCCCGTCATGCGCAGCAATACGGCGCCGGGGGCACCGCTGCGCCAGGCGGCAAAGATGATGATTGACGACAGGGCCGCACCGACCGCATCGCCGATACCCGGAATCAGGCCAATGATGCCGTCGAGACCAATGCTGCGCCCGAAGGGCAGGGGAATGCTGCTGTCGAGTAGCCATGCGAAGCGGGCGAGGCGAGGGTTGCGGCCGCTTTTTCCTGTATTTGAGCTGCTCATCATCACGGCCTCCGCTGATCCTGCCAGTAGCGCATCTGATCTTCAGGGTGGGGTGCGCACGGTGGTTGGTCAGTTCAGATGATACCGGAGTTTGTGAGTAGATGTTGTTGGCTCTCGGCTAGCGTGCCGCATGATGTTGTTTGGTACCGGAGGCCGGAGTCGATGGTCCGACATTTCGGCCGGCACGCGCCAGCGTGCCGCATGATGTTGTTTGGTACCGGAGGCCGGACTCGAACCGGCACGCTTTTTACGG
>TARA_R110001599_G_scaffold179582_1_pt1 | contig 34664 bp, 24 predicted proteins | sample TARA_R110001599 | Tara Oceans TARA_R110001599 (sample SAMEA4398360) | marine metagenome | biome: Polar Biome; feature: [MES] marine water layer (ENVO:01000295) within the mesopelagic zone...; material: water (ENVO:00002006), including particulate matter (ENVO:01000060) such...
CCTTAGTTTTCAATGTCTCGCGGCACCGTCGGCGTCCGCCAATTTAGTGCCTAGTTCTTCGGGGGTTAGCTCAGGTTAGATGTAAGTTCCGGTGACCAGAGACCATTTGGCTGCAGCGATAGAGGGCCATAATGCCCATTTATCTCCATGGCCCAAAACGCTGGCACCAGATGCACTTTTGGATTTGTGTGGATATGGGGCTTCAGTTGAAGCCGAAGAGCTTGCGCTGTGCTGTCCAGCAGAGCGGAACACTGCCGATACGCAGGATCTTGCGGCCGGTCAGATCAACGGGCTGCGTGCCATCTACAATGGCAGAGATAATGTCCGGGGCAAGATAGCTAAGCCGAACAAGCTGCTGGAGATGGCGCGGACTATATTCTGCGATCATCAGTGAGGGTTTTCCGTAGAGTAGAAGATCGTGTGCTGCAAAGGCATGAGCGAGCAGTCGCAGAAGTACTGGATCGGGATGACGTTTGGGTGGGCCTTGATCCGGCGCGACAGCAAGTTTCAGGTCGAAGCCCTTGCTTACCAGCTTTGCCTTGACGGATACAGATGAGGGCTCGTCCTGATCTGACGGTTTGGACCATATTTTTATAGCAGCTTCGTGGACTTCCACGCGGGTCTGTCGGCCGACCAATACACCTCGTGATGGACAACTACGCTACTCACAAGACGCTAAAACTCACAAGACGCCAAAGGTCAAGGCCTGGCAGGCGCGCCACCTGCATTGGTAAGCTCACTTCACACCGACATCGACGTCTTGGATCAATCGTCAAAAGCCCATTATCGGTCCGAGCTCGATGATCTAAGCGACATCGACGACGATGACCGGAAGTCCTTAGTCCGCCTATTTCGCTTCATGCACGAGAAGAGCGAAATGGATCGTCCGTTTCAAACCATTGTCCTGGACCACGCAGATGAAAAAGAAGATTGGTTTCAAGACAGCGTTATTAAGCGTTGGCACGAAGGCGAGAAACTCGTTCCCGACGATTGGCCATCGCGATAAGGTAACGAAATTTGCGCATCTGGGTGCCTAGCTGTTGTTGCCATGGTAGTAGAATTTGCGTCCGCTCCTGGGCAATTGCGATGCTGCATTGAATGGCCGAGATGAGGGCGCGAAGCGGACAACAGCCCTAGGTTGATAATTTTCCCTTATGTTGAAGTCACGAATGTGCTCAGATGAACGGCTCCAACGCCATTGTAGGAATCTGGAATTCCTCCTGACCGGACATACTATGCCATCAATGACTCCCGTCCATGGTCGCTTGAATTCGACGATCGTCAATATTTGGTATATTATCAAATCCACGATGTTCGATAATGTTCTTTGTTCTGGCAACTTCAACGGCCATCATTCGGTTACTGACACCAAGTTTCGTGAAAACATTTCTAAGGTGAAATTTCACTGTTGCCTCTGAAATATCCAGTTCCCGACCTATCAGTTTGTTGGATTTTCCTTCGCTCAAAAGAACTAGGGTATTAAACTCCCTTTTGCTCAATATATTGGTTTCATCGTCGCTGTCATGGCGTTGCCGGTCGTCTGATAGCAGGCGGCTGATGAAAGACACTTCATCGGGAGTGAGATTTTTTACTGTATGCCTTTTGGTAAAATCATTGAGGTAGGCCGAGAGAGAATGGCGTTCGCTGGAGAAAGAGCTAAAAAACAGCCGATAGTTCTGGATCACAATAAGATCCATGAACAAGGCATCCGCTTCAGCAGTCAATCCGGTCGAGTTAAGCGCGATGATTTTGAGAATTTTCGATTTAATTAGAAAACTGATATGCTGCTTCTCAAATTGTATTTGTATGGCATGCTCGATCATCTCCAGCGCCTTGTCCTGCCGACCCGTGTGGATCAGGTATCTCGCTATGCAGTTGATCGACCGGTAATATTCCTGGAATTCCGAATTACTTTGGGATTTATAGGTATCGGTAAAATTTGCGAGGTTGCATTTTGCAATGAGATATTCCGCTTGCTCGAAATTCCGCTCGAGAGTTGCGATTTCGATTCTCTGGATGTCAATCGTCCGGCCAAGCCGAGGCAAATCACGTTCGATCGCGATCGCCTCGCAATCACCAAGAATATCTCCGGCGTCTTTTCCGAATTTCGCTCGGAAACTCAAGAAACTGGATGTTAAATAGCCATGGGTTAAAACTTCGACCCAGGCTTCGTGGCGTCCCAGTTCTGTCAGGGATTTTTTGATCAGTTGGGCGGCCTCGTGATAGTCACCATATTCACAATATATGCTGGCTAGCAAAATATCCGCCAAAGAGCAAAGGCCCTTGTCGAGCGCGAAATATTTTGTCGACAGGCGTTGCGCGTCATTCAGATTTTGCAAAGAGCGGGACAAATCGCCAGTTATCCTATAAATTAATCCAAGATGCAGATGCATATATATTTGGGAATATATCGCCTTTGATGCCTGATAGCATTGCAGCGAAATTACCGCCGCCTTTTCAGCTTCCTGCATGTTTCCAACCGAAAAATGAGCCATGCATTCGAGATTCTTGAACCAGCCCTCGCTCCAGAGACTTTTCAGGCTCGAAATCCTGTTATAGCTGGACAGCCGTTCTATTTCCGTAAGGCTTATCGGTCGGTCTTCGTAGGTCGCCATCAGCATCTTGACGATGGATTCGTAATATTCATAACTGGAGTCTGACTCGTCGACCGAGAGTTGCCGGTGCACTTTCTCCATGAAGTGCTGGCCCAGAGTAAGGTTGCCATCCTTCATATACAAGATGGCTTTGGACAGGGCCAGTTGGGGTTCCTCTTCGACCAGTCTGGGGGGGATTAGTTCCACGATCTCAGACAGCTTGTCCATGCCTTTGCGGAAACCAATTTCCACACCGCCAGCCAGATTGAATATTTCCACCAGCCGTTGGGGGTGCGCCGATTTGGCGGCGTGTTCCATGGCGCTCAGAATATCGCCTTTTTTCTCATACCATCGAGAGGCACGATTATGCACGGCCGCGAGCTGATAATGTTCGGACCGATGCAGCCTTTTTGTCAAATGTTCCCGGAAAATCGGATTGAATCGATACTCGCCGTTCTCTTCTTTTGTCCGATATATGAATGGAGCGAGCATTTGCCGGCTCAATGTAGAAACTGCGTCATCCATTTCACATATGAAGGCGGCTTGCTCTGCCGTGAAATGCTCGAATAAACTCATTTTAGTAATAATATTTATCATCGCCCAGTCAAAAGACGGCATGATATTTTCGCTGATGAATTCATCTATCGCTGATGAAGCCAAATATGGATTCACATCACAAGATTCCGTTTGACTGGACATCAGGTCCGGGTTTTGGCGGATATACCATAATGCCACCGGCCAGCCGTCGGTAAGTGCTTCCACCTCTGCAATCTGCTTGTTCGAGTGGGCGCGCCCCAGAAATGCAACGGCCTCGGTGCGGTCGCATTTAAGAATATCCACGTCCAGATGGATCAGCTGGTTCTGGGAGCGCAGCGCAGACAGGCGAACGGAATCATTTTTCCTGCTCGACAGGATGAACTGCACATTCGGCCCGCATTCCTCAAACAGGCTGGCCATATCTCTTATGTCGTCAGGAGATTCCAGATTTTCGAGGCTATCGATAAAAATGGCGTATTTTTGGTCAAGGCCCCAAGACATTTCAATCAGTTCATCTGCCCCCCAATCTCCCTGATCCTGCGCAATATACCCTTGGTCGCCGGAAAATATCCGCCGCAAATGGCTGTAAAAGGGCTGAAGCTTACCTGATTTTCGGGAAATTTTGTGCCAAAGAATTTTCCACCCCTTGCTGTGCATCTCCTGTGCCCACTGGGCCATGACTATGGTTTTTCCAAACCCGGAAGGGGCGTTCAGAAAGGTGAGCTTTTTATCCGTTTCCGAAGGAAGGAATGCCAGAAACCGTGGTCGAGCGAGAGCAAATTTGAAGGTGGGGATCGGCTTCATGCAAAATCCTAAGCAATTTAATCAACCAGCGGGTTGAAGCAGTATATTTTCAATGGCTTGGTCCTTGATATTCCTTCTCATCAGACTAATGGCTAAAATCAGCCAATTCAACCTACCCTATTCCATCCACGTTACCACCTATCCCAACGGATGGGTAGGTTCGCTGGAGGGTGATATTTTGCAAGGCTGCAATTTGGCTTTTTCCAAGCGTCCGGATCCACCAGGCATTTCATCTTTTGCTGGTTCTGAACAGTTTTCCGCCACCGCCTAAGGGATGCCCGTTACGCCGGTATGAGAGCCGACCGTCGCTCTCGGGGCGAAGGCCCGTTTCCGATCACCGACCGCGGTACCTCCTGATGAGGGCCCTCAGCTATGACCAGGAAATCGCGAAGTTTCGGTGTCTGTCCGAAATGTGCCTCGCCTAATTTTCCGGAGAACTAGCCCAAGGATCACTTGCTAGCCACCACCGCATAAGGTCTGCTTGGCACATTCAAACCAACACCATTTTGGAAAAACGGAGAGGCCTTTGATGACTCAAGCAAGCGCACGTATCGGCATTGATGTTGGTGGCACAAACACCGATGCAGTCATTCTGGTGGGTACCGAAGTTCTGGCATCGACAAAGGTGCCAACTACGAAGGACATTCAATCCGGGGTGGCGAAGGCTGCTGCGGCGGTGATGGAGGAGGCAGGCCTGTCCGTCGAGCATATCCAGGAGGTGATGATTGGGACAACCCAATTCACCAATGCCTTTATCGAACGGAAAAAACTCACCCCGATTTGCTCTATACGCATCGCTTTGCCGGCAACGACAAGTGTCCGGCCGTTTACGGACTGGCCGGAAGACTTGGCTGCAATGATTGGCCAGCATTCCTTTCTCGTCGGAGGCGGTCATGAATTTGATGGCCGAAAAATTGCGGAGCTGGATGAAGGGGAGGTCGCAAGAATTGCCAAGGCCGCCGCGCAAAAGGGAATTAGCGAGTTTGCCATCACCAGCGTTTTTTCACCCGTGGACAAATTTTTCGAGGAACGTGCCGCCGCAGTCGTTCTAGCCAATTGTCCGCAAGCGAATATCACTCTTTCGAGCGAGGTCGGGCGATTGGGCCTGATCGAGCGAGAAAATGCGAGCAATATGAACGCATCGCTTATTGCTTTTGCCAATGACGTTATCTCGGGGTTTAAGCAGGCGCTGGAACATCTTCAGATTCAGGCGCCTTTTTATATCAGCCAGAATGACGGCACCCTGATGAACGAAGATTATATTCGCCGGTACCCCGTCCTCACATTTGCCTCTGGACCAACCAACAGTATGCGCGGAGCAGCCTATCTCACGAAGCTGCAAAATGCCATCGTGGTCGATATCGGGGGAACGACGACGGATGTCGGAGTCCTGATCAATGGCTTTCCCCGCGAATCATCGATCCCTGTGGATATTGGCGGCGTGCGCACCAATTTTCGTATGCCGGATATTATCTCCATCGGTCTTGGCGGCGGAAGTATCGTTCGGTCTACTGAAGACGGGGAAATCAAGATCGGGCCGGATTCGGTCGGCTATGAGCTGACCGAAAAGGCGCTGGTCTTTGGCGGCGATGTGCTGACGACGACCGATATTATCGTTGCCGCAGGGCGCTGCGAAATAGGCGATCCGAAGCTGGTCTCCCATCTCGACAAAGATGTTGTGGATGCTGCCGAAGCCGAAATTCATCGCATGATCGAGACGATCGTGGATCGCGTGAAAACCAGCAAAAGCGATATGCCGGTAATATTGGTGGGAGGAGGCAGTGTCCTTGTTTCCCGACCGTTGAGAGGAGCTTCCGAAGTAATAGCGCCCAGCAATTCGGGCGTCGCAAACGCCATCGGCGCCGCGAAATCACAGATCGGCTCGGAAATAGACAAGATATTTTCATATACCGAACTCGGGCGGGAGCCGTCGATCGAACTGGCGAAAACACAAGCCAGCCAGAGTTGTGAGGCCGCGGGCGCCGAACCTGATTCCATCGAGATAGTCGATGTCGACGAAATTCCACTCTCTTACCTTCCCGGCGGCGCGGTAAGAATCAGGGTTAAAGCCGTAGGCGATTTACGGCGCTAATTTCGCCCTTTCCTAATATTAGCTCGGGAGACTGACGTGAAAATTGATGGTTCGAATATTGACAATTTTATCAGGGGGGCCGCGTTCCTGGGGACCGGCGGAGGCGGCGATCCCTATGTTGGCAAACTCATGCTCAAGCAGGTCTTGAATGATGGTTACGACATCACCGTGTTGGACCCTGCCGAATTTCCGGACGAGGCATTGGCGGTTAATATTCTGACGATGGGCGCGCCCACGGTGATCAATGAAAAACTCCCCAGCGGCGATGCCAATCTGCGTGCATTGCAGCAGATGGAGAAACAGCTCGGACGTAAAGTGGATGCCGTGATGCCCATCGAGGCGGGCGGGATCAACGCCACGATACCGTTGATTGTGGGGGCTCTGGCCAAATTGCCGATTATCGATGCCGATGGCATGGGCAGGGCCTTTCCTGAACTGCAAATGACGACGTTTAACGTGGCGGGCTTGACGAGCAGCCCCAATATCATCGCCGATGACAAGAATAGTATCGTTTCTGTTGAAGCCGAAACCAACATTGCCGCCGAACGATTTTGTCGCGATGCGTGCGTTCGGATGGGCGGGGCGGGTCAAATGGCATGCTATCCCCTTTCCGGAAAAGACATAAGGCAACATGCCATCCATAACACCATAAGCATGGCTGTCTCAATCGGAGAAATAATCGAAACGGCCCGGCAGCAACGGGACGATGTTTTTGAAAAGCTGATACAGTTTTTCACCTCGCCTTCCGTCGGTCGCCACGCGGAAATCCTGTTCGATGGCAAGGTTATCGATGTCCTGCGGGAGACCAAAGGAGGGTTCTCCATCGGTACCGTCAAACTGGATTCATTGTCCGATCAATCGCAACTCTCGGTCAAATTTCAAAATGAATATCTTTTGGCGCAAAAAGATACGCAGGTGATCGCGATGGTGCCCGATCTGATATGCATTTTGGACTTGGAAACCGCAGAGCCGATTACCACAGAAAACCTCCGCTATGGCCAGCGGGTCAAGGTCATCGGGATCAGCTCACCAGAATCCATGAAATCCGCAGAGGCATTGGCCGTTTTCGGACCCGAGGGATTCAATCTTGACGTCGAATACATGCCGCTCAGCACACGGTGAATTTCAACAGTTTCTAGGAAAAATTATGCAATTACAGCAGTCAACATGGCCAGAGGTCGAGACATATCTCGCAAGAAAAACCAGTGTTATTGTTCCCATCGGATCGACGGAGCAACATGGTCCCACGGGGTTGATCGGCACGGATTATCTGAATGCAGATGCTTTTGCCCAGAGACTGGGTGAGCAGCTGGATGTTCTGACTACACCGCCGGTCGCCTTTGGTATGGCCCAGCACCATCTGGCATTTGCTGGCACAATTTCGCTGCGTACTGAAACATTTATTTCGGTTCTTGTGGATATCATTGGATCATTGTCGAAACACGGGTTCCGGAGAATAGTCTTCATCAATGGCCACGGCGGAAATATCGCCCCGACGCTAAGCGCAATGAACCAGTTTTACGGCGAGCTGAGCTTCGGGGAGCGCACGGCAGAGGCGGACGTGCTGTGCAAACTTGTGAATTGGTGGATGCCAACGCGCACGAACGCCTTGATCGAAGACATTTTTGGCGAGGAAGAAGGCGCTCATGCGACGGCGAGTGAAATATCGGTGACGCATTTTCTTTTTCCGGAATCGATCAAGGATATGCCGCAAGATCTCGAAAAGGCACAGCCCGGCCTGCCAACCGACATCCACAATGCCCACGACTATCGCGCAAGATTTAGCGATGGGCGTATCGGATCAGATGTTCGGAACTGCAGCCGTCAAAAAGGAGAGCAAGTGTTCAATCTGGCGGCGGAAGAAATCGGCGAACTATGCAAAACATTTTTTGCATCATGAATTCCGCTCGCGAAAGCGCGTGCGTCTTTTGGCGTTATTTTGTCTGGATTCATTGGGTTTATCGATCTTCCCTCACCTAAAAACCTAGCCGCCTGACCGCTTGATAGCATTTACCTGCCGACAAAATTGCTATGAAAAAAGTGACCAACAGAATGCCTGAAATGTAACCATCTTTCCGAAAGGCTTTACCCATGACAAATTTGAGAACGACCTTATTGCTCGGTACGATTTTAGTCGGAAATGCATTTTGCTCAGCAGCATTTGCCCAGGATGGCGGCGTTTCGAAAAATGATGACAATATAATCGTGGTTACGGCGCAATTTCGCGAACAGAACATCCAGGATATCCCAGCGTCTATCACCGCGTTCGATGCTTTGACGATCGAAGAAGCAGGCCTGCAAGAGACCCAGGACTTTGTGAATCTGGTGCCAAATCTCTCGCTCGATGATTCGTTTACTTACGCCAATACCTTCGTTGTCGTCAGGGGGGTGACACAGGTTAACAACGCGGATTCACCTTTGGCGATCGTCATCGATGGCGTCCCCCAGAACAATCAAAAGCAGTTCAAGATGGATCTGTTCGATATCGAGCGGATTGAGGTGTTAAAAGGCCCCCAGGGTGCTCTCTACGGACGCAATGCGATCGGCGGTGCGATAAATATCGTTACCAAACAGCCGACGAATGATTTCGAGGGTAAGCTTTCTGCCACAATCCAGAACGGGATCGGACTAAACGCCAATGCAGCACTGAGCGGCCCTATTGTGGAAGATAAAATATTGTTCCGGATAGGTGGCTCGTATAAATATTCAGATGGTCTCATTCGCAATATATTTGTGAACGAAGATGTGGACTTTATCGACCATGATTATTCCGTGCGCGGAAAGATCCAGATAATACCGAGCGATTCGAGTAATATTGATCTGCGGGCATCTTATCAAAACTTCCAAGCGGGATCGAGCTATGACGTCCCTGTCCGCCACAATGCCGATCCATCCATTCGCAATGCCTCGGTAAATGACAGCATATTCAGTCCCAATGAGAATATTGTTGGTCTGACGAATGGCGAAGTTTTTGACGCCAGTTTGAAATGGGATGTTGAGACACAAATCGGGACTGTAACCGGTATATCCTCCTATACCGATTTGAAAGAAGTCTATCGCGCTGACATTGATTTCTCGAATCAGGCATTTGATCCTACTTTCGCCGGTTTTGCAGGTCTTCTCGGCTTTTTTGATAGTATCGGTGTCTTTCCAACTCCACCCGGAACGATAGGGGTCGGGCAGGGGCAGGATTTAAATGTGGAACTCATGAGTCAGGAAATCAGGCTGGTTTCACCGGATGACTATACACTCAGATATATTCTCGGTGGCTATTTCATCCACACCAATCGCGGTCTTCGCACACGTCTTTTCGCCGACCAAAATGGCCAGCGCGAGCAGATCGACAACACTGCTTTGGTCTTCGTTGAATCCAACGAGAGCAATTCAAACAACGCGTGGTCAATCTTTGGCCAGCTAGAATTTGATATATCTGACTCTCTAACCCTCCAGGGTGCCCTGCGCTATGATGAGGATCTCCGCAAACAGACCGACGTCACTTCCGGCCTGATGCGCAAAGATAAGTTTACCAGCGTGCAACCCAAGGTGACGCTGACATATGACGTGAACGAAGACGTTCTTTTATATGCCACCTATTCCACCGGTTTTCGTTCTGGCGGTTTCAACGCGCCCGTCGTAACATTTCCTACTTTCAGGGATGAAACGCTGACGAACTATGAAACGGGTTTCAAATCCGAATTCGCCGATAGACGGGTCAGGCTCAACGGATCGCTATTCTTTGCCAACAGCAAGGATTTCCAGTTCTTTTTCCTCGACCTTGCCACCGGGCAGCAGATCATTCAGAATCTTGAGGATGTCGATATCTGGGGATTTGAAGCCGATTTGCAGTTCAGTCTTACGGATACCCTCAGCCTGAACGGCGGAATTGGTTATACCGATACCAAAATCAAGGCGATCGGTTCGCAGGCATTGATAGACGGTTTGAACAATGCAGGCGTGAACACAGCATCCATTATCGGAAACCGGACGCCGAAAACCACGGACTGGAATGCAAATCTGGGTATTCAATCGGAACATCAAATTTCCGATCAGATACGTGCGATATTTCGCGTGGACTATGAATATCGAGGCCATAAATATTGGCAGATTGACAATCAGGATGTTCAAGACCCGCTTCATCTCGTCAACCTGCGCGGCACGCTCACCAATGACAACTGGTCGCTAACCGCATTTGTAAAAAATCTCACAAACGAGCGATATTATACAGATTTCAATCCAGGCGAATTCCTTGGTCTTGCCGTGGATCTGGGCTTCCCTAGCAAACCAAGAATATATGGGGCCGAAATGACCTTCCGATTCTAGGTCATTCGCTCTGACCGGAGTGTTCGGAATTTCTGGTCCGAGATTTAGTCCCCAAGGTAATGCGATCTGATGAACCACCAGGCTGGCGTGAAGCTATTCATCACTTCGGACATACCGTTAGTACGTGTGAAATTATGTTACAAAAATTCTTGATATGTCGCTAGTGATTTGCTGGTCCTCTTGCTGCACATGCAAGGTACGCCAATTAAATTCGGACAAGTCCCTAGCTGGCTTTATTTACCATATTTAGCGCCAGTATTGTTATTCAAAATTTGAGGAATTTTTTGAATTCGTAAATAAAACCAATCGCTTGCTTTATAGCAGCTATAAGAAATGCTTGACTTTGGAGAGCGCATCAATGGTTGAGACCGCATCGACGCAGAAAGACGATTTGCCGGAAAGCACTGACAGAGCCGATAGGATTGCAAGGCTCGAGGCGCTGGAACAGCGATTGCGCTGGCTGTCGTCATGGACAGTGCATAATGCCAATCACATCCGGCCCAAGCGCGATGGATTGAAGGTTGGTGGGCATCAGGCGAGTTGCTCTTCGATGACCGCGATCATGGCCGCGCTCTATTTTCACGCGCTGCGACCTAAGGACAAGGTTGCGGTCAAGCCACATGCCGGGCCTGTTCTCCATGCCATTCATTATATGCTCGGCAAGCAATCGCGCGATAATCTGATAAACTTTCGCGGTCTTGGCGGCGTTCAGAGCTACCCCTCGCGGACCAAAGACAGCATCCCGGTTGATTTCTCGACGGGATCGGTTGGCCTTGGCGTGGCCGTCACAGCTTTCTCAAGTCTGGTGCAGGACTATCTCATCGCGCACGGCCGGGTCCAAAACGAGGACGCGGGCCGAATGATCGCGCTGATGGGTGACGCAGAACTTGATGAAGGCAATATCTATGAGTGCCTGATCGAAGGATATAAGCATAATATCCGCAATTGCTGGTGGATCGTGGATTATAATCGCCAGTCGCTCGACAGCACCACTGCCGACCGGATGTTTCGACGCTTTGACGATATTTTTGAGACCTGCGGCTGGCGCGTAATCACGCTTAAATATGGCAAACTGCAGCAAGCAGCATTCAAAAATCCGGGGGGCAAAGCACTCGAGGAATGGATCGACAGCTGTCCCAATGCCGATTTTGCCGTGCTGACCTACAAGGGCGGAGAGGCCTGGCGTGAACGGCTGCTTGCAGACATTGGAGACAAGACCAACATCAAGAAACTGATCGCCAGCTATGATGATGACCAGCTTGGCGCGCTGATGACCAATCTCGGCGGGCATTGCATGGCAAGCCTGACGGAGGCTTTCGATGCGGCAGATGACGAACTGCCAACCATGTTCATCGCTTATACGGTGAAAGGTTTTGGCCTGCCGCTGGCCGGACACAAGGACAATCATTCCGGCATGATGAACCCGACCCAGATTCACGGTTTCCGCGACCGGATGGGCATATCCGAAGGGGATGAATGGGAGCCCTATGCAGGGCTTGGCGATAATATGGCCGCGGAGCTCAAGGCATTCATGGAAAACAGCGCCTTTGCCAAAACGTCTCCGGAGGGCGAAGCGGACGCCGTTCCAGTGCCAGCGCGATTTGCGGTTCCCGACGGCGATGATCTATCGACGCAGGCGGCCTTTGGAAAGATTCTGTTTGACCTTGCCAAATCCGATGAGGAAATCGGCAACCGTATCGTAACCACTGCGCCCGATGTAACGCAGACCACAAATCTTGGCGCCTTTGTAAACCAGCGCGGCCTGTTCCGCCGTCAGGAAGTGGCTGATGTTTTCAGACAGGCCAAAATCCCTTCGGCACAAAAATGGGCGGCGCATGCGGCGGGCCAGCATATCGAGCTGGGTATTGCGGAGAACAACTTCTTCCTGATGCTGACATCGCTGGGACTCTCGGCACCGCATTTTGGCACACGGCTACTGCCAGTTGGCACGGTCTATGATCCGTTTATTGCCCGCGGCCTCGATGCGCTCAACTATGGTTGCTATCAGGATGCACGCTTCCTGCTTGTCGGAACGCCGTCGGGCCTGACGCTTGCCGGCGAAGGCGGGGCCCACCAGTCGATCAACACGCCGCTTATCGGCATGGGACAGCCTAATCTTGACTTTTTCGAACCGGCATGGGCCGACGAGGTCGCGCTGATGATGCGTCATGCCTTTGACCATATGCAGAAGCCCGATGGCAGTTCAGTATATCTGCGGCTGAGTACGCGATCGATTGCGCAAATTGATCGCAGCGATGATGCATGGGAGGTCGATGCCTTAAAAGGCGGCTACTGGCTTCATCAGCCCGGACCGGAGACAGAAGCCGCCATTGTGTTTACCGGCGCTGTTGCGCCCGAGGCAATGGAGGCATGGAAAAGTCTGTCGGAAGACATGCCGGGATTAGGCCTTCTCAATGTGACATCGCCTGACTTGTTGCACCGCGGCTGGTCTGCGCGCCGTGCTGGGCGCTGGAATAATGCACAGACAGATATTGCACCTTCCCATGCTGAACATCTGCTGTCGGCACTGGCACCTGGTGCCGGCCTGGTTACAATTTTGGATGGCTCGCCGGGAGCCTTGTCCTGGCTAGGCGCCGTCAAAGGCATGCGGGTTAGCCCGCTCGGCACGGACCGCTTTGGTCAGACCGGCGATTTGCTCGACCTTTACCGCGAATACCGGCTTGATGCAGAGGCCATCATTGATGCTGCCGCTGAACTGTTCCTGGAGAATTGAGATGGCGATTGAACTCAAAATGCCTGCATTGTCTCCGACCATGGAAAAAGGCACATTGGCCAAATGGCTGGTCGCAGTTGGCGATGAGGTCAAATCAGGCGACATTATTGCCGAGATCGAAACCGATAAAGCGACAATGGAATTTGAAGCGGTTGATGAGGGGCGAATAGCCTCGCTCACGGTGGCTGAAGGCACAGACGATGTTCCGGTCGGCACGATTATCGCAACCATGGCAGAGGAGGGCGAAGCTGCTGCTGCCCCGGCCCCGAAGGCCTCCAAGGTTATGGTTGATGCTGAAGCTTCGGTGGAAGAGCAAGCGCCTTCACCGCCAGCCACTTCCCAACCCGCCCCTTCTCCAGTTGCAGATCCGGTACCGGCACCATCTCTTGCCGCGCACGCCGATGGCCAGACGGGCAATGCAACCCCACTTGCCCGGCGCATTGCCAACTTTAAGGGACTTTCGCTCAGCAGTTTCAAGGGGTCGGGGCCGCGCGGCAAAATTGTCAAAGCGGACCTCGGATTGCCGTCCATACTATCGCCTTTATCTAATATTGCACCGCAAATGAACGCCCCTCAATCAGCGCCGGTATATGACCCGCCAGCGGGCGTTCCGGTCGAGAGCGTCAAGCTCACTACAATGCGCAAGACCATTGCCCGGCGTCTCAGCGAATCCAAGCAAACGATTCCCCATTTTTACCTGACCGTTCGCTGCAATCTCGACCCGCTGCTCAAACTTCGCAGCGAACTCAACGCCAGTCTGGTACCGCGCGGGACAAAGCTTTCGGTCAATGATTTTATGATCAAGGCGTTGGCCAAAGCGCTCATCGAAGTACCGGACGCCAATGTCCAGTTTGGCGGCGATGTGTTGCACCGTTTTGGCCGGGCCGATATCTCAATAGCCGTAGCCATTGACGGGGGACTCATAACGCCGGTTATCCGGGATGCAGACTCACTCTCCTTGTCAGCCATTGCAGAGCAGAGCAAAGCGCTTGCTGCAAAAGCGCGCGACGGCAAGCTGGAACCTGGTGATTATGAAGGCGGAACGGCCTCTATCTCCAATCTCGGGATGTTTGGCATCGACGAAATGTTCCCCGTTATCAATCCGCCGCAAGCACTCATCCTCGGCATTGGTGCAGGGATCGAACAACCATGGAAAGTGGAAGGAGAGATAGCGCTCGCCACAATCATGTCCGCCACCGCCAGCTTCGATCACCGTGTGATCGACGGAGCGGTTGCGGCCGAGATTATGGCCGTTTTCAAATCCTTTATGGAGAATCCGTTTCTGATTGTGGGTTAGATCCCAATCAATAAACCACGATATCAGCTTACTTGGATCCCGGGAAAACTGCCGTAGCATGTCCCATCCCGGCCATCCGATCTAAGAACGATGACCTGCACCAACTTGGTCGAGCATCAGACTAACTGGAAAGTGACTCAAGATTGGCAGGGGTTTGATGATTAGGTACTCAGCGCCGCAATTTCGATCCTCCTGAAAGCAGCGGCCCCTACCTCTAAAGAAGGCCGATTGATAAGAGGGCGTCAAAGTGGAAATTGGAATTACGGGCACCCACGATTTTCGCTTTTGGCCTGAAAGCAATAACGGGTCATCCTGATATTTCTACTTTATCAGACCTCGTTTTTTGGCAATGTCTCCGCTGCGGGTTGCGCCTTCCGCATAAGATCGATCTTGAAGCTGGATATGGTGTCGTTTACCAATGAGATCATTGATCGTATCAAATATCTTCTGCTCATAATGCCATTCCTCAAGCCAGAACGCCTTGCGTTTTGGATCGCGGGCATGCTTGTACTTGGCCGCAAAATAGCTCACGTCCTCCTGACATTGGCGTCGCGTCTCAAGAGCTTTGTCAAAAAGCTGTTTCTGCTCTTTGGTCTTTGGGTCATTTACTCTGACATCGCCGGTGTCGGGGTTGATGATGACATCATCGGGGTGCGGGACCGGTTCTGGCTCGGGGATGCCGGCTTTGCGGTAACGCGCGATTTCCTCGTCCCAGCTATTCTTGTATTTCACAAAATGTTCCAGATTGTCGATCTTGAGCTGACGATCTTCGGCCTCGATACCGCGGACCATCTCGGCAAGGGTGCGCTGGGCGAAGCGGTTGCCCTTCATGGCTGAAACACCCATCGAGCGAAACACCGCCTGGATTGCCGGAAGTTCAACAACTCTGTCACCTTCCCTCACCGTTACCGGCCGGTATGCCTCCTGACGAAGAAGCTCTTCTGCAGGACGATTGCCAAAGTCCGTGCCGGGCTTTTTCTTATTCCTAGAGCCTTTCGGGCGCCCTCGTGGATTTCCAGACTTGCCTTTCTGAAATTGATGGAGGGCAGGGGGTTTTGCATAGCCCACTTCATATTTGGCTGGGAGGTTGGACGGGGAGTTGGTTTGACCCGCTTTTTGACCATTGTCCTCCTGCATCAAGCGGTCTCCCGATCCAGTTTTGGCTCGCAGCGGATATCCGAGACATCTTCAAATGTCTGGCTGGTTTCATCAAGCGTGGCATGCTTTCCCGTAAGCCGTTCCCACCGCCTGACAATGGTATCGCAATAAAGCGGATCAAATTCTATCAACCGGGCTGATCGCCCTGTTTTCTCCGCGGCAATCAAGGTGCTTCCCGAACCGCCGAAACAATCCAGAATGATGTGCCCGCGCTTCGAACAGTCCCGTATGGCATCTGCTACCAGTGTAACCGGCTTGACCGTCGGGTGCATGGCAAGTTCATCGCCGCGATCAGCGCTTATGCTGCTGATCCCTGCATGGTCCCACACATTGGTCCGGTAACGTCTCGTTTCTCCAAGCCCGAAACTGTTGATATGTTCTCCGGTTCCTTGCTTGAACACAAATATGAGCTCGTGCTTTGACCGGTAAAACGTGCCCATACCGCCATTGGTCTTGTTCCATATGACAAGATTTTTTAGTTCGGTAAAAGCGGAGCCGCCTGCGGTCAGCAGTTCGCCCATGTGCCGCCAGTCCATGCAAACAAAGGCTATCGCGCCGTCTTCCATGTGCGCCGACATGTTACCAAGCGTTTCAGTTAGAAAACTGGTGAAGCTGTCGGCGCTCATTTCTCCCGAAGCAAATGCGAACTCTCTGTGTTTGATACTTCCGGATCCGCAAACATTTCCGTCAATTTTGAGATTATACGGCGGGTCCGTGAACACCATCTTCGCCTTTGACCCATCCAGCAGCAGGACGACGTCGTCATGGCTTCGCGCATCTCCGCAAAGCAGCCGGTGCCGTCCCAGCTGCCATAGATCACCAGCTTGGCTGACCGCGGCATCTCCCAGCACGGGGACTTCGTCCTCGGGGGTGCAGACCCCGTCCGGATCAGCGTCACTCGCCGCGTCCAGTACAAGATCAATCTCTGCCAGGCTAAACCCGGTAAGCTCAACCTCGAAGTCCATATCAATCAGGCCTTGCAGCTCGATAGCCAGTATCTCTTTATCCCAGCCGGCATTCTGGGCGAGCTTGTTGTCAGCCAGCACATAGGCTCTGCGCTCTGCTTCGCTCAGATGCGAAAGGGCCAAGGTAGGAACGATCTTCATGCCGATCAGCTTTGCGGCCTCCACCCGGCCGTGCCCGGCTATGATTTCACCAACATCCGACACCAGCACCGGATTGGTAAATCCGAACCGCTGGATGCTGTCGGCAATTTGCCTGACCTGCTTTTTGGAGTGTGTGCGTGCGTTTCGAGCATATGGCTGCAGCGATGTAATTTTACTTTCGATAAGGCCGCCTGCTTGTTGTATCATAAGTCCCCCAGTGAAATTATTTCCACGTGATAGTGTGGGACCAAATGCAGATTATAAAAAGATCATATAGGGAACATATATCGCCCGAAAACCACGTCCTGTCTCATTTTTGTGGTGGACATGGATTGTTTGGTCAAAAGAGAATCACGGCAGCGCGCTTTTCCTGGTTAAGCGGCCTCCTCGCCCAACCCGATATTTATATTCACTGTTACGCGACAGCACGTTCCCTGTTCGAGTGAATCACATTCCCTGAAACGCTGATTTAAATTCCCTGTTATTTGTTTAGGGAATTTGATCCATAAATGGCTGAATTGCAGGGTTCTGGGAGGGCCTTTGGCCAAAGGGAAAGGTGCAAAAATTGCATTTTTCCCTGTAAATGCGCCAATAATAGGGAATTTACAGGGTATCGCGAGAGAGACCAGTTCGCGACAGACTGTGTCGCGCACCATTTTTTTATCTCAATGTTCAGGCCGCAACTTAAAACCATTTCGACCTCCAAGCCCATCTCATCAATCGGTCCTTGTTCAAGAATTTGAGAGCTGGCGCATTCAGTGGCTGAGCAGATGTGATTCGAGAACCCAGATCATCAAGCCGATGACAATCTTGTGTCTCGCCCGAGTTGCCGTGACCCTGAGTTAACGTGACATTGCCATCCTGTCTTGTGTGCCCGCGGTAGCCGAAATTACCCAAGGGCAGTTTAGTCAAGGTCTCCAAGGGATGCACGTAGTTCAGACATTCGCTTGCGGCAATCCTTCGCGAGTTCTGGAACAAGGCTGCCCGCCAGATGCCCGAGTGTCACGTGCTTGAGTCTTAGCAGCAATTGCTCGTCAGGAAACTTCCCCGCGGACCAGCGCGCAATTACGGCATATTGAATGACAACCATTTCGCGGGCAATGAGATTCGGGTCGCTGTCCTCCGCCAGCACGTTGCGTTCGGCGAGGCGTATAATTGCCTGGCTTACATCTTCCAAAGACACGCTGTGCAACAGGTCCGCGACCACGCCTTCCGGATCAGGCAAAAAATAGAGCTCGGCCATTTTACGGGCGTAGGCCGGCCTGCGGAAAATCTCGTTCACTACCGATTCCAACCGCCGCTCGACCTGTTCGGGTAGCGACACATCCTCTGACACAGTCCAGGATGTGAGACTGCCGCGCAGCACCTCAATCACCGCTTGGCCGATCAATTCCTTCTGGTTACCGAAAATATTGTAAAGCGTTGCCAGCGCGACGCCGCTTTTGGCCGCAAGCTCGCGCATCGTGAACTGCCCCTCCTGCTCCGTCAGCAGCAGGCGTGCTGTCTCCAAAATATCGCTGCGACGCTTGGCCATGGCCTCGCTCGCATATTGACGTTCTCCCCGGTTCTTACCGTTCACTATGCAGTCCCCTGTTATTTCCAGTCAAATGCTCGCTACTCCTAGCGGTTCCATGAAGCTAGCTCCCCTATCACAAAGTAGAACTTGTTTTAGTTTTCGACCAATATATGGTCGTCGCTACTAGCCGCGAACAATTGGAGAGATCAACCATGGCAACCAAATTCGATTTTTATAGCGACGAGTTCCAGCTCGATCCAGCGCGTAAGTTCAAGGAAATGCAGGAAAAGTGCCCCTTTCATCACTCCGAGAAGTTCGACTGGTATTCGGTGTTTCGCTATAAGGATATTGCGGCGATCGTGCGCGACACTGAAACTTACTCGGCGCGATTTGGTCCCGGCCCTGACCGTGCGAAGCCGGAGGATGCCCCCGTGCTGGTGAGCGCTGATCCGCCCCTCCACAGCAAGCAGAAAAAGGCAATCACCGCGGCGTTCAATCCCCAGACAATAGCCGCCATGGAACCCGACATCCGCGCATTCGTCTCGCGGCGGCTCGATGCCATGGTCGAGATGGAAGAATGCGACCTGATGGAAGAAATCGCAAACCAGCTGCCGATGTGGGTCATCTGCAGGATGCTCGATATTCCCTTTGACCGGGATTATGAAAAGCTTCTCGGCTGGGTGGATGCCATAGCCGGAGGTGTCTTTTCCGACCATGATGAAGAAATGCACCAGAACCGTATCGACATGATGGAATCGGTGTATAATTATTTCGGGCCGCATATTCAGGCCAAGATAGATCAGGACAAGGCCGGGGAGGATCCCGGTGATGACTTGCTCAGTCTCATCGCCAAGGCCCGGATCGAAGGCGAACCTGTACCCTTCAACCATATTCTGAGTTTTGCCCTGTTTTTGCTAGTCGCCGGTTCGGGAACAACAACAACGCTGATCGGCGACTTCTTTCACAGGATGATGGCGCACCCGGATCAATGGCAGAAGCTGCTCGCAAATCCGGCGCTGCTCGACCCCGCGATCGAGGAGGTGCTGCGAATTGATTCGCCCGTGCACGGACTATTCCGGACGAATAATGTGCCGGTCCAGCTCGGCGATCTAGAAGTTCCGGTGGATTCCAAGATATGCCTGATGTGGGGTTCGGCCAATCTCGATCCGGAAATATTCGAGGATCCCCTCGAGTTTGATATTACGCGCGATGCGAAGATTCTGCGCAAGCACCTGAGCTTTGGCACGGGCATTCACGCCTGCATCGGCGGTCCGCTTGCCCGACTGGAATGCAAGATTGTCGTAGAGGAATTTCTCAAGCGCTTTGACGGCATCGAAAGAACGGGGCCAATGATCCCTTATCCCTATCCGACGCTCCATGGCCCCTACAAGCTGCCGGTAAGGCTGACTGCCAGGAAAGAAGGCTGACGACAGGCATCGCAATCGCGGCTTGCCGAAGTCGATCGGCTTGCGGGATCATGCCTTAGCTAAACTGTGAGGTGATCCAGTCCTAGGTTGCGCTTATCTGAAAATTAGAATCCGTTCAAATAATGATCGACTAGGGAAATTCGCTAGCCACGGTCAGAGTATCACAGGAGAGACCATATGGATATTAAAGGCAAGGTTGCGATTGTTTCGGGTGCGGCTTCAGGAATCGGGCGGGCCGCGTCTGTCGCTATTGCGAATGAAGGCGCACGCGCCGTAGCGGTCGTTGACCAGGATGAAGCAGGCCTCGAGGAGACCTGCAGGCTGGTCCGCGAAGCGGGTGCCGAAGCCCTGCCGCTGGCGATCAACGTGCTTGACGTGCCTTCACTCGAGCGCATGTACACCGACACCCATGCAAGTTTTGGCGCGATCGATATTGTCTTCAACAATGCGGGCATCGTCCTCGGGCCGCCACCCTTTCCCGACAGCGACCTGGAGCGCATGCGGCTGGTTATCGAGATCGATCTGATCGCGGTAACCCAATCGACAGCGCTGGCGATCCGTTACATGCGGGATCATGGCGGCGGCGTTGTGATCAACACCGGTTCGACCGGCGCGACCAGCCCTCTGCCCACCGATGCCCCCTATGCCGGGGCCAAGGCCGGTGTTGTCCATCTTTCGGCTTCTTGCGCCGTCTTCAATGAATCCGACGGCGTTCGGGTCAACGCTATTTCCCCTGGCGTGACGGAAACGCCAATTCTCGAACATACCGGCGGCGGCACGCGGCCGGACTGGCTTGGGCCGATCCTGGAAGGGATCAAAGTCCTCTCTCCCGAAGATATCGCTGCCGGCGTGGTTCGCATCATCAACGATGATACGATCGTAGGTCAGAACATCATCGTGGATAACGAACAGATTGTGAGCTGACGATGGTTCTTGAAACGCGGCGTATCGTTCTGGCGAAGCGTCCCGCCCATAGTGTCTGCTCTGGCGATTTCGCGCTTGAGGCCACGAGGCTGGATTCGCCCCGCGAGGGAGAGGTGCTCGTTCGCAACCTGTGGATGTCGGTCGATCCCTATATGCGGCTCTATCTCAGCGAACAGAGCGGCTTGCACAGCTCGTTGCCGATCGGCGAGCCTCTGACCGGTGCCGCGGTTGGCGAAGTCATGGAGAGTCGATCGAGCGCCTTCCAGCCAGGCAGCTTCGTCATCAGCCAGACGATGGGATGGCGCGAAAACTATGTCGCGGCTGCCGACACGTTGACGCCGCTGGCCGCAGGGACCGACCACCTTCAGCGCTACCTCGGTATTTACGGCCTGACCGGTATCACGGCATTCGCCGGGATCCGCCATGTACTCAAGCCGAAACCGGGCGAAACTCTGTTGGTATCCGGCGCTGCCGGCGCAGTTGGTTCGGTCGCGTTGCAACTTGCAAAAATCGCCGGTGCCCGCGTTATCGGCACGACAGGCAACGACGACAAGGGACGCTGGCTAACCGAAACCTTGGGTGCCGACGCCTTCATCAACTACCGGAATGAGGATGTCGGCTCGCGGCTTGCCGAACTAGTGCCTGATGGGCTCGATATGCTATTCGACAATGTGGGTGGCGCGCAGCTTGAAATCGCGATTGACGCGATGCAGTCCAAGGGCCGGATCGCGCTCTGTGGCGCAATTTCTCAATATGAGGATGCCAACTACCGCGCGGGTCCAGCCAATCTTTTCGCGATTATCGAAAAGCATATATCGATAACCGGTTTCAATGCCGGTTTCTACTTTGATCGGGCACCGGCGATAATCGGGGAACTGTCCGGCTTGATTGATAGCGGCAAGCTCATTTGGGAAGAAACCATTGTGGAGGGCCTGGAAAAAGCCCCGACCGCTTTTGCCACCATGCTCAGCGGGGGCAATAAAGGCAAAATGCTGGTCAAACTCGGAGATCTATCATGACGTTCAAAAAGGTGCTGGAACCAATCCAGATCGCCGGTTGTACGATACCCAATCGCGTTGTCCGTACGGCGCATGCCACAAGGATCGGAGGCGGGGTGATGAGCGATGATCTTATCGCCTATCATGCGATTCGCGCGCGCGGTGGTGTCGGTCTCTCTATCCTCGAAATCCTCTCGGTCCATCCGACCAGCCTGTCGGCGCTTAACATGTTCGATAGCACTTTGGATGCTGGTTATGCGAAGCTGATGGAAGCAGTTAAACCTTATGGCATGGCAGTCTTCCAACAGCTCTGGCATGCGGGACACAATGGCGTGACGATGGATGGAGCGCCGCCCTGGGCACCATCGCCTGTCGCCAATCCATTGGGAGCCGACATGCCGATCCCGATGACCCGGGCGATGATCGACGAGATTGTCGAGTCCTTTGCCAAGGCTGCCGCCCGTTGCGAGAAGGCGGGGCTCCACGGTGTCGAAGTCCACGGTGCGCATGGCTATCTGCTCCAGCAGTTTCTGTCCCCCAACATCAACAAGCGTGAAGATGACTATGGCGGCTCGTTCGAGAATCGCGCGCGCTTCATGCTGGAAGTGATGCGGGCGGTGAAATCTGCTGTGAGCAAGGATTTTGCCGTCGGTATCCGCCTTGCGCCTGACCTTACCGAGGGCGGCGTTGACACCGAAATGAACATCGCGGCGGCAGAATTGCTCCAGGCCGAAAATCTGGTCGATTTCGTCGATGTCTCGCTAGGCAATTATCACAGCTTTCCCAAGATGATCGGCGGCATGCACGAAGGCGTTGGTTATGAAGTGCCAACCAGCGCACCGATTACCGATCGCGTGAAGGTGCCGACGATCATCACCGGACGGTTCCGGACGCTGGAAGAGGCTGATCAGGCAATCCGCAACGGCGAGGCCGATCTCATCGGCATGACCCGCGCGCATATCGCCGACCCCGATATTGTCAGCAAGACCAGGGCTGGTCTAACCGAGCAAATTCGTCCCTGTATCGCCTGCAATCAGGGCTGTGTTGGCGGTCTGTTCGCCGGCAAGCTTGGCTGTGCGGTCAATCCCGAAACCGGCAATGAATTGAGGCTCGACCAGGCCGAAATCGGGACGGCGGACGAGCCGAAGAAGGTCGTCATTGTTGGCGGTGGCCTTGCCGGCATGGAAGCGGCCCGCGTCGCAGCGCTGCGGGGACATAATGTGGTCCTTTTTGAAGCGCAGCCAAAGCTGGGCGGCACCATCAACATTGCCGCGAAGCTACCAACACGCCACGGCATCGCCGATATCGCTTACTGGCTCGAGGCGGAAATCTATCGCCATGGCGTCGACGTGCGATTGAGCAGCTATGTTGATCAGGACGAGATACTGGCAGAGAATCCCGACGCGGTGATTGTCGCGACGGGATCGATGCCGCGCATGGACGGTATCCAGAATTCCAATCCGGGCGAGCCGATCAAAGGTATTGACGCGCCCCACGTGCTGTCGAGCACCGATCTGCTGATGGAGGGCCGCAACTGGCGCGGCAGCAGTGCGGTCGTGCTGGACGATCTCGGTCACTATGAGGCTGCCGGTGTCGCCGACCTTCTGGTCAGAGAAGGCGCGGATGTAACGTTCGTCACGCCCTTTGCCAGTTTCGCGCCCAAGGTCGAAAACGCCTTGATGACCGAACCCGTGCTGGAACGGATGGCAAAAGCCGAAGGCAGCTTCACACTGCTAACGCGCCACCGCATCCGCCATATCGGCGAGGAGGATGTCGAGATCGCGCCGACCTTCGACGGCCCTTCGTTCAACGTTTCCGGCAAGACCGTCGTACTGGTAACGCCCAACGCACCGCTGCGCGAGCTATATGAGCAACTCGATGGCAAATGCGCCTCGCTTGCCATAGTCGGCGACGCGAACTCGCCACGCGATCTTCAGAAGGCGATCTATGAAGGGCATGTTGCTGCACGAGCATTGTAGAGCGTCATAACGGTTGGGGGAACTAACCTGGCCAAAAGAGGCCAGGCGTTTTCGAGCTTCAGATCTGGGCCATCCCGCCATCGACATGCAACTCGACACCGGTGACGAAAGAGGATTCCTCGGAACCCAGAAAGAGTGCACCAGCCGCGAGTTCTGCTACGTCGGCAATGCGATTCATCGGCACCTTCTGCGCGATCCAATCGTCAAAGCGCTTCTTGCCGTCGGGCGTCGCCATCAATTCTTCGAGCAGCGGCGTCCGCGTGAACCCAGGCGAAAGTACGTTGCAACGAATGCCGTCTGCGGACAGCTCGACTGTGAGATTTCGGGCGAGTGATCGCATCGCGGCTTTGGTTGCGCCATAAACCGTTGTTTGGTTTAGCCCCATTGAGCCTGATGTCGAACCGATAATTATGAAGGAGGCGGGGCGGCGCATCAGCGGCACCGCCTTTTGGAGGGTGAAGTAAACCCCTTTGACGTTGAGATTCATATGCGCGTCGAACAGTTCTTCGGTCATTTCAAGGAATGGGCCTCCGTTGGCCATGCCCGCATTGGCGACGACAATATCAAGCTGGCCCAACTCGTTCTCGATGAAAGCATAAAGGCTATCGAGATCGTTCAAATTTGTAGCGTCCCCGGCAAAACCGAGCGCCGCATCACCGAGTTCGGCAAGTGCGGCAGCAATCTTGTCCTGGTTGCGTGCGAAGATGATAACCTTCGCGCCTTCGTCAACATAGCGTTTGGCAATGCCAAGGCCGATGCCCTCGCTACCGCCGGTTATCAGTGCCGTCTTGCCGTCAAGCTTGCCCAAAACTACTCTCCCTTGCTCGAATAGCGGTTTTTATATGAGCCATAGCAAATGTCTCCTATCACATCGAGGTAACGCGGCTCCCAGCCAAGCTCCGCGCGCGTCCTCGGGGCACGCGACCGGCTGCTGACACCAAAGAATAGCGGAGCGAACCGCTCCCCCCAGATTTCGATAGCCTCTGCGGTGTCAACGCTGCGCGCCTCGCAGCCCATCGCCTGCGCCGCGGCTTCGGCAAGCGAGCGGAAATTCGCTTCACCCGCCACGGCATGATAAAGCGCTCCCGCCTGTCCCTTCTCCAGAGCAAGCCGGTAAATATCGGCAAGATCGTCAACATGGACATTTGAATAGAGGTTGAGGCCAAGGCCGCGATAGCAGGCTGACCCGGTCTTCTCGATCGAATCGAAAATGGCTGGGATCTGATAACTCGCGCCACGGCCCCAGATAAGCGGGGGGCGAACCACCATTGCGCGGACACCACGGTCGGCATAGCTGCGAAACATGTCCTCTGTATCAACCCGAACCTGCATCCAGGCAGGTGCGGTAAAGGGATCGTCTTCGGCGAAATTCTCTTCACGCCATTCGCCGTGTGGCGTTTCGATCGAGAGCACAGCGGTACCCGAAGTAAAGATCATAGCCCGCCCGCTTCCACTATAGCGATCGAGCAGAGCGCGCAGGAAATCCGCCTCGTCCTCAAACGGCAGGGCAGCAGAAATGATGGTGGCGTCGAAACGGTCGGCAAGCTCGGCAATCGCCTCTGGGTCCCCGGCGTCGGCTTCAATAGCGCAATAGCCCTTTGCCCTGATCATCGCGGCAGATTCCGACGACCGGGCCAAACCCGTGACAGTCTTGCCGGCAGCGTTCAGGTTTTCGCAGACAGCATTACCGACATAGCCACTGGCACCGATTACAAATATGTTGTTGCCCGTCATTCGATCAACTCCCTGCTGCGTCGGACTGGGCAGCCCAACGGTCCGCCGCGATGGCGAAGAGGGCACGATCCCCGCTTTCCCAGGTCACGGTCAGCTTGCAGGCTTCACTGAGCCAGCCATTGGCCGTCCGAATCATGAGATGGGTGTAATATCCGCCTATCGAGTGCATATTATGCGCCCCTTCGATATTCAGATAGTGATGTGCGTTCATGTAGAGCGTCACATTCGCGCGATCTCCGTCGATCTCTATGACGGAGTTCATCAACATGTGTTGGGTACCATCGAAACCGGACAAGGTGTTGCGCACGCCCGCTACCCAGTCCTCGGCCGCCATCGGTGCAGCGGGGTTGCCCGACCAGGAGGAAAAGTCGAGTTCGACCTCGTCGGTGAAGATCGCCCGATAGCGCGCCCAGTCCCGGCTATCGATTCCGATCGCATAGTCCATCAGTACATCGTTGATCTCTGCGCGATCGATCAGATCTTCTGCTGTTGGTCTTTTGCGAGCCATTATCTTCTCCTCGGTTTGCTTCGTCTTTGATTCGACGATGGCACAGCGATGCGCCTCCTGATATGCTTAAATATAACAGGTTACAGAATTGGTTTTTATGCGATGATCGCGATGTGTAAAGGTCCGACAAGGGCCAGGACCGACGGGAGATGACATCTTGCAGCAGGAAATGATTGAACGGATTGAAGAAAATGTCCGTGCCGAGATTGCTCGCTTCGACCGTGGAGAGCATCCTGTGGACTTTCCTCTGCTGCCCGAAATTCCGGCTGGCCGCTATGTTGATCCCGATTTTTTTGCGCTGGAGCAGCAAAATATCTGGTCGAAAAGCTGGCTATTCGCTGGTCATGTGGATGAACTTCCCGGCAAGGGTGATTTCAAGCTGTGGCGTGATGCTGGCTCGCCGATTGTCATCATCAGAGACCAGAGCGGCGAGATCAAGGGGTTTTTCAATACCTGTCGCCACCGGGGCGGTCCGTTGGTGCGTGAAGATCAGGGCACCACAAAAAGCCTGCTCTGCAAATATCATTGCTGGAACTTCGACCTCGACGGCCGACTTCTTTATGTCCCCGACGAACATGAATTCCCGGGGCTCGACAAGTCCGCACATGGCCTCATCCCGGTCAAGATCGCACTTTGGGGAAACTGGATCTTTGCCAATCTTGATCCGGACGCGGGGCCGCTCGAAGAGTTTCTGGGACCGCTCAGGCAAGAGATGGATGATCTCGGACCGGATCGACTGCGACTGGTCGAAAAGCACAGTTTAGATATTGCCTGTAACTGGAAGGTCGCCGTTGACGCGTTTCAGGAGGTTTACCATCTCAAACACATCCACCCCGCCACCGTACACGCTGCGCTCGACCATCGCGGCGCTTCGATGACACTCTATTCCGGCGGCCATTCCAGGATGATTGTACCCCACCGGGATGGCAGTGCAGCGCGGCTATCGGAAAAGTCCGATGGCACCGTGAGGACCAGCGCACCGGAACACCGGATCACCAGCAGCACCAGCCGGGCCTATAATATCTTCCCCAATGTGGTCACGCCGACCGCAGAGTTTGAGTGGCCGAGCCTGATCTTCTGGCCGACCAGCATTCGTACCTGCCGAATGGACGTATGGTGGTGGGGCCAGAGCGATGACTGCGATCCCACGACGGAACTTTGGCAGACCCGCCTGGCCAATTTCGATACAATCCTTGGCGAAGACATGGAGAATCTGGGTTGGGTGCAGGAATCCATGGAAACGCCCGGTTTTACAGGTGTTCCACTCAGCTATCAGGAGCGCCGCATCTATAATTTTCACGAAGCGGTGGATGAAATGATCGGGGCCGACCTGATCCCCCGAAACCACGCTGTGCCCAAGTTAATGAAGCCCTTTATCGAGACCTAGAACGGCACGAACACCGAGGAACGGATGCTGCGCTACCGAGCGCCTGTTTGCCTGACGATAAAGTCTGTGCGGGGCTGGGTAGCCGAACGGTCATATGGAGAGAGAATGTGATGGAAGAGGAACTCCAGAAGCTTCTGGACAAACAGGCAATCTCAGAAGTGATTTGGCGCTATTGCCGCGGCATGGACCGGATGGACAAGGAGCTGACTCTATCTTGCTGGCATCCCGGCGGCACCGACGATCATGCGCCGCTGTTCAAGGGGACGGCTGTAGGCTTCGTCGAATGGCTCTGGCCAATCCACGCCGCGATGGCAGCGACCCGCCATCTTGTCAGCAACATTACCGTCGAACTCAATGGCGATCGGGCAGCGACCGAATGCGCCTGGTTCGTTCACCTCCGGATTCCGCGTGGCGACGATATTTACGACATAATGGGCGATGGTCGCTATCTCGACCATTTCGAAAAAATCGGCGGTATATGGGCGATTACGCACCGGACATCGATCGGTTGCATGACCCGGACAACGAAACAGGATCCGGCTCTTGCCACTATGGATCCGCCGTTGATCACTCCGAACAATCCCGAAAGCGCAGCTGCCCCCTGGAGCCGCGATACGGACGATTATTCGTACCAACTTTTCTCCGCCATTCGCAATTAGCTCTTTCTCTCCGCGCTCAAGATATCGCCTAGCAGCTACAAGGACTGTCCATGATTGATACCTCAATATTGTTTGAACCACTCGCCATCGGCAACATTACAATGAAGAACCGCCTAGCGATGGCACCGATGACGCGCCAGCGCTCTTATCTCGATGGCACACCGACCGATCTCAATGTCGAGCATTACCGGCAGCGCGCTTCCGCCGGGCTGATCATCACCGAAGGTATTGCTCCATCAGAAATGGGAACAGGCTATTTGTTCAGTCCGGGACTTTACACCGACTCTCATCAGGAAGGCTGGCGCAAGATATCCGAGGCGGTCCATGCCGAGGGCGGCCACTTGTTCGGCCAGATCATGCATGTTGGACGGCTCAGTGACGAGCTCCTGCTGAACGGCAAGCAGCCCATTGCACCTTCTGCGGTGCAACCCGACCCGACCGCGCGCCACTATACAGTAAGTTGTCCGCGACCGAAGCGCTCTTACTTACCACCGCGCGCGCTGACCCATCAGGAAGTGCTGGGCGTGATTGACGACTTTCGCGATTGTGCCGTCCGCGCGCAGCGTGCAGGGCTCGACGGAGTCGAAATTCATTCGGCTTCCGGCTATCTGCCGATGCAATTTTTGTCCACCAACACCAATCTGCGTACAGACGAATGGGGCGGTAGCGTGGAAAAACGAGCCAATTTTCTTCTCGCATGTGTTGATGCGATGACCGCGGCTACGTCGCCAGCCTTTGTAGCGGTGAAATTTTCCCCCGGCTGGCAATTTCACAATGTTTTCGACGACGATCCGATCGCGACCTACAGCCATGCAACGCGGGAATTGTCAAAACGCAACCTCGCCTATTTGCAGCTCGGCAATTATGGCATGGATTGGGATGTCTACGGCACATTGCGACCGCTATTCGACGGACCAGTAGGATATGTTGCCGGCTTCACCCGTTCGACCGGCGCAAAGGCAATCGCGGAGGATGGCGCAGACTTCATCTGCTACGGCCAGAATTACATATCGAACCCGGATCTCGCGGAGCGCTATGAACAGGGGCTTGGCCTCAATCATATCGAACAGGACAGCTATTACACCCAAGGAGCCAAAGGATATACCGACTATCCGATCCATGCGGATGCCGACCCCTGCTCGCTGATTGATGTGGACTCGCCACCAACGCCGATGCCGCATATCGATTGATGGGCATGGGAAGGTCACCCCGGTTGTACTGGGTAACCTTCAGGGCGTTGGCTTTGCCGGGGTTTTGGTGGGGCCGCTTTGGCTTATCGAAACTCTAATACCGGTCATGACGGGCATCGCGTTTATAGTTTCTATTTCACGCTCATCATCGACAAGTGCATTGGTTGCTTCGAACGGATTCAGGCGATTCCCAGACCAACCATGACTGACGGAAACGATGCCGCGCTTGAGGGCAGGGTCCATGGCAGCGGGGCAACGGACGGACCCCACCGAGTTTTTCAGCTCGATTTCCATGCCCGGCTCAATCCCCAATTGCTCCATGTCATCGGGATGCAGGAACGCTTTGTTTGATCCATGCTTTTTGATCGTCGCGGAAAGCTGAGAGCCACTGGAATTCATCAAATCCTTGTTCCGCCGCACAATGAGTAAAAAGTCATTGTCACTTGGCTGCCGCTGGTATTGACTACCCGCCCGTTGGAGTTCGTCATTCACGTCTGATGGTAGCAGTTCGAAGCGTGTGTTGCTCTGCCGGTCTCCAATATAGGCTGGTGGAATATCCGGTTTGATGGCCCCTTCATGATCGAGAATTGCGTCAAAGGAGACGGCGGAGTTTTCTGCAAGCAGCCGCAGCAAGCCAAGGGTCGTCACCCCGGCAGTGTCGCTCAGAAACTTGCTGCCGAAGGGTATTTTGACGCCGACCTTCTCGGCCAGGCGCAAAAGAACATACCAGTCTTCAACCACATCGCTTCCTGTTGGAGGTTCGACCATCGGCATGGTTGCATGCGCGAAGGGATACTGGAACATGCCCTCAAGATACTGCGTGGAATCCGTGCGTTCGAAATGAAGACGGGGCGGGAAGATATAATCTGCCAGCTTTGCGGTTGCACTCATAACCGGATCAATGACCACGAGCAGGTCGAGCGCACTCAGCGCCTTTTCTGCCAGAGCCTGATTGGGGAGCGCTACCGCCGGATTCCCTCCTACACACACAAGTGCCCTCATCCGGCGGTTGCCTGGATCAAGGATCTCGTGCGCCAGTTCCGCCGACATCATCGTGCCCTTAATTCGGCCAAGTCCCTTCCGAAGGGAGGCTGGTCCAGTTTCCCATTCGCGCTTGTCCAGTATGACGTCAGCCGTAACCTCTGCGCGCGGGCGCAATATGGTATGGCCGTTCACTGCCTCACCCGCGCGCGGGAAACGGCCACAGATCACATTGATGGCCTGATACAGATGTTCGGCAAGATTGGAATGTCGAGCCATGTTGGGTCCAGTCCCGGTGCCAGCCATCCCTGAACGCGCTTCCTCAGCAAAGATTCTTGCAGCGGTTCGAATTTGTTTGGCGGGAACATTGACGATGGGCTCGACTGTTTCTGCTGAAAAGTGGGAAACGGCCTTTTGCAATGCCTTCAGCCCGTTTGCATAATCAGCGCAAAAAGTTGCATCGTGCCACCCCTCCGAGATGATAGTATGGAGCAATGCAGCCGCAAGAAATGCATCGGTTCCAGGCCGCAACTGCAGGTGAATATCGGCAAAATTGGCTGTTTCGGTCTTCCGAGGATCGATGACAATGATCTTCATCCCGCGCGCCTTCGCAAGCTTCAGACGAACTATGCCCTGGGTGAAGGCAAACTGGTTGGCGCCACCGCCAGCAACCATCGAATTCACCGGATTGGATCCAATGAACATCCATACGTCAGACGCGTCGAACGGTTGTGGCCCGGCACCCCATCGCCCGAGGCGAAACTCGCCAATCCATTTTGCCGACTGATCGATTGTCATTGTAGTGAACACTCGCGGTGTTCCGAGCGCTGCTGCAAACCCTCCGATCATGGGAGGCGCCGTTGTATTGAACAGAGCCTGCGTGCCGATAAAAAAGCCGACGGATTCGGGACCATGCTCTCTTATAATTGCTGCCAGTCGTGTGCCAGCTTCGTTCAAAAGCATTTCCGAACTATCTGATATAAAGGCTCCATTCCTTTGCCTCAGCGGCCCGAGCAATCGGCGATCGCTTGAATAGAGGTCAAGATGTTTCAGTCCCTTGAAGCACGCGTAGCCTTTGCTCTGCGGGTCGGTCGGATCACCTTTCAAGCGAGTGATGGTTCCGCCCTCAATGGTGACGTCATAGCCGCAGAATGCCTGGCACATCCGGCAGAATGATTTTCGTGTTTTGATCATATGCGTCTGTTTTGCTCTCCACAGAAAGGGGAACGTCACACCCGCTCAGGACTGGCTTGCCTGATAAGCCAAATCGCGCATCGGGCGCTTGAGTGAAACATCGTCTTTTGACTTAAAGTTGTTGCCTTGTTCAAAATTAGATCGAATTACAAAATTAGCAATTATGTTAGTGGGTGTAAGCAAATCCGCAGGTTATCTAAAATTAGATCATATTTCAGAATTGACGCTTGTTCTAGCGGTGTCAACGAAGAATCAAAAAATATGGCTGTTGGGAAATAAAGTTTTTGGGAGGATAAATTAATGCGCGCTTATAAAAGGCTATCGATTCATGCATCGATGGGATGCTTGGCTGTGGGGCTGCTGGCTCCTGCTCCTGCTCTCTCCCAGGAGGCCAGGGAAACGGGTAATTCCGCTAGCCAGTCCGACAATGAATCCGATGATAATGTTATCATCGTAACAGCGCGGCTTCGGTCCGAATCCCTGCTTGATGTCCCTGTTGCCGTCACTGCCCTGACCAGCGCGGATTTGGCCCGCTATGGCACGGCAGACCTCACAGCAATTGGCAACCAGACCCCCGGTCTAATCATTAGCAAGGCTTCCAGTGGCGGCGCTGGCCAGCTAACCCTTCGTGGTATCAGTACATCATCCAGCCAGGCTGGATTTGAGCAGGCGGTTTCTGTGAATATCGACGGTGTTCAATCGAGCCGTGGGCGAGCGGCGACAAACAGCTTCTTTGATCTTCAGCAGGTCGAGGTTCTCAAGGGGCCGCAGGCTTTGTTCTTCGGCAAAAATAGCCCAGCCGGTGTAATCTCGCTGGTCAGCCGCGGACCGTCGGACGAATTCGAAGGCTATGGGCAGATAGGATATGGCTTCCATGCTGGCGAACTAACGGGGGAGGGGGCTGTTTCTATACCTTTGGCACAGGATCTGGGAGTGCGCGTGGCCGTGCGTGCTCGAAATCTGGATGGGTGGATGACGAACAACTCTGTCGCTGAGCCAGTTCCGTTCAATACTCCCGGTTCGGTGGTAAGGCGCCCTGGAGAAAGCGAATTCGCAAGCCGAATAACCCTCGCCTACACTCCGGCATCGCCGTTCAACATGACATTGAAATTCCTCGGCAACACCTACCGGGATGACGGGGCGTCGAACATGACTCTCCAGGTCGTCAACTGCGGCACGTCGTCGGCACCAGAAACGACGGTTGGGGGGGTGGTTTATCTCGATCCGACGGGCGATTGCAAACGGGATTCCAACATGTCGAATGGCGGAGTGGCACCGGAAGTGGCAGCTAATTGGCCAATTGCAAAGCAGAAGGGAGGGCAGGCATTCAGCAAGTATGAATCAGCAATTGGTTCGCTGACGATGAACCTCGATTATGACAAAATTCTGCTCACTTCGGTTACCGGCATCATAGCAAGTCGCGCGGAGACATTCGACAATTTCGATGGAACAACTTTTGCATTGCTTGCGGCTGCAGAACGCGAAGTGTATCGCACGATTAGCCAACAATTTCGTCTGCAAACCAATTTCGACGGTGCACTCAACTTCATGGCGGGTGCTTTCTATGAAGACACTCACCAGAGCTTCTTTAACTCGTCCCGGATTGCAGCGGTTCCGGCTGATCCGGCGACAGGCAAGTTCCAATCCTGGGAGAAGCCGGGAACAACCGATGGCAAAACCATCAGTGCCTTTGGTCAAGTAACCTTCGATATCTTGTCTAATCTCGAGCTGTCTGCGGGTGGTCGCTACACCCATGAGGAAAAGGATTCGGTGCTCGAGAACAGTTATATTCATCCGTTCCTGGCAGCGGTGTTCAACACCAATCGTTTCGTCAATAACTTCAAAGACAATAACTTCTCGCCAGAGGTTTCGCTCACTTATCATCCGTTACCGAACACGACCCTATATGCAGCATACAAGACCGGCTTTAAATCGGGGGGGCTCGGTCTCAGCGCCGTGTTGGTGAAGTCAACCACGCTAAATCAGATTAATTTTGATTCCGAGAAGGTCAAAGGGTTCGAATTCGGTGCAAAGGGCAAATTTGGCGGATTGCGGGCAGAGCTTGGCGTATATCGCTACAAGTTCACCGATTTGCAGGTCAACAGTTACGATCCGTCAGTGAATGCCTTTACGATCCAGAATGCCGGCGGTCTCAAGCAGTTCGGTGCGGAAATGCAGTTCAATTATGACTTCAGCAATGCATTCTCGCTGCGGGGGTCGATGGTGTATAATCGCAACCGTTTCCAGGACTATTTCGCGCAATGTTACGCCGGCCAGACAGCGGCACAAGGCTGCACGGTGCTCGGCCAGGATGTCGATGGCTTGCCTTCGGCGCGCTCGCCTGAATGGACTGGCACCGCAGGGTTTACATATGAAATACCAGTTGGCGATTGGACCGTTGGTGCAACGGGCGATGCCTTCTACAGCTCATCTTATTTCACCGGTGAGACGCTGTCTCCAGGAGCAAAGCAAGGCAGTTTCGCGCGATTTGACGCAAGCTTGCGACTAAGGAGCCCGGAAGATCGATGGGAGCTGGCGCTGATCGGTCGAAACATTGGTGACAAACGCTATGTCATCGCTTCAAGTGACAAACCGGGGGGCAGTACGGGGCAGCAATTTGGGTCAGTTTCCCGCCCCCGTGAAATTACGATCCAGGCCCGGGTAGCTTTTTAGGAATGGAGGGTGGGGTGTATATCTGCCCCACCCCGTTCGTCGACGAGAGCGGGCTTTTCCGGGCGATTGCAAAATCGAGATCGGCTGTGCTGAGACCGGGATTTCGATGATGCCGAATGGCTCGATAACTGCCGCTCCCTGATTTGCCACGATCAAATCATAAAATCTGTGGCAGAGATATGCGATCGTCATACGCTAGCGAGACTTTTCCAAATGCTTGCGGAGCGGTTTGCTGCGATTGAATTCAGTGAAACGCTTGCCGCTACGAAACTTGGCAACCAGCGCATCGCAAAAACCTGAAGGGAGATAGGAGCGGTCGCTCTGCTCGACAAAGTCTGCGACTTTATACCGGCTCGGTTTTCTACCTGATGGCCTGCCTGCTTGCCTCGCTCCCGATAGCGCTGGATCATGTCGGTTGTGGTCCGCTAGTGGAATTTTGGTAGCTGATTATTTGTCATAGAAATTACCTGCTGGACGGGCAGCTCTCCCTGCAAAGCAGAATTATTTGCCTGCTTGGAAACTTTCGGAAATGCTCACACACATTGGCAGAAAACAGGGGAGAGATTGTCGGGCGCCATGCACAAATGGCCTCCAGAATGCTAGCGTCCCTGTAGATCGCGCAGCGCAACTGGTTGCGAAATCCCAACAATCGACTCTAGATTTTGTCTGGTTTGATGGCTGGAACTGGATTGAAATAGAGCGGTCGAAAGAAACCAATTGCAACGCTGCTACTGGATCATTCGCGACCAGTCCCGGCATGATCAGCGAAAATCGTGAAGAAGTCATTCAGGTGCGGGACCTCCACGCAGAGGTCCCGCCGAAAAATTCATACTCACCGATCATCTCTCAATT
>TARA_R110001599_G_scaffold336565_1_pt1 | contig 34320 bp, 30 predicted proteins | sample TARA_R110001599 | Tara Oceans TARA_R110001599 (sample SAMEA4398360) | marine metagenome | biome: Polar Biome; feature: [MES] marine water layer (ENVO:01000295) within the mesopelagic zone...; material: water (ENVO:00002006), including particulate matter (ENVO:01000060) such...
GCAACAAAATCAACACCCGTTAAATCCACCCACACACCAATGATGCACAGGTATCTGAGTACTGATTTAAAAGGATATATTATTTAGCCAAATGAAATACCTACACTTCTGCCTACACTAATATTTGAGATTTCATACTACTCGATAACCTACTATTGGTTTAGAAAGCTCACGATAAAGCTTGATGAGACATATTAAGACACCCCTTTACCCTTAAGACATAACTTAGCTCAGCACTATAGTTAATGAGAATTGATTCCAAATTATGTGGGGGTATTAGGTTATTTATTTCAGAAGAGACTAGGCACACTTACAACAATAATATCAGTACGCAATGATATACACATTTCAGATCCAGTATTTATACTCACTGCAATAATGATCTGGTGGGATTTAGGATTTGTGTGAAGGGATTATAAGCCTAAGAAGTTTTTGCTAATGAGGCTCAGGTATTATCTAGCATCAATGCCAGAATAGTAAGATACTGCACCTAGCCATCTCAATTTCAAGAATGAAAACTACTTTAGGTAAATACTAAAACAAGGATTAGTTAATTGTGGCAAAGACTAAAAAAGAAAAACAAATAGACAAACGTTATCTCACTGCCTTTGGTAAAGTAAGATCAGAATTTATCAAATGGGACTCAACTTCATTAGTTAATGAAATCATACGTTATCTTTATAACCATTTTTCAATAGATTCGCATGCTTATATAGCATCGCAGCCATGGTTAATGCTCCTTCTTATTAAATGGATAGTGCAAGACGTAAGTTTTAAAAAGAAAAGTAGGCCTATCCCAAACTCTAATGATGCACTGCTAATCATGAACATGATGATTAAATTAGTGGGCAAGTCTCGACTTCCAACCGAATATCCTAGCATTCATTTCTGGATGAGAGCAATGGCTCATCAACAACTAACATACCAGCAAGGGATATCACTTAATCATTTTGGTAGACAGAAACTGCTTTTTGCTGACCTAGCCAGCAATCATACGATTAAAACTGACTTCGAAGCTCAATATGGCATTTCAATTGATATCTTTTTAGAGCTCTCTTTCGCCTTACTTACCGCATTCGTATCTGAGAGCAAACAAAACGTAAATAAATCATGGTTTACCAGCTTAGAAGTAGCTTATGGTCATGAAACGATAAGAACGTTTCTCAACTCAATTTCAACAGACTTACCTGCTCTAAAAAACCATGTACAACAGTTTAATAAACGGACACCAGAAGAACCATACGAACTAACACCTTTTGTTTCTTATCCTTTGATAAAGATGGGTGATCTGTATTGCTGCTGGTATCCTCTTGTACTATACAAATCCCTTGATCACTTTATATACGATAAAGTAAAAGCTATTAACCCAAGTAGATTTATGGACAAGTTTGGCGGTATCTTCGAAGACTACTGCGAACAATCATTAGCTAGCTCCAATGTTTTCTATAAAAATGAAGAAGATATTAAGGCTATCTTAGGTCAAGATCATAGTAGTGTTGACCTATTAATTAAAGACAGCCAAAGCTTGATATTTATCGATGCAAAAGGTGTCGAAATGAATCAACGTGAACATACAACTGCAAATCCTATGTATGTTGAAGGAAGGACTAAAAACTCTGCTATAAAAGCAATACGTCAGTCATTCAGTGTCTATTCAAGACTTAATGATCTAGCAGGCTTACTAGGTCTAGATCCTAGTATAGAGCCAACCCCCTACGTATTAGTTATAACTTATAAAGAAATGTACCTAGGGAATGGTGAGATATTTTACAATACAGTAGCAAAAACTAAAATCGATGAAATTCGTGTCGAATATCCTTTAGTTAATATCCCATTAAAAAACATGTACTTCGTTACTGTCGAACAATTCGATATTTTGTGCAATTTAGTAAAACTAGGAAACACAACATTCGAAAATATGCTGACTTACGCCGTATCTAATGATGACAATTCAAGCAGTTCCAAATTCCTGTTCAGCATGCATCTAGCTCACTTTGGAAGAGAACCGATTGAAAAGCTTGATCTTGCATCAGATGAGTTAATTGACCGTTTAAGCAGAGCTCTTATTGAACATGAACTACAACAGAACACTGTTGAAAACACTTAACTCAATAGCAGGTATTAAAAAGCCCCAGTAGAGTTGGCTAATGGGGCTCAGGTGCTTTTAGTTAATTAGGCCATAGTCGCCACGTAGTTCTTTATCTACGAGTTTGAAGTTATCTAAACCCAGATCAACCCAATGTGATTCAGGTATATGCTCTAATAAGATAACCTGAAAACCACCAACTTCCTTCATGTCTTCGACAAAACTATCTATTTCTTTGAGCGCTGCATTTAGACAACTTCTATCATCTTCGTCTTCAAGGGTATAGGGCGTACTGACTTGGTCAAAAACTAAGAAGCGTGGCATCCATGAAACGTTGTTATACCTAGCAACCTCATGCAAAGCCATGAAATATGAAAGGTGAATGTATAGGTAATTTGATGCACTACCAATATCTATCATCTTTTCAACAGATTTGCCGCCATCAAGGATAAGGTTAATTACCCTGTCTTTCTCTAAAAAGACTGCTTGACTTGATTCATAGCCTTTTAGTTTTAAATTCTGTAGATGAAGATTAATCTTCTCGTTAAGTTTGCCCATCACAAACTCACGCTTAGATTCCATATCTTGGACAATTCCTTCCAACTTACGTATTTCAGCTTTTACGTCAGATATCTTAGCCGTATAGTCAATTGAAGATACTTTGTCAGAAAACAACTCTACCTTAACACCTAACTTACCCTGATAGCGGTATATTTCTCTAGGTGTAGACAGGTTTTGTGCAGTGTTTTTCAAATCACTCAGTCTGGACTTTAAAGCAGTTAGCTCTTCCTCTAGGTCTCTCACCTGTTCATTTACATCAACGAGCAACATTGAGTTATTTCGCTTCTTCCAGCTATTCTTTACTGAGTTTAACTCGTTCTCCAAGGCATACAATACTTCACCAGTCTTAGTACCTGGGAGTACCTCTTTATACCTCTGAAACAAGTATTCTACAGGGCGAATCGCATCATCGCTTTCCTTTATTAAATCTTGATAATCTCTGTAGCCTTCATTGAACTTCTTGTATTGGCGCAACTTTCTATTTAGTTCGAGCTGCCTCAGATCAAGCTCTTTCAGCTGTTCACCAACACTATCAAAACGATCAATAGGTGAGTTAGCAATCCCCTCTAGAGCTTCAAGTGATGCACTATGATCATCACTTATTTTGTCTAATAGACCCAAAGAAATAGCTTCATCTTCTAGTTCGGCTAAGTCTTCCTGAAACTCCAACTGCTTCTTAGACATTAGTTCGGAGCGACGTTCAAGACTATCTTTCTGAGCCCCTAACTTTTGTAGCTTCTCAACCGCCAAAGCCCCTTTAGTATCAACAATGCCCAAAGCCATCCTGAAAGTTCTTTCTATTCGCTCAATAACCTTTAAATCACTCGGCTTATTGTAAAGGTATTCTGGCGCTACTATTGCACCCTGATCCTGATAGCAGTAGCTTAAGAAGTTCCTGAATGATACTTTTGATCCAGCCTTTATAGTTTTCCCTCCATAAGGCACTCTCAAATCGCTATCTAATCCAAACTCCTTATCTAATAGCTTTTTCAGGCTATCTACCTTCATATTGCCTGTGGGCAATTCAGGAACATCTCCTTCATCACTGAAATAGATAGTACTGTTTTCACCAGTATGATACGCAGGCCGAGCAATGGTTACACTGCCTTTGCTCGTCTTTAAAACAAGTCCATACCAATCTGACTTACTATCAATATTAGCTTTTGATATGCCATCAGCCTTAGATGATAGTAAACAGTAATCAATAATATGAAGTATGGAAGACTTACCCTTACCTGACTCACCAGTAATAACATTAACGGCATTAGTCTTTAAAGGGAGGTTCCTGAGATCACCATTCTTCTGCCATATCAGTATATTCTCAATCTGAATCGTCATATTTCTATCCTTAGTAATGAGTACACTGAGTCTGGTTGCTCTGACAGCATTACTGATACATTTTTAGATGCTAACAATACTTCATCCACTTTCTTGCCCATGCTTCCAGAAATATAAGGACGTTGCTCGATATGAACTAGAGATTTGCCTTCTTTTCTCAACAACCCCAGTTCAATTCCCATCGCTATTGAATTAGTTGTAACTAATAGTGAATCAAAATACTTATCATTAAATCCAACAAAGTAGTCACTTTTAGCAGTGACGATTTCCTGTAATGAGATTAGGTTGGTTGTCTTACGTTTCAGGTAACCTCTAATCTGCTTATCAAACATTAGTGGCAAAATGAGATATGAATTTGCAATATTTATACGAGAACAGTTAGCTAATACAGATTGTATAGCAACCAGGCCTATCGCTTCGTTATTTAATATGGCTATCATTTTCTGTTTCCATACAGGTCATACCAATCCTTTCTCCATCCGATACGACACTTATCAGATAACTCAATGCTTTTCCCAGAAACCATAGGTCTCGATAGCGATGAATTAGCAGCCTGTACAGATGCGTCTTCTGTCTTATAAAGACAATCTCGTGCTACTTGCTTATGATCGGCCTCAGAGTCAATTCCTGATTTGTTATACAGCTGTTTATGTCGAGACTTCCATGCACTGTATACTTCCTCATCTATGGACTGGTTTTCAGTTTCACTGAAACGACCACCAACAATCAGCTCTTGTATAAACATGTTTGTTGCCGCATATTCAACAGCATATTCTGTTATTTCGTTTTGTGGTATATCAATGTCAGCTAACTGTTTTGCAAATAGCCCATCTTTAGGATCTATATCATTAACATTTTTGAAGTGATGATAACGACTAAAATCTACCTTTCTATCAGACGATATACTTATAATACGATTAAACTGAAAGTCATTCCTGAAAGTCTCATAGTCTATTTCGACTTTCTTATCTGACTTAATAAGCTTGTATTTTTGTTCTCTGAATACACCATTCAAAAGTCGCACAACATCTAATGCGTCATCTGTACTAATACCAAAGTACTCAATCTTTTGCGTCAAACGATCAAATATATTCTCAGGAGAAAAGATGATACTGATCTTGCCAAACAATTTTGTTTTCTTGGCTTCACTCAAAGCATGAATGTGATCAACATGCTTCTTAATTGGGTTTTCAGTTGCCCCATCATCTTTGGTTTTTTCTTTAGTATCGATATCTACTTTAATGTTAGAAATAACCTTAACCAATGCAGTTAAATCTAGCTTAGCATTATCCAGTAATTGAACTACACCACTCTGGCTTGTCTTCTTCTTATTGGTAAAGAAGATGAATTCAATATCAACCGTGCTAAGTTCGTCTAATGCATTACTCCAGTTATGTAATGTTTTCCAAAGGTCTATATCTCTATTTGTAAGAGCACTACCATCACTTACTGAATGCTTAACTTGTACAAGAGCTTTGGTTCCGCTAACCCTTTCATGGTGTAAATCATCAAACACTTCTAAACCGACTGATTCTCCAGGTTTCAGGTCGATAAGGTACTCCAAACAAACAAGATCTTGATAATCAAAACCTAATTGGGTTTTGTCAGCAGCTACTTTCTCAAAAAAGCTTTTAGGCATAATTTCTTCAATTATTATTTTGTTAATAGGGTAGGACAAACAGACCCTACCATAATGAATACCAACTCTGTGCAAATCTAGTTCAAGCAAGTAGAATTTACACTTATAGAATAAACTTGAGAGGCCATTAATTTAAACAAACCTGTGATTTATTACACTGGACTTCCCACATATTTTTAGTAACCGAATCAAGTTCTACTATTTTTAAACAAGAATTCAACTGCCTTTGATGAAAAACCATCCGTATAGAATTCTGACTTTTCTTCATCAATAAATGAGTAACGTGATCGCAAGTCTGCTTTACCTGCTTCACAAGTTCTATAGTCGACAACCTTTACATTGTCTTTTAATGAATCCAATAACCTATCATCCCAACATACACTTTGGTAATTCTCGACCATTTTAAAAAGACTTATCCGAATATAGTCATCATGCTCAGGAAGTGAAAAGCCAATAATATTAAGTCCTAAATTGTATCCTCCTGACTGCCCTATTCCATACCAAAAATCGAGAAATGGATTAGCATAAACTATCTTCATATGAGATGGAGAAAGGATCATAGGCACTGAAGGTGGATCACCAAACGAATAGAATGCATCAATATTCTTAAGCCTGTAGATGTTATTCAAAGGGTCATCACCCCGTCTAGGTCCATCAACTAAAGGATAATGACCATAACGATTGTTGTTATTGAAAATGGGGTCATTAGGAGCCCCTTTTACACCCTGCTTGGCAAATGATCTTACACCGTACTGAAACAACTTATCGCTAAACCAGTCTAAAGACCCGTGTAATTTAAGGATTGTAACTTCTTCTATACTGCTATCAACTGTTGAACTATGTTCATAAATTTGGCTATAACGATTAGGAAATAATCGGTAGGGTTTCCCTATATGCTCAAGTGCTCGTTCAAGAATGACATCGTAGTTGAGTGTTATAACAATATCATGAACACTTAGTTGTTCTGCAAACTCATAGTATTCAGCTGGTAACTCATCTTGCTTTGGCGTTCTTTCATGAATTACTTGACCGATATACCGTTTAACAAATAATTGTGCCTCATTGCCATGCTCACTAAAAGTATCACTTCCTTCTAGACCTAAGAAATGTTCAATATCCAAATAAGACATAAACGCTTCAAGGTCTACATCTTCAGGTGCAAGATCTACCCCATCGCACTTCTTTCGATAGTCGATATATTCAGCAAGTGACCTATGGAAACGAGTTTCAATACCATAGTTCATCTCTATTCTAGAACGAACTTCAGAAAACAGCTCTGATGCCATTGGGAGCCCAGCAGGCACTGAGAAACCTGCGCCAATGACAAACATTCTGTAGCCTTTATTGTTTTCCACTAAATCATCCCTCCTATTCACGACCTTATTGTTATCTATATCAATCAAAGCCTGCTTAAGCCTTCTGGCTTTTTGCTTCTTATCTATTCGTCCCATGGATATCCATCTCTATAATTATCATTTGCAGCTGAATAGTAGAGCTGAAGCGAGTTGATCTAACTCGCCTAGGCATAACATGTGACTTGTTAACTAGATACCTTTATAAAGGTCCAGTAAAACAGACCCAAGGCAGACAGAAATAGAGCACCATTAACTATTTTAAAGCCTGTATCACCGAGCTCTTTCCAAGTTGTGGCCTTATAAGAAAATGTAAATAGTAACCCTGACATAAAATTAGTAAACATTACTAACAAGAAAAAACTTCCAATTAGTCCACCCCATTTGCTTTCATTCACCCACATAGGTATTAGTAGGCCTAATAGAAGCGCTGACAAAAGTCTCATACCATCAATAGCCGCCTCTCCTGGCAACAATGCAAAATGTTTCGTGGTACTTGAAACTTCACCTTCAATTGGCCCTTTAAATACATTTCTTGGGCATAAGAAAAAAATACAGGTAAATAGAAGTAGAAAGAACAAGTCCGGTGACGACAACGCACCTATCACGGATGGTACTAATTTTTGGCCTTCAGGGTTAAAATAGTGAAATCCAATCCCTAAAAGTACACCGTAAAATAAAAACATTATGGCATTCTTATCAATTTTTGTTATTTTCTTAAACGTTTCTTTTAGCATAAACCCCCTTATGACTAATCTAGGTTAGAAGATTACACCCTTTCTGAATTAATTAGGTGTTATAAGCACATTGGGGGTATTTTCTAATAATACAAGTACATTCAGTGAGTTACAGCTCAAATATATCCGTTGACGCACATTTTACAACTTCCGTATAGCGACAAAGGCATTCGTGAATAAGGTTTAGTAAGTATTGAATATTCATAATAATGACTTCCTTAAATGACAGGCACACGAATACGCTCAGCATTAATGCAGAGTGAAAAGTAGTACCTGTGGTTAGTGGTAATAGTTAACTAAGATGAATTTCTAGGTGGGGTCAGTTTTAGATGAAAACTTCATGAGGGGTTATAATGAAAACACATCAACTTGTTTAGGTTGAATTGATCGTAAATAAACAGCAGCCTCTGAAGCTCTAGCAGATGCCCAGAAAATTGCTTTTTCATCATGTTCTAAGACAGAAACCCAGTTATTGATATAGTTAGCATGATCCTGCCTAACACTCTGAGTTATATTCAGTTCAGCGCACAGAAAGGCAGCACCTAACTCTGCTATTAGTTCTTCCATAGCATAACCATCAGAACCAAAACGTGATGACAGATCCCTTTCACAACGCTCTTGATGCCCAGTCCAATGGATCAGTTCATGCAGTAAGGTGCTGTAATAACATTCTGTAGGATCACTGGTTAATGTTCCCTTGAATTGTTCTCGATCTGGAATATAAATCTCATCAGTACTTGGTATGTAGTAGGCTTTATTACCTTGAATATTAATCTTAGCGTTTGTTTTCTTGATAAAGTCATCAACTACTTTGAGTCGTTCAGTCTTATCAATAAGATCCGGTTGACCTACCAAATCATCCACATTGGAAACCTGCTCAACATTAAAGACAGTAGCTGATCTAATAAGCACTTTAGCTTTTTCATTATCATCAGTAGGTAACGGCTTATAAATAATGATGCCGCTTCCTTTTTCACCTCTATTAACTTGACCTCCAATAGACTGCCACTGCTTATAAGTTGCCCATTGATTAGACTTAAATTCACTTCTTAGACCATTAGCCCATAGTGATACCGTATTAATACCGCTATAGGCTTTATTGGTGACAGCATTTATTGGTAACTGATCCTGACAATGCCAAGGCATTTCAAACTCAGTGGCTTTCTTCATAGCATTAATAATTTCTTGAGTTACATTCTGGTGAATATTATTCATAGTAATTACCTATATGAAAGGCACAGTTGATCCCTCCGTTTGAATACGAAGTGCAGCTAGTACCTGTGGTTAGTGGTTTAGTTAATTAAGATTGGTAGTTGAGAAAGGCAGCTATAGAACAAAGTAAGCGATGGCACAGAATATAATTATCCAGCCAATGATCTTGTCTACAGACTGCTCATTAGCAATATCTTTCATCTCCTGCTTAAGCTCCTCCTTGGTGGCGTCAAAATCAATATGATCATCCAGTTCCATGTAGATTTGTTTGCCAAAGGTATTCACCTGTTTGCGAGCTTGGTTAACCTTCTGTCCTGCTTTGTGAACATATTTACTAGATTGATAAATACGCTTTATGGTTTTAATAAACTTCATCGTGATATGCCTCTTTAGATAGTAATGAATGACAAGCACGCCATAACCCTCCGTATCAATTGATACAGAGTGCAATTAGTACCTGCGGTTAGTTAGGTTGGTTTAGTTGAGATGTATTACTAGGTGGGTCAATATTCGATGCAAATGCATCAGGGGTTATAATTGAAAGTCATCATAGGTCTTGAGCGTCTGTTCGTGAGTAAGTCCTATGTACCGCATAGTGACAGCCGGTGACGAATGATTCAGTACACGTGCAATCTGCTCAATACTGACACCTGCTTGGTGCATCATGTAGCCTCTGGTCTTTCTCATGGAGTGAGTTCCCAATCGAATATTAAGAATGTCACCGACAATCTTGAATTTCCTGACCACTGTAGAACGGTCTACGGGTTTGTTGGTATACACTCGGCCTCTATAGTTGTGAGGCTGAAATAAGTACATATCGTCTGGATGATCTTTCATTCTGCGCTTAATTATCGAGAATGCTGTTTCATTCAACCGGACAGTACGTGATTTACCAGTCTTACCTTCTTTAATTGTTAGCTCTCTCCTGTCTAAATCTATTTCGTACATTTTGATACTGAGCAAATCTGAAATTCTAAAGGCAACGTTGATACCAATTTTAAAAATATCTTGATACAGCCTTCCACTATGTTTTAGTAATAGTGCACTGATTGCTGCAATGTCGTCTTTTGACTTAATGGCTTCGACTTCGGACATGATTAATTCTCCAATTTTCGGATCGAGTTTTAGTTTGAGATAAGTGAATTGAGATCGGAACTGATACAGAACTGCATAATTCCCGTAATGACTAAGTTTGCCGCATCGCGATATGTAGTAATGCGACACGAGCTTGCTGTTGTTACAGATTCAACTAGATAGCTTGAGCTAATAATGTGTGAGGCATGCCTCTAGAAACGGGCAAAGAATACCCTTCATCCACTATTGGCAACCCAAGTTCATAAGGTTCTATTGAAAAGAATCGGTACTGTAGCTGCTTAGCCATAGCTTCAACTTCTTCAAAACTATTAGCAGAAACAACCTGCTCTCTCATGGAGTCAGCTAACTCAACTATCATGAAGAAGTGACATGTTGTTCCAAGTATTGTGGTTAATGTATTCATAATTCAGATCCTTTTATTACAGGCACGACAAAGCCACAGCGAGTGGGTTAGCCGTTTCGTTTAAGTAGTATGTTTAAAAATTAAGTGCTTTTTACAAAGCGTTGAGAGGCATTACAGACACTATTGATTTTGATTAATAGGCATAATCTTGAGTATTTCATAAGGCTGGTCAATTAAGCCCAGCCTTAGGTTTAATGCAGGTTTGATACCTGCACACACCCACATTCAGTGGCATATATTTTATTAGGCAAGCAAACACCATTAGTCGAACCACATAATTATGCGGTAAATCAGATAGGTGATCGCTACAAGAGCTGCAACTGTAAATGTCCATTGAACTAGCCAGACTAGCCAATAAGCAAGACATAGCAGTAAAAGCATTACCGCCATATCAATTACTGTTAGGTTTCCTTTTAATATTCTTAGTAAAAAGGTTTTCAATTTAAACCATATAAATTGGCGTATAGTTTGATGTTTCATAGAGTTATTCCTTTTATATCAGACACAGCAGTACCTACAGAGGGACTGCATACATGGGTTTAAGTGATTAATGGTTAAGTTGTATTGGTATTACTAAGACTTGCTAGAGCTGTTCATACAGCGCATTACAGGTGCTACTTATTTTGATGAATAGAAATCATGATTCTCCTTACTTCAGGTTGATTGAAATGGTTAGTATTTGGGGTTTTTGCGCACCGATAATTCGATGCAAGGTATCTCAGAACGAGAATAGAATTCAGCAATTAGCTGATATGATTGATATGTTAAACATGCGATGTAGCAACCTTGTATCTAATTTTCGGTTACCCACGGTAGTGATTATTGAGCTTGCTATATCAGGTTGAAGTTCAGTTGAAACATACCCTTCTTGGTAGTTAACCAGCGGGATGATACTTAAATTAGCAACTATGATAAGCCTTGAATTCATCAAGGATTAGATCGAAGCCGCCACCACATTTAAACAATATCGCTACGGAGCCATCTAACTGACATAAACAAGTATGCATTCAGATAAGACCTCTCTCAGCGAATGAGATTGAAGAGGAAGCTGCAATTAGTATATGGTCAAGTACCCTTATATCGACTAAGGCTAAAGCCTCAGTTAGGCGTTTAGTTAACATCTCATCAGCAGTACTAGGTGCTGGATCTCCACTTGGATGGTTATGCAAAAGCAACACGGCTGCGGCATTATGTTGTAAGCATGATTTAACAACCTCTCTGGGATAAACACTAGCGGCATTGATAGTCCCTCTGAAAAGCTCCTCGAACCCGATAACATTGTGCTGATTATCAAGATAGATGCAGCAAAAGACTTCATGCTCATATTTTGCTAACTTTACTTGTAGATACTGTATTGTTTTTTGAGGTGATGTGAGTTGATCAGTTCTGAAGTATTCCTGCTCTAACATTTCTAGCATGAGTTGATACATTTGCTTAGTGGTTACAGGTTCTGAAAGTAGATACTTATCGCCATCTGTTTCAACTAGTTTAGGTTGGGTTGTATAAGTTTCTGTTTGATCATTTAAGTTTATGTTTTTCATTACATGATTTCCTTTAATTAGATAGCCTAGGGGGGGGTTAAAGCAACCCCACACCACTTTCGAAGCCATACCCGTCTATATGTGCACAGGTACAAGCCCACTAGGTAGGCACGTAAGAAATCATTAATTTATATAGAAATATAAGTAGTTTTCCCTTATTCGTTTTGAATCAACTGATATAATTGAGTCTCTCTATAAATTACAATAATTAGAATCAATTTAATTATGACTATAAAAATACTCAACTTTTATGATACCCGCGAAGAAGCGGAAAATGATTTAGCTAAACTGGAGGGGGAGAAAAAAATCGTAAGCGACCGTGAAGACAACCAAGTTATCTACAAACTTTTTGGCCTAGCTACTTGGGGTAATTTTTATCGACTTGATATGTTCAACTTAAAAGAGCTGAAAACGTTACTGGAAAACAGAAAAAATAATAATGCGTATAATGAAAAAAGGCATCACGAAATACTCCAAATGTTGAAGTATTCCGCTCAGAGTTTCGAACTAGAAGTTCCTGATCACTGGAAATAGAGACATCTATCTATTTATCCAATTTTTTTGGCCTTGAGGCTGAAGAATTTTCGATAGAATCGGCTTCTTCCTCATCTGTCATTAAGCGAAACTCTCTTATTGGGTCTTTTCCTCTAACGGTTCTCTTGATAAACGGGTATACCTTTCTCGCTTGCTTCAAAGCACCCTTAACTTTATCTCTAATCTCAAGCTTTGCCACCGCATAGCCTACAACCATATCAACAGTGTCTATATTCTCCAAAGCAGTAACAAGAATATCCCCTATCATTTCGATAGAGCCTGGCTTTATTTCCCCTACCTTAAACTTAATTTTAGAGTTAGTTTGGCCAAGCTCATGTGTATCATTAATGATATCTTCCAGAGATTGAGCAAGCAGCTTTGCATCTGCTTCGAACAATGTTCCATTAGTTTCAACAACAACTTTCAGTTTACCCAAAAGCTTTTTCTCTGCAGAACCAGAAGATCTTACGTTGATAGGCTTTATAAACTTCGCATCTAAGATTGCTTCATAAAGCACATCAATATAGTTATCATCAGATTGAAATAGAATATGATGATTAGCAAAAGCCTTATGTAAATTTGTACCACTTTTCCACCAAAATAGATCAGTTTGAACCGTATTGGAGATTACAAAAGAGTTTAATACCACTTGCGGATCATCTATCCGAGACTCAATTTCTTTTATCTTTTGGCAAAAAGTTATTTTAGGATCATCAAACCCACTGATAAATCTCAAACCTTTAGGATCAATAAAACTAACATACTGAATACCATCAACAATTACCCACATAATAAAGTCAGGATAAAAGTTACCAGCTTCAAAGAATCCTACACCTTTGCCCTTGCTTTGGTTCCTCAGTATGTACAGTTCTTTGTTCTCGTAAAAAGATTCATTACTGACGTAATGATTCTTCAAGTCAGTTATAAAATCTTTTTCACCCTGATTTAGAGGAACAGGGCTGATTTTCAAAACTTCATTGTTTTTGAAGTGAATCAGAGGTTGATATTGATGACGTGAAAAATCCAACGCTAGAAAATTTCCAAACTTCCATTCTTCAGAGAATGTTCCATTTTCAAGCTTTTCTTTCAACTCTGTTATTTTATCAATCCACTCCTGCTGAGAAACATCAATACTGGCTTTGTATTCACTCACGAAGTTTGGATCTGACTCATTCAGAACTACATATTCAAGATGTGGCTCTTCATATTCCTGTTTTTTGAAGTTATAAAAGCGCTCTACATATTTTTTTAGCAAGGCAATAGCAATATCTTGCCACATCCTGATTCGCTCGAAATCTTTAACTTCCATCTGTTTTGCTGGAATCAACAGGCAATACCAATTTGGATCTGCCAATAACGAGGTGATAGTGTCTCGGCTCAACTGAAGGTTATATAGAGCCTTCTCATTCTTGTACTGTACTATCTCAAAATAGATCGTTTCAGTATTAAGAAAAGCTAAATGTTCTTTGGTAAACACAGCTTCATTCAGCTCTACATCCATAGCATAGGCTTTGCTAACACTTTTCTTAGCCTGAATTTTTGGGTGCCAATTCAGCGTTACACGCCCATACATATCATCTGGCTTATGCACAAGCTCTGGCTTGAGAGCTTTTTTGAATGGCGTTAATGACTCTCTAGGTTTGATGACTTTTAGATTGTTGTTTTGCAAGCGCTTGATAACAGGCAAAGTAATAATCTGCACCTGATCTTCACCAACACCTTCTTCTTCAAGATATTCCTCAAACTCTTTCATATAGTTTGAGCGAATACCGAATACATTCAGTGTTTCCAGTTGCTCAACATATTCAGGATGCTTAATACCCGGAATGTGATTGCTACGCTTTAGGGTGAAATCATAGCCTCTTAAGCGAACCCCTCTACCGAAAAGCTGAATAATCTCTGAGCCTTCGGATCGACCAACATTCATCAAGCCCATTGCACTTACACGCCATGAACTCCAGCCTTCAGTAAACTTTTTAGCACCAATCAAGAGATTAACGGTAGAGCCTTTCTTATTAATTACCTCAAACAGTGACTTAGAGTAACTATCATCAGTCGTTGTACAGTTTGGCAAAGCCCCTGTTTGCACAGATTCCTCACACATACTGTGTAACTTGCTTGCTTCACCAACATTAATTACGCCAAACCAATTGCCTTCTTCTGCACCGATGCGCAAACCGATTTCATTTACGCCACCTTTGATATGAACAATATGTAAAATGCCTCGTGCTTCTGCATTAAATACTCGTTTCAATACATCACGATAAACATTTTCAGCATCATCCGTTTTCCATTTTTTATGTAAATATGGAAACGCATTCGCAAAGATAGGTTGAATGCGGTTATCGAACAGGCCATCAGACTGAGTAAGAAATTGTTCAATAAACCCTACAGTTTCCTTACCTGTATTGGCCACAAATCGAGCAATAAATTTAATAATGGCCTGAATATCAGAAACGGTATCAGCATTGGCTTCATTTTTTGCCGTTACCCTACCACCTACAAATATCCATAAAGGGTCCGCTAATAAGTAATCCGCTAATGACGTGCTTTTATCTTGGTAGATACATTTTTGTTGATAGAAGCGAAGAATGCTGCCCGTTAAATACAGCTGTGTTTGCCCTTCTGTCCAAGCATCAGCAAGGTTAAGGATGAAGTGATCCTTCCCGTAACCGTCACCATGAAAGAACTTATACGAGTAATCAAACATGATGCATTTTGCATACTGCTGAGTCAGTTTGTGCTTAGAGCTTGGTTTACCATTAGCTGTAGGAGCAAGATCATTACCAGAAGCCGCTTTAATGGCCTGCCCGAAGGTCGCAGAATACTCAAACGAAAAACCGCTTTGACAAAGAAGGTTTCGCTTCTCCATCCAGTCTTTACCACTAGCCCCTCGGTGGCCTTCATCTACCAACACAAGGTTATTACTTTCAAACGATTCAACCGCAACAGATTTACCGTCAGCAGATCTACCCATCTTATCTTGCGTTTGCAGCTTATGAATATCAATAATCTGTACGGAAGACTGGGTAAAGAGGCTACCTCCACCTTTAACAAATAGATCAGCGGAAATATTGGAATCATCCAACTCTTCTTTATGCTGCAATGAAAGCCCTTCATTAGGTGTCAGCAGGATAGTTTTGTTATAACTACTGTCCTTGCCATATTTGGCACGGTAATGATCAAACTGCAAAATATTGACATGCATGATCAGCGTCTTGCCGCCACCGGTAGCAATCCAAATCGCAAGCTTATTAAGGTCTGTTTCTACAAAAGGTTGAATACGCTCTCGTTCATTAAACTGCTGGTTAAAACCAACCAAAAACTGATTTAATTCAACACAAAGTTCGCTTACACCTTGGAAATATTGATCAAGATAATACTCGGTAAAGAGCATAGATAAATACTGAAAATACAATGGATAAAGCGTTCTCCCCATCGCCCCTGAATGGTTACGCCTATAAGTTATTTGCTGCCAGTGCTTTACAACATTATCGTCAAACTCTCTGAGCTGGTCATTCTTAAGAGTGCGGCCAGCTTCGGGTATCCAATCTTCAAGTGCCTGTAAGAAACGTGTATTGTTTTCTTCTGTGAAGCCAATTAAGTTATCGTCAGATAACGTTTTACCTAACACGTCTAGCTTTTCTACACCAAATTGTTTGAGCATCCATTGGCTCAATACTAACTTTTCATCAAACTTTTTTGCCTTAGTCGCCATGATGCTCTCCCTTATACATCACTGACATCAAACATCAGGCGTTTAAATTCGATTTCTGTCATCTTCACCTTATGCTGAGGGTCTTCTAAGGTGTGATCTCCATTCACATAAATGCGATAAAACTCAGTATCTCTGGGATTATAACCCTGCTTATCGAGGAACGTTTCTAAAGCATCGTTATCATTTTCTTTAACATTTCGCCAAACCACTAAAACAGAATCACCTTGCGGGTTAGTGCCAGTAACTACTTTAAAACCTTTTATAACATCAATAGTTTTAACGGTTAAACCAATTAAGTAATTAAATGTTTCAACTAAATCAACCGTCGTTGCTTTGGTTGCAGCTACACTGCCTGAACCAATGTTGAGTTTATAATTGAAGGGGTCTTCAAATTGATCAATATTTAATAGAGATGGACTTTCAGTGGTTTCTACATCGAGCCAGTAGCCAAGCATATAATCTTCAAATAACTCTTCATTTTTAGAAGAGTTAAATATATTTTGCTGGCTTTCATTTGAAGTTAGGACCAGATTATTTAAAGTATCTTCATATGACTCAAGCCGGAGATATTTTACTAATATAGGGGGTAATTTTTCCTCACTTTCTAGAATTGGCGAACCACTTCCCCAATGCCTAGAATAAGCAATTTTCTTTATTCTTGGTAATACAACAGTATCAAAGTGCTTTCCCATTTCAACCAATAAAAACTTTCTCCTTCCTCCATCTTTGTCGTTTAATTTCATAATCGCATGAGCGGTTGTACCGGAACCAGCAAAGTAATCCAAAACAACAGCCTCTTTTTGATTCGATGTTGCAAGATATATACAACGCTCAACTGTATTTATAGACTTTGGAAAATCAAAACGTTTTTCACCTAAAATATCTATTAGAAGACTATTACCATACTTACCTGCATCGTAATCACCACCACCCCAAACTGTCTTAGGTACGGTAAGCTCATGAGTAACAAACAAATCAATTAAACCACTAGACTCAATTGGCAAAATTCTAGATAGATTCTCATTAATACTATCTAACCCAAAATTCCACCTTCTCTCTATGCTATTCTGATCAATCGGCCACACTTCAACTTCACCATTTTCTAAATGGACATTTCGACCATCGGGATGAAAATCATCATCTGGGACTTCACCAACTCGAACTATTTCCCCATCCCTAATGTATATTGGATAAAAAGATAGTTTCCGTTCTGTTCGAAGAGAGTTCTCCCCCCATCGTCTCATTTTTCTTGGAGTATCGTTTTCTTCCAATGTTCGAGCTATAACTCCTTTTTTAGTTGATGGCGTTACAAAAAGTGCGTATTCATGCACTCTATTAAAATCTTTTGTAATTGATCCTTTTGGGTTATGAATAATTGAAATTCGAGAATGCCGATGTTCAGAGTATTCTGCCTCTAGTATCTTTGACAAGTTGCTCAATTCCGTATCATCAATTGCTACAATTTGTACACCATCTTCTTTCAACAAACCCTTTGAAAGTGCAACTCTATCCCTAATGAGACTCATCCAAGACGAATCTTTATATTCATTTTTATATAAAATTGGGGTTGAATTAGTATTATAAGGTGGGTCTATATAAATGGCGCTCAATGAACGCTCATATTGACTTTTAAGCGTTGATATCCCATGAAAGTTATCTGCATTAACAACTACACCTGACTCCAACTCAGAAATATTTTCAAAACATGATAAGACATCATTAACAAAATCTACATTAAAGTTCTTTGTGTCTATATGAAGCGAACTAACATAGTTCAGATCTAAAAACTCTTCCCAAGATAATGAATCATAATCATTTTTTAGTCTTTTAATATCTATTGATAAAAGATCTACCCACTCTTTAAGCTGCTTCTTAGAACTAAATATTTCGTCAACTATTTTCTTGTTAAACTCAATCAACTTAAGACTAATAATGTAATTCGACTCAACAACAAACTTCTTCTTTAGCCATAATTTTTTCTGAAAATTTTCTAACTGCGCCAGCATTCGAATAACTTTTTTCGCGATGCTACGAATAATTTTCACTTTCTTGAGCAACTGCTCAGTCACAATAAATGATGCATCTTCAATATCATCTAAGAACATCACTTCATTCTTAATAAAGAAATCCAGCTCTCTATTTAAAAACCCGCCAAGATCTTTGTGAATGAAATAATCAAAAGTATTTCGAGCAGTGTATTCATTTAGGTGCCGCTCAAGAAGCGTTCTATTGGGTTTGGATTCCGTGGATGCGGGTGCCTTCAGCACATTTAGCCATTCATCAAAACCCTCTTGAGCGAAGATAGTTTCTACGGCAACTTCGTTAAGCTTCTCCTGCTTCTGTTTCCCAGCGGGGACATAGTTAAAATGGATAAGCAGCTCACCATTTTCCAAAGACAACGGATGTGCTTCATCTAAGATAAACTTACGTTCTTCATCCTTCTTGGCTTTAACATTATCTTTTTCAGCATCTGCCTCTACCAGCTTTATTCTTACTGATTTTTGACCATCAATAGCCCCTTCTTGGCTGGCTAAAAAAGCATAATCACGTAAGTGTTCCGACGACTTAATGTAATACTGATCATGGTTTGCCCAATAGAGTTTTACTTCTTCCCCTTCGTAGGGAATGGCATAGGTGTCTGCTTTGTAGCGACGCTGAGAAATAAAATCACCTTTATCATAATACCGGCTAAAGAAAGTATGCAGCTTAGAGAAAACGTCATTTTCTAAAGCGGTAGAATCAACAATACCTTTCAGCTGTTCTTTAAGCGCTTGGACTTTGGGCGATTCATCAGGGTTCATACCTGCATCTGTTAGTGTTTTAATAAGCGTATCTAATTCCGCCAGCGCACCTGAATTGCCCTCTGAGGCATATTCCGCGAATGCCTCTTTTACCTGCGGCAAAAGGTCGTTTTCTAAAAATGCGTTAATATCATCACGCTTTTGATTCATTATGCGATAGATACCAAAATCGAGATCAGCTTTGTCCATCTCGAATATAGTTTTTAATGTTTTAATTAGTTTTTTATAAGATTCGCTCATACTGTGTCTCTATTATTATTTCTTGCTCTTGAAGCATTCACCAACTCAATTGTTTCAAGCAATTCAGTAAATTCATCTTCAGAAAATTTGTTACGATAAAGTGTCAAACTATCAATTAATAAGCTATGCAACTCATGCACTGATAATTCTTTCTTATCAAGGACTATTAGATTTTCATCTTTTTGGAAGCTACTATCGACTTGAGTAAAAGGCCTTACTTTATAAATTTGTAAATCGTTTGATCCAGCTTCTCGATCTAACTTAATTTTTCCTTTCACGTCAAAATACAGAGGTGTATATTTTTCAATCATACCTTTTGCTAGTTTCAGCTGACTCTTAGATATTAGTGATAAGATTTTTGATACGTTCGTTGAATCTCCATGACTTAAGCAATGCAAGATACTTTGCTGGAGAGCTATATTCAATTCATTTCCAAACTCAGATTTAGTCTTCGTTACTACCAATTCTAATGCATCAATTGTTCTTGTTAACGGATTAATGCTCATGGTTATTTTATAGTCCACTGTAACTTAAATAACTCTTCGACATGAGTGTACTGGTTAAGCCTTTTCTCCAAAGACTCAATCAATCTATCTCTTTTATCTAGTATCTCATCTTCCACATCAAAGATCGCTTGACGCTGCAGTCTTTGTTTTCGCTCTGAATGTTGAATTTTTTCTTGCAGCCCTTTTTGTTCTTCAAGAGTTTGAGCTTGCCTCGATTCACGCTTCAAAGCTTTAATTTTTGCTTTTGTATCCAATAGGTCTTGCTCTGCACTAGCCACTTTATCATCCGCCCACTTTTCTAGACGCTCACGCTCTTTTTCAAAGTGTTCATTGTTAGCGTCTAAAACCTGACTTAGCTTTGCAGCTATTTGTCTCTCTTTAGTGGCATTTAATCTTGATGATGCTTTTAAGCTAGCGTTATTTGCTTCAGCAACATTACCGTTAGTTAGAAACAACTTTTCACAAGTTTCCTGATCAACAAGCTCACCATCATCAGAAAAAGCAGTGAAAACCAAGTGCTCTTCATTCTGAAAAGATTGAATACTAAGCTTAGTAAGAACAAGCACACCAGTCTTACCTATTAACTGATCTAATACTGATATTTTTGTTGGGTGGTCCGAATAATTAAATACTAAAGACGCTAAAGGCAGCGAGAGTTGCTTTGCATTATCTACTACATATTCACCCAACATATGATTCATACGGTAAACATGGTGATTTTGAGCAGGCTTCTGTCCTTTTTGTATTAGCTCATATTTACCCTTGGGGCATTGAATTTGATTCATAGAGACGGGAGCTGAGTTCAGCATGAATCGATAATTTTGGTTGTCAAACTCAGCCAAGCCATTAAGCTGATGCTTAGTTAATGACCAAAACATTCTTGCTATTTTATCTAGGCGCTTTTCTGCCTCTTCTAATTTCAGTCTAAGCAGGTCATGTATATCTTCATCAAAATTTTCAATAAGTAGCTGCTGGGTAGCTTTCATTTTCTCATTGATATTATCTTCAAGATCTTTCTGTAAAGCGTTAAAAGCATCTTCTATTTCTTCTGACTGACGACAGGTATCATAAATTTGTTGAATACGTTTTTCGAAATCTATGCCGCTTTCAACCCGACCTAACACGTCATCAGAAGCACCAAAAACACCATTAAACAAATTAAATTTTTCAGTTAACAGTTCTAAAACACGCCTATCTGCATGGTTTCGTTTATTAAGAAAGTTAATAACAACCACATCATGCTTTTGGCCATAACGATGACAGCGTCCAATTCGCTGTTCCACACGTTGAGGGTTCCAGGGTAGATCATAATTAATAACCAGTGAGCAGAACTGAAGATTAACACCCTCTGCAGCGGCTTCAGTTGCAATCATTACTTCAGCATCGGATCTAAAATAGTCTATCAGAGCAGTACGCTTATCGACTTGAGCAGAGCCAGTGACCTTATCGTCACCTTCATTATTACTCTTCCAATCACTATAAATAGCATTAGCTTGTTCCCCGTTATTTGTTCCACTAAATGAAACAACTTTTCCGGTATAACCATTACCTAATAAAAACTCATTTAAATACTCTTGTGTACGACGTGACTCAGTAAAGATAATAACTTTTTGAGCGGCACCCATTTCAACCATTCGCTCAAAACCCAACTTCAATGCCTGTAAAAGTGCCTCGGCCTTAGTATCTATTTTGATGCTTTTTGCTTGCTCTATATATCGAGAAATCTCATCTATTTCTTCCTGTATAGAATCAATATCTTTGCGTTTGGTCTGTTCAATTTCTCTTTGCGCCAGCTCATCTTCATCAAGCAGGAACGGAAATACTTCTTCATCCAGATAATCACTTTCCAAATCATCATCTTCAATCAGCTTTTCGAGGAAATTAGATTCATCACCTTTATCATCTCTCAATGCTTCTAGTCGTTTTTTAATAACTTCCAGTGTATTCACTACAGCATGTGATGATGAAGCTAATAGTTTTCTAAGTATCAATGATGTTAAATGTTTCTGTTGAGCAGGTAACGCCCATGAATATTCTTTTAAAAGAAAACTCGATATTGACTCGTAAAGTTCTTGCTCTTGATTAGTAGGATTAAAAGGCTGGGTAATCGTTTTACGATCAGTGTAGGGGACATATTCCAATACTTGTTGACGAAGCGTTCTATGAACAAAGCTAGAAAGCCTTTCTTTTAGCTCAGGAAGATCTCCAGTCGACTGCATATACTGTTTACGAAATGCTTTATCATCGCCAAATAAGTGTTCATCAATAACAGTGGAAAGACCATAAAGTTCAATTAATGAGTTTTGTAATGGCGTTGCTGTTAACAATAACTTCTGCCTGCCATTTAGCGCACGCTTTAATGCTTGTCCCATTCTATTCTTTGGTCTGTGAGCATTACGAAGTTTATGAGCTTCATCAATGACAACTAAATCCCAAGGAATAGTTATCAACTCTTCTTCTAATCTGGCTGCATAATGATAAGACATGATTATCACTTTCTTCTGAGATAGCGGATTGTAAATCCCCTCTCGCTTCAGCTGCCCCAATGTCTTTGAATCTAGTATTTGACTTGGAAGATTGAATTTTTCTTGTAATTCAGATGCCCACTGTCTCCTTAAAGAAGCTGGACAAATAATTATCAGATGTCGTTTCCTCTCAGCCCAATATTGACTCAATACCAGTGACGCTTCTATCGTCTTTCCAAGCCCAACTTCATCCGCCAACACAACCCCTTTATTCAAGGGATTTTTAAGTGCGAAAAGAGCTGCTTCAATCTGGTGGGGATTAAGATCTACGGAGGCATCAAAAAGCGACTGAGAGAGTCGCTCAACTCCATCAGATCCATGGCGAAGAGTTAGATCATAGGCATAGTATTTAGCGTGATAATCAGTAATCACCATTATTCCCTTAATTTATGTATTTTTTTGTTCTTCTATCCAATGATTTAAATCAGAGAGTTTAAATCGCCAAGAGAATCTTACTTAAAACTAGATATTTCCCCGCAGTAGCCATAAGACAAACGATACACTCAGACGCCTTAAAGTAACCAGCTACTTCTTTAAATGTGACATGAACATAATAATGGCGAAATAGTACATTGATGTCCAGGTAGCTACAACGATGCAACTGAGCCATAGGATATATTAATTATGAATTAAATCTTAATTTTGATATTTCACAATTGTCTCAAGACTAAATATACAATATTGTATCTATCCATTTTAACAAATAGATTCAATTGATAAGGAGATCAAATCTATGTTGATAATCACTCGCCGTGTCGGCGAAACAATCATGATTGACGAAGATATTTCTGCTACTGTACTTGGTGTTAAAGGAAACCAAGTTCGTATAGGTATTAATGCACCTAAAGATAGACAGGTTCATCGAGAAGAAATTTATCAAAAGGTAATAGCTGAGATGCAGCATATTCCAGCTACTATGGGGGATAATGAGATAGTAAAGCAGATGTGATCTGCATCATTTATTGTTGATAGTATATGACCCCACATATTTGTGGGGTTATTTGATTAATTGGTTTATGAACATACCTAGAGTGCAGACAATTTTGATACTCAGGCAGACGTGTTTCTAATATTCAAAACTGCTATTTTAACAAATGAAATATTTTTGCTTTCTCATATAGTGACTAGATTTAGTTGTAGTAGCTCAGACTTGATCTCAAAGCTACAGCTAATGCATATTTCCATAAACTTTGAAACGCCATCAACATGATGATAAGTCATATTCATAGTCAACTAAATGCCACCCATCAGCAGTATCAATTCTCTCTATTATTGAATAGCCATTTCTAAGCAGCGAATACAGGCTGCCACTTTTATCCGGTCTTTCGCACAAGGTACGAATAGCCTTATTTCTCATCTTTTTTGTTACCTCCTCTTTAATAATTCCTAGCGTCTGATCCATTCTTATTAAGTTAACAAAGCTTTCATCTTCATTAACATAGAAAAAAGTTAGTAGACGCCTTGAACCTGGTGAGGTCAACACAGCTCCTTTAAACTCAACTTCAGAAGAACTAAATGAAACCGTTGCCCCTTTTAGCCAGATTCCATTAGTATTAGAGACATTTTTCCTTCCCGCATAATCATTGTTATATGTTTCAATGAGATCTATTGCCAACTTATCAATAGAATTAATAGCAAATGCGTTTGTGCTTATAAAACTAGTAAGCACTAATAAAATCTTCAGAACCTTCATTTTCTAGCATCCTTAGTCTTAGATTTTTTAAATTCATAATATTTAGCGTTAAAACCGTAACAGCTATCCATAGTGCCTTTCCCTATGACAATTAGGGCAAAGCGCCTAGGCATTTTTTACTGTATCAGATCCACCATCATGAAATAATATGATCATCACATCATTGGCGATCAATGAATCGAACCGATACATCTTGTCTTTTACACACAACATTAGTAAAACACTTTAAGAATGAATACTTATCAAATAAATCAACCACCTAAATTAAATGAAGACAGTGGCATCTTATTAACTTGTGGTGGCATAGTTAATTTTCCGGCTAAATATACTCACCTTCTTTGCAAATAATGACTCACTCTTACTTCTTAAAAACAATATCTCTATGATACTTAAGGTAAGCTTTTTTTGGAGTTTGCTGGGTAGGCTTTTTTATTTTTTTCCCTTTAATTTTATCCGTGTACTCTAGAAGATTTTCATCTGCAGAAACCACATTTGAAACAATAATTTTTAAATCATCATCCAAAGTGATAAACCCGCAATCAAATAATTTATCATGCATTACACATAAAGCTATTCCATTGGCTGGATCAAGTCGACAACTTTTATCTTTTGACCACGGGACTATATGCGAACCAACTAAAAATGGTTTTGTCGAAATACCACAGATTGCACATTTGTTTTTGTAGTTGCTCTTTACTTGATTGGCAAATACGCCTTGCTTGGAACGCCTTCTAGCTTCTCCAACTTCATCATCTACATAATAGTTTTCTTGTTGGATATCTTGTGCTGCTCTAGTTGCCGCCTCTGAATCATATTCATATTCATCAGCCCCTTCGGATAAACCTATAATATTAAGGAAATCATCTTTCGTAATTTTATTCATTCCATATTGATTAAAGAAATGCTCCCAACTACCAGATTGTCTCTCTTTTACTTTCCAGGAATAGTCTTCTAGATCATCAGGCCCTATATTTGATATAAAAGGGTAAGGTTTTGAGATTAGGCCCTCTACTCTCGTTTCTTTCTCTGGTCCTATAGGAGTTATATTTTCGATCTTTCCGGCACCAAAAAAGTAAAACTTTTTGGTTTCAGAAGATGTCCCAGGTCTACGGTATACAAAAAGGTCGCCAACATTTACTAAATTGTACTTATTCTTTCTCCATGAGTATTTAGTAAAATCCACATCGACGTGAGTACTTCTCTCACCTTTCGTGTCTAATATAAAGTAACCTGTACTTGAACTTGTTAGTTCGTCTTTATATAGATCCTGATACCTCATTAGCCCTTCCCTTTATATGTTTTTACTATCGATAAATTCTTAAACTAACTACCTGCTATCTATCCAAGAAAGACCAATTTTTTTGTTGCCAGTCATAACCAAACGGCACTTTCTGAGAGCCACTAGCCATAGACTTGAATCTTCTTCCCTAAACAACCTTAAACTAAAAACCATCAGTCACTACAAAGCTTAGTGGTCGCAAACTAATGCGTTGTATAGAGTAAGTTAGTTGTAATGGCTAATCCATAACCAGCATAAAGTAGTTACGATAAAAGTCTTTGATATTACACAAAAGATAATGATAATTATTTGTATTATTACGAAAAATCAGCTAAAATCTTAGACCTATAAAAAGAAACATAGGCACTAAGATAGCTACTATAAAGAAATGCTTCTAAGCACTTTCTGAATAAGCATTACCAAATCATGAAACCTAGATATCACCTATCCACCTAGTAGCAAACCTCTCATAAAAAAGCACCTCATAGGCATGTATCAAAAGCATGCAACTAGTAATATATAAAATAGTAATCATTAAGTTACATTTATACTGAAATCATAATTACTAACTTTTATGAATATTTCAATTGGATTGAAATATCAAGTTACCTGAACAGGTACTATTAATATATATAAAACCTTAACCAAGCTACCTTTAATATTACCTAACCTCATTAGATCATCACTTAAGAGTTATGAATCTTAACAATCACCTATACCATATAAAAAAGTTTCAACTAGGGTATAAATATATATACAGGAAATAATAATTCCTAGACTAGATTACTTAGATGATTAAATAATATTTCAATTCTGAGATTAAAATATCAAGCTACCTGAACAGGTACTGTGATCATAAATATAACCTGAAACATACTTACTATTTATATCACCTTACCCTAGTTGACAATTCTTCTAGACTTATAATTCTTAGACGCATATTAGCTAAAGCTGATATCAGCTAGCATAACTATTAATACAGGTTATATATCTAATGATTCAAGGTACTTATTATGCATGATCAACATTTCAATTCTGAGATTGAAATGATAGCTAAATTAAATAGGTACTATAGTAAAAACCTGTAATTATTAACTATAAAAATCAGAAGCTGATTTTACCCTTTTCAATGAAGTTGTTGATCAGATCAGATTTAAAATACCTTTAATGAATTGGCTACTTTTATGCCAAATTGAGAAATTAAGTTTTACATCTAAACCATTTTGATAAACATCATGAACCAAATAAAATTAGACCTGTGCAATGCCTTGTTAAGTTATTAATTTAATAAAGACTCCCAAATACAGTAGATTGTATCTTCTTACATTCTTTTACGAAGTCGTCAATATTGGGAAATTGGTGGCTTGCCCTAGCTCGATATTCAAGTTTTTTTCCACTGTAAATTTTTGATATGGCTACAGTACAATTAGTATTAACAAAAGAAGGTAGCCCTTCTTTTCTAGACAATAAAACCAAGTTTTCTAAATTATGGCCTAACGCCCTTAACTCTCTTATAGTTCTCCCCTTTTTATGCAAAAAAGCTTTAAGCATTAATTCAACCGAATGACTTAGAAGGTAATAAATAGCTATAGTAAAATTAACATTTATAGAAGGCATTTTTGATAGGACTATCGCAGCTTCCAGAAACTCTGACGACAAAGAGTAAAATGTACCGTCATCTTCAGATCCATCACCTTTTGAGGTGAAAATACCCATCACATCCATAGCAAATAGAGTTTTTAATAAGCCCACAAGGGGCGAATGAATTGAATTTCTGATCTTGTATCTCCACTTTCCGTTTCATATTCATCTACGCCCATGAAAAGGAGAAAATCTGTATTGAGCTTTTGCCCAACCAAAGGCCTCGTATTGACCCAATACACAGATGCAGTAAGAGTGATAAATGGATTAGAATATAAGGCTTTGTATGTTTTAATATCTTTTCCGTCTGTATCCTTTACTCCCTCTAAAGGTGTCACCTGCGCGCATAGAAAATATGAACTGATATTATGGCTTCCGTTATCAATACCGAGAGGATCTTCAAGAAAGTAGGAAAAGCCTTTCGATGCTTCTCCAGTAACTTTTCCATCTTGGAAAACTGACATTATGCTAAACATACTCTTTACCCTAACTAATAGTTCGGGCTTGTAATTGGTTCCTAGCATTGCCTTTTTTATAGATTGCACCCTCCGATCGTTTTTATCAGATTGAGCTTGCTCTTTCGCTTCCTTTTGTATATCTAGCTCAGCTTTATAGTTACTAGAAGCACAACCAGTCAAAATTAGCGCAAAGACCATGAATAAAATTCTATACATAGGATTTATATCCATTTTAAAAAAAACGAGTAGGGTTGGAAAATTCAAAACTCACACATCCCCTGTTAACCCTTAATTTATTTTTTTGATTTTCAATAAACTATTCAATTCAGTAAAAACATTCAATAGTTTAATCATCTAGTTATCAATATTGCGAGAAACAGCTCATATATGCAATCCTAGAGCCTTATTTGCCCTTAAGCCAGCAACTAACTACCTTCATCCATATTTTTGCAGGGCAATGCCTTAATTTTTCTAACAAGTGGAAATATGCCTAACAGGCCAAACAAAACTAAACCTTAAACGGCAACTAATGGCACATCTCTGGCCTAAGCTTTTAGAGTAAACTTTTAAAAAGATCATGATCGTCATCAGACCTTTAAATAAATTTAACAGCTTAATACCACACAGTTCAAAAAAAGCATGTAATTAAATATATCAATACCTGTACTCGTACCTACGCCTATACTTAAAAGACAGTCCAAGGGCTTCGTGAACCGCCCAACTTTGATACAAAGGCTGTCCATTATTATTTGGAGACCTCATCATACTTTCAAATTTTGAGATGCATTTATCCAGTCTATCATCAGCTACCTTCTTTTGATCTTCTGGAGACATTTCAAATAACGTATCCGACCAAAAATCCATAAGCTTTCTATCTTCAACTACTTTCATCAGAGGCGCTAAGTTAACTTCACTCATAACTATTATCATTCGCCAAAACTGTAAACGAAGACAGATGACCCAATAACGATTCCAATTGATCCACATAATCTTTAGGAGCATCTTCATAAAATGACATGGTCATTTGCAAATCATTAACCTCATTTTGTATTACCATCAACTTTGAGATAATTCCCCCAAGATGTAGACCAATTAATTGATCAACTTGCTTTGCACTCTTACCAGTAACATCAGCCACTTCATGTATTGTTCTTTCGCCTAAAAGCACTGAAACCAGTAGTGGTAATAGCTTGTTTAACGTGTAGATTGTATTTTCTTTAGACATAGCTTCGCCCTCCAAAGGCTTTTGGTTTTTTAAATTACGTATAGGTTTGTTGAATGCAGTGCTACTTCTTTAACTTTGTTTCCAATTAAAAAGATGATTAACTAGAAAACATCGTCACACCGTCAATGAGTGACAGCATGACGATACTTTTATTAAACTCCTGTTTGATTTGTGTGAACATCATCAACTATTGTTATCCTTCTCTCGCTTGCAGCCACATGCTCACTGCGGAAACTTATACCCAAACTATGAAGCGTGCCTTCCATTCGATTCAGCTTCGCAGATAACGCATTCACCCCCTTGGGCCAACTTTTTTCTTGACGAATTGAAAGGTCAATTCGGTCGGCTTCTAGGTTTAGCTTATTGAACACAATTGTCGGCGTACCAACTAGTCGACCGTTATTATCGTTAAGAATTTTTCTTAGGACCCTATAAACAGGCTCTTCTGACATACTTTCCTGTATCGCCTTCAATTGATTACGCCTGTAAGCATTTACAAAAGTGCCAGGCTTCCAGCCAAGAGCTGGTTCAGCAGCCGTTATAAAGCGAGCAGCATCCGCCATTCGAAGACCTTGAGGTGTTGCAGTAGACTGAAGATTGTTCAATCCTTCTTGCATTGCATTTAGCAAGTATCCAAGAGCTCTAGGCTTTGAAGCTTCCAAGCTTTGCTTATACTCTGCAAGTGAACGTCTATATGGGCGCTTAGGTAGTTCAATCAATACAGACCTCTCCCTAAAATCCTCTCGATGAAACAAGTTAGGAATACCATTAAAAATCTGCGGATTTTCAGTTCGCACATAAGACATTTCCTTATTTGTATACAGCTTTCGTTCAGCCCGCTGGGCTCCTGTAGCTATAGTGCAATGAGCATCAAATAATTTATCAGGTATCTCGGAGACATTATCAAAACTTAATACCCTGTTTTGCCCTGCAACAACATAGAGGTCTCGTGGAGAATGAACATCTGTCATCTTTTCAATTAGAGATGGATCAATTATCGATTTAAAACCCGTACAAGTAGTTGTTTTACCGCAACCATGAGGCCCCTTAAAAACAATAATTGGATAAGGCCCCGAAGGGCACAAATATATCAAAAGCGAACCAACAATCATCACCTTGTCATCAGGATCATCTATACCAAGAACCTCTAAATAAGGATCGATTGAACCATTGAGGTCAGGCAATGGCAGATCCAACTCATGCCCTGGGTTATAGAAATGACCAATATGAGGGCCAATATCAATTGTTTCTTCTGTTACCTTTACCGACTGCTTCTTATTTATCTTAAGCTCCATTCCATTACTGCCAAAAGTTTGTACACGATAGGCCACTGGAGCAACAGCACTTTCAAAAGTTGCATGCAACCGAAGGCCGTTAACTATTTCCTTTGCATCTTTCTTTTTAGGAAAGCTACCCTTATCAATATAATACTGATACGAAATTACATCTATTGAGTATTGATCACCCAATGGAACAACCTCACTTCCATCATTTCCCCTTAAAAATAAATACGGTGTGCCATCAATATCTTTGTAGCAGTCTTCTAAAAGGCGTTCGAAGGTATTTGCCGCAGGCAATTCGCCGTCATCGCCACTCTGGCTATCATCACATTCACCGGATTTACCAACGCCCTCAATTTGTGCTCTTATTTCTTCTTGGTCTTTACACTCTTGATCAACAGATGAATCAATTGAATCTTGTGGCATTATTCCTGCCTCGCTTGATTATTTGAGTCAGAAGTTCCTGGCTCTAAGGTTTCATCATTATCCCCAATACATTGCTTACTAATAGCAAGCAACATAGACCTGAGCTTATTTAAGGTGTCTTCTTTCTTCTGAATACATTTACGAAGCAATGCTATGTAGTGCCCAACTTCTAAATACATTGGGCTCATTTGGGTATTCAAAGCATCGACACTGATTCCGAGCGCTTCGGCTGCCGACTCTTTTGTCTTTGTTTGAGTAAGAACTTGCTGATAAATTATCGCTTTCTCTGTTAGATCAATATCAAACTTATGAATTGCAAACTGTTGTTCAACAATCAAGGTTTCACAGTGGCGAACCTCATTCTTCAGTCGCTCAATCTCAGGGGAAACTCGATCATAAAACATGTTTACATCTTTCTTTAAGATGGCAACTGGAACATCGATATCCTGTTTAACATCCTTGAAGGTCTTGATGTTCAATACAATATCTTGAAGGAAAGGAGCTTTGAATTGTACATTTTTGATTTGTGGCGTTAACATTATTTATCTCCACCTTTGACTAATGAATCAAGCCAATCAACTATATCCGACTCCCGCCAAGCGACACTATTACTGCTCAACTTGACACTTTGAGGAAACGACCCATCTCTCATTTTTTTATAAATGGTGTTGCGACTTAAGGGTATCACCCTCAAAAGCTGAGGCATTCTGATTAACGGCTGAATTTTAATTTCTTGTTTTTCTTCTACTGTAACTAGCATAAGTATTTCCTTTTCAATATAAATCTATTAGTTTCAACATAATCATTCGTAAGAGTCTTGAGCTACTCTTATGGGAGGTAGTATTTACTTGAACCTAATGGAATGATCGTGGAACCACGAAACCTAGAAGTAGAGAACCAGTGAACTTTTTATAAAAAAAACAAAATATTTTGATCAAACACCAACATATAGACAATCGCACGAGCACAACCCACAATATGATGATTTTGAATTAATTCAAATAATCAGAAACTATTTTAAATATTAAAGACATTACTAATTTGATAAGCCTTAAGACAAAAAGCTTTTATTGAATGCGGCAGCTATTTGAGCTGAATTGACTATACCAATATACTCTGCAGGCCAAGTAATTTATTGGGCAGCATTGAATGCAAGACCCTTTTCTGAACATTATATAACATCAATACTATTTAACTAAGAATGAGGTGATGTTATAGAATTCTTTGAAAAACTCATCAACAAGCTTTCTGTTCTGAGATATATTCTCAATGATAACATCGTCCCCTCCCTTGCTACCGCTGTTTAAAGGTACATCAGGAGTGACCAGCTTTATTAGGGCTCTGGCTTGACCAGCATTCATATCATACTTAACTTTGAAGTAATCAACCTTACTTTTAACTTTAATAAACCCTTTCTTTGTAGAGACCTTGTCTGACATATGCATTAAGTATATTTTTTCTGTTTCATCGCTAATCCAAACATCTTTGTAAACTTCAACCAAAAATTCTTCACATTGACTTAATGACATTCCTTTGCTTGAAAAGTATATAGCTAGATAGGCGACTGACTTGACCTTACTTTTAAGGCCTTGGTTATATTCACTAGATATTCGCTTAAATTTGTCTGAGTATTTTTTTATATCTGTAAACGACAAATCAATGAAGCGGACATATTCAGCCCTTAATAACCTACTTCGATAAAATTTGAAATATTCATGATGTTGATCCAAGTTTTTGAGTGCCGCATCGGCGGTCAGAGATTTTCTGGAAACATCTGAACTTTGATAACTAAATTTTGCCTTTTCTAGATACTTAGGAAAATACAGCCCAGCAGCTTTAAACTTAGTAATTAACACGTCTAGGTTGATAAAGCGGTACGTTAAGCACTTATTACTTAATACCGGATGTTCGTGATTTTCTAAACTGCCATAATAATGCTCAGCATCCCTAAACTCATCGTAAATATTGTCATCATTTTCAATATATTCTGATGTTGGTAGATGATCAGAAAATACGTTTAGCTTTTTAACATAATCCCTGTAATCCAAGAACCATTGCCTCCTATCTGGACACCCATCTGTCCCAACGAAAGTCGGAGAATACAAGTCAACAAAGCCAAAACTATTATCTATATCCTCACTGCATACTTTCTCAATATTCTCAGCTATTAGAAACCAGTCATCATTTTCCTCAACTCGCATCCAAAACCAAATCAAAGTCGCCAGATCTAGCTTACCTCTAATTGAATCAACATTAATAACCCATTGATTAATTTCACTTTTGCTTATCACTAATAACTATTCCTTAATCATGCATGTGCTTTTTGTTAAGATTTTCGATTAATTATGGGTTAGCCACAATATAGTCCAAGTGATCAGCCCACTTCTGAAGCCAAATACGGCACTCATTTTCATAAGAATGTAAATTATAAGTCCCTTCAATACCTTTCTTAGAGTGACCAATAACAGCTTCTGCAATCTCTCTAGGGCAACCTATTCTAGATAGACCTGTTCTTACAGTTCTTCTAAGGTCGTGAGGTGTCCAATCAGGTATTGAATCTAACCAACCTTGATTCATCTTATACCTACGACCATTCTTAATTTTATCTGGGTTTTTAAGCTGCCATGCTGTTTCAGATAAACCTTTCTGTTGTAATGGTTCGCCCGTTCTTGATGATGGGAATACATACTGCCCAGTAGTTAACTTTAGATGCTTTAAAAAAGCTAAAGCCTGTTTAGGTAACTGTATATATTGATCAGTTCCTGTTTTTGACTTTAATTCAGGAACAAACCAAGTCCCCTCAATAAAGTTTATTTCATCCCATTCAGCTAAACAAACTACCCCTGAACGCATGCCAGTCCAGAGCGCTAAGCGGAGTATATTTTTTTGTGTTGTTGAAAACCCACAATTTGGCAACCAGTTAAGAAATATCACCAACTCTTTGTCTGTTAAAAACCGAGTGCCTGGCTTCGAGCTCAGTTTAACTTTAGTACGCTTTAAGCTTTCCTTAGCCTGTAAGGCTGGATTAGCGAAGTCATCATTGAATTTTTCAGAACCAAACGAGTACTCATAAGCGGCTATCAGTTCTCTTAACACATTACCTGCTTGAACTTTAGCTCCTCTAGCAATGATGCTATTAATTAGCTCAACTATGTCTTTACGAGTTATGCTTGTAGCTGGTAAATCACCAAATACTTTAACGACATCTGCATATAAAGTTCGACGAGTTTCACGTTGTCCCTTTAGTTTTCTAGCTCCGCTGATTTTTTTACCATTAATTACCCTATCCTCTATATAATTCGATAGATAAAGATCAATCATCTTAACTATAGTAAAAGATTCCTGTTCATCTAATTGTTCCTGTTGTATTGAGACATCTTCCTCAAATTTCTTAAGAGCATCCCTCTCTGTTTTTGGGCATCGTTTAGCTTTTCTAATTGCTTTAAGCTTCTGAAACTCAATGCGAGCATCAGCAAGTGCCATTATCGGGAAGTGTCCAAAGGTTAGTGACACAGTCTTAGCCTTATCAAATGGGTTTCTGTAACGATAATAAAAGGCTTTAGTCCCAGTAGTTCCGCAACTAACACGCAAACCTGTATTCTCGCCAGTATCAGACAAATCTTTAGATCCAGGTTTCATTGCTTTTATAGCTAAGGTTGATAGTGGTTTTCGTTCTGATTTGATACTCTTACTCCCAATTTTATAAAGCACATAATTATTAGAAATAATCATGTCTAGCTAAGCTATAGATCCACCTAAAAGTGTAGGTAGTAGAATATAGCATATACCATATAAATTTTACCTGCACTTTTACCTACACTAAATAATGAAAAACAGTAGTATTCAATGATACTCATTGACACACGGTAATGCATAACAAGATTCACAGATAAATATTAATACCTACTATTTCAAGGCATTAGATAAATAAAATGAGTAAAATAGCAATAAAATCAATACCCGAAAAATCGTCTCACACACCTATGATGCAGCAATTCTTTAGAATAAAGCGAGATCACCCTTCTGAAAT
>TARA_R110001599_G_scaffold118926_2_pt1 | contig 34283 bp, 25 predicted proteins | sample TARA_R110001599 | Tara Oceans TARA_R110001599 (sample SAMEA4398360) | marine metagenome | biome: Polar Biome; feature: [MES] marine water layer (ENVO:01000295) within the mesopelagic zone...; material: water (ENVO:00002006), including particulate matter (ENVO:01000060) such...
TTGGTTCTCAATTAACCAATCTTGGACATACATCGCATAATCTTGAATTGCGAGTTCTAAGAGAGAATCTAACATCTCATCTTCTAACTCCACACCAATAATAGGTGCCCCTAATTGATGTCTCAATTGGGTAAAGAGTTTATTTCTTTCTGTTGGGTCTATTCCTGATGACATACGCTTTTATTTATAAATATATTTTAATAACTATATACCCATAAATATTTTAATTAATGTTTAACTCATTAAGGATGGCTGAAAGAATATCTTCATCGTTTATATTGTCTCCCATCACTGTATCAATAATATTTTTTTTATTCTGTAAAATACTGTATATAGTTTGTTCTATCGTGTTTTCATAAATAGGGTAAATACAAGAAACATTTTTCTTTTGTCCTATTCTAAAAGCTCGGTCTTCAGCTTGAGAATGGTCTGAGGGTACAAAACTTAAATCGTTCATTATCACCACTTCCGCCTCAGTTAAAGTTATTCCAACACCACCAGACTTTAAATTTGATATAAAAAGTTTAACTTTTGGGTCTGTTTGGAACCTGTCCACACTCTCTTGTCGTTCTTCTTTTTTCATAGAACCGTGTAGTACAACAGAAACATCTTTAAACTTATCGTACATATCCATTAAAGGTTTTGTGAAATTTGTAAACACAATTACTTTTTTCTCTTGTTCTAAAGATTGTTCTATTAACTCACAAGTTACTTTAATTTTTTCATTAGCTATAATTTGTCTTACTTTCATTAATTTAGCTAAATGGATTGCTAAATTTTGTTCTTGATTATCGTCCGACCAACTTAAATAGTCCCCCATTTCTTTTTTATATTCATAAGAACTTAATTCAAGATATATTGGGGTTATAATCTTATCTGGTAAATTTATAACCTCTTCTTTTAACCTTCTTAAAACTTTATTTTTAGTTCTGTCCCTTAATTCTTCTAGGTTGGATGAACCACTGACGTTCCATATTTTTCTTCCACCAGGACCCCTAAATTGTTTTCCATCACAATACCTGGTAACATAACCAATCCAATTTACCGACACCCTACTTTCCACCAACTTTAATAAGTTGTAGTAGTTTATTGGTCTGGATGTCATCGGTGTACCAGATAACAACCAAGTTCTGTCAGATTTATTTATTATTTCATTAGCAATTTTTGTTCTTTGAGCTTTTGTATTAGATATGTAATGAGCCTCATCTACAATCACCAAATCAAAATTTGATTCTAATATAGTTCTATTGTCATTTCCTTTTAATGTGTGAAAGTTTTTTAATATATCATAATTTATAATGACGTACTTTCCATCCTCCCATTTTTTGCCTTCGATAATACTTATTTTTTCTTTACTGTAATTTTCTATTTCTCTTTTCCAGTTAAGTTTTAAAGATGCGGGACATATTATTAATATTTTTTTAGATTTAAGAACAATGGAGGCTATAACCGCAGCTGTTGTTTTTCCTAATCCCATATCATCGGCTAATATAAATTTTTTATTATTCACTAATTTTTCTACAGCTTCTATTTGGTGTTCTAGTGGGGGTCTATGAGAAAATGGTTCATAGTTAACTTCTATAGTTTCTTTGTTTTCGGGAATAAGTTGGGATTTAGGGACCCAAAAAGAGTATAGTTTTTCTGATTCAATTACCCTACCCCAAATGTGAAAAGACTTATCTTTTTGAACTAGTATTTTTTCTACCCATACTTTTGTTGGTTTTGTAGGTAATATTTTTTGCTCTTGTAGTTGGTCACCATAATAGGTGTCAATATCTACCCATTTTCTGGCTATTTTAGGTATGTCGTTAAAATACTTTAATATGTATTCTGCTTGTGAACGACCTAACTTATAGTATTTACTAACACTCTTTTCTTTAATATCCAATATATAGTTATTGGCTCCATTATATGAGGCCAACATCTCCATAGCTTTTTTTTCTGGTATTTGTATATCCAAAGTAAATAATTTAACAAATAATTATAACCATTATCTAACTATTTATAAAGTATAAAGGATGTTTTATGGCAAAAAATAGAGTACCAATAACAAGAATTAATAAGTTTTTCGGAAGTGAGGATATGAATCTTCAAGAACGAATAGGCATGGAGTATTTGCATGGTAATCTTAATTTTACTTTAGTACTGTTTAGAGTTGATAGGGAAAAGACTGTTGGGGATAGGGTATATGGAGAAGCTCTTCCTGAAGAAATTAGGTATTATGCACCGGTAGAATTTAAAGCTTTAGTAAAAATAGACCAACCAAGTAACGATTCTTATGCTGGTGGAATTATGAGGTATTTAGAAAGTGGTAACTTAACATTAAGTGTATATATAAAACACCTAGAGGAGTTAGGTACTGACATAAGTTATGGTGATTATATTGGGTATCCAGAAACAGAAGACAAAACAAGATATTTTGTTGTGGCAAATGATGGTAAAATAGCTAACGATAATTCACACACAATAGGTGGGTATAAACCATTTTATAGAACTGTAGTCTGCACCCCAACTTCAGAAAACGAATTTAAAGGAATTTAATATGGCGTTACCTAAAAAAGTTAAAAAAACATTAAATATGTATCCGGTAGTTAGGAACCAACCTCACTACCCTTCTGGATACGATGGTTTATCTACACCTAAAAGAAGAAAACAACTAGAGGAATTTATTAGTAAAGATGGTACATTTCTACCTAAAAGTGTGTTACACGAAGATTTAGATTTGGGGATGTTGGATTTTGTTAAAGATAGGTTAAGGGTCCAGATTGATGGTAAGAGTATAAATTTTATTGACCAAATATTAACGGTACAAAGGTGGGCAGAATTTTCAAATACTTGGAGTTTTGCTGATGATGACAGACAAGTAGAACTTCCATTTATAGTGGTGGTTAGGCAACCTGACCCCCAGTACGGAACAAACCCAGCATTAAATTACACAATACCAGATAGAAAAGCTTTTCATTATGCAAAAGTACCTACTTGGGATGGTCAAAGAAAGGGTATGGACTTATATAAAATACCACAACCGGTACCTATTGATATAACTTACGATATAAAGATTGTTTGTAATAGGATGAGAGAGTTAAATCAATTTAATAAAATTATGTTACAAACTTTCACTTCTAGACAAGCGTACACTTTTGTTAAAGGACACTACATCCCAATCATTATGCAATCCATAAGTGATGAAAGTCAAATAAGTGATTTAGAAAAAAGAAGGTTTTATAATCAAACTTACCAACTACAACTACAGGGGTTTTTAATTGATGGTGAAGAATTTGAAGTGAGTCCAGCAATCTCAAGGTCTATAGTCCTAACTGAAGTAGAAACTAGAGTTAAAAAAAGAAAGTCACCACCAACAGAAGAAAACCCAGATGGTCCTTTTACAGAGGTAGTGTGTTTTGCTTCTGGAGCCACGGCTAGTGCTACCGCTATAATTTCAGGTGGTTCAGTTACTGGAATAACTGTAGATGTTACAGGTTCCGGATACTCAAGCATACCTTCAGTCAATTTAACTGGTGGTGGAATACCACCAATATCAGCAGCCACTGCTGTAGCGGTAGTAACTAATAAAGCGGTAACGGCAATAGATGTTACATTTATGGGTACTGGGTACACTAGTACCCCAACTGTGGAGATTGGGCCTCCAGAGGAAACAGATGGTAGTAAAGTATTCCAATATAGTGGTAGTTTACAGATTGTAGATATGACTAACATTACTTCTTGTTCAATAACCATAGACGGTATATCTACACCAGCTGCTAAATTTACAGAATATTATGTTACAAAAGGACAGACATTATCGTTTGACATTATTAAGATAGACCCATATAAATCTTCTTGTTTGACTTTTTCAGTTGATTTTGGTTAGTCACCTCCGTAGATGTCTGGTTTAGGTTTACACCTATCTAAGATTAATTTTTCTACAAAAGCAAACATCTTTAAACCATTTTCTTCACAATATCTTTTTAAAATTTTGTGGGTTTGTGGTGTTATCTTAATATTTTTTACTCTTTTGGGGGTTGCCATAACAATAAGTATGATAAAAGTATGACTTTTTTCATACACATTAATTATTTAGCCATTTTAGTTAATGCTTTTCACTTCCTTCAGAATATTTATTTAAAAATCGAATAATAATAATAACTAAAAATAATAAAAGAAATGGCGAGCGATTCTAACAAAGTATTTGTTTCTCCAGGTGTTTATACATCGGAGAAAGATTTAAGTTTTGTAGCACAAAGTGTAGGTGTTACAACATTAGGTTTAGCGGGTGAGACTTTACAAGGTCCAGCGTTTGAACCTATTTTAATAAGTTCATATGGTGAGTTTCAAACTTACTTTGGTACAACTAGTACTGAAAAGTATGTTGAGACACAGATACCAAAATATGAATTATCATATATAGCAAAAGCATATTTACAACAGTCTAACCAACTATTCGTTACTAGAGTACTTGGTTATTCTGGTTTTGATGCAGGACCTTCTTGGTCTATATTGACTAGGGGTAACGTAAATTGTGCTACTATACAGTCACAATGTACATCTTGGAATAATGCTTATGTTCCTGGTTTTGCAAGTGGTGAAGGTACTTTCCCTGGTACTGGTTACTACCAAACAGGTAATACACAATATGATATTCAATCCCCAACAGGATTTTATTACCAAGGTTCTGGACAAACTTCTTGTTATGGAGCTAGTGGTAAAACACCAGTATCTTATTTAGTAACTAACGTTCCAACATATTGGTCGGGTACTTCTGTGACTTCTGGTCCGTTAACAACTTTCGCAAATGGGTCAATGCAACCGTTAGGTGATGACTGGTACAGTGCAAATTTACCAGCAATGCTTGTTCCGACAATAGATGAAATAATAACTAAATATGACGGTTCAACAACTACACTACGTCAAGATTTAAACTCTTTCTTTTACGCTTTATATAATAACTTCTCTCATCCATCAGTAACTTGTGCAACGGGAGCTACACCTTGTTACACTAATTTAAGTGGTACTTCACTAGCTTATCAATATGGTGTGAGTAATTTTGATGTTGGTAACCCTAATTCGGGTAGTACGTGGCCTGCACCAGTAATTAACCAATCAGGTGGGTTTGTTGATGATACTTTCTGGGCAGCCTTTTCTGGTGTAAGTTCTAATAGATTAAATTCACAATACAATCCAAACGGATATGCTGACGCACCTTTCTGTGATGCTGGTAGTAATACAAACCAAAATGATAGTTGGGAATATACCTTCTTTGACTATGTAGATGGTGCATATACAGGAATATCTTTTACTATTGGTGTTGATGTTGCAGCTGGAGCTGTACAAGACGCAAGTACATCAGACAAAACTAATTTATACACTGGTAATACGTCTATGACGTTTACTTACTGGAGTGCTGCTACTTATTGTGATTTCGATAATCAAGTAGTTGCGACGTTTAGGTCTAGAGGTGTTAGTACCTTATCGTCAGGTGGTCCAGAATATAGAGTAACTGGTGCTACAGACGTAAGTTTTGTATGTACTGGAAGTACGTATGATGATGTACTAGTTAATCCATTCTCTACTTTCGCTATAGATGTAACAGATAAAGAAAATAGAGGATTTAGATTTGATACTAATATGGCAACAACGGACAAAAAATACCTTAAAAAAGTATTTGGTGTACAACCATTTGATAAAGACATGTTAGAGGTACCTATTTTTGTTGAGGAGGCTTATCCAAATATGTTAACTCACGCATACAAAAAAGGTTTTGTTAGAGGATTACAATGTACACTATTAAATTTACCAGAATTTAGAAACCCTAATAATACAAACACAATAGGTTTCTACCAAGAACAATGGCAAACACCGGTTACACCATATGTTGTTTCTGAATTACGTGGTAGTAAAGTTTATAAATTATTTAGAGTTGTTTCAGTGGCAGATGGAAACGCTGCAAATACAGCTATTAAAATTTCAGTTGTTAATATAAGTTTAGAAAGGTCAGAATTTGACTTAATAGTAAGAGACTACTATGATACAGATTCTTCTCCTACAGTATTAGAAAAATACACTAGATGTAGTATGAACCCACAACTTAACACTTATGTAGGTAATAAAGTTGGTACAGTTAATGGTGATTACGAGTTAAAGAGTAGGTATATCATGTTAGATATGGACCCAGAATTAGAAATGGATAATAACCTATGGGACGCTGTTCCTTGTGGGTTTGAGGGGTACATTAGTAGGTCTTACGACGCAATGAGAAGTCCTACACTATATTATAAAACTAAGTATGACGCACCTGGTGATGTTATTTATGACCCACCATTTGGAACTACTGCTGGTTTAACTAATAGGAGTTTAAGTTCTGGTGATAAAATAAGAACAACTTATTTAGGTATTTCAGATGTAGCACCTGGAGCATATGATGATGATTTCTTCCAGTACAAAGGAAAACAAGCACCAACTAACGCTTGTAATGACTCAACTGGTGATAACTGGGCTTGTTTAACACAAGGTTTCCACTTAGATAGTGGGGCAACTTGTTCACAACATAGTGAGTTATGTGCACACATTCTATGTGGTTGTCCATACGGTTCAACATCTTCATCAGCGACTACAGACCAGTTTGCTGTAGGTGACGCACCATTTACAAAAGAACCTACAAACATTGGTAGTCCATACTATAAATTACAATCTAGAAAATTCACATTCATGCCTTACGGTGGTTTTGATGGGTGGGACATTTACAGAAAGTTTAGAACTAATGGTGATGGTTACATCAGAGGAAAATCAGGATTCTTAAATGGAGCTTGTAGTACTACACAATTCCCTGGAGCTACTGGAGACGGTTCGTTTAAATTCTTAACTAAAACACCATGGGGTGAAGCTGGGTATTTCGCAACTACAGACTATTACGCTTACCTATTCGGTATAAGAACATTTAGAAATCCGGAAGCTGTTAACATTAATGTTTTCTCTACTCCTGGTATTGATTATGTAAACAACAGTAACTTAGTTGAAGAAAGTATAGAAATGGTTGTTGGTGAAAGAGCTGACTCACTATATGTGTGTACAACACCTGACTTTAACATGTTTGTGTCTTCACCTAGTGACCCATCTAACATTATACAACCTACAGAAGCGGTGGATAATTTAGATAACACTGGAATAGATTCTAACTATACGGCAACTTATTACCCTTGGGTATTACACAATGACACTGAAAATAACACTAGAATTTGGTTACCACCAACATATGATGTTATGAGAAATGTCGCACTAACGGATAACATTTCGTTCCCTTGGTTCGCGTCAGCAGGTTATACTCGTGGTATTGTAAACGCTGTAAAAGCTAGAAAGAAACTTACTTTAGATGAAAGAGACACTCTTTACGCTGGTAGAATTAACCCAATCGCTACGTTCTCTGACGTTGGAACTATTATTTGGGGTAACAAAACACTACAAAGTAGAGAGTCTGCTTTAGATAGAATAAATGTAAGAAGATTACTATTACAAGCTAGAAAACTTATTTCTTCAGTATCTGTAAAATTAGTGTTTGAACAAAATGATGAACAAGTTAGAAATGAATTCTTAGACTTAGTTAACCCAATCCTAGACTCTATTAGAAGAGAAAGAGGTTTAACTGACTTTAGAGTTGTAGTTTCTGATGACCCTCAACTAATTGACCAAAATACATTAGAAGGTAAGATTTACATAAAACCAACTCGTTCTCTTGAGTTTATTAGTGTCGAGTTCTTGATTACACCAACAGGAGCTTCATTTGAGAACATATAAAATAATTAAAAATGAAACATAACATTAGAAAATCAGAAATAATAAAGAGGTTAGGGTTAAGATTATCTTTACGGGAACATTCAGGTATTAAACCTAGTGAAATAAAATTAACACCAAACCAATTTGATAGGTTATTGGAAAACTATATGGATTATGAAGAGTTTGAAATGGGTGAAAACTTTGGGGATGGGGACCTAACAATAGGTGACCCAACCTTACAAGGTATGGTAACCCAATCGGACGACAACTACTTCCAGGACAGTGAATCACCTAGTGAGTTAGATGAAGGTATGGATGATGAAATGCCTGAGGAGGATTTAGATGAAATGTGGGCTAATTTAGCTGCAGCAGCTGCCGCAACTTTAGGAGCCAAAGCTGGTGAAAAAGTTGTAGATAAATATTTAGAAGAAAAAAATGACTTAGTTAAATCACTAAATGAATCTTATAAGATAATAAGAGAAACAATTAAATCTAAAAAAGGTGGTAAACTAAGGTTATCTAATTATAATTCTAGAGTAATATCTGAATCGTTTTACGGTAGTGGAAGTAATAGAAATCACCCAGGTGAGTCTGCAGCCGCAGGTTTAGAAAATATTATTAATAGTATTAAAAAAGGTTATGCTTTTGTTAAAGACCCTAAAACTAGAAAACAGATTGAGAATACTCTAGTTAAGTTAAGTAATTTTATGACTTATACTGCTGAATTAATGGCGTCTGGTAGAGACCAAAGAGCTCCACAAAGTTACGATTCAGTATCCAAACCATTACCTTATCCAGATTTAGACGAACCAGAAGTTTTAGAAGATATCGACGATGAGATAGATATGGGTGAGGCAAACTGGATTCAGGATGTAAATAAAGAATCAAAAAAGGACGGTACTGAAGGTAAATTTGGTGATTGGTGTGTAAGTAAAGGTTACAAAAATGGTTGTTCTGAAGCATGTATTGAGGAAGGTAGAAGAAGAGGTGGTGTGTGGCAAGAACGAGCTGACTACGCTCATACACTTTGTGGGTTTAAAAAGTAAAAATTAAATAGAACATATAGATATAAAAAAACCACCTAATAAGTGGTTTTTTTATTTAAGGATTATTTTATTAACTTCCCCCCATTAAATAAAATTATAATAAAAATCATAGGACATAAAAAAGGAGCTTTTAAATAGTGGGTAAATATGTAAAAATTATACCAACCGTTAGAAGGCGTACCATTTCTTCCTTCTTCTATTTCTAAATAATTTTCTTGTAGTTGTTTTTGGTTAATTAAAATAAAACCAGTCATTACTACCATTGAGAGTGTTAAGTATCCTAAAATGTATTCTATCATCGTCTTTTTATTTTATAATTATTATTATTATTGTTAATTCCTATTATATTATACTACAAAGATAATAAAAAGTTTCGTAATTACCAAACAAATTCACATTGTTTTTATTTGTTATTTGTGGTTTTTTTCGTATCTTTGTATTGAATTTAAAAAACAATTATATGAAATTATCCATGTTTGATTTTGACAATACCTTGGTCAAAACACCGTACGAAGATAGTCCTTATCTCGACACAAAAGAAAGTTTAGACTCAGAAAAATGGGAGTTTAGCTTTAATAAAGAAACAGTAAAAAACTATTTTAATGAGTTAAACGAAAAAGAAGTTGTTACTGTTTTATTAACAAATAGAATAGATAGTGTTAAAGAACAGGTTATGTCTATACTTAAAACTAAAGATATTAATTTTAATGAAGAATTATTTATATTAGGAAAAGACGGTGATAGGTCTAAAGGTAAGAGGGTTGAAAGTTTGATAAAAAAGTATCCTGAAACTACTGAGATTGAGTATTGGGAGGATAAAGACAAACACATAGATGATGTAGTTAACTACTGTAAAAAATACCCAAATATTAAATTAAAAGTTAATAAGGTTATTTAATTTTTTCTATGTTATCAGATGGTCTATCTGATAAATCAATTAATTCTTTATTGTCGACGGTCCACACATTATCAAAAATAGGTATCATATTTCTCATATTATCTTTAACTTGTTGATGGTATTGAGCTACCATTTCAGGTGGTAAACTTCTAGGTCTTTCATCGTTTCTAAGTTGTGCGAGTTCTAAAGGTGTTCTAACATACACTAAAGTTGTGTTAAAACCATTTTCTTTGGCCAACCCATGTACTTCCTTCATTACTTTTTCTTGCCCACCACCAGCGTCATATACAACATTAACCGATTGATTTCTTTCTTGTTCTAAAAACTGTTTTAAAAATTTTACTGTCAGGTTTTTTGGGTCGGACGTTGTGTAAGTCATGTCTAAGATTTGTTGATACCCTTCAGGTGTAGATATATTTTCCTCCCACTCATCACCCCATAATTTTTTTGCTGTCATAACTCTAACCTGGTCAACATTAAAGTTTTTAACATTATCTAAATTAATTAGGTTATTAGTTATAAAACTTTTACCAGCTCCTGGACCACCAGCGATAACCACAAAATTATTGTTTGGTTGATTAAACCCAATAACTTTTTCCTCCAACAACAATGTTGGTGTTGTTTCCTCTCTTAATATTTTTTTAATTAAGTTTCTCATTATCGAGTTTTTAGGTATTGGATTATTGTCTCTACCATTCCAGCATCAAAAAACCTACTATCAAACTCACCTATTACTTCATATTCGTCTGGTTTAGGTCCTTCAACACTTATCGATTGTGGTGAATCATAATATAAAACGTATTTTGGGTGGTCGTATCCTTCGATATATTCCATCACTATTTCTCCACCCCTATATTCCTCTCTGGAAAGTTCGTCTATTTTGAACTCTTGTAGTAATTTTTTTATTTTCTTTCTCATGTTACCAAGCTCTACAACTCCAATATCTTGCTTTCCATTTAGGCCCTGGATTATCACAATTATGTCTTGCCCTAAAAGCTTTTCTTCTTGCTGGGTTAGATTTTTTTATTCTCATTGTTTTTTCACCTTTCTTTTTAGCGGATGTACCACCATGACCAAAATTAACTTTAACAACGTTACCTTTGTCATTTTTAACATAAACTTTAAACTTCTTTACGTCACCTCTGGTTGGTTTGTTTAACTTTACCTTCCTACCTCTATATTCAGCTTCTTGTATTATACTTTCATTTTTAAATCCTTTACATGCCGATGGTGTAGGTCTACATCTAGGTTTTTTTCTATTCTCACCTTTACTCCTACCACAAGGCTTACATTTACCATCTCTACATGTGTTACAATCAACCCAACCACCCGTTTTACCAGGAGCTCCCTTTCTTTTAAACCAATCTCTTAAACTAGTCTCTGAACTAGGTTTTTTGGTTAACTTTCTTTTTTCATTTAAATCTAATTCTTCTTTTGTGGTTGTTTTGCCCCAGTTAGACGCTCCGACTTTCCTACATTTAGATAACGCACCTGACGCATAAGCAGACGGCCAAACATCATACCTTGCTCTTACTTTACGGTAACAAGCATCTTTTTTTGTTTTAGTTTTCTTTTTTTCATCCAGGTTAATCTCATTACCTGGTTGAAACATCATTAGTTTTTTTACCTGTGACTCTGTCAGTTTAATTTGCATACTAATAAATATAGATTTTAGTTTAATTATTTTATTTTAACTCTTGGTATTTTTTGGATACGTTATCCCAATTAACTATCTTCCAAAAGTTTTTTATATATTTTTTTCTGTCTGCCATATAGTTTAGATAGTAGGCGTGTTCCCAAACATCTAAACCTAATAAAGGTTCACCTAAGTTATCCATTAAGGGGTTGTCTTGGTTGGGGGTACTTACAATTTTTAGTCTTCCGTTTTTAATCACCAACCAACACCAACCAGAACCAAATACTTTAGCGGCTTCCTCATCAAATTGTCTTTTAAAGTTATCTAAACTACTAAAGTCTTTATTAATCTTTTTCTTAAGTTCATCTGAAAGTTCTGTTTTATTAGGTGTTATGTAATCTTTAAAAAATAAACTGTGATTATAGTAACCTCCGGCATTATTTCTCGTAAATGTATCATAGTTCTTAATTCCCCTAATAATCTTTTCTATATCTTTAGAAGGATTTTTTCTTTTAGATAGAGCTTCATTTAGTTTGGTGGTGTAACCTTTATAGTGTTTATTGTAGTGTTCCCACATTGTTTCATAACCTACGAAGTCTTTTACGGAATTATAATCATATGGCAAAGTAACTCTCCTAAAGAATGTTTTTTTTGCCTCAACTAGTAAATCTTCGTTAGATTGTTCCCTTAATATTTTTTTAATTAAATCTCTCACTGTTTCCTATAACATTTTATATAATATAAATATATTTATATACAAACAACAACCGCATGCTGAATGAAGAAATAAAAAGAATTAAGTCTCTCATGATAATAAGAGAGCAAGAAGAGATGAATTTATCGTCTTATTTGGATTCTACTTACTTAAAAACACCAGAACAAGCGGGTATTGGTGAAGAAGAAACAGACGTAATAATATTTGATACAATTAAAGATGCCATAGAACATAATATGAAGTTAGTTATGATAAGGCCTGAGTATGTTAAAACAGCTCGTGAATTCATAGATAGTAAAGGAGCTAATGTGTTAGTTGGTACCGTTATAGGTTTTCCTAATGGTGATACTGGTCAGGGTGCTAAAATGGATGAGGCTATAAAAGCTATAGAGGATGGGGTGGATGAATTAGATTTTGTTGTAGATTACAAAGCTTTTAAAAATGGTGACCTAGATACAATCATGAAAGAGGTTAGTGAAGGAACAGCTATTGGTATAGCAGATGGAAAGGCTGTTAAGTGGATTATAGAATCAGCAGCTTTAAATGACGAAGAAATAGCTGAACTTACAAGATTAATTAGTAAAATAGTGATAGAAACAGTTGGTCAGGAAAAAGCTAGTAATGTTTTTGTTAAAACGTCAACAGGATTTTACCAGTCCGATGACGGTAGACCAATAGGTGCAACACCAGAAGCGGTAAGTATTATGAAGTCCAACTCTGGACCTTTACAAGTTAAAGCGTCTGGTGGTATTTATAGTAAAGAAGACGCTGAAAAAATGATAGGGGCGGGTGCAACTAGATTAGGTACTTCTGCCGCTAAAGATATAATGGTTGGGAATAAAATAGATAATACGGAATACTAATGAGAAATAAAATTAAAAATCTTTTAAGAGAATTCGAAGAGAATAAGAATACCGCATATGATGAAATTTACTCACTACCTTACAATTTAAGGAGTGAATTACAAAACCAATTAGAAATGTTGGTTTCTGCCGACCAAACTATGGATTTAGAGGAAATTGAGTACGGTGGTATACCGGAGTTAAAATCTTCTGGTAACATTTTTAACCAAATAAGTAAGTGGTTTAAGAGGTACTTAACAGATAAAGCTTCTGATTTTTTAATTAATGCAAGTGCAGATGAAATGCAAGACACCATAAAAATGTTAAAAGTTCTTGACCCTAAAGATATGAATGGAATCTTTGAACCTAGAGCAATGTATTTGGGTGGTGGTATTGATTTTGCCACAGACGCTTTATCTTGGAGAACAAAAGTAGAGGATTATTTTGGTGAGGGACACGTAGTTAAGGGTACTAGGTTATTAGACTTGGTAACTACAGGTACAATGGACTTTAAGGGGTTAGAGACACCGGCAATATTAAATCCTTTAAGAGCTGAAACAGTAAGGGATGAAGATGAAGAATTCCAAAACCTTTTTAAAGCGTGGAAAGCTAATAAATTAACAGGTGAGCAGTTTGAGGTGTTTAGGGAAAAAATTAGAGAACAAATTGTTGTACAAGATTTATACATGTTAAAAGTTTGTGACACTAACTTAATTAATTTTGATGGTACTGCTGGTGCTGGAACGTTTGGTGAAGCACAGGTTAGTGCATTAAAAAATTCACAAGTATTTATTTGGTTAACTAATGGAATGAAAATATCAAATATTTCCCCATGGATGATGCCTTCTATAACTAAGATATTACAAGAAGATGAATTATTTCCTTTTTTAGCCAACTTTAAATAAAAGATGCCTTATAGAATAAAAAAACATACATTGTCTGAAAGTGTTAATCAAAATCGATTAATACTGTTGGATGTTGACGACACAATTCTTAAACCGTCACAAATCTACATATATAGAAATTTACCAACAGACTCTAGTGAGGTTAAACTTACCCCGTCGGAGTATGCTCATGAAAATGTTACAGAAGAAAATAAAAACTATTACGACTATAGAGACTTCTTAGACCCAATAAAAATAAAAAGGTCAATATCCCAAGCAGAACCAATAATATCTAACCTATCAATCATGGACGACCTTTTATCTAGAGGTTATCAATTAGGTATTTTAACAGCTAGGTCTTCTGAAGACGTAGTTTTTAAGGGATTAAAGGATTGGTTAATGTATAAAGATAAAGATGGTAAGTTAATCCCTATTGGTGATAAGTTAAATAGAGAAAATGTATTTGCTGTTAATGACACACAAAGGGTTAAGGGGTTAAAGGGTGAAACTGACTACGATAAAAAAGCTGAGGTGATGGAGTCACTATTAGAAGTGTATGATGAAATATTATTTATAGATGACGACATTAAGAACATTAAAGAAATGAGAAGGCTTAAAGGAAGATTATCAAGAGAACTAAATAATAAGCTTTTTATAAAGCATGCTTTATATTAATTTATATATAAAAGCTAAAAGCATATATTTATTTATGCATATAACACTATTATATATATTTTGCAAGTAAAGGGTTAAAAGATAACTATTTTTAATAAACCGTATATTTATTAGTAAATAAAGATATTAAAACAAAAAAATAAGACATGGCTGATTTATTAATGAAAATGCCCATACCGTACGAACCTAAAAAGAAAAATAGGTTTATTTTAAGATTCCCATCGTCTTTGGGTATTAACGAATGGTATGTGGAAAGTACATCCAGACCTAACATATCCATAGGGTCAGTAGAAATTCCTTTTTTAAATACCTCAACGTATGTTGCTGGTAGATTCGTTTGGAACACAATAAACGTAACATTTAGAGACCCAATCGGTCCTTCAGCTGCACAAGCTTTAATGGAGTGGACTAGGTTACACGCGGAATCAGTTACAGGTAGAATGGGGTACGCTGCTGGATACAAGAAAGACATTGATTTAGAAATGTTAGACCCTACTGGTGTGGTTGTTGAGAAATGGATTCTACAGGGAACGTTCTTAACTGACGTAAACTTCAACGACTTATCCTATAGTGATGAAGGTTTAGCAAACATATCAGCTACATTAAGACCTGATAGATGTATATTAGTATACTAAAATAGTTTACAAAAAATTAATTAATCCATATCTTGTAGGTATGGATTTTTTTATTCCATATTTAATAATAGAAAGTAGTTTACTTTAATTAAAATAAGTGTAAATTTTTTACAAGAAAAATATTATGGACCCAACACAAGCATATCAACCACAACATGAGATTAATGTTCCTTATGATGTGGTAACATTACCATCTAAAGGTATATTTTATAAAAACAAGATAACTTCAGTTAAAGTTACTTATCTTACAGCGTCTGACGAAAATGTATTAACGTCACAAAACCTAGTAAAAGAAGGTAATTTAATAAATGAGTTATTACGTAGAAAGATTGTTGCCTCAGACATTAAAGTAGAAGATTTATTAGATTGTGACAAAGAAGCTATCTTAATATTTTTAAGAAATACTGCGTATGGCAGTGAATATAATTTAAAGTTAATCGACCCCAAAACTCAAAAACCTTTTGACTATGTTGTTGATTTAGGAGCTATATCTTTTAAAGACTTTGATTTAAAACCTGATGATAGTGGTGAATTTGAGTTCATATTTCCAGTATCCAGAAAAAAGGCTAAATTTAAGTTTTTAACCCCTGATGATGAAAAATCATTAGAAACACTACAGGACCAATACAAAGGAACACAAGTAGTACCATCAGTAACTAAAAGATTAGAATTATTAATAAAAGAGATTGACGGTGAAAGAAGTCCAGAACAACTTGCAATATGGATTCAAGCTATGCCAATTAAAGATTCTCAAGCACTTAGACAATACATAACTGGTAACAAACCAGGGTTAGACTTAACAATTTCAACTACAGCACCGTCCGGAGAAAAGGTCACATCACGTGTGGCATTTGGTGCGGAGTTTTTTCGTCCTTTCTTCGGAGTATAGGCAAGCTGTGCTTGATGAAATCTACTATCTAGTAAAATACGGTAATTTTACCCATAAATCGGTATATAACATGCCAATATTTGAAAGACGTTATTATTTAGGAAAACTATTGGGTGAGTTTGAAAAAAAGAACGAAGCTAGGGAACAAGCAAAAAACAAAGCTAGGAACAAAATGAGCTAGAAATTTAAACCCCATCTATTTATAACTATAAAACAATACTATGGCACAGATATGGGATAAGTTTAACATGAGTAAGGCACAATGGATGAACATGCCTAAAGAAAACCAGCAAATCCTTACAAAACATCTTAGTACATCAGCAACATTTAGTAACATGCCCGAAAATAATCTTAAGGGAGCTAAAGATTATCTTGGTTTAATTACTAAAACAACTCACGCCCAAATAGAAAATTTGAGTTTAATGACTCAGATAGGTAAACATGATGAGGCGGGTGTGGTTGCTCAAGACCAAATTAATAGTTTAATTGAAAAAGAATTAACATTAAGAAAACAAGTAGTTACACAACTTGGTCAGGTAGGTAGTTTACAACAACAAACATCAGCTAATATATTAGACGCAGCTGTACAACTTCACAAATTTGGAATAGACACAACAAGAACATTTGAAACTCTTTCAGAAATAAGTGAAGAGGTAGGTAGGAACCTATCAATCAGTAGTGAGGATTTAGAGAGGTTAACGTTAATGTCGGTTTCTTTAAATATGACTGCACAAGAATCTGCTGAAGTAGTTAAAGGTTTTGAACAAATGGGATTGTCTATGGGTGCTGCTGTAGACAAGTCTATGGAAATGGCAGAAGTAGCTAGACTACAAGGACTTAACGTAGACAAATTTATGGGGGATATCGCTAATAGAATGGATACCCTTAACAGTTACAACTTCGCAGACGGTGTAAAGGGATTTGCTAGAATGGCTGCACAAGCTCAGAAACTAGGTTTAGATATGGGTAAAGTGGTACAACTAGCCGAAAAAGTTATGAGTCCAGAAGGAGCTATAGAATTAGCAGCAAACCTACAAGTGTTAGGTGGTGCTGCTGGTGATTTAGCAGACCCATTTAAATTAATGTATATGGCTACTAACGACCTAGAAGGGTTACAAGATACCTTAGTGGGTGCAGGTAGAGATTTAGCTGTATTTAACGAAGAGACCAATAGGTTAGAAATACCACCAACATCAATAAGACAAATAGGTGCTTTAGCGTCTGAGTTAGACATGACTAGAGAGGAGTTTGTTAGAATGATGGAACAACAACATAAGTTTGATATGATGCAGAATCAGTTTAGTTTAGACTTTTTACAGTCTGATGATGCTGCTGAATTACAAAGTTTTGTGGAAGGTATGGCTACTATGGGTGAGGGTGGACAGTTCGAAATCGATGTTGGTGGTGATATGGTTAAATTACAAGACTTAGGGGTACAACAAATTGATGCTTTAAGAAAACAAATGGACGACCAGAAACTACAAGATGAAAAGTTTGCTGGTATGGACGAAAGAGAACTGATGATTCAACAACTAAACGCTCTTGAGGTTATAGCGGGAACAATTGAAACACCTGGGAAAGCTCTAGAAGCGTCTTTAATAAAAAATCTACCTTTTGCTAATTTAAATGAAATAATGGCTGGGGCTGCTGTATCTTTAGACACAGAAACAGTACAAAATTTAACAGACTCACTAGCAAAGGGAGTGAGTGGTGGTTTGGCACAAGTTTTAATGGGTAGTGAACAAGAACAACAAAACTTAGAACAATATTTTGGTCAACAAAGTACTTTTGAGGAGATGGTAGCTAAAGGACTTATATATTTTAATGAAGGTATATCAAGATTTGAAGGTCACTTTCAAGTCAATGATTATGGTACGGAAGGACCAGCATCGATACTCTCAAGTCAAGGAGCTGCGGTGGTAGGGGAAAACGATACTGTTTTTGCTATGGATTTAAATAAAATTGGTCAAACCAACCTAGGTGCTGGAGATTTAGCTAATAAAGTTATGAATTCAGATTATAGTACTACTTTTGACCAAACATATAACACAGGAGGTCAAATTAGTGGAATGGATAATATTAATGTTAAACAAGAAACTAGTGGTACAATAAAAATTGTATTAGATGGTAAAAACTTAGGTAATCTAGACCCAATGAAGATACTAAGTAATGACCAATACATACAAATACTAAAATCAAGATTCCAACAAGTATCTATGACAGGTAAACCAGCCTTTAATGAGATAGGTAGGGGGTATGAATTAGAGTAATTAGATAATTATTAAAAAAGACTATAAATGGCAATACCACAAAATACACCACTTAACTCACTTAGCTTTCAAAGTACTCAGTATCTAAGACAGTTAATGCTCGTTAAAAATCTAGAAGACCCAGCTGGTTCTGCAGGAATGATATCTTCTGTGGTACCTGGTACATATTTTTTAGAAGATACAAGAGACATGGCTGTTGTCAATCAACCATCAGTTGATTTAGCTGGTGAATTTTTTATAGACAAATCTTATTTAGCAAACGCATATGGTCCTCCAGGAGGTTATGAAAATTGGGTACAAATTTATACGGCCTCACAACAAATAGCTAGAGTAAATGAAGGTCTTTATCCTTCCTTTACCGCTCCAGAAACGGGAGCTGGATTATTTGGTGCAAACCCGTTTATGACCGTAGCTCAATACTATTCCCCATTACAAATATTAAACTCTGTAGATTCATCAGGTCTTTTATCTGGTAATATTTTAGATGATAGTTTCCTACAACAATATGGTGCACAACAACTAAGAAAAGAATTTGAAACTAGGATTGCTTTTGAACTATACCAAGAAACCATAGGTAGACTTAATTTTGTAGATGCAATGAAAGACCCATTTATGGCTTTAGACATTGTTACTGGTAGAGAATCTTTAATAGAAAGAGACAATACAATAACAGTACCAAAAGGGTTAATTGGTAGAGGATTAGATTTTGTTTCTAGATTGACTGGTGTGTACGTTCCTTTTTCTTACATACCAGGTGATTATTTTGAGTTAGAACCAGCAAGAGGATTATCTACAGCTGGTAAAATAGTTTCTGACATTACAGGAATTTTAGGTAGTTTAGTGGGGATACCCCGTAGAAGACAATCCGCATCACAAAGATTTTTAGAGTACACTGCTGGTGGAACAAAATCATCATTGTTTAAACATATTAGGTATAATAAATATGGTCCTAACTATGGTGAAGGTGCACAAGCACAAACAGCGGTAGGTGCGGCGATAGGTGAAGCTATAGACTTTATTGGTGGTGGAATATTAGGGTTTGGGAATCAACCACCTAACATGCCAGAATATATTGGGGGACCAAGAAATAGAATTGCAGACATGACTAGTCCACCCGATAATACTTATGCGGGTAAAAACTACGTACCAATATACGGTCCAGACGCGGTTGCTAAGGAATTTGATAATAATGAATATGATTTTGGTATGAAAGGTTTATCTTACGCAAATCAAGGAAATGTGCCAGGAGGTTTTACGTGGTACACAGAAGACTCCCCCTCTGGTGGTTTTTTACAACAAGTAGGAAACTTTTTAGGGTTTGGGGAAAAACCACCAGGGCCACAAGTTCCAGGTACCACACAAGGATTTGAAGGTACGACTGACGATACACCAACATATGACACACCAAGTGGGTACGACAACACAAGGTCTACAAACTATGACTTTAGAGACGACTCAATAATGGATGTTACCCAACAGATTATAGATTCAATACCTAAAGGTGGGGCCAGACTTAAGTCTGTATCACACGCAATGAACCAAGTTAGTAAAGTATTTAACGACGGATATAAAGAATTAACTAAAGGTTCTAGGGTTAGGGCATTTATTAATTCAGACCCAGTTTCTAATAAAGGTATTGAACAACCTAGAGAATATTGTAGGATATGGACTAAAGATGTTCCTTATTACAACTACAGTAAGTTACAGAAAAAATCTATGAACCATAGATTTGAAACTTATTCTGTATTGGATAGTCCTTACAATTTAAATATAGCTCCTTGGAGAACAGACGAATCTGGAAAGGGGTCAACAAATATAGTAGACTCTAAAGTTAAAAAATACATGTTCTCTTTAGAAAATTTAGCTTGGAGAACAAGTACACAAAAAGGGTTAACCTACAATGATTTGCCAGCCTGTGAAAGAGGTCCAAACGGAGGAAGAATTATGTGGTTTCCACCATATGATTTATCGGTAGACGAAGCGAGTCAACCAAACTGGACTGCCAATCAATTTGTCGGTAGACCAGAACCAATCTACACATATAACCACACAGATAGAAGTGGTACTTTAAAATTTAAAATAGTTGTTGACCACCCTAGTATTTTAAATTTATTAGTTAGAAAAGAATTACAAAAATTAGGTCCCAAAGAAACAGATGAAATTCTAGACTCTTTCTTTGCTGGGTGTAAAAAATATGATATATATGACTTGGCAAGAAAATGGCAACAATTTTCAGTTAATGAATTAACTCAAATACAAGAAATGTTAAATACACCTGGTATGGATAATGACTCCATTCAAGAATTGTTAGTGGAGACCAACGATGGTGAACCAGGAACAATAGTACCAACCACAGACATTCCAGACCTACAGTCGTTTATCCAACCACCATTATCTTTTTATTTTGATAATGATTACCCAGACCCGAACACTACACAAACTACATCTTCTGTAAGTTATGTGGAGTGTGCAGCAGGAAACGAATCTAAATTCGGTGGTTATTTAGCTACAGATAACTCAGTAACACAACACGTTAATAGAGCACCAAACGAAGAATCTAAGTCGGCTTTACAAAACTTTTTTGACGATTCAGATGGTGCAAAAAATGAATGGTTAGGTAGATGGCCTGCTTTTGCTAGAGCCTTAAAAGATGTATTGGATACCGGACTATATACGGTAATTTTAAATTTTGAAGGTTCAGCGAGTTCTATCGCTAGTGCTAGTTATAACAACAACCTGTCAAAAAGAAGGTTAGACTCAGTGTTCCAAATGTTTAAAGCTTATAACCTAGACGGTGATGTTGCCTTTAAATCATACATGGAAAACGGAAGACTACAATTTCCAGGACCTCAAGCTTTAGGTGAAAGTTTTTGTACTACAGCAGAATCTGGACCAAACTCAATATACACTGCTGGTGCTGCGGACTGTAGAGCGGTAAGAATTACTGGTGTAGAAATACTTAAAGACCCAGAACCACCTAAACCACCTAAACCACCACGTAGAGTTGAAAGACCAATACCACCGGAAGAACAAATAAAAAAACAAAGACAAAAAAATACAAGAAGAGAAATAGCTAATAAAGTATTAATGAAAATGGTTACCGAATGTGACTATTTTGACCTAATACAAGAAGAAAATGAGTTTATATATGATACACTTAAAGAAAAATTTAAATTCTTCCACCCAGCTTTTCACTCAATAACACCAGAAGGGTTAAATAGTAGACTAACATTTCTAAATCAATGTGTTAGACCGGGAGCAACAATCCCAACTAAAACAGGGGACGGAATACTATCGACAGAAGACGCTGCAAGAAACACCGCATTTGGGGCACCACCAATATGTGTTTTAAGGGTGGGAGATTTTTACCACACTAAAATAGCTATACAACAATTGTCTATTAGTTATGACGATAATTTATTTGATTTAAATCCGGAAGGTATTGGGGTACAACCTATGATAGCCTCTGTTAATATAACATTTAATTATATTGGTGGACAAGGATTAAAAGAACCGGTTAATAGACTACAAAATGCTCTTTCTTTTAATTATTACGCAAATACAGAAATGTTTGATGATAGAGCTGTACTAACTGTTACAGACGACGATATCGATGAACAAGCGTGGTTAGCAGCAAATCAAGACCTTATAGGACAAACACAAGGTAGTGGTGCTGGTACGCCAGAAGATGACGCTGCATTAGCTGAAGAATCAGACACATCTGAAAATGACGGGTTAACAATAGGTGATAGACAAAACCCAACAATAACCACAAGTGGTGAATCAGGATATATAACATATAAAACTACATTTAACGACTTTAACTCTTCAGCTTATGACTATATGACGTTTACCACTAATCAGATAGAAAAAATAATGACGAATTATGGTAACGGTTGGGTACAATTACTTTACACTGAAAAAAATTGGGCAGACGGAGAGTACTATAAAGGAACGGGTGTAGGGACATACACTACTATGCCGGGTAATTTTGTGGGGATACCGTTAGACCCACAAGCTAAACTAAATACCTTTTTTGACTCATTCATTGACGATATAAAAAATGATTTAACCTACATCCAACAACAACAACAGACTACCGGTCCTAGTAATAAGCAAAAAAGAAGACTTAGAAATTTCTTAAAAGATAAAGCGGAAGAGGTTAAAAATGAAATGGCTGAAATTTTAGTTTCTACAGAAAGTGGTATAAAAAATAAAGCTTTAGATTACCTACACAATGTAAATAGAATGAACGCTATTAGTAGAGGAGGTGATGGGTATATAAGTGACGGTAAAACTACTACTTTTAGTTTATCAGGTGTTACCGAAGATGTACATGCCTCTTCATCACCACCTAACCAACCAGTTGCTGCTAGTGATACTTTAGTAGAAATGGGATTAGATTATGAATATTTAACAAACGTTATGACATATTACTCTGAAGTGTTTAATGGTGATGTAAGTGTTACATGTTATGAACAAGGTGGTCTTTGTACATCACCAACATCAAGTTTAGCCACACCGTTTAGTTTGACAAAACCGGGTAGAATGACAGCGTTTTCTAGTGGGACAGCACCACCATTTGTTAGTCAAATAGAAATAGCACCAACACAAAGTACCATGTTAACCGCAGACAGGTCTTCAGTGTTTGCTTTTTCACACATAGCAATAGATAAATCTATAACAGATAGTGTAATGACTACAAACTTACAATATTTTAAAGATAATTATAAACCCTATATTAACAATAATAGTTCGTTATGGGATGGAATACGTGAAGCATTAGAAATAGGTTCTTCTGACCCATATTGGTTAGAAGAAACAATAAAAGCATTTAGTGACTCAATATCTCTAAACGAAAACTATTTCTTAGGTAATATTGTTACAGCAAAAAAACAAGTTACCGAAAGATTTGCACCTGAAGGACAAACATATATCGTGGAGGGATTACCGGTTAATGGTGACGCTACAACTGTATGTGATGTAAAAACAGATAAGGAAAGAAAGTTATTTTATAATAAAGTAGATGATGCTAGTTATGAAGAAATAATAAGAAGGGTTAACACACCGGAAAATGAAACTGACACTACTTTTAATTTAAAATTTAAATAACCATGGCAGACTACTATAACAGATATCAACAATTTACTATAAATGGGAAAAACAAACCAGTACCATTCATAAGATTGACCTCTAAACCATCCGATAAAAAAGTCATATATAAGGTAGGTAAATCTAGGTTAGATAAAATAAGCCAAGAATATTATGGGTCTCCTTATTTTGGGTGGTTAATATTACAAGGTAATCCTGACTCTGGTGGGTTAGAGTGGAATATAAAAGATGGTAGAGTATTGACTGTGCCTTATCCTTTAGTAGCTTCATTACAACAATATAAACAATCTGTTGATGATTATTATTTTTATTATGGTAAATCCGATGAGGAATTAAATAACCCTAACGCTACAAACTCATATTAGTAAAACTATATGGCTGATGAAATTTATAATAACGACAATGTACTTGTCGAATTTGCTGAAAACAATATAGTTTTAGTTGACCCTAACAAAGTTGTGGACGCTAATGGCCAACCACAAGACAGAGCGGTTAACCAAGAAAATCTAACAATATACGCAAATTTACAAGCAAGAGTAGTACCTAGAAGTAAAGTTATTACTGGTTCAGGTATGGAAACTGAGTCGTTAGTTGATGTTTTTGAAGGTAAGATTAATTTTTTAAAACCTGGTGGAAAAGAATATATGACCAGTGATTGGACAGATACTGACACCGGAGGCTCCAACCAAGACGGACCACTTAACCAAAAAGTCTTTATAACTAAAAAAGACCCTTTTACTGGGCAAGATTACACTTCAGAAAGTATTAAAAATAGATTGGATAATGAGTCTTTTGGTATATCTAATATAAGTGTTACCTATGATAGGTCATACATACCACAAGTAAACATGACTTTTATTGATGTGAGAGGTAAAACGTTGTTTGAAATGGGTAATAATTCTGCATATGCTGTTTTCTTTAATTTACCATATCCACTATTCATATTAACTTTAAAAGGTTATTATGGAAAAGCAGTACAATACCAACTAATGTTAAGGAAATTTAACGCCAATTTTGACCCAGAAACTGGTAACTATACCGTTACTTGTGACTTTATTGGTAGAATAGCTGCACTTTTAGCCGACATTAATGTTTCTCAATTACTTAACGCACCGTATATGTACGCTAGAAGTTATTCGGTTACTAATGTTGAAAATGATGATGTTGATAGTTTTACAACAACTAAAGGGTATCAAACACTTAATGAAGTATATAGGAATTATAAAAGTAATGGGTTATTGGGTGATGAAGTACCACACTTAACATTAAGGGAGTTAGCTAGTAAAGCTACCTCTTTAGAAGCTTCAATTGAAAAAGAATTAAAAAAACAAAATTTAAAATCTTTAGATGATATAGATAAGTACGAAAGAATATTAGAATCCTACATTGCTAAAGTAATGGATAGTGGTGGTTGGAGAAGAACGTTTATGGATGTTGGTGGATTAAATGAATACCATGACGAAATAAAAGACCTAACAGTTTATAGTTGGAAAAAGACATTCCAAGACGACCTACCAAAAAGAGAATCGGGTAGAGACAAACTAAAAAAAATACTAGCGGAACACAATGAACAATTATCACAAAACCCAACATTTGGTAAAGCTGGGTCAAAAGCTATTCCTATAGATATTACGTACCAAGATTTTACAGTACTTGCTCCTGAAGGTAGAGAAAACAATGGACTAGAGTGGTTTATATTTGAAGGGATACCTTCTTCATTTGAAACTAAAATAAGTGATATATACACTAAGTTTAACGAAAAAAGACAAGTAGTAGAAAAAAATCTAACAGATATTGTTAATGAAGTTATAGAAAGTGAACAAGGATTAGGGTTTAGACCAACCGTTAGAAACCTATTTGGGATGGTCATAGCAAATGCAGATACTTTTTTAAGGTTAATGAACGATGTTCATTTAGATGCGATGACTCAAAGAAATAATCCAGACAGGTTAAATGCTGTAAAAGGAAGTGGAAAAGGAGCTACTAGTTCTGAATTACCAGAAGATAATTTTATTTATCCTTGGCCACACTATTATGTTAGGGAAGAAAATGATGATGGTGGGGCTGCTTTTGTAACTACATATCCTGGAGCTATGAAAGTTGTTGCTCAAACAAAAGCATATAAAAATGAATCATGGCCTGAGGTAGAATTTGTGGAAGAATTTTTAAAAGCTTCAACAATTAAGGATACGGGACAAAACACATTTAATTTTGGTGAGTCTATGTTGGGTGAAAATTGGGTACCAACTACCTCATTTGATGTGTTTGGTACAAATAACTACCTAAACTCTAATGAAGTAGATTTTACGTATGAGATTTGGGATAGGTCTACAATTCATGGGTATTTTTCTGGAATACAATTTAGATATAGACAAACTACATCTGATTTACTATTAAAAAACATTGCGAAGTTTGAAACAGTAACCATATTAGAAAAATCAAGTGGGTTTTTTGACTTACAAGAATTATTAAAAAACCAAAACTGGGACTACAACACTTTTTTAACTTACCTACAAACTATTGCACCCCTAACCGACTACCAATTACTTATTAGGGACGAATATACCACACCGTATATTAGAGAAAAAATAAACAATAACAGATTTAAAATATACCCATATAAGTCATTAGTAAGTGCACAGTACCAATCAAAAGAACTTGACATACAAGACCAAGCACTTAGAATGAAAGAAGCCTTAATAACCCAACCAGAAACAGAAAATATTTTAGATACGTATCCTGTTGCTGATTTTGATTTAACACAGGGTGAGGAGATTGATAGTTTTAGTGGTGAAATACTATATGGTCCATGGGCAAAAATAAATTTAGCTAATGGAAAACATTTAAGTTCTAGACAAGAATTAATTGGTCTAAGTAATTCTTTAGTTTATGGGGACACTATAAAATCCTTTACCTCCTTACTATCAACAGCGGAAGGGATTGAAGAAACTATTTGTATTACCCCACCACACTTTTATTGTGATGCGTGGTGGACTACAAGTAACATGATAGAAACTTATAGGGACATATTAGAAAAAAGAACTATAGATATTTTAAACACATCTACAAGTTGGAAAAGTTTTTTTGAAGAAATAAATACACGAGAAAAGACAATCGATAATCAATCCAACAATGCGACACACCCATCTATTAACAGTGGTATATTTTTAACGGAAGGTACGGTTGATTATACTGAAACTTATGTAAATGGTGAAACCTTCGATAAACAATTAACATCCATGTTAAATACACCCTACTTCAGTAACGCGATGAGTGAAGGGGTTATGAATGAAATAAACAAAGTACCTAGTCCATATATTAAAGCATCTTATCTATTTTTAAATTCACTACCTTTAGCTAGTTTAAGGGAATTAACCATTAAACAATTAAAACAAGATGCAAAAATGCCGGAGTTTGGTGATTACGTGTTTAGTACCCTAAACCAACTATCCGCTGTTCACCCACTACCATATGCTTGGATTTTAAAATACGGTAGTATTTGGCATCGATATAAGAATTTTATTGAAACTGGTGTGGATATATTGGATTCTGTATGGACTAATTTTGACGCAAATAAGTATTTTAATGATACAAACGGATTAATTAATCAGTATAATATTAACATTGGGGAAAATTACGGACAGATAACTTTTTCTGGTGATTGGAACATTGGAGGTAATTTTAGGAAAATAAATGTTGGGTTTTACCCAGAATTAAATAATTTAATGCATTATTTCGTTACGAGTGAATTATTATATAATTCTGTTCCAGTAACTGGGGTTGCGTTAACTAGTACAGAAATTAATAATTTTATAAACATAGACGCGTTAAACGTTAAACACTCTGATGACTTAGACATATCACCACCACAGTCTCCGACTAATGGAGACGTTAACTGTCAATTTTGGTATACCTACTACGATACCAGTAAAGAGGCATTTACTACCGGATATACAGAGTCCCAATACATTTTATACCCAAGTGCTGCCATTAAAAAAGAACAACTAAGTTTTGAAGTAGACCCATTTAATTTAACTAACAACCCAGTTACCCATAATGGTAATGCTAGATTTTGTTGGGGAATGTCGAACTATGGTTATTTTGAACACACACCAGCTAGTAAACCAACACCAGGGCAATACTTTAAAAAAATAAATAATTTACAAAAAGAACAAAGAGCCTTCCATATATCCACAGGTGGAGACTATAGTACAATTGAAGAATTATTCGATATATTTTCACCGGAAATTTTAGATAGCTTTGAAGAATACTTTTTAAACTTCTCTCAAAAAGACGAAGAATTTGACCCTACAGTAAATGCTTTTAGTGCAGGTACAACCACAGAAGATGTTACAGGGACTAAAATAGGTCAGACTAACCTAAAAACATTCCAGTCTGTTATGAGAAATATTATGACTGTAAATCAGGCGAATGTAGAACCTGCAGACACAGATACACAATTTGGGTATAACCTTGCTAAAGCACAATTAAATAAAACTAATAGAACATTAGCGTTATTTCTTTCTGAGTCAGTAGCTTTTAATTTCTACAACCCAAAAGACATTAACGTTAAAGCATTAAGAACTTTTGTGGGTGACCAAAACTACTATACTTTTGGTACTTACCAAGGAAATCTACCACCAGAAATACCTTTAGCTACTTCCCAACTTAATAACGCTGCTGCGTGGAAAGCTTTACAATTAGAGGTGGGACAATTAGGTGACACTGAACATTTGAGTTTAATATATAGTGACCAAGGTTCTGAAATAACTGACTTTTTTAGAGAAATGAATATAAACTTTACGGTTGAAAACATTAAACTACTTAGAAAAGTAATTAAAATATATGTTACAGAAAGAGTAAAGGATGGGTCCACAGCTAATAGTTTAAACTACTCAAACGTCGCAACAGCTTTTACTCCAGTTCCTTCTAGTTCTAATTTTAACACTAATTTTATAGAAAAAATAAAGAATGACATAGTAGAAAAATTAGATGATGGACAATTTAAACACCTAAATCAACTTTTCTATGATTTAAAACAAGACCTACCAACAATACCAGATGCTGGACAAGTTGATGACTTTAAAAAAGATTCTGCAATACAAAGTGATGAATTAAAATTAGATTTATACAATACTTTTAGAGTTATAAATGATAAATGGATATCTGGTGAGGATATAGAAAGAAAACTACTTTTTGAAGACTTTTTATTTTTAGATATCGCCAATAGAGATGTTGGGGATACAGCAATAATAGGTTTGGACGCTTTTAAATCCCTAACCAACCCAGCAAACGGTAGCTTAAATCTTTTAGGTTTGATAGGGGCAATATTAGATAATCAAAACTTTAATTTTTTACCTTTGCCTTCTTACATTAATTTTTATGGGACTACAAGTGATGGACAAGAGTATTCTAAATATAGTACAACAGAAGAAGCTAACTCTCTTTTTGGTACCCATTTAGAGGTAGATTATTTAGATTCTTCCCCTAAATTCTTATGTCAGTATGTTGGTGAAACGTCATCACTACCAGATGTAAAAAACCCAATTAATAGATATAATAGTGATTCTTTTTTAATGGGAAGAACAGCGGATAATCCACTATTCTCTAATTGTTCGGACCCTAAAAAGTGCAATAAAGTAATGTCTTTTGCTGTAGATTTTGGTATAGATAATCAAAACATGTTTAAAGGTGTTAATTTAGATACCTCCGACACAAAACCCACTGCAGAAAGTTTTGTTATAGAAGAACAATTAGCTCAAAGTGCAAATGATAGAAGTATTTCCACACAAGGATTAAGTTTATTTAATGTTTATAGAACAAGGTCTTATAGTTGTAAAGTAACTAGTTTGGGGAATGTGTGTATCCAACCCACAATGTATTTTTCACTAAGAAATGTACCTATGTTTACCGGACCTTATCTTATACAATCTGTAGAACATAGTATACAACCTAACACTATGACCACAACTTTTGAAGGGGTTAGAGTACCATTCCACAGACTACCAAACGTAGAAAATTTTGTAGCAAAATTAGCAAAATCATTTGTTAAGAAAGTAAGACAAAAACAAAAAAACGAAGAAAAAAATAGGCAAAAAGGTGGATTTAATCCAGAAGGTAACGAACAAAACAGTAAAGGGTTTTCTAAAGCTCCGTCATTTAGTGGTCCAGAAGAAGTAAAAGCAATTATAATACACGTTACCGCAGGTCTTGATTACGGTGATAATCCAGTTAAAGAAATAAACAGACAACATAAAAATAGGGATTTTTCAGGAATTGGTTACCATTATCTAATATCTAGAGGAACTGGTGGTAGTCCAGCGGACGGTACCATATTAGAAGCCCGACCAACAAACTATAAAGGAGCACATACTAGAGGAGCAAACGCTTATAGTGTAGGTGTGTCCATGGTGGCCAACTGTTCTAAAATGGGAACATACAATTCTGACTCTAATGGTGGGTATGCTACGTTTATGCAAAAAGATTCCCTAGAAGACCTAATTTTATATTTAGCTTTTAAATTTGGTTTATTGGAGATTAGACAAAATCAAAACACCCCAGGAGAAGTAGACCTATGGGCAAATGGGTCAGCTGGACCTAAAAACCTAGGAAAATTTCACCCCATTGTACCATTATACCCAACATCCCAAGATTGGGGTATGATATTTTATGGTCATAATGAATTCACTAATAAGAGATGTCCTTGTTTTAAAATGAAAAACGCTTTAGGTGGGACTTTAGGTAAAAACCTAAACGACAAACTAAAAAAAATAAAAGAATTGATATATCCTTTTGCTGCTGACACTAATAACTACGATGGTTTAGAAACTTTAAAAGCGTCTACTTTCCTATCTACAATAAAACCCGCGAGTGTACCTAGTCCTTATAGAGAGACTGATAATTTTGATGGTGTTGGGGAATATGTTGATAGTAACTAGAATTATAGTTAACTTTCTTATACTATAAGATATTTATAATAAAAAACACTATGGAAAATTTAAACGGTAAATTAGACAAGTACCTAGGGAATCAACCAAAAACTCGAGTAACAAAAACCAAATCAGAAGAAGGATACGAGGAAGTTTGTGATTTAAAAACTGGTGAATGTTATACTATTAAAACAAAAGACGGTTTAATAGAAAGAGTAAATAAAAGAATGATTACCGAAGATGGTAGAACATTATTAATGGATTAAAATGGACGTTAACAAACTAATACAAGAAGAATTAGAACGACATGCCAATATAAATGGTTATGTAAACTCACTACAGGAAAGTATGGTAGGTGGCATAGGTTCATCCTCTTCAGGATTTGTAAACCAACAAGGTACTTCAGATAGATTGGAAAAATTCAATAAGTTTCAAAGAGACATGGCCGAACAAGAAGAGGATGAAACAGTCGATGATGAGTTGGATTTAGAACTTGGTGGTGATGATGAATTAGATACTGAAGGTGGTGACGATGAATTAGAACTGGATAGTGAAGGTGATGATGGATTAGATGCTGAAGGTGGTGATGACGAATTAGATTTAGATATGGGTGCTGACGAAGAAGACGCCGGTTCAGATGTTGAAAAGTTAGATGTTACCGATATTGTTACAATGACTAAAGAAACTGGTGAAAAAGCGGACACAGTATCAAAAGAAATCAATACACAAAGTAAAAGAATTGAAGATTTGTTGGGAAAACTAGATGATTTGGAAAGTCAACTAGGTGGAATGGATAAAATACTATCTCAAATGAATAACTTAGAAAATAAATTTGAAGAGTTAAAACCAGAAACCCCACAAGAAAAATTAGAATTAAGATATTTGGATAGTGGACCATTTACTCAAACACCTCACGAGTTTTGGGATGAAAAAGGTGAAGAACTAAAAAAACAACCAGACAAACATGAATATGTTTTAACTGATGACGATGTTAGTGAATATAATGACAATGACATTAAAAATAGTTGGATACCAGATGAGGAAGATGAGGAAGAAGAAGAAAAATTTTCAGTCCTAGGAAACAAATCTTAAATAAAAATAAATAACATAAAATTAAACGGGTAATCAATTGACTTACCCGTTTTTTGTTTTTATATTTTAATGTATATTAATCTAAAATAAAAAAAAATATTATGAGCTTAGAAGCAATCTTAAAACAGTACGAAAACACACAAAAATCCAACACTTCAGATAAACCTAGAATTAGTAATGAAGAAAGACTAAAGAAATATTTTGCCACTTACTTACCTAAAGGTCAGACAGAAGGTGAAAGAACAATAAGAATCCTACCTACAAGTGACGGTAGTTCCCCTTTTAAAGAAGTATTTTTTCACGAAGTACAGGTAGATGGTAAATGGGTAAAATTAATGGACCCAGGTAAAAACGGTGACGGTTCCCCAACAGGAAATAGAAGTCCTCTTAATGAAGTTGAAGACGCACTAAGATTAACTGGTAACGATAAAGATAAAGAACTAGCTAGACAATACCGTTCAAAAAAGTTTTACATTGTTAAACTAATTGATAGAGATAAAGAAGAAGACGGTGTTAAGTTTTGGAGGTTTAAACACAATTGGAAAGGTGATGGAACACTAGACAAAATCATACCAATCTTCCAAAAAAGAGGGGACATTACTAATGTTACTGAAGGTAGAGACTTAAACTTGGTATTAAAATCAGTACCACTACCAAACGGTAAAGGAAACTATACGGTTATTTCTATGGTAATGGCAGATGACCAAAGCGTATTATCAACAGACACAGAAAAATTAAAAGAATGGTCTGAAAATTCTGAAACTTGGGTAGACGTTTATTCACAAAAACCAGTAGAGTATCTTGACGCGGTATCAAAAGGTGAAACACCTAGATGGGATAACGACCTTAAAAAATACACATATGGTGATAGTACAGTTGAGTCAATTCAAATGACACAAACATCTACACCTACTGACCCACAAGCGAATCAGGCAACAGACGAAGATTTACCATTTTAATACAAATAACCAATGGCGATAAAAAAGAAAAATTTTAAAGATATAAAATCAAAGTTTTCTAAGAAAGCAGCATTTAAACCAGATAGATTTCTAGATTTGGGTGAAGCTTTCTTAGACGCTACAGGTTTACCTGGTCCTGCTATGGGACACATTAATATGTTTTTAGGACATAGTGATACTGGTAAAACAACAGCATTAGTTAAGACAGCTGTGGATGCACAAAGAAAAGAAATTTTACCAGTTTTTATTATTACTGAACAAAAATGGGATTTTGACCACGCAAAACTAATGGGTTTTGAATGTGAATTAAATGAAAATGGAGAATGGGACGGATTTTTCTTATTTAATAATGACTTTAGTTATATAGAACAAATAACCGACTACATTAATGAATTACTTGACGCTCAAGAAAAAGGAGAGTTAGATTACGATTTATTATTTTTATGGGATTCTGTAGGTTCAGTTCCTTGTAAAATGACTTTTGATGGGAAAGGTGGTAAACAACATAACGCTAGTACTTTAGCGGATAAAATAGGTATGGGAATTAACCAACGTATAACAGGTTCAAGAAAACAAAGTTGTAAATTCTTAAATACTTTAGTTACAGTAAATCAACCATGGGTGGAATTACCAGATAATCCATTTAGCCAACCAAAAATAAAAGCTAAAGGTGGAGAGTCTCTATGGTTAAATTCTACAATTGTCTTTTTATATGGTAACCAAAAAAATGCTGGGATATCAAAGATAACAGCTACTAAAGACAAAAGAAAAGTTAAATTTGCTAGTAGGACCAAAATATCTATTATGAAAAATCACGTAAATGGTTTAGGTTATGAGGATGGTAAAATCTTAGTAACACCACACGGATTTTTAAAAGGAAAAGATAGTACAGAAGAAAAAAAATCTATTGAAAAATATAAGGCTGAAAACGCAGAATATTGGAAAAATATTATTGGGTCAGAAGGTGATTATAATTTGGCAGTAGAAGACTCAGGAGAATTGTTTTAGTTATTAACCTTTAAATAAAAAAAATTGAACACTTTATTGATTGATGGAAATGGCTTATTGCAAACAGGCTTTCACGGGGTAAAAGACTACTTTCACAATGGCAAACATTTTGGAGCCATATATCACTTTTTAAATACAATAAGAAAATATCTTTTAGAAAAAGACTATGACAAAGTAGTGGTTTTTTGGGATGGTAAAAATAATGCCTCATACCGTAAAGATATATATGAAAACTACAAAATTAATAGGAGAAATAGATTAACCGAAAGCCAACAAAATGATTTGTTTAGGCAGAAAAATAGAATCACTCAGTACCTAGAAGAGGTTTTTGTTAGACAAGCTGAGTTTGATAATTGTGAAGCAGATGATTGTATAGCATATTACTGTGAAAATACACCAAACGAGAATAAATTAATTCTAACTAACGATAAAGACCTAAGTCAACTAGTAAGTAAAAACACAGAGGTTTTATTTATAAATGATGGTACACATCTAAATTTAAATAAAAAGGTTACTATTGCAAAATTAACCATACCTACCACTAACGTTGCTCTATTAAAGATATTGGTAGGGGATAAAAGTGACAACATAAAAGGAATAAAGTTTTTAGGTGAAAAAACTTTAAAAACTTATTTTCCTGAAATAGAGGAGAACACGATTACTTTAACAGATATAAGAAATAAAGCTAATATTTTAGTTAAAGAAGAAAAAATAAAAAATAGAGGTTTAAGTAACTTAGTTGATGGTATTTCTGCTGATGGTAGAAAGGGGGAAACCTTTTTCGAAATCAACGAAAGACTAGTAAACTTAAAAGAAGTTTTCTTAAACAAAGAAGCAAAAGAAGATATTTTATCTTTAATTGACGAAAACCTTGACCCGGAAGGAAGAAATTACGAAAATATAGTGACAATGATGTCAGAAGATGG
>TARA_R110001599_G_scaffold126053_1_pt1 | contig 33962 bp, 28 predicted proteins | sample TARA_R110001599 | Tara Oceans TARA_R110001599 (sample SAMEA4398360) | marine metagenome | biome: Polar Biome; feature: [MES] marine water layer (ENVO:01000295) within the mesopelagic zone...; material: water (ENVO:00002006), including particulate matter (ENVO:01000060) such...
ATAATAAAAACAGATTATTATAAATAGGATAAAGTTAGACTTTGCTCACCAAGCGCTCCGTGGCAACCATCACGATCGAATCCTGCCTGAAAGTGCGTGGGGCCAAGACCGGTGAGAAGACAATCTCGGCTGTGCGAAAGCTGACTGGCAAGGCGGTGCGGGTCCGCATTGGTGCCTATCCCGAGATCGGCCTCCGAGAGGCCAGAATGCGCGCCGGAGAGTTCCGCGAATTACGTACATTGGCACCGACTGCGGCCACGCGGGCTGAGGAGGTTGCCGATTCCGTGTCTGCTTCCGCCGCCAATTTCTTTGCCGACTATGTCGCTGATATGAAAGCCCGGGGTGTGAAATCGTATGGGCGCATCAAGGGCACGCTGATGGACGGAAAGTATGCCCTGCTGCCCTTCCTGGTGGAGCGGCATGGCGGCATGCCGCGCGCGGGGGACGTGACGATCCATGACCTGCAGGCCTGGATGGCGCAGAGCTACGCCCGAAGCCCGAACTATGCGCCGCAGACAAGTGGATCAGGTCGGTTTGGAAGGTACCAGACCGTACCAAACGTGACCGTGACGGGGCAACCGCCGGTGGTATTGAAAAATGATTTTATTTAATGAAATCAACCTACTGGTGCCAGAAGAGGACTCGCATCCACATAATAACATATTGAATTATATAGAAAAATTATATTTGTAAATTGTCTGTACCCCCAAAAATACCCCCAAATCAGATTTTTGAGCGTGATTTTCAGTCCCGATACAGGAAGCCCTGCAGGTCCTTGAACGCCCCGCGTATGCCGTTCAGCTCGCCGAGCTTGCGCTTTGCATCGGCCGTTGAGCCATACCGCACCTGCAGGAAGCGGCTTAGCTTGTCATAGCCAAGTTCGGCCGGTCCTTCGCGCTCATACGCGCGCAGTACGTCACGCAGGAACTCCCGCATTTCGGCTTCGTAGCCTGAAAGGCCTTCGTCCCGCGCTGCGTCGGCGCGTTCGTGACGGGTCTTCGGATCGAGGGAAAAGCGGACATAGGCCAGTACATCGAACACATCGCTGTCCTTTGCGTCGATCAATAACTGCATCTCTTCGAGCCGATCGGAATCGTATCCACGTTCTTCCAGCGCAGTCAAAAGATGCGCCCGAAGGTCCGGGTCGCTCCACTTGGCGCGCAATTCATCTTCTCCAGAGATCATGTGTTTCAAGTCGCCGAACATGCGATCGAGAAACTCCTTTGCGCCAATCGGCTTGCCGTCGAACCAATAGGATGTTGACGCCATATACTGGATGCGGCGCGCTTTCCCATCGGCCAGTTGTACGACAATCTTCTCACGCTTCGGCGTGTCGTCATCTTCGTGATCAAAGTCTTCGGTGTCTTCGTCCACGCCTTTCGGCGGACGGGGCGGCGTGTTTGGTGGCTCCGGCGGATCCAGCGGCTCGCCGTCCCATTCGGGATCATTGAAGTGTTCATAGGCCTTCACGAAGTCCAGGATCGTGAAGAAGTCCTTGCCTTCGAAGGTGCGCGTGCCGCGCCCGATGATCTGCTTGAACTCGATCATGGACTTTACCGGGCGCATCAAGACGATGTTGCGGATGTTGCGCGCGTCAACGCCGGTCGAGAGTTTCTGCGAAGTCGTCAGGATTGTCGGGATGGATTTCTCATTGTCCTGGAAGGCGCGCAAATGGTCTTCGCCTATGTCGCCATCGTCTGCTGTCACGCGTTCGCAATAGTTCGGATCGGGCACTGTTTTGATCTGGTTGATATAGTCCCGAACCCGGGCGGCGTGGGCCTGTGTGGCACAGAACACCAGTGTCTTTTGTCTCTGATTGATCTGACCCATGAACTCTGCGACGCGGCTTTTCTCACGTTCCGCGATCACGATTTTCGTGTTGAAGTCGCCTTCATTGTACTTGCGGTCTTCCTCGATCTCGCCGCTGACAATCGTGTCGCCGGGCGTATAGACATATTCGTCAATCGTGCTGGCCATCTGGCGCACCTTGAATGGTGTGAGGAAGCCATCCTCGATCCCTTCTTTAAGAGCGTAGGTATAAACTGGCTCGCCGAAATATTGGTATGTGTCGGTATTGATTGTGCGCTTGGGCGTCGCGGTCAAGCCAAGCTGAACAGCCGGCGCGAAGTAATCAAGGATCGCGCGCCAAGTGCTCTCATCATTCGCGCCGCCGCGATGGCATTCGTCGATCACGATGAAGTCAAAGAAGTCCGGCGGATACTGAAGGTAGTTTGCTTCGCCTTCGGTGATGACGCCTTCGTTTTCCTCGTCGGCGCCGCTCGTCATCATGGTTTGGAAGATCGAGAAGAAAACGCTCGCATTCTTCGGCATACCGCCGCGCCTGCGGATCTCTCGCGGGTTCACACGTGACAGGGCGTCTGCCTCGAAGGCAGAGAATGAATTATAGGCCTGATCGGCAAGAATGTTCCGGTCAGCAAGGAACAGGATACGCGGGCGCCGCACGGGCTCGCCGGAAAGATTCCAGCTTGAATGGAACAGCTTCCAGGCGATCTGGAAGGCGATGCTTGTCTTGCCCGTGCCAGTGGCGAGGGTCAGGAGGACGCGCTTGTCGCCCTTCGCAATGGCCTCCAGAACGGCATTAATCGCATTGTGCTGGTAATAGCGTGGGTCCCATTTGCCGCCGCCCGTCTCAAACGGCACGGCACCGAAGCGGTCTCGCCAGGCGCTGGCTTCGGCAAAGCAGCGGGCCCAAAGTTCGTCGGGCGTCGGAAAGGGCGGAGCGATCTCCCGCTCGTTGCCGGTCTTCATATCGATTTCGTACCAGCCGATGCCGTTGGACGCATAGGCAAAGCGCGCCTTTAGTCGCCGGGAGTAGTCCTTGGCCTGGCCGACGCCTACGGTATGACCAAGGCCCGCACGCTTGGCTTCTAGCGTGGCGAGCTTCTGGCCGCGATATTCGAACACATAGTCTGCTGTGACTGGGTTAAGCCGCCGGCTGCCGCCTGCAATCCGGCCGGGGCAAATTTTCTCCATCCGAAGTCGCGCGCCCGACGTATCGAACCAGCCCGCCTCTCTGAGGACGGGATCAATGCGCATTGCGCGCGTTTCGGCTTCGGTCTCGTCGCTCATGAAGCTAAGCGAACTCCTTTGCGGTGAGTTCTCCCGCGAAGGCCTTCTGCAGCAGCGATTGACGAAGATCCGCTAAATCCGCAAGTTTCCGATCGTATTCCTCTTTCAATATGAGAGTCACAGCTTCGATGCGCTTGAGTGATGCGGCAATAGATCGTTGCTCAGCAAGCGGAGGTTGTGCAACCTTGAGGGTCTTGATCATTGGAACGGTTAACTGTGGGATTGATGCGCCACTCTGCGCAATGGTTTGACTTCTGATATAGAACGCCAAGAACTCCAGATCGATGATATTCCGATTGGGCGTAACCACTATGAGCCGTATCGCCGGATAAAATGGATGATCACGTATCGCTGTGAATCCGATGGTGCCTCTGGCCGAAACTGTAATACTTGGTTCGGTTACTCGCGCAGCATCTGTGTATCCGTATAGCCCGTCTTCTTTCTCACCGTTGGTATAAACTGGAACATTGTATTGATCTGTCCGGCTTTTGGATGTCCGACTTTTGTCAACGTCACCTCCAGCAAATATCTGCGATACTTCCTCCAAAGTACCACACACCCAGTTTATTGTTGCGGAACTCATAGCCTGGGACAGGTGCGACAAAAACAACTCCCGCGCGTTTCGGAGGTTGGTTTCGGCGTGGGCGCGGGCGCGGGCCAAACCCTCGAAGGCCTCGTCCAGTATCGCAACAATCCGCTGTTGTTCTTCGAGCGGCGGGAGGGGAATGGAGAGCGTCTTAATATGGGTTGGCCCGACATTCCGAATGGCAGTTCCACTCGACAGTTCCCTAAGGGGTGCTTGAAAGCCATCCGACTGAAGGAATAAATATAGAAATCGGGAGTCTAATTCTGGCACGGTTGGTCGGAAGCGAACAACGCTTGTGTTCATCAAGAGTGGCAGGTCACTTTCTTGGACTACGGCGCAACGACCGATGGTTCCTGAAATGGTAAACAGGATGTCTCCAGCATCAACTTGGAAGTGCTTCCACTTTCCAGTCGCTAGTTCGGTGTTCGCGGCCCTCGCACTTGACATGTCGATGTAACCGTCCTGCACGCAACGGACGTTGATCATCGGGAAGCCGTCTTCTTCGTACTCGTACTTTCTGATGCCGGGACCTTCTTGAATGAATGTCACGTCCTCAATCTGCCTTACTTTCCACCCCTCCTTCACAGCATCCCCCGAATACTCTCCAGAATGTTTGCCGTCTCAGCATCCCGCGCCAGCATGTCGGCGATGATCGTGTCTGGGCTGCGTAGCTCCTCGGCCTCGGGCGCATTAGGGTTCTTGACCGATAGGTCACAGGTGTCCTCGTCGAGATCGGACCGGTTCACGATCCAGCTCTTCAGGCCGTTGGCGCGGTTGTGTTGTAGATCCACGAACTCCGCCAGATCATCATCATTCAGCGGATTGGTCTTGCCCATGCTGCGGCCTGGATCGAGCTGGTAGAACCAGATGTCCCGCGTCGGCGCGCCCTTCTCGAAGAATAGTACAACTGTCTTCACGCCCGCGCCCTGGAACGTGCCCTGCGGGCAGTCCAGCACCGTGTGCAGATTGCAGGTGCCCAGTAATTCCTTGCGCAACGAAACGCTGGCATTATCCATATTGCTGAGGAACGTGTTCTTGATAACGATGGCGCCGCGCCCGCCGGCCTTCAGCTTACGGATGAAATGCTGCAGGAACAGATAGGCTGTCTCGCCGGTCCGGATCGGGAAGTTCTGCTGTACTTCCGGCCGCTCACCGCCGCCAAAGGGCGGATTGGCGAGAACAATGTCGTGACGATCCCTCTCCTGAATATCCATCACGTTCTCATTCAGAGAGTTCGTGTGCAGGATGTTCGGCGTCTCGATACCATGTAGCACCATGTTCATGATGCCGATCACATAGGCGAGCGACTTCTTCTCCTGCCCAAAGAAGGTGCGCTTCTGCAGCGTGTTGAATTGCACCGCACTGATGCCGGGCTTCATCATGTAGCTGTAGGCTTCACACAGGAAGCCTGCGGAGCCGACGGCGCCGTCATAGATCGTTTCGCCGATCTTCGGCTTTACTACCTGGATCATGGCGCGGATCAGCGGGCGCGGCGTATAGTATTCCCCGCCATTACGCCCCGCATTGCCCATGCGCTTGATGCGGCTTTCATAAAGGTCTGAGAGTTCGTGCTTCTCGTCCTGGCTGTTGAAGCGCAGCCCATCGATTATTTCCAGAACGTCCCGCAACACATAGCCGGAGCGGAAGCGATTGATGATCTCGTTGAAGACCTCTCCGATCTTGTATTCGATCGTGTCGGGTGAGGTTGCCGTCTCGCGAAATCCGGCAAGGTAGGGAAACAGCCTGTCATTGACGAACTTCACCAGATCGTCGCCCGTCAACGCCGAATTGTGATCGAACTTGCCTTCGGCGTCTTTCGGCGCGGCCCATGCCTGCCAGCGGAACTCGGCGGCGAGAATCGGGGAATAAGCCCGGCCTTCCAGCTCCGCCTCGTCGGCGCGCTGGGATTCCATGTCATCCAGGTATTTGAGGAACAGGATCCAGCTGGTCTGTTCGGCGTAATCGAGTTCGGAGCTGACGCCCTGTTCCGTCCTCAGCGCCTTGTCGATATTGTTGAAGGCGTTTTCAAACATTCCCGGCCTTTATCATCCTCAGTTGAACCGCGACATACAATTGCAAGCCGGGCTGGATAGCAACCCAGGCTCAGCCGTCATCTGAGCTATCAAGGTCTATCCGTCGGATACGCGGACGGATAACACGCTGGATGGCTTCCAGCTTCACCTGCAGCCATGCATAGAAGTCTGGCCACTGGTTTTCATCCAGCGGGTCCCTGACGGGCTTTTCAACGAGAATGCGGCACCCTTTACGCCCCGGCAGTTCGCGCCAGTCAAGCGCGAAGCCAAGCTCAGCCTCGATGTCAGCTCGTTGCGACAGTAGCGCCGCGAACAAGGCCTTGGCGTCATCATGGTTGATGTAGATTTCGGCGCCAAGGATGCTGTCTGACGTGTTCAGGATGGCACTGGAAAGAAAGCCTGATCGGCCGATGCCGAAATGGGTCCAATGCTGCGGAAAGGGCTTCTGGGAGCGCAAGTGGCTGTTGTTGGCCTTCAGGTGCTCCGCAAGGCCGGTCCAGAAGCGAAGCTGTGCGGCTTTCGTCTCGGTCAGGGCGCTACTCTTGATGGCGCGGGCCGCGTCTGAAACCGAGCGGCTCCAATCGTTAGGTTGCGATATGATGTTGAACTTCGGCGCCGCCGGGCTGTCTCCAATACGCCAGAGCTCAACTTCCAGTGCAAAGAACCGGAACTCGTCGTCGGTGATCTCATTCAGCCAATCAACGGCGGCGCGGTGTTCCTCGCTGAAGCGCGCAGCAATCCAGACGATCGTGACGGCGTGCAGCCCGGCTGCATATGTCAGCAGCTGGCCAAGATGTGTGTGGTCAGTTCGTTCCAGCTGGTTCTCAACAAGCACCCAGGAGTCATTGTCAGTATTTCGGCAAAGAATATCAGCGCGGAATGGGCCAACGGACTTTTCTTCTGCCTCCAGCTCCAGTTCAATAGACAAGGTTTCCGCCAGAATGGCGATATTCTCTTCGCGCGCCAGCCAGGGCGTGAAGTGTTGCGCTTCTGTTTGCCAGACTTCTCGAAGATCCACGCGGTGCAGTTTGCCAAGCATTGTCATCGCACCACGCTAGCGTGCACCTACTCCGATTCCGTTAAACCGGCAGGAGAAAGCGCCGCTTTCGGTTTGCCTGCTAACCTGCCAGCCGCGTGAACTTGGAATATAGCGCAGCCTCAAGCGCGTCGGTCGCCGCCCAATCCTGTTTCTGAAGGCGCCGGTATGTTCGCCAGTGCATGCCTTTTGGCTTTCGGGGAAACATATGGATGAAGCCCGGCTCGCCACCTAGCTTGTCTCTTGCCCGCTCAGCCTTGGACAAGCCCGAAACGCGAATAGTCTCGTATTGGCTCGCATAGGTGGCCTGGTAGCATTGCCTGCAACGGAAGTAAGATCCGCCATAAAGTACGCGGCAACGCCTTTTGCATGACCGGCAAACGATCCAGCGGCGATGGCCGCCAAGTGGCTGTTCAGTGAACGCAAAGTCAAAGCGCTCGTCGATCAGCACCTTCTCGCCCTGGCGCGTGATGCTGTATTGTAGACGCATATAGAAGGGTTGGAGGCTGTAGCCGATACTTCCCGTCTGATGTCCGCCCCGTGACCAGCGCAGCGTTCCGCTGAAGCTTCTCTCAAACCAGTGCCGCTTGAAGTCTGCAAGATCCAGCTTGTGAAACTCGTCTGTTTTGGAGGCGAACCGATTGTTGGCGCCTGAACCGTAACCACCCATGATTTTCTCCTGGATTTTCGCAATCATGTGGAAAGTGGATCACTTCATTCCCGATTGGACTGCATTTTTATCAACAATCAGGCGGACAAAATCATGGTGGCGCCCCAGAACGGCCCGGCGCCCCTGAGCTGTTTGGGTGGCTCCGGTCGCCGGGCCGTTCTTGCTGAGAGAGCTGTTCGAAACTGCAGACAAAGGTGTACCTGTTTATAGTTCTGTAGGTGGCTGTCGGTGTATTTTGGGGCCGCATATGTTTTCCAAACAACCCTTTGCTTTTGCGTTATTTTATCAGGTTTTTAGCCGTATTTTTTGGGCCTGCTGTTTCGCCCATTCGACCAACCTATTTCGCTCAGTTGCGCCCCCTAATTCTGCGCACCGGATAAGCTGTTTCGCTTATTCGGCTTAGGTGCGCTCCATGTCTGATATAGCCCACCGATGCGGCTTCCGTTCGGCGCGATGCACAATATCTGATAAACGCCACCCGCCTGCCCGGTTGGACCTGGTGAGAGCCCGATGCGTTCAATCCAGCCTCTCTCTTCGAGTCCAGCGATCGCCTTGGCGGCCGTTCGATGGCCGACGTGATAGCGCTTTGCGACGCCGTGCCCCGTCAGCCTGACTTCGTTTCCTGTCACCCTTGAAAACTCCATCAGGATGTCCTGCAGAATGACGCGCTGGAGCGGGCTCAAAGTCTTGAAGGCATCCAGGTGACGCCAGTCTGCATAGAAGCGGGCATGTGACGCGCCAGCATCAAGATAGCGGGTTTTGCCGCCATCGTTCCGGAACGGCACCACGTTAGGCGGCATCGCCGTAGGCCTCTTCATAGAGCGCCCGGATGTCTTGCGCGCGCCAGACAGTTGTGCCTTTCCCTAGTTTTCTAGGCTTTGGAAACCGGCCGTCTTTTACGCCCTGCCACCAGGTGGATTTGCTGACCGGGATAGGACCGTAGGGCGCCAAAATCGACCGGAGACGGACAAGACCGGTGCGGGGAAACTCGGGGTAGTCGTACATGGGTTCACCTCGTTTTGCTGAAGGTGAACCGGCTCTAACACGTCGGAATCGCGCGATCGGCCGAATACGGTTTGCAGAAACCGATTTCGGTTATTGTTCGTCCCGTGGGCCTTCCCAATGCCGCTCGACGGCGGCGTTAAGTCGGGACCTGATGGTATCCAAATGGGGCACCTTTTTCCAGCACTCGCCCATAGCTTTCTGAATGAGTTTGGCCGTGGGGTTTTGCGGTCGATCAGGATCAAATCTAAGATGCTCCATCGATACTGCCAGGAGCATACGCTCCAAGGTTTGGATAACTTTCGTTTGGGCGCTCTGGGTTTCTTGTATTGATTCCGAGCTACTCACGGCAGTGCCTTCGATACGCCTAACCCTCTTCCCAACACTGGCCATTTGCGCTCCAAGGTCCAGTACCGCTCCATAAGGGCGGAACCGTTCAGCCGTCTTCCTGAGATCAGGCGGATAATATTCATCCATCGCATCAAGAAATTCCAGCGCGTGTATGGGTACGATCTTGTCTATGAGGTTACCTGCCTGCGCTTCGCGATCAAACAGTTCAATGCGGCGGATAACGTCGCGAAAAGCTTCAGGATTTATTGCGGCTTCCTCAAAGCTAGCCTCATGCAAGGGCTGCGGTTCATACCCACAGGTTATGCAACCGGCTTCGGATACGCTCCAGTAGGCATACTTTGCCCAAACAGTGCATTCGACGGGAGTATAGGGCCCCTCAAATACAATTTCGCCCGCATCATTGGCGGGCGTTGGAGCGATTTTATCTGGATTGTCGCGGCGCTGAGTATTTTTGGCGCGCTTGCTCGGCGGTTTTGGTGAATCAGGCGTGGTCATAGGGATACCCCCCGCTACATCCCAAGCCCGCGAAATCATCATACGCCGAACGTTAACCTTTACAATAGACCGGACTCAGCTGGACGACTTCAACATGAGCTGGATTTCGTCGGCCCACCAATCGGCCATCTTGGTGCGTTCGTCCCAATACAGGGCGCGGTGATAGGCTCTTCGGACCTGATCCGCTCCAACGTGCGCCAACTCGGCTTCGATTGCGTCCTTGTCCCAAAGGCCAGATTCATTCAGCAGCGTTGAAGCGCTGGCGCGAAACCCGTGAGATGTATGCTGATCCTTTTCGAAGCCCATGCGCCGCAAAGCTTGATTCAACGTGTTTTCGCTAATTGGCTTGTCGCGGGCGATCGATGACGGGAAAACCCGGTAATTGCTCCCGGTTTCGTGCCGCAGATTCTCAAGGATTTCCACTGCCAGCGGCGAAAGTGGTTTGACATGGGCGCGGCGCATTTTTGTTCGGCTTGCCGGTATCGTCCAGGTGCGCGCCTCCAGGTCAAATTCTTCCCAAAGTGCGAGGCGCAATTCACCCGGCCGCGTGTACAACAATGCCATAAGCTTCAGTGCTGCACGGGTGGAGGGTGCGCCGCCGTCATACTGCCAGACTGCCCGAACAACTTCTGTAAACTCATCCTGCGTCGTTGCCGCCGCCATATGCGTCACCTTCGGCGCAATCAACGCCCCACGCAGGGCATAGGTCGGATCATTGTCAGCGCGGGCGGTAGCGACGGCATAGCGGAATACCTGCCCGATTGTGGAGCGCAGCCGTTTTGCGCTCTCATAATTGCCCAGCGCCTCAACTTTCCTGAGCGCCTCCAACACCATTGCAGGCGTTATCTGGCGAACCGGCATGTTGCCAAAGTCCTTGTTGGCCATGTCCAGAAGCCACTGCTTTTTGTGGAGCGTGGTTTCTGCTTTTCCTTCCTTCCGCAGTTTCTCAACAAGTTCGGCGGCGATATTGGCGAACGTATGCACGTTGAGCGCCGCGTCTTCTTCCTTGTCGGCCTTCGCCTTGGCGGCGGGGTCTATCCCATCGGCCAACAGGCTCTTCGCTTCGGTGCGCTTCTCTCGCGCCCTGGCGAGCGTTGTTTCGGGGTAGGATCCAAAGGATAAAAGCTTTTCCTTGCCGTCAAAACGATACTTGAGGCGCCAAAGCCTGGAACCGGTCGCCGTTACCAGAACGAACAGCCCGCCCCCGTCTGAAACCTTGTATGGTTTCTGCTTCGATTTGAGTTGCCGAAGGCGTGTGTCTGTAAGTGGCATCTTTGGGGGTATCTTGGTTGAAAGCCTGAGCCTGTTGAGCGGCTCTACCCCCAAACTTACCCCCAAACACGCCGGATGCAAACGCATACCCCCGCACCACATCGGACGACTTTTTGCCCGTGTTCGGTAAAAATCCTATATTTTTCAGTGTGTTTTGTGCTGTCTCGGACTGTTTCGGAGAAGCTATTGGTGCCCAGAAGAGGACTCGAACCTCCACTCCCTTGCGAGAACTACGACCTGAACGTAGCGCGTCTACCAATTCCGCCATCTGGGCACGGGGTAGGAAGGCGGTGAGATACGTGCTGATGCGGCGGGCGTCAACGGGCCAATCTCTTCCAAATGCCTAAATTCATGCGGAATGGTTCTGCGGTAACTACAGGGCCGTGAGTTGGCGGTGCCTGATACCTTCTATTTGTCACTGGATAAACGTAGCAGGTGAGCATTGTGTCGTCGCATTCGGGCGAACCTAAGCGATATTTGAAACGTAATCTGCCATCTCTATCCTATACGACTACTATGACCGAAGCAAAAGTGAACCCAGATGCCGAGGCAGATCTCGAGACTCGTATTCGAGAGACCATCTTGAGGGTATTTCCGCACCTCACCGCTACCGATATTCGTCATCAACGAACATTCCTACTCGCGTTCGGCTCGCGGCTGGCCAGAAGCGCGACCGCGGCGTCGAAACGGATCAGCGTATCGTCCAGCGGAGAAATGGATTGGGTCACGGCAACCCCCGTCTATTGGGCAGGACAAAGCAGGAGATGCGCCAAGTTATACTTTAAGGAGAAAGCAATGCATCTTTAGCGCGCGCCCACGGGATCTCTTCGATATGTGGGAATTGCGGGCCATTGTTACACCATAGGAGTCATTGCCGAGATGTAACGCATGGTTCGAAGCTTCACTCTTACAGTTCATACAACCTATCAGCACTTTGCTGGGGGCAGACCAGCTTCGAACCAAAAAAAGAAATTGACATCATATTCATTTAAAGTGATTGTCTCGGCGAGGATTCAACCGAGCCACTTAGCCTGACGTCTGCACCATCCTTGTGGTTGCTCCAGACTGGAGACCTGCCTTGCGCATTTTCGTTTCACTTATTCTTGCCCTCTCAATGCGGGTGTCCTCCGCTCAGGCCGGGGGGGGGGCGGAAGTGCCTGCTGCCCTGGCCGGATTTGCGGAGCAGATGCGCTCGCCAGGAATATCCCTGACGGTCATCGAGCGCGGCGAGGTCATACTGGAGGAGGCCCTCGGCTTTGCGGATCTGGAGCAACAGGTGCCCATGCGCACGAGCACGCTGAATCGTATTGGCTCGATCTCCAAGACCATGACGGCGGCCGCGGCGGTCCGGATGGAAACGGGCGGCAAGATCGACCTTGATCGAAAAGTGTCGGCCTATCTCGGCGACTTCGATGGGCCGGCACGTGAGGTCTCGCTGCGCCAGCTTGCCTCCCATACGGGCTGCGTGCGGGGCTACCGCGACGGCGAGGGCATTTCCTACGTGCACTATGATGATGTCTTTTCGGCCCTGGACCTGTTTAGGGGGGATGCACTGGAATGCGTTCCGGGTGCACAGTTCATCTATTCGAGCTACGGGTATTCGCTTCTGAGCGCCGTATTGGTCAGGGCTGAAGGCGAAGCGCTTCCGGCATTGATGCAGAATGAAGTCTGGGCACCGCTCGGGCTCGAGCAAGTCGCCTTTGACGATCTCCGGAAGGTCATTCCGGAGCGTGTCAGGAACTATGATCTGGATGAGGCAGGTGTGCTGATCAATGCGCCGTTCAGCGACAGCAGCTACAAGTATGCCGGAGCAGGCGTACTCGCCTCGACACATGATCTGGCGCGATTTGGTGCGGCTCTGATCGGGGACGGTTTCATGACGGATGGCGAAAAAGGCGAGATGTTCGCGCCTGCGACGCTGACAGATGGATCGACGACCGATTACGGTTTGGGGATGTACGTGGATTTCGGGAAATTTATCGAGGCGCGGCGCGAGCACCTTCCTGCACCGCTCTATGAAAGCCTCATGGCGCAGGCATCGCAGCACCGCATATACTGGCACTCCGGCACGTCGGAGGGCGCCGTGGCAATCCTGATGGTTGCGCCCGATGAGGGCCGCGTATTGGCCTTGGCAATGAACCGGGGCGGCGTGGAGAAGGAGGCCATCGTCTTTGCCATGAGCCTCATGTCCATGCTGCGGGCCGACGGCGCACCTACCCAAAACGAGGGCGATTCAAAGTCTGATTGACCGTTTTCGGGGCGATCATGCAATAGCTGGGATTTCCGCCAAATATAATTATTGAAAGTGACCTCATGTTTGATAAAAGAGGTATTGAAGAAGAAAGCCGAGATTCATCGAAGACGGTGTCTGAACGCGCTGACCTGTAAACTGGAGGGGTTTGGAATATGACAGTACACAACATGAAGAAGACTGCGGTTGCGGCAACATGGAAGTCGGCCTTGTTTGCGGGCGTGGCCATGGCTGTCTATCTGCCAGGCGTTGCGAATGCGCAGGCCGATTCCGCCCCGGTGGAAGACGAAGCATCTGATGAGGCGGTGTTCGACGTCATTACGGTCACGGCGCGGCGTCGCGTGGAGGCGATCACCGATACGCCGCTGGCCGTTACCGCGTTCGGGAGGAATCTTATTGAGACGGGCGCGCTCGACAGCGTGGGCGATCTCGTTGCGCTGAGCCCCAACGTGTCATTCGAACCCGGCGGCGACTTCGTCAGCTCGAATATCGCGGTGCGCGGCGTCAGCCGCGAGCGCTCGACTGAAGAGCCAGGTGTCGGTATCTACCGCGATGGTGTCTATGTCGGCGGCCCGGTGACGAGCCTTTCAGATCTGTATGATCTGGAGCAGGTGGAGGTCCTCCGGGGGCCTCAGGCCGGCCTTTACGGGCGGAACGCCGTTGGCGGGGCGGTGAATATCACGACCGCCAAGCCCGTTTTCGAAAATAGCGCAAAGATCGACGTTCAGCTCAGCGACAATGATCGGCAGGAACTGATCGGCATGGGAAACTATGCCTTCAGTGACGCGCTTGCGGCCCGCCTGAGCTTTAAGGTCGTGAATCAGGACAGTGGATTTTCCCGGAACGTCTTCCTCAATCAGGAGCTGGACGAGAAGGAGAATGTTTCGGCCCGGGCGCGGGTGCTCTGGCAGCCGTCCGACGATCTGGAAATCATTATTACGGGTCTCTACCGTGACGATAAAGGTCAGACCCCGGCCGTTTTCCGGGTGACGGATGACCCGCGACAACTCTCGTATGACACTGAAACACCCTACAATGCCAAGGAAAGCCAGATTTCGTCGGAGCTGAACTGGAGCATTGGCGCAGGCACACTGACGAACGTTCTCAGCTATCGCTCTATCGATGTCTTCCAGCAGGACGACACGGACTTTTCGAGCGCTTACCTGCAAACCTCCACGCGCGATATAACGCTCGAAAATTTCTTTGGCGAACTTCGTTATGCGTCTGCTGACGATCAGCGCTTTCGCTACCTGGTCGGCGCAACCGTCCTCAAGGAAGACTCGTTCTTCGACACGAACTTCCTGATCTCGGTTGGGGTTCCGGGGCTCGGCGCTTATTTCCCGCCGGACAATGGTGGCCTGACGGGCGACAATCTGGACAGCGTGCTCTTCGATCTCGACAATAAGCAGGAGCTCCTTTCCTATGCTGCTTTTGCGGAACTGACCTATGATCTGACCGACCGGATGACGTTCGATGCGAGCCTGCGCTACACGCGTGATGAGCGTGATGTGGAATTCGATCAGGCAACGCCGGGATGCACGTCCTGTATCTTCATCGTCGGGCGCTCGCTGGATTATTCGGTCGCAACGGACCCGGTATTCGAGAACTGGTCGCCAGCCGGAACAATCAGCTATGACGCGTCGGATTCCGTGCTCGTCTACGCGACGGTTTCAACCGGTTTCAAGGCAGGTGGAATCAATGAAGGTGCGAGCCAGCCGGAATACCTGCCCTTCGACAGCGAGACATCCATCAGCTTCGAGGGGGGCGTAAAGGCCCAGCTTGGTAACAGCGCGCAACTGGCGCTCGCGGCCTTCTCTCAGACACGCAAGGATGCGCTGATTTCTGTCGATGAATCGGTCATTGACCCGACTTTCCCGGCGGGGGTGAACGGTCTGGGCATCAATGCCGGCAAGATCGAGTCGACGGGCCTGGAAGCGGAGCTCTCGGCCCGACCCCTGGAAGGGCTCGAAGTGAGCATCGCCTATGGCTATCTTGACGCCAGCTACGAATCCTTTGTCGTGCCGCTGTCCGGCGGCAGGGAAGTTGACTATTCTGGCAACCAGGTGCCGCGCAGCTTCAAGCAGAGCTTCAGCATCAACTCGATCTATCGCAGACCTGTCACACCTGCGCTCGATCTGCTCGCCTATGGCAGCTACAGCAATGCGTGGGATGGTTTCCAGGACAATGCCAACCTGATTGAATCCGATGCGCCGGAGATGGTGAATCTCCGGCTTGGTGTTGAAGGTGACAGCTGGAGCTTCACCGGGTTCGTCAACAACCTTCAGGACACGCGCTACATCACCTATCAGGTCGGGCCGTACATCCAGCGCGCTCCTGGTCGAGTCGTAGGTATTCGGGCCGAGAAGAGCTTTTGAGTCAGAAGCCGGCGACGGAGTGACGGAAATGAACAGGGTAGAAGCACCTTATCTCGTCTTCATGGGAGACGAGACCCGCGCCCTTATGGCGAAGACGGGTATCGGGGTCGTGCAATGGGCGCCCGAACGCTGTCTTGGGCAGTGCTGCCTGTCCGACGCCGCGATAGATCTCGGTCTGGAAGAGCTCACGCCGGCGCAGGCCGCTGAAAAGGGCGCCCGGTCGCTCGTGATTGGCATCGCAAATGTCGGCGGCACCATATCCCCATCCTGGCGGCAGGTTCTCAATCACGCGCTCGAGGCGGGACTGGATCTCGTCGCGGGCATGCATGAGCGCTTGCGAGCGGACCCAGATCTGGTTGAGCTTGCCCGAAAAACAGGTCGGCAGCTTGTCGATTTGCGGGATCCGCCGGAGGCGCTGCCGATCGGGACGGGAAAGGCAAGATCGGGGCGGCGCGTCCTGACCGTTGGCACGGATTGCGCGGTCGGAAAGAAGTATACAGCCCTGGCCATCTGGCGCGAGTTGGGTTCGCGGGGCCAGCGCGCGGACTTCTGTGCCACCGGCCAGACCGGCGTGCTGATTTCGGGCAAGGGATTTGCGATCGACAGTGTCGTAAGCGATTTTATCTCGGGTGCGGCGGAGTATCTTGCCCCGGCCAGCGATCCTGACCACTGGCACGTAGTCGAAGGGCAGGGGTCGATTTTTCATCCCGCCTATGCCGGCGTATCACTTGGCTTGCTTCATGGCAGCCAGCCTGAAGCCATCGTTCTGTGTCACGAGGCCGGGCGTGAGCGGCTCGGATTCTTCGAAGACTTTCCTGTGCCAGACCTCCGGGTGGCAATTGATCGCCATCTGGAAGCGGCCCGGCTTACAAGCCCGGATGTCAGGTGTGCGGGTATCAGTCTGAATACAAGCCGGATGGATGGGGCAGCAGCGCTAGACCTCTGCCGCCATCTGTCGGAGGAGCTCTCTCTTCCTGTGATCGACCCGATCCGACTGGGCGCGGGTCCGATCGTCGACATGATGCTTTCCGTTCCGCTGCGGACGGGATTGCAATGATACGCATGCAGGTGAGCCAGAAGTCATGGCCGCTGAAAAAGCCGCTGAGATTTGCCTTCGCGGAGTTGACGGCAATCGATGTGGTGACCGTGGAACTGACATTTGGTTCGTGGCGCGGTCACGGAGAAGGTATCGGCGTCTTCTTTCGTGATGACACACCTTTGAAGGGCGCCCGCGAGCTTGCGACTCTGGGGGGAGGCTTCACCAGCATTGATGCAGCGGAAGCGGCCTGCAGCCGCCTCAAGTCCTATGCCGCCCGCAATGCCCTGGATTGCGCGCTTTGGGATTTACGCTGCAAGGAAACATCCAAGCCAATCTGCGAACTCATCGGGAGTCCCGGGGGGACAGTCTCGACATTTGAAACCATCAGCCTGGATTCGCCCGAAATGATGGCCGCCGCCGCTCGGATAGTGGCAGGAACCCGCCTGAAACTGAAGGTCGATGCGCCGAGAATTATTGAGCAGGTTCGCGCCGTCAGGGAGGTTCGGGTCGACACCGTCCTGATGGCGGACGCAAACCAGGATCTCGACCTGAAGCGTTTGCGTGAGGTTGCTCCCGCGCTGGCCGAATTCGGTCTCATCATGCTCGAACAGCCCCTCCCTGCTGGTGAGGATGGGTGTCTGGCCGACTTTCAGTCGCCCATCCCGCTTTGTGCGGATGAAAGCTGTTTCACGGCGGCGGACGTCGAGGGACTGGTTGGTTTGTACGAGTCGGTGAACATAAAACTCGACAAGACAGGCGGACTTACTGGCGCACTGGCCGTCCTGGCAGAAGCGCGCAGGTTGGGATTCGGAACGCTTGTCGGGTGCATGGCGGGCACGTCGCTTTCCATGGCGCCAGCTCTGGCGCTTGCGGCCCAGTGCGATTTTGCGGATCTCGATGGCCCGCTTCTCCTGGCTGACGATTATGAAAATGGGGCGCGGTACCTGGACGGTGCTGTTCAACCGCCGTCCACAGAGTTCTGGGGGTAATGAAATTGCGAGCATTTGAAGGTCAGACGGCACTCGTTACCGGCGGCGCCCGTGGGATCGGCTTTGCGATTGCCAGGCAACTGGCGGAGCAGGGCGCGCGCGTCGTTGTGGGTGATCTCGATGTGGATCAGATGGAGATTTCCAGGGGCCAGCTGGAGGCTTCTGGCGCAAAAGCGCTCTGCGTGCCGCTGGATGTGAGCTCAAGCCAGCAATGCGATGCGGCGGTCGACGCGGCTACGAGATTCGGTGGCGGCAAGCTCGACATATTTGTCCACAGTGCCGGTATCGGCCTTGAGCGGGCTTTCCTTGATACGAGCGATGAGGAATGGGCCAGGATGATGGACGTGGACCTGTCTGGCGCCTTCTACTGTTGCCGAGCCGCCGGGCGGAAGATGAAGACTGCAGGCTATGGCCGGATTGTCACGATCTCGTCGACGGCGGGCGTCGCGGGAGGCACCGGCCGGGCGGCTTACGGCAGCGCCAAGGGCGGCGTCATCATGTTGACGCGCGTGCTGGCTGTAGAGCTGGCAACCTATGGTGTAACTGCAAATGCGCTCGCGCCGGGAGCCATCGAAACCGATCTTGTCGCGAAAATGCACAGCGAAACAACGCGCCGGGTCTATCGACGTGCAATCCCTGCGGACAGGTACGGCACGCCCGACGAGGTTGCCGCGGCCGCCGTTTTCCTCTGCAGTCCCGCTGCCGCTTACGTGAACGGCCATGTTCTGGCTGTGGATGGCGGTTTCCTGGCGGCCGGCGTGCTCCACAAGGACTGAAATTCGGTTGCTCCGGGAGAGTGATTGAGGTTGTCGCGATGGCGCGCGTTGGTTTATACCGGCAATATGAAAACGACCTCAGTTTCTGAAGAATTGCCGCCGGATGAGCCGTCCAGCTTTGTGGACGCCCTCGCCCTGCGCTTGCAGGAAGACCCGCCGACCCGCAAGGGCGAGCGCACGCGAGGTCGCATCAAGGTTGCCACGGCGAAGATGCTTGAGCGTTTGGGATACCATTCCATGCGTGTGCTCGACATCACGCAGGAAGCAGGCATCGCTGACGGTTCGTTCTACGTCTATTTCAAGGACAAGAGTGAAGCGGCCCTGGCAGTCCTGTCGGAATTTGTCGAGTTCATGCCGCCCGGCGGCTCGGTCGGAAGCGCCAGCAGGACAGCCTTCGAGACGATCCGTGAAACGAACTATCGCTTCATCCGACTGGCCCGCGCGAATGCCGGTCTGATGCGTTGCATGCTTCAGGTGGTCGATGAGCATCCGGACTTTTCCGCTTTGGTGCAGAAGGTCAACCGGGACTGGTATTCGCGTGTCTCGCGTAGCGTGATCCGCCACTATCCCAGCGGCGCCGTTGATGATGACGCCATGTTGCTGATGACCTATGCGCTGGGTTCGATGATGGACGAACTGGTTCGGAGACTCGTCATCTATCCCGATCAGAACCTGCTCAAGCTCACGGACAAGATCGTCCCGACCGACAAGGCGCTGGCCGACGCGCTGAGCGTCATCTGGTATCGTGCGCTTTACCCGGCCGCAGAGATGCCGAAGGTCCTGCGCGGTACGGCTGCCAAGCTTGCCGAACTCAGCAAGGAAGAACCGCTCCACTAGGTGGAGCTGGCGCGCCAGACTGTCGGAAAGCTTGGTCCCTCAAAAGGTGCACCATCAGGCAGGTCGGGTAGCGTCGTTGGAATCGCGACCTCACCCTTTGGTTTGCGGTAGCGCGCATCGTCACCGAGCCAGCGCGTTGAGAGTACCCGGCGTCTTCCGGCTTTCGGATTGCCCGGAGCGCCATGGACGACCATGCCCTGGAAGATCAGGCAGTCACCCGGTGAAACATCCCAGGCGAGGATATCATACTTGTCTCGCTCGGCTTCGATATCGGGCAATTCCGGCAGGCCGGTGCCAACATAGGGCGTGCCGTCAGCAAAATGCGACGGGTTGTAGGCGTGGCCCCAGTTGTGGCTGCCGCCGACGAACTGAAGCGCAACATCTTTTGGCGCCTCATCGACGGGCAGCCATATGGAACTCACCTGTCGTCCGGACACGGCCCAATAAGGCTGGTCCTGATGCCAGGGGGTGCGCTCCTGCGATCCCGGTTCCTTGACCAGAAGCTGATCATAGAGAAATGTTGCCGTCGAAGATCCCATGATTTCCCCGGCCAACCTGGCGGCCGGAGACTCACGGACGAACTTTTCGAAAAGCGTTGAGCGCGTCCACATATCGAGGTCGCCAAAGAAGCGTTCCGCACCTGCCGGGCCATACCGTTCGGAATGGGGGCCGGGGTTCTGAAGCGCTTCGCCGATAGCTTCCTCGACAAGTTTGAGCCAGCTGATATCGAAAACGCCACGCAATATGCAGGCGCCATTGCGCTCATAGTCCTGCCGCGCTGTGTCCAAATCCTGCATGGTTTTCGCTCCCGCTATTCTTCGGTCTTGGAGAATGCAAACACGCCGCCCGTGTAATCGACAGACAGGTCCGCCGTATCATCGGTGGCACCATCGCCGAACGAGAACACCATTTCGTCGTCATGCGCTGCGTAGAAGGTCATGTCGTAAAGGCGCACCAGGGGTATGGGATCGCCAGGGGCCGACGTCCCGCCGAAGCGGACCGCGATTCCAGCCCCTTGCGAAACGATACCGACCCGGTCGAGACCGATACGCATGCTGCCGATGTTGTAGTCGCCCACGAGGGCCGCAATTTGACTCTTCGTCAGAGGGTCTGCGGCGGTCGATGGCCGGGGCGTATTGAAGAGAATGCGTGCGATCTTCTGCTCGATTCCGACGGGTGTGGGCGATACTTCGCGCGTGTTCGCGAGCACCACGATCGATATGTCTTCATCCGGGTAGTAAGCCATGTAAGCGGAGAACCCATCAATATCGCCGGCATGCGCAATCTTGCGGTGTCCTTCCCACGCGCGAATGACGAGTGCGCCCAGCGCATAAGGGTTGGTTTCGCCGTCTGGAAAGCGCCTTTGCGTGTAGAGGGTATCCCTTATCCCGTCACCGAGAAGGTTCTTGCGATGAACGGCGTCGAGATAGCGCTGGATATCCTCAACAGTCGACGCGAGCGAACCAGCCGAGAAGGGCACGAGGGGGTCCAGTAGTGGGGCATTGTCATAGCCGTTCTCAGTGACCGTGTAGCCTTCGGCCCGGTGCGGGATGACCCTTGAGGGAAGGTTGTAATAGGTGTGCTCCAGCCCGAGCGGCGAAAGCACGTTTTCAGAGAGGTACTGGTCATATGTCTGACCGGACGCCGCTTCTATGATCAGTCCCAGCAGGTAGGTTCCGGAGTTTGAATAACTGAACGCGCTGCCCGACGGGAACATCAGGTCGTGGGTTTCGAACATGTCGCGCATTTCGCGGCGTGTGAACTCGCGGCGGCTGCCTGATGGGAATTCAGGCTGGGAGTTGAAGTTGATCAGCCCGGACGTGTGGTTCATCAGCATCCAGACGGGGGCGTCCTTTGCGGGGCCGACATAGTCTTTGAGGTATGTGCCAACCAGCGCGTCCAGATCAACTTTTCCCGACGCGACCAGCTGTGAAATCGCGATAGACGTGAAGGACTTCGTGATCGAACCGATGGCGAATACCGTTTCCGAGGTGGCTTGTGTGTGCTGCTCGAGATCGGCAATACCCACGGCACCCTCGTATATGACTTCTTCGCCCTTGCGAACGGATACGGCAAGCGCAGGGTAGGGGGCGGACTTCTGGACGTTGCTGACAAGCGTCGCAATTTCTGCGGCAGGGGACACCTGCACGATTGCGGGGGGCGTATCTGGCGCCGCTGAAGCGCAGCCCGTCAGGCCAAGGATCGTGGCCGCGAGGGCCAGGGTGCGGATTGACATGGTTGTACTCCGGAAGGGGGGTTATTGTGCCGGTTTGGCAGACTGGACGATGGCGCGGACCCGGTCTTCAGGCAGCGCGTGGACGAACCCGCCGCGCCCGCCGGACATATCCTCGGCGGCGACAAGCGCATTGAGGATCGCCTCTTCGGTCGCATCGACAACGGCGTCGAACATCGGGTCCAGGGCTTCATTGGGAAGGCTCACATATGTCGCGGGCGCGCTGGCACCCAGCGTCACCTTGTTCGCCGTCGAGAAGGCGAGGAAGATATCGCCGGAGAGGCTGTCGCCCTGTCCTCCGGTCCGCGCCATGCCGATGGCGGCGCGCCGTGCGAGCCTTTTCAACTGGCCCGGCAAGAGTGGTGCGTCCGTGGCGATCAGGATGATGATCGAGCCATCGCGTTCAGCGTCGGACTTGGGAGGGCGAACGGGCTGGAGGTCCGTGATCATTTTCCCGATATCGATCCCGTCTATGACGAGTTGTTCGCGATTTCCGTGATTGGCCTGGACCAGAACGCCAACGGTGAAGGCGGCATCCTCGCCGTAGCGGGCAATACGGGACGCTGTGCCGATCCCCCCTTTGAAGCCATAGGCCACCATCCCGGTGCCGCCGCCGACAGAGCCTTCCTCAACCGGTCCCGCCTTGGCGCTGTTCAGCGCATCGATCACATTCTGTGATGTCAGGGGAAATGACCACGCGTCGCTGAGTCCGCCGTCATAGGTTTCACCGACTACGGGCAGGACGCGGCTGAACTTGACGTCGTCATTGCCCTTGAAGTGTTCTGCCGTCCATTCGAGCACCCCGTCTCGCGCTTCGCCGACACCCAGTGTCCCGGTAAGTGTAACCGGACCGAAGAATGCACCGAATTCCTCGATGAAATGTGCGCCGGTCAGTTCACCGGTCCCGTTGAATGCGAAGAAACCGGCACTTACGCCTTCTGCTGCATCCTTGCCAAGTGGGAAAACCACCGTTGCGCCCGTCCGCGCCCGGTCGCTGTTCAAGGTAACATGGCCAACTTCCAGTCCGGGCAGGTCTGTGATGGCGTTCAGTTTTCCGGGCTCGCCATCAAATGTGATGCCTGTGTCGCGGGCCCTGGGGTGCGTCTGGCAGGCCGCCGTGCTGGTCAGGCAGATGGTGGCCAGCATGAATGCCGTGCCCGATCGAGTAAGTGTAGCGACAACTTGCATGGCTTTTCCCTTGCGGTTTGTTTTCGACGTTCGACACAGCCATCCTGATGGGGTGCCATGTCAACTATTGGGGTTGTGATATCCTGACAGTTCAAATAAATGAAGTTGATCTCAAAATCAATAATTTTTGTGAGCGAGGATTTGAGGCGACGTGAAGATATTTGTCGGCGGCATACGGACTGAAACCAATACGTTCGTCTCCAGAAAAACGAGCGAAGCGGACTTTCACGCAGGGGATATCAGCCCGGCGACGAGGCCGCACGTCGATCGGGGTCTGCATCCCGGCTATGTGGGTATAACGCGGGCAGCGGCTGCGGCTCGCTGTTATGCGGCGCGCGGCATCGTTGCATATGCGGTGCCGGGCGGGCCGGTCGAGCAGCCAGTCTACGAGGCCTTGAAAACTGAGCTCCTGGACGACCTGCGACGTGCCATGCCAGTCGATATGGTCCTGCTCGATCTCCATGGCGCCATGGTGGCAGAAGACACAATTGATTGTGAGGGCGATATTCTGGAGGACGTTCGCCTCATCGTAGGTTGCGAGGTGATTATTGGCGCGTTGCTCGACCCTCATGCTGTTCTGACCCGGAAAATGCTGGCTGCGGCTGATCTCCTGCACGCTTACAAGGAGTATCCACATACCGACGTCATCGAGCGCGCTGAAGAGCTCTTTGATATCTGTGCAGGGATCGCCAATAGCGGCCAACGCCCAATTGCGACCATTGCAGACTGTGGGCTCATCGGCGGCTTTCCGACCGTTGCTCAGCCAATGGCCGGTTTCGTGGACTGGATGAAGGAGGCAGAAGGTCGGCCAGGCATTCAGTCCGTCTCGCTTATTCAGAGCTTCCCTTGGTGTGACCATCCGGATGCAGGCGCGAAACTGCTGGTATATGCAGATGATCCTTACGCAGGCTATGTAATTGCAAAGGAAGGCGCCGACAGGTTCCGTGCCCTGTTTGAGGCTGCCGTGATGCATGCGCTTGAGCCAGATGAGGCGGCGCGGATCGTTCGCGAAAACCCCGAGCGGCGCTACCTCATTGCCGATGTCTCAGACAATCCGGGTGGCGGAGCAAGCGGAGATGCAACGCATGTGTTGCGTGCGCTTGTCGCACACGGAGTCGACGGCATCGGTCTTGGCATTCTGTACGATCCCGAATCGCTGGAGGCGGCCTCGCAGCTCGGAGTCGGGGCAGAGGCCAGCTTTGCCCTCGGAGGCAAGCAGTCCTCTTTTTCAGGCGCGCCGATTGTCGTTACTGGCCGCGTTGCGGCATTGGCAGACGATGATGGAGCCGACGCGCGCGGCTCGGTTGGTGGTCCGTCATCAGGGCCGCTGGCGCTGATCGAGACGCATTTCGGATCCGTTATTGTCGGCCGTGAACGCCGCCAGGCGCTGTCGCCTTCGTTCTTTACAGCAGTCGGTGCGGACCCGCAGGATTTCCGTTGTATCGTCCTGAAGTCATCAGCGCATTTCCGAGCCGCCTTTTCGGATTTCGAGCACACTATCCTTGAAGTGGGGTCCCCAACGGCCATGAATACGGACTTGGCCGAGCTACCCTTTGTGCGTATCAGCCGGCCGCTCTGGCCTTTTGACGCGCTACCTCCGCTCAGGATTTGGGCAGTTGATGCCGAGTAAGGGGGCAGTTGAGGGCTGAATCCCCGGCGGATTGAGCCCTCATCAAAAAATTGAAGTTGACATCAATATTATTTATTAGTTCTATTAGGATGTAGTGCTGGTCCTCTTTGTGGGGGAGGCGGGAGCAAGGAGAAACTTGAAATGTGCGATCAGATCAACAAAAAAGTGCGTGTAAGGAACTATGGAAAAATCGGGGGTGCGTCCGTGCTGGCCCTGGCCCTTCTTGGGGCGGCGCAGGCTGAGGAAGCAAGCAAACTCGATACCATTATCGTTACGGCGCAGAAGCGGGAGCAATCGATTCTCGAGGTGCCGGCGGCTGTCAGCGCCGTGTCTGCTGCAGCGCTTGAGGCTGCTGGCGTGACGCGCCTTGACGATCTGTCATCCGCATTTCCGAACGTGTACCTGAATACAAACAACTCTCTCCGGACCACGTCGATCTCGATTCGGGGTGTGGCATCCAATCCGAACAATCCCGGCGTTGATCAGGGGGTCGGTGTTTTCGTCGATGATGTGTATCAGAGTCGTCCGACGACAATAAACACCAACGTCTACGATCTGGAGCGCGTTGAAGTCATCCGCGGGCCACAAGGCGCCCTGTATGGTAAGAACACGATTGCTGGCGCAGTTAACCTGATTTCCAAGCTACCTGGCGAAAAGAGTGGGGTCGAAGGCGCCGTCAGCATCGGAGATTTCGATGCCCTTACAGTATTCGGTGCGGCAGACCTCGTCGCGAGCGATTCCGCCAAGGCGCGTATCTCTGTCTCCTCCCAGCGCCGCAGCGGCTTTACGGATAATGCTGTCACTGGTTCTGATCTGGATGATGTCGACGGCACATCGCTCCGTTTTGCCGTGGTGCTGGACCCGACCGAGAATTTCAGCCTGGTCTGGCGCGGTGACGCTGCAGAGGACCGGACCAATATGGGCTCCAGTGAGATACTGTCGAATGGTGTTCTGAGCGGAACGCCCCTCGCGGATGCAGACTCCGAAGACCGTATCGTCTCGAACGACTTTGATCCGGTCCAGAATCGCGACCTGTGGGGAAGCTCGCTGGAAGCAAATTGGATGTTCGACGCTGGCACGATTACATCGCTGACGGCTTATCGCGAATACCAGTGGTTCAATGCGGCGGATAATGACTTCACGATGCTCAATCAGCTCCGCTCGGGCATCTCCGAAAACCAGAATCAGTTCTCGCAGGAAGTGCGCTTCACCTCCGAGAAAGGCGAGCACTTCGACTATCTCTTGGGCGCATATTATCTCAAGGAGCAGCTGTCTGCAGTTTCCAATGCGGTCATCGGTCCGGATCTGGGTGTCTATCCGACCGAGACGTCCATCGATATCTTCGCGGACCTCCAAACGACCAGTTATGCGGTGTTCGGCCAGATGAACTATCATTTCAACGAACAGTTGGGTGTGACGGTCGCCATCCGATCCTCAAAGGATGAGAAGGAGGTCGTTCATTCTGCAGTGGGTGATCCGTACGGCGCAATCCTCGCGACCTCGCCAGCCAGAAAGCTTTCGCGTGAAGATGAAGAGTGGACGCCGTCCCTCAGCCTGAACTGGACTCCGTCCGACGATATGCTGCTCTATGCTTCTTATGCGCGCGGTTACAAGTCAGGCGGCTACAACGTCTTCTCGATCTCCAGCAATGATGATGCCGAGTACAAGCCGGAATTCGTCAACAATTACGAGCTGGGTGCCAAGTCGACATTCGCGGATGGCGCGATGTATATTGCTGCGGCAGCCTTCTTCCTGGACTATTCCGATCTTCAGGTGAATCAGCTCGTCACCGTAGGTGGCGTACCTGCCTTCACCACCTCCAACGCGGCAGCGGCCGAAAGCTGGGGGCTTGAGCTCGAGGCGACCTGGCTCCCGACGGATGCTCTGAGGTTCACGGCGGCCTATGGTTATCTGAATGGTGAATATTCAGACTTCCAGAACGCAAACTCTTCTGGCGCGGACTATTCGGGAAACAAGCTGCCACAGGCGCCAGAGCATTCGCTCTCCATCAACGGCGACTACCGGCGTCCGGTATCGAGTAAGCTGGACTTCGTCCTGCACGCGGACACCAGTTATCGTAGCGAGGTGTACTTCTCGCCCAGCAATGATCCGGACTACACGCAGGATGGTGTGACGCTCTTCAACTCGCGTATCGGCATCGCGGCAAGCGATGACAGCTGGAGCCTCATGCTCTGGGGCCGTAACCTGAGCGACGAGACTTATGCAGTCAGTCGTTCGGGAGGCGTCATTATTCCCGGTCAGCAGATACAGTCATTCGGCGCACCGCGCGCTTTGGGTGTCGAGCTTCGCGCGCGCTATTAAGCCCTGAGTTCAGGCGGAACGGTCCAGAAATGTCGCGGTTTGCCGCTCTCATCATAATGCTTGTCACGGCCCTTCTGGGTGTCGGGCTGGCATATCTGATGGGGGTGGCGGGCATTATCGGCTTTCTCGCCTCCGGGATGGGGGAGTACCTCCAGGCGTTGCCACGGCGTGCATTCTCACAGCTTGATGTGTTTGCCCTGATGGCCATGCCGCTATTCGTACTTGTTGGTGAGCTGATGAACAGGGGAGGGATCACGCGGTCCCTGATTGACCTTGCCTCTCTGTTTGTCGGGCGAAGCCGTGGCGGACTCGGCCATGTCAACGTTGCCAGCAGCGTGTTCTTTGCCGGCGTGTCCGGTTCGGCGATGGCGGATGCCGCCGCGCTCTCCTCAACGCTTGTGCCTGCGATGAAGGAGAATGGATACTCCGGCGTCTACGCGGGTGCGATCACCGCGGCCTCCTCGGTGATCGGCCCGCTCATTCCACCCAGCATCATCCTGATTTTCTATGGTGCTATCATGAACGTGGACGTCGCGGCCCTGTTTGCCGCATCGATTGTACCAGGCCTCCTGTTGAGTCTGGCGCTTTTTGCCGCAAATGCCGTGATTGCCAGGTTGGACAATCATCCGTCCCTCAACAGCCGACCACCTTTGCTGCGTACGATCAGGAAAGCCGGGCCAGCCATGCTGCTGCCCGTCATAATTATCGCCGGGATTGTCTTCGGGGTTGTCACACCGACGGAAGCGGCTGCGCTTGCGGTCGTGACATCGCTTCTGATCATGGCGTTCGGCGGCCAGCTGAAATGGAGCAATGTGAAGGATGCCGTATTCAGTGCGACAGTTTTTACAGGCGCGATCTTCGCCATCATTTTTGCGGCGACAAGCATAAACTTCCTGGCGGCGTTGCTGGGAGCGCCCGCGATGATCTCTTCCTGGCTGGATGCGAACGCGTTCAGCCTCAACGCCTACCTCGCCGTGCTGACCTGCATATTCATTCTCGTGGGAATGGTCCTCGACACGCAGATTGCGCTGATTCTGCTGGCGCCCATTCTTGTCCCGGCGGCCTATCCGCTGGGTGCTGATCCAGTGCATCTGGGTATCATCGTCTGCTTCACGATCACCCTCGGGCTGATCACTCCCCCGCTCGGCGGCGTCGTCCTGATCGTTTCGGCGGCGACGCGGGAATCATATTGGTCTCTCATGAAAGCGCTTTTGCCTTTCATCCTGATCGAGTTTGCCGTGCTCTTCCTCCTGCTTTATGAGCCCGGCATTGTCCTTTCCCTGCCGCGCGCGATGGGGCTGCTATGAGCTGCGCGTGGGATCGGCGATCTTTTCTGAAGGTGGCGGTTGCCCTGACTGTTACCGGCTGTTCGCCTATGCAACAGCATCAAGTGCGACTTGCCCTTGCCGGTACGCCTAACGCTGCGTGGAACGGCGTATGGATATGGATGCGAGCCTGCTTGGACGCGATGGAGATATCTGGCATGGCGACCTCGCTCAGTACGAATGCTGCGCTCGGCCGCGAGGAAGACCGTACCGAGCTGACGGGGCTCGGACTCCTGAATCTCAATGATGCCGGCATTTCCGAAGCGACAGCGCTGAGCGACACCTATGTTGTTGCGCAGCTTCCATTCCTGTTTCGTGATCTCGCGCATTTCGAACAGCTGCTGGAAGACCAGTCCTTCCTTTCGGAAGTAAACGACAAGCTCGCGCGCGCCGGACTGGTGCTGATCGATGCAGCATTCCTGGGCGGCATGAGCGGCCTGTTCACAACGCAACGGCCGGTGCGCACGATTGAAGACATGAAGGGTCTTCGGTTGCGGGCGATGGACAGGCGCGACTTGGTTCTGATCGAAACGTTCGGGGCTTCGGGCGTTCAGGTTGCCTGGGAAGAAACACCACAGGCGCTCCAGACGGGTATCGCATCAGGTTATCTCAACCCACCGCTTGCGCCAGTCCTGTTCGGTCACGGCGCGTATCTGAACTACTTCACGGACCTCAGGATCGCCCCGGCTCACCGTCTGATTGTTGCATCGTCGAAGTGGATAAATTCACTCGGTGCATCCGAGCGAGAAACAGTCGAAGCGGCCTTTGCTGCGGGGCGGGCCGCCAATCGCAAATGGTCTCAGGAGCGCCTGCAGAGCGACTTGCAGCTGCTCAAGGATAGCGGGATCGAAACGGTTGAGGTCTCGCAAGAGGCAAGAGACACTTTTCGCGATGTCGCGCGTACGGCCTACGGCGCCTATGCGCCCGAATCGGTCATCGATCATGTGCTGCAAATTGCAGGCAGGTATTCGTGATGGCCGGGGTTCCTGAACGCCTTCGCGCATTTTTGCTTAAGGTCGATGCCCGCCTGAACAGCGGACTGCTTTGGACGGCGAGCGGGCTGCTCTGCCTGATGGTCATCCTGGTCATGATCCAGATCGTAGCCCGTTACGTCTTGCAGGATGCGCCGCCATGGACTGAGGAGGGGGCTCGCTATTGCATGGTCTGGAGTGCGCTCCTCGCGGCGACCTGCGCCTTCTACGAGGGCGCTGACCCTGCCTTGGTCAAGGTCGATGCAGGCTCTTCACAAACTCTACAACAGGCAGTTTCGCTGGCGCGCTTTGTCTGTGTTCTGGCCTTCTCCGGCACATTGCTCGTCTATTCGCCGGGCATGATTGTGCGTTCGTCATTGCGGCAGTCTGAGGCCATGGGCATAAATCTATCCCTTGTCACCGCGGTCGTGCCGGTGTTTGCGCTCGTCATCCTGTTTCACGCGGTCGTTCAATTCGTGACCGGGCGTGCGGCGGAAAGGCGCGTAATCTGAATGTTGATGGATATCATCTCTAATAGCGTGCTGCCGGGCGCGTTGGCCCTGATCATGCTTGGTATGGGCTTGTCGCTGACGCTCGCGGATTTCGTGCGCTTCCGCCAGCGTTTGACACCGTTGCTCTGCGCGCTGGCGAGCCTGCTGCTTCTGCTCCCGATTGCAGCTGTGACCATTGCAATGATCTTCAAGTTGCCACCTGCACTGGCGGTGGGGCTCGTTCTGGTCGGTGCTTGCCCGGGCGGTACATTCTCGAACCTGCTGACGCATTACGCTCGGGGCGATCTCGCCCTCTCGGTGTCACTCACGGCCATTGCGAGCATCTGCGTCATCTTCACGATGCCGCTCATTGTCCAGTTCGCCTTGATATTCTTCTTGGACGAGCAGCGTGACATCACCCTGCCGGTTCTCGAAACGATGCGTCAGATATTCCTGCTGACAATCTGCCCCGTGGCGGCAGGAATGCTGATCAACCATCGCTGGCCGGCCCTGGCCTCAAAATGCGCAGATCCCATCAAGAACATTGCGGGTGTTCTGATTCTCGCGGTGTTCCTCAGCATTATTTTTGCCGAGCGGGACAGCTTTTCAATGGCCTTTTCGCGTGCAGCCCTGCCTGTGGTCCTCCTGAATCTCTTGTCGGTTTTTGTTGGCGGCTGTGTCGGCTATTTAACGACATCCAGAACAGCGGAGCGCCGGGCCATAATGCTTGAGCACACCATCAAGCAGGAGGGGCTTGGAATTTTCGTTGCCATGAGCCTTCTGGGCATGACCGAGATGGCGCTGCCTCTGATGTTGAATTCGCTCGTTGGCATAATTGTGGGCAGCATGATCGTTGCGTTCTCGCGGTTCCAGAGAAAGAGGCAGTCCGGCCAAAAATGAATACCGAACCCAAAAATACGCCTCCCCGTCTGGAACGCATAAGCGACTATCCGGCCTTCCATGCAGCGCGCGCTCCCGGCGCTGAAGCGCTCTCCGGCGTGGGGGGAGACTACACGTATCGGACGTTCTCGGACGCTGTGGATTTCCTGGCGTCTGCAATGTTGTCCCGTGGCATCGGCAAGGGAGACGTGGTGGCAACGCTCGCGCCGCCACGTGGCGAATTCTTTATCATCTTTCTTGCAACAGCGCGGATCGGCGCTGTCTGGCTTGGACTCAATCCAAAATCGACCCGGCGTGAGTTGGGTCATATTCTTGCGGATGCCAAGCCGGCACTGGTGTTCAGCATAGGCGCCACGCGCGCACGTGATTCTCGTTCTGAACTTGAAGCGCTGGGTATCGAACCCAACCAGATCGTCATCATGGATGACCCGAACTCTTTTGCAGCATTCCGTTGCGAGGGGGAGGGCAGCGACCCAGAGCATCTTCGCCTGGCAGTGGACGCGGTCAAGCCAGAGGACCCGGCCCTTATTGTCTATACGTCAGGGACGACCGGTTCCCCAAAAGGGGCGCTTTTGTCCCAAGGCGGCATGGCGCGCAGCTTTCATACACAAGCCTGCGTTGCCGATGTTCAGGATGTCAGGATTTTGAACAATCTACCGATCAACCATATCGGCAGTGTCGGGGATGTCTCATGCCATGCGCTCGTATGCGGTGGCCTTGTCCACTTCATGGACGTGTTTGATCCGGCCGGCTCACTCGAGGCCATTGAAACAAGACGCCTGACGATCTGGGGACAGGTGCCCGTTCAATTGCAGCAGTCGCTGGAAAGCGAAACTGCCGGGCAGCATGATCTGTCGTCGCTGCAGCTCATATTCTGGAGTGGCGGCGTAGCGCCTGCGCCACTGGTCAAACGCCTCCTCGGTTTGGGTCCGCGACTCTTGAATGCCTATGGCATGACCGAAGCGACCAGCAATGTGACTTACACGCCTTTCGACTCGAGCGCATCGGACCTGTCCGAGACTGTTGGCGTTGCGGCTCCGGACTGTGAGGTCAGAATCATCGACGGAGAAGGATGCGTGCTCCGTGCCGGGAAAGAAGGGGAGGTCTGTATCCGGACGGATCGACTGATGATTGGTTACCTGAACAAGGATGATGCCACGCGCGAAGCCATTGATCAGGATGGATGGTTGCGCACCGGTGATGCTGGAATGGTCGGTGAGGACGGTCTTTTGCGCCTGACGGGCCGCAAGAAGGAAATGTTCAAGTCCGGGGGCTACAATGTTTACCCAAGAGAGATCGAGCAGGTGCTTGAAGCTGTCGCCGGTGTCCGCGTGGCTGTTGTCGTCGCGGCGCCACATCCGGTCTTCGGTGAATCGGGTGTGGCCTACATTATTCAGGCTCCGGGCGCCAACCTGTCAGAGGACACTCTCCGTGATTGGTGCAAGGAAAATCTCGCCAACTACAAGATCCCGAAGACGTTCCGTGTGCGCGATACGCTGCCGGTTCTGGCCATCGGGAAAATCGATAAAGTTGCATTGAAGAAGGATGCCGAGATGGCGTTCTCAGGTACGTAGAGGTATAGATATGAAAGCGGTTATTTGCGAAGTTGAAGTTGGAATTGCGCGTATCACGCTCAATCGTCCTGAATCCCTTAACGCGATCAACAGCATCCTTCTTCAGGAGTTGGCGGATACAATGGATCACGTCTGCGCTTTGCCGGATGTGAAGCTTGTCGTTCTCACCGGAGCCGGACGCGCCTTATGTGTGGGCGATGATTTGAAGGAGATGAACTCCGAGCTGGGGCTGCCAGGCCCTTCCGGATACCTGATCGGGCGCTTGCAGGATATATCGCGCTCCATGATGTTCAGCGACAAGATTTTCGTGACACTTGTTCACGGCTGGGCCATCGGTGGAGGCCTGTCATGGGTATTGAATTCCGATTTCGTGGTCTTTGAGGAAGATGCGAAAGGCTTCTTCCCTGAAATTGGGCTCGGTCTCTTCATGAGCGGCGCCGCAACAGTACTTCTGCCATCTCTCGCGGGTCATTCACGCGCCATGACACTATTTGCGAAAGGCGAGCATATTGATGCCGCCGAAGCCCTGCGGATTGGCTTGGCGTCTCAGCTCGCCGGTCCGGGAGAGGGCCTGAAGGCCATCGACGTTCTGTGTGATAAGCTCATGAGCCTGTCAGGTGAATTGCTTGGCGCGCTCAAGAAGGTGCGCAACAACGCGCTCGGCGACGTCATTGAGGGAGCGCTCCAGCAGGAGAGCGAGACGCTGACGCAAGCCGTCTTGTCAGTTCGCGAGATCCGCTCGCGTGAGCGAACTGTCGTGGAGCAATAGTCCGCGGTCAGCACTGGCGGAAAATGGAGCTCGAACATGCATACTCAATTTCGTTCGCACCTGAACGCTGAACTTGCCGGGATTCGTGCGGCGGGATTCTTCAAAAACGAGCGTATCATCACAAGTCCCCAAAATGCGGAAGTTTCGGTCGCAACTGGCGAGACATTGATAAATCTGTGCTCGAACAATTATCTCGGACTGGCGCAACACGCCGAGCTGCGCGATGCGGCGCATGCGGGCCTTGATGAATGGGGCTATGGTATGGCGTCGGTCCGGTTCATCTGCGGCACGCAATCGATTCACAAAAGACTCGAGGAATCCATTGCGCGCTTCCTGCGAACGGAAGACGCCATTCTTTATCCGTCCTGCTATGATGCGAATGGAGGTTTGTTCGAGGTGCTTCTCGGTGAGAATGACGCCGTGATATCGGACGAATTGAATCACGCCTCCATCATTGATGGCATTCGCCTTTGCAAGGCGAAACGATACCGCTACCGCAACAACGACATGCAAGACCTGGAGGAGCAGCTGCGTGCCGCAGATCAGGCAGGCGCGCGCTTCAAGCTGATTTCCACGGACGGCGTGTTCTCTATGGACGGGTCGTTGGCCAGGCTTGACGAAATCTGCCGTCTTGCGGACCGGTATGAAGCGATCGTCCACGTCGACGACAGTCACGCGACGGGGATTGTGGGGGCTGGCGGGCGGGGAACGCCGGAGCACTTCGACTGTTCAGATCGTATCGATATTCTCACGGGAACACTGGGAAAGGCACTTGGCGGCGCGAGTGGAGGTTACACTTCCGGGCGGCGTGAGATCATTGAGCTGTTGCGTCAGCGATCCCGGCCATACCTATTCTCGAATACTGTAGCGCCGCCACTCGTCGCTGGCGCGATCAGGGCCGTAGAGCTGGTGGAGCAGGATGGGGAGCGTCGCGTACGGCTTGCAGAGAACACCCGGAGATTCCGGGAAGGCCTCGAAGACGCCGGCTTCGATCTCCTGCCCGGCGAGCATCCGATTGTTCCGGTAATGCTCTATGATGCGCACCAAGCCAATATGCTCGCAGAGGCGCTCCTGAAGCGCGGAGTATATGTGATTGCCTTTTCCTATCCGGTCGTCCCACAGGGCAAGGCCCGCATCCGTTGCCAGATGTCCGCCGCATTCACGCCAGATGAAGTAACCAGGGCCATTGAAGCTTTTGCGCAGGCGAAGCTTTCGGTCGCCAGTCAACGAAGCTAAAGTCGACGCTTATGACCGACACCCACCTTCGAGTTAGGCGGGCAGTGAAGAGCCCTTGGGTACGTTTCGCAATATCTCGAAGAGCGATTGCGGAATGCGTCTGGCCATGCGTATCAGGGGGCGATAATCAGGTTGCGAAGGGCTATAGCGACCTACAGATACGGGCTCTGTTTTCTCAGGCGTTTTTCGGCCCCGGTGGTAACCTTGGTAACTTTTTCCAACTTGATCCCACAAAGTATATCAAAATGAGGCAAAATCAATATTGTTTTTATTGATTATTATCAAACTGCCGCAACGCGATACAACCCCCGGTATATTTTCCCAATCTATAGGTCGCGCGTTCGAATCGCGCCGGGTCACCAATGATTTCAGTATATCATGCCCAATGCGGCCTCCGCTCAGGTCGGTTTTTCGTCGAGTTCGCCGACGTCCAGAACCGGGGCGGCGTCGAGCAGGTCGGCGTCGAGAAGGGTCACGACGCGTTCCAGCGCGGATACCAGCATGGATTGATGCCAGTCGGG
>TARA_R110001599_G_scaffold174679_4_pt1 | contig 33874 bp, 23 predicted proteins | sample TARA_R110001599 | Tara Oceans TARA_R110001599 (sample SAMEA4398360) | marine metagenome | biome: Polar Biome; feature: [MES] marine water layer (ENVO:01000295) within the mesopelagic zone...; material: water (ENVO:00002006), including particulate matter (ENVO:01000060) such...
GGAAGTATTCGGTTACGATACCTTTAGAGGCAACCAAGAACCAGTCATAAAAAATATTCTCGCAGGTAAGAATACCTTCGTGATTATGCCCACTGGGGCAGGCAAATCAATGTGCTATCAGTTGCCAGCGATTGTTAGGCCAGGAACGGCCATCGTAATATCGCCTTTGATTGCCCTGATGAAAAATCAGGTTGATCAAATGAACGCTGTTGGTATTAACGCCCGTTTTTTGAATTCGACTTTAACAAAGAGTCAAATCAACAAACTTAAAAAGGCAGTCCTCGCTGGAGAAGTGAAACTACTCTACGTTGCGCCTGAGTCGCTCACCAAAGAAGAAAACGTAGAATTTCTTAAGCAGGCAAATATTTCTTTTGCGGCTATTGATGAGGCACATTGTATTTCTGAATGGGGTCATGACTTCAGACCAGAATACAGAAGGATTAAAAGCATCATTGACCAGCTAGGAAATTTACCAATCATTGCACTGACGGCTACAGCTACTCCAAAAGTACAGTTAGACATTCAGCGCAATTTACAAATGGAAGAAGCCGACCTTTTCAAGTCGTCTTTTAACCGCGAAAACCTTTATTACGAAGTTAGACCCAAGAAATCGATCAAGAAACAACTGATCAAGTTCATGCGGGAAAACAAAGGCAAATCGGGGATCATCTATTGCTTAAGCCGTAAAAAGGTAGAAGAAATTGCCAACTTCCTTCAAGTGAATGGATTTAACGCCAAGCCATATCACGCAGGCTTCGACCCCGATGTTAGAGTCAAGAATCAAGACGATTTTCTGAACGAAGAAGTAGATATTATTGTAGCCACCATTGCCTTCGGAATGGGGATTGACAAACCAGACGTTAGGTTTGTTATTCATTACGATGTGCCAAAATCACTCGAGGGCTATTATCAAGAAACGGGACGTGCTGGCCGAGATGGTCAAATAGGACAGTGCATTATGTTCTACAGCTATTCAGATATCATGAAGCTGGAGAAATTCAACAAAGACAAACCCGTTACCGAAAAAGAAAACTCTAAAATCCTGTTGGATGAAATGAGTTTTTATGCGGAATCTACAGTCTGTAGAAGAAAGCAGCTGCTTCACTATTTTGGAGAAGAACATGATGATGCTGTGTGTCGCGAAACAGGCATGTGTGATAACTGTAAATTTGAACGCGAAGAATACGAGGCACAAGACTTAATAAAAACGACCATTCAAGCCGTAACCGAAACCGATGAAAGATTCGGGTTGGGGCATATTGTAAATGTGATTCGTGGATCTCAAAACCAATACATCAAAAGTTACAAGCATAATAAGCTTCCCGTTTTTGGAACTGGTAAAGCACAAGAGGAAAGTTTCTGGAAATCAGTAGTTCGTCAGACTTTACTCTACGAGTTTCTTACCAAAGACATTGAAAATGTTGGCGTTTTAAAGCTCTCTCAAAAAGGGAAAGACTTTCTGAAAAAACCGTACTCCTTCAAGCTTACCAAAGACCATGACTTTAGTGACATTGACTTGGGCGAAGATGATGGTAATGAAGTTACTCATCAGTCTACATCAGGTCAATCTTTCGACAAAGTGTTGTTCGATTTATTAAAAGCGGAACAAAGAAAAGTAGCCAAAGATCACGATTTACCTCCTTATGCGGTTGTTCAGGAGCCATCTCTTCAAGAAATGGCCACCACTTACCCAACCACAGAAGAAGCCCTAAGTAATATCAATGGTATTGGAATGGGCAAGGTCCAAAAGTTTGGAGCACCATTCCTTAAAGTCATCAGTAAATATGTTGAAGACAACGACATTGATATTGAAGATGTGGTAGTGATAAAATCCTCTGGTTCAAAATCCAAAAACAAAATCTACATCATTCAACAAATCGACAGAAAGATTGATTTGGAGGAAGTAGCAGAAATGAAAAGCTGGACGATGGACACCTTATTGGCCGAAATGGAAATCATCTGTTTTGCAGGTACCAAGCTCAATCTCGACTACTATTTAGAGGAAATTATGGATGAAGACCGCGAGGAAGACATTCTTGATTACTTCTTAAATGCTGAAAGTGATGACATTAAATTGGCATTGGAAGAGTTTGCGAATGAAGATGTTTCGGAAGAAGATCTTCGATTGGTCAGAATAAAATTCCATTCAGAATACGCAAATTAATTACCTTTAGCGCTTCAAAAATTTCAAATATTCATGAATATTCTTGTGTTGGGCAGTGGCGGACGCGAACATGCTTTTGCTTGGAAAATTTCGCAAAGCCCACGATGTAATAAGCTGTTTGTTGCCCCTGGAAATGCAGGTACGGCAACCATTGCTGAAAACGTAAATATTAAAGTAACCGACTTTAAAACCATCGGTGAATTTGTAATTACCAACCAGATCAACTTAGTAGTCGTTGGGCCAGAAGACCCTTTGGTAAATGGCATTCGTGATTATTTTGAAAAAGATAATCAACTTAAAAATGTGCTGTTGGTTGGCCCAGGCGCGGCTGGCGCTCAATTAGAAGGCAGCAAGGATTTCTCGAAAGACTTCATGAATCGTCATGGAATTCCAACGGCAAAATCTAAGACCTTCACGATTGACACACTGGAAGAAGGACTCAATTATGTTTCGAGCCACCCAACACCCATCGTACTAAAAGCCGATGGTTTGGCCGCTGGCAAGGGAGTAATTATTTCAGAAACATCAGAACACGCTCGCGAAACCCTAAAGGAAATGCTGGTAGACGCCAAATTTGGTGAAGCCTCAAGTCGTGTAGTGGTTGAACAATTCTTAAAAGGAATTGAGCTTTCTGTTTTTGTATTGAGTGATGGTACTGACTATAAAATTCTACCTGAAGCCAAAGATTACAAACGTATAGGAGAACAAGACACTGGCCTGAATACTGGAGGTATGGGCGCCATTTCTCCAGTGCCTTTCGCTACACCGGCCTTTTTAGCCAAAGTGGAAGAGAAAGTAATCAAGCCTTCGATCAACGGTTTGAAAAAAGAAGGCATTGACTACAAGGGTTTCCTTTTCATTGGTCTTATGAACATGGAGGGCGAGCCTTTTGTAATTGAATATAATGTCCGAATGGGCGACCCAGAAACGCAATCTGTTTTGTCTAGAATTGACTCTGATTTACTAGAGATTTTGGAAGGTTCGGCCAATGGAACCCTCAATGAAAAAACCTTTAGTGTTAGTCCGAAAACTGCCACTACTGTGGTGATGGTTGCTGGCGGTTACCCTGAAGCTTATGAAAAAGGCAAAGAAATTACTGGAATTGAGAACGTAAATGAGGCCTCGGTTTTTCATGCAGGTACTCAATTGAATTCTTCTGGCCAAACAGTAACCAATGGCGGTAGAGTATTGGCCGTTACGGGTATGGGGGAATCAGTAGAAAAAGCCCTTGAAAATGCGTATACTGGGGTGAATAAAATTTCTTGGCAGGACGAATATCATAGAACAGATATTGGCCAAGACATTTTGAAATTATTAAAATAACGATTTAATGGCCTGTGGGTCTTAAATATATAATATGAGCTGTAGTAGTTGTGGAGTAAGTACCGAAGGGGAAGTCTCTGGCTGCAACAATAACGGAGGCTGTTCAACCGGTGGTTGTAACAAAATGAATGTCTTCGACTGGTTGTCCAATATGGACATGCCCGCTGTTGATACTTTCGATATTGTAGAGGTTAGATTCAAAAACGGCAGAAAGGAATTCTTCCGTAATACAGATAACATAGATTTTGTTACTGGCGATGCCGTCATTGTAGACGTACCAAGTGGTCATCATTTGGGTTATGTTTCTATGCAGGGCGAGCTGGTGAGGCTGCAAATGCAAAAGAAAAAGGTAGCCAATAACGATGAAATCAGAAAAGTATACCGTCAGGCTACAATCAAAGACCTAGAAAAATATGACAGTGTAAGAAAACGCGACATGCCTGCCATGTTTCGTACACGTCAAATCATTCAAGACCAACAATTGAACATGAAACTCACCGATGTTGAGTTTCAATCGGACAATACAAAAGCCACTTTTTACTACTCGGCAGAAGACAGGGTAGACTTTAGAGAACTCATCAAAGTGTTGGCAAGTGAGTTCAAAATCCGTGTCGAAATGAAGCAAATTAGCCTTCGACAAGAAGCTGGCCGCTTGGGCGGAATAGGTTCTTGCGGAAGAGAACTCTGCTGTTCTACCTGGCTGAACGAGTTTAAAAGTGTAAGCACAAGCGCAGCCCGTTATCAAAACCTTAGTCTAAATCCAGGTAAGCTTTCGGGCCAATGTGGACGACTAAAATGTTGCCTTAACTACGAATTGGAAACCTATATGGATGCCCTCGAAGGTATTCCAGAGGTGACCAAACTGAAAACTAAGGTGGGAGATGCTAAGCTTCAAAAGACAGATATTTTCAGAAAAATCATGTGGTTTGGCTACGATGGCGAAAACACTTGGCACCCTATTGATACAGTTAGGGTTGCTGAAATTAAAGCCATGAATGAAGATGGGGTAATTCCAGAGACCCTTACCCTAGATGAACTTGAGATTAAAGACTTGAGCGAAGTAGGCATCAACCGTGACCTTGAAAAAATGGACAAGAAGTTCAAGCAAAAAGACAAGGGACAAAATCAAGGTGGGCAAAAGGGTAATCTCAATTCCAAAAACAGGAATAGGAGCAACAAGAACAGAAACCGAAATAATCGTAACAATAAAAATAGCAGGCCAGAAAAATGAAACGAGTACAATGGCTTTGTCTGTTAGCTTTGGTGATTACACTAAGCGCTTGCGATCGGCACAAAATCTATGAAGAGGTATATGATTTTGAGGCTGCAGTATGGAATATGGATACCATACCTGAATTTGAGTTTAACATTGAAGACAGCCAAGCCAAAAGAATACTGCTGAACGTTCGTAATTCAATCGACTTTAAATCTCAAAACCTCTACCTCACTTATTACCTGCTCACTGAACAAGGTGCTGAAATCAAATCTGAGTTGATCAATATTCAATTGTTTGACCCCATTACAGGAAAACCGTCTGGCAAAGGCAACAGCATTTTTCAACACGAAGTAGAAATTCTTTCTGCCTACACTTTTCCAAAAACGGGAACCTACAAAATCAGAGTAGCCCAATATATGCGTGAAGCTGATTTGCAGGAAGTTCCCTCTGTGGGGATTCGGGTGGAAGAGGTTTCCAATTAATTTGTTTCTTGAACCGTTTCAACCAAACGGCCTATATTCTCTTTTACTACTTGAGGGTTTTGCCAGAAATTTCGGCTATGGACGAACTTGTATTTCCATTCTTTCGACTCCAATAGGAATGGCTTGTAAACGAAGCTGTCCTTAACCGTGGAGCTTTCATAAAACACATTGTCATCCGTCATTAACACCCCTTTGTATTTTCCCCTCCACTTTAAAGAAAGGTCTGCAAAGGGAAGTTCTTCAGTGAATTTTATGCTAAACTCTTTCTCCCAATCCTTCAGTTTATTTTTCAAATACCAATCTTGACCAAAGGTTTTTGAGGCATTGACAGTGGGTTCATATTCTCCTTCGGATACTTTTCTGGCATACTCTAGATAAGACTTGAGCAGCTTAGGGCCCTCATTTTTCAATTGACTCACCTTCATTTCTTCTGGCAGCAGCGAGGTTACAATCATTACCTTTTCCTTCGCTCTTGTAATGGCCACATTCAATCGATTTTCTCCTCCCGCCATGTTTAGGCTACCAAACTGTAGGTTGATTTTACCTTTGGCGTCACGCCCATAAGCGGTAGAAAAAATGATAATGTCACGCTCATCACCTTGAACGTTTTCAATGTTCTTTACAAAAAGCCCTTCCCAATCACCAAGCCCGTGCTCATCAATTTTGTCTTGAATTAAATGCTGCTGGCTTACATTGAAAGTAACCACCCCTACCGATTTAGATGTTTCACTCTTCTTAAGTTGAAGCAGTAATTCAATCACTTTTTCAGCTTCGAGTACATTGGTCTGCTTTTCCCAAAGCCCATCCATTTTGATGAAATCAATGGCAGGTTTTGAATCATTGATTTGATTGAAATGAGGAAGCATCTGAAGCTTGCCTTTATAGAAATGTTGGTTCGAAAAGTCGATTAAAGCCAAAGATTGACTTCTGTAATGACCATGAAGCTGAACTTGCATTAAGAACTTACTCGCCAGCTCTAAAAGCGATTCTACTTCCAGCGCCATCTCCTCCGACTCCTCTTCCCACTTTACCCGATATAGGTCATTTGGTCTCAGTTGCTGATTATCCCCAGCAATGACCAATTGCTTTCCTCTATAAATAGCAGGTAAGCCCTTCTCTGAAAAACACTGACTGGCCTCGTCAAAAATGACCAAATCGAAGAAGCTTTCCATAGGAAAAATGGCCGAAACGGATTCTGGTGAGGCCATCCAACAAGGCACCAAAGAAAAAATATCTTCTGAAAAATGATTGATCAACTTTCTCAAAGGCCAAACCTGCCGCTTCTTATTTACCTGATGTTCAAGATCACGGTAGGTCGTCATATTATTGAGGCGATTGTATTCCGCAGGCTCGTAGGTTTTTTCTCTGGCCTTTTGAAGCAAAATCTGAGTACTCGTTTCCAGTTTTTGAGCCTCCGCATCTTGAAGATCGCTGATCATTTGCTCGAACTTCAAGGTAGATACCGACCTCAAGATTGGGTGTTTACTTTCAATATGGTCGATCCAAGCCAAACGCAGACTATTATCAAAAATGGCAATGTATTCTACGGTTGTTCTTGCCCCCAATTCCTCCAACCTCTTCAATCCAGAAAGCCGTGCCTCAGTTAAAGAACTTTTAATCAGATCCATTTCACAAATGGAATCGAAATCACGTTTTAGTGTTCTCTTCAATTGTGAAAGAAAATCCTGAGAAAGTAGTAGCTGATCTATCTGTACAGGAAGAATATATTTGTTCCATACTTCTCTCTTTTTAGGCAAGTCTTTTAATGTAGCGCGAACGGCACTTATTCTTGACTTTATTTCTTTGGCAGTAAGTTTATTGACAGGGAAATATTCTTTGAAATTGGTGAATGAAGCAAAAATCAACTTGGCCCTAAGCGCCATTTCTAGCTGTTCAATCCAGGTATTTAAATCTTCCTTTTCAAAAGAACTTGGCGCCTCTTTGATCCAAACAACCGATTTGATTTTTGTAATCTGATGTTGCAGGTTCAAACGGTTATCAATGCGTTGATCCAAGACCTTGAAATCCTCTTTGGTGTTGGAAAGTCCGTTCGCCACAAGTATTCGAGCCAATCGAAGCTTCTCTTTAGAAAAGCTCCATTTGATAGACTTGAAAAAAGATTTCCGGGCATTCGCTCTTTTTTTCAATAGCGTCTGAACTTCTCCAAGTTTCTTGGTTTCTAAACTCTTCTCTACCCCTTCGTCTTCAAAACATTTATTGATCAAGACCCTACTATTGGCCAACCAAAGTAAATCGCCATCCCTATTCGGAACCCCGATCATCGGCTTCAGCAAGGCATAAATCTTTTCGTTTTTCAGATACTCATTAAAGTCTTTTAGCTTGTCTAGATTCTCAGCCATTCTTCGGCAGGTATCATAATCCACCTTTTCATCCAAAATAGAAGAAACTTCTGTTGCCAAACGGTTGGTCTCCACAGGGATATCGTCAAGATATTCCAGCATTTTCTTCAAGTCCTGAATCTTGAATGAAGAGAAATCAACCCTTTCTGACCAAGGATACCCCTCCACATTTAATTTCTGCACATACTCAAAGTAGCGTGTCATTTCCTTCTCAAACTGATTGCCCCTAAAGTCAATCTGATGATATTCTTGCACCAAAGGGATGGACTCCATTTCGGGGTCAGAAGTGAGGTACAACTCCTTTACAGAAAGACCACTTTCGGTATCATCGAACAATGCCTTTTTATAATCTTCCAGCGTATCGGTTATATCATCAATGGTTCGGCTGGCCTGCTTAAAAGCACGATCAAGCTGAATGGCGTCCAGATTAGTGTTGTTTCTTCTATACTCATTCAATCGAGAGATTTGGTTCGAAATTTTCGAATAAATCTCCTTCCTATCATTCTTAAAATCATGCACCAAGCCTACAAAATCAGTGATGTCTTTAGATTTTAACCGCTCATACACCACATCTAAAGCCGCCCGTTTCTGACTTACTAAAAGTACTTTCTTCCCCCTGGCCATATAATCAGCCATGAGGTTACAGATCAATTGGGATTTTCCTGTGCCAGGAGGACCTTGCACTACAATGGAATTCCCTTTTTTAACCGCCTTGATGGCATTTTCTTGAAATACATCTTTTCTGAAGGGAGTGAAAGTTTCTTCCTCTTTCACCTTGTCAAGAAAGTATCGATACGGATCAAAGTCAGCTCCAAAGTCATTTTGATCCGAAAGGTTTTTCTGGGCGAAGAACTCTTCCAGCGAATTCACTTTTAAATTGGCCAGCATGTGATCATAGTCTGGCATTAGGTAAGAGTCGGCTTGAGGAAAAATGCCTAACACAGCTTCTGAAACCAGATTGAGTTTGCCAAGATCATTCTCTTTTTCAAAGTCTGCCTTTGAGGATTCAGCAAATGGATTCAGTTTATCGGCATAAATGGCACTCCCAAACCGAATGCTAATTTTGCTTTCTTCTAACAAATCATACAGACTCGACCGAAACACGGTACTTCCTTTTTCAAAATCATCAAAAGACCTTTCAAGCAAATCTTCATCAAGACTTACATTATTGAAATGGGCATAAGCCATCAAAAAGCTCTTGTTCAGGGTTACGTTCACATCCGTTCTCGGCTTTAGGCTCCATTCATTGTCATTCATTTCCAGATTAACTGGAAAGAAAATAAGAGGTGCTCGAACGATGGAGCCATCGTTGAACTTGCCGTGCACAAAAGGCCAACCGACATACAGGTCTTTGCCTCCTGTTTCATCAAAAAGGAACTGCTCCCTTCTTTTCACTTTTCTCAATCGGGTAGCCAGTTGGTTAGACCGTGCATCTCTCGCATCTGAGTTTGGAATGAGGGGAATGGAAGTTTTCTGGGCAATAATATCTTCTATAATTCGAAAAGAGGGCTTTAAGTCCATATGATCGAAATCGTGGAGATCGATGAACTGATCGGACAAAAGCTTGAGCAACACCAGCGAGCGGTTGTTCGCTGAGAGGTTTGTCAATCGCCTAAGGTAGGATTGCAAAATGTGCTGCATAAACGAATTTAGGAATTAGTCTTTGGTTCGGCTAAAATCAGTGCTTGTTTATTATAAAATAAGAATGCTGGAAAAAGTGTTTTATTCTCTCCAGCATCCATAAAAATTCTATCTAACGAATGGCTTACTTCTTATAAACCTTCCCGTCTTTCATTACGAATTTAACGTCTGTCATCGTAGAAATATCTTGAATAGGATCACCGTCAACAGCAATAATATCTGCCATTTTCCCAGATTCTATTGAACCATAAGCATCCTGAATTCTCAATAATTCAGAAGCTGTTTTCGTTGCCGACTTTATAGCCTCCATTGGTTTCATTCCTGCTTTTACCATGAAAACAAATTCACCTGCGTTGTCGCCATGCGGAAAAACACCAGCGTCAGTCCCAAAAGCAATTTTCACTCCCCTCTTGTATGCTTTACTAAAGGTGGCACTTATCTGTGGCCCTACTTCCAATGCTTTTGGCACTACTACTTCAGGAAAATAGCCTGGTATTTTTGCCTTTTCAACCACAAACTCACCAGCGGAGATTGTTGGCACATAATACGTCCCTTTCTTAATCATCAAGTCCATGGTTTGGTCGCTCATAAAAGTACCGTGTTCAATGGAAGTAATTCCAGCCTCTACTGCTCTTCGCATTCCTTCATCACCATGTGCATGTGCGGCACTTACCATTCCATATTCATTGGCCGTTTCGATAATCCCTTTGAGTTCGTCCATTTTAAATTGAGGGCCTTGACCATCCTTAGCCACGGACAGCACCCCGCCAGTCGCAGTAATTTTTATTACATCGGCTCCATTTTTATAGCGTTGACGCACTGCCTTTCTTGCATCTTCTTCACTGTTTATTACTCCGTCCAGTGGACCTGGGTCACCCATTAAGTGATTACTCGCTCCGTTTGTTGGGTCGCCATGGCCGCCAGTGGTGGCTATGGTTTTTTCTGCCGTGTAAATTCTCGGGCCAATTACTTTTCCTGCGTTAATGGCATTTCGCAACGCCACATTTACACCCGATCCGCCCAAATCTCTCACGGTAGTAAATCCAGCCATTAAAGTTCGGTTGGCATATACTTGCGCGTCATAGGCGATGTCGGCCTCGTTCATTATATAACCAGCGAGCTGCGAACTAGGGCTGCTTTGCGACTCAATATGAACGTGCATGTCCATCAGCCCGGGCATCACCGTTTTATTCTTCAAATCAATAACCTGATCGTCTTTTCCTCCTTTGGTATATCCGCGGTCTACAGAAACAATCTTATTGCCTTCAATCACAATCGACATGGAAGTCATTACTTGATCGGATTTTCCGTCAATTAATCTACCAGCATGAATGATTGTTTTTTGGGCATTTAGGCCTAATGAGAGTAGTACTAAAAGTGATAGCGTAAGTATTCTTTTCATTTGATCAGGGTTTTATCATTGGAAGATACGCAATTCTGTGACTAGAATTCAAACGCCAAAAAGGCTTACTTGTACTCCTTCGGAATCATTCTCACTAAATATTGATCGCTGTCATCTTTATGGAGGTAATACAAAAACCAACCACACTCTTCCGCAATGTCAGCAAGGGTGTCTTCATCAATATATACCCAATCAAACCACTCTCCTTTTTCACCTTGGTATTCGTACTGAAAACTTACTTCACCATAGTATTTGTCTGTTGGTAAGTCTTGTCCTTCATACAAATACTTAATGTCCGAAGTATCAAAAATTAATTGTCCTTCGGGCTTTAAGAGGGTTTTAGCATGATCCAGAAAGATTTTGAACCTGTTGAGTTTGCCCACCATACCAATGCCATTCATTAGTAGAATTATGGTATCGTATTTCTTTTGGTTGAATTTAAAGTAGTCGGCTTTAATGGCGTTTTTCAAACCATCCTTTTTCATTAAATCAACAGCATTACTGGAGGTATCAATCGCAGTGATCGATTTTCCCATTTGTTGTAGTACCAAAGCATGGCAGCCAGCCCCTGCGCCTACATCCAAAATATTGCCATCGGCAATAGACAGCGCCATTTGCTCCATTTCTGGCATTTCCTCGTAGCCCCTAAAAAAATACCATACGGGCATTTCTTCAGAACCACCATATGAGGTATTTAGCATGAGCGATTGGTCTTCTATTCCCGCATGAAAATCATTGAGTGCCTTTCCGTAAACATCCATGGTGCAAAAGTACGTTAAGAAAATGAAAGGGTAGAATCTTCATAATTTACTCTCAATAAAAAACACCTCTAACAATTCTTCTTTACCCACAAAATCAGGGGCTTATAGGTTTATTTTAATACCTAATACTTTCAGATAAGCATATTTTAACACATAATAATTACATAGAATTAAACATAGGATTTAGTGTACCAAAACCATTCACACTAAAAAAGGAGGTACGTAAATAATTTGAATTTATAAGTCTGCCAACAATACCCACCTTTGTCTGTTATAACATACAAACAAAAAAAGCATTGAACTTCAATAAGTTAACAATCATACTTCTGGCATTAGTTTGGACAATTAGTGCAAATGCTCAAGACGAACGGAAATCGTTTCAAGCAGTAAGAACGAATGAGAAAATCACCATTGACGGTGTAATGGACGAAGACGTATGGTGTCTGGCTCCGTTAGTGACTGACTTTGTTCAAAACAGCCCAAATCCAGGGGTGGCCGCTACAAGAAAATCAGAGGTTAGAATGCTTTATGATGACGAAGCAGTATATATCGTTGCTCAACTTTATGAAAAAAAGGAGGATGTTTATAACATCTTAACCAATCGTGATAATCTTGGTAATTCAGACTACTTCGGAGTGAGTTTTGACCCTTATAATGCTGGACTCAACGGTGTGGGTTTATTTGTCACCGTTGCAGGAGTGCAGTTTGACGCCCGTTATTCAAATGGGGGAAATGAGAGTATTTGGAGAAACGATGCAGGTTGGAATGCGGTATGGTTATCTGAAACTCAAGTAAAAGACGATCATTGGGTTGTTGAGATGAAAATACCTTATGCCGTTTTAAGGTTTACTTCAAAAGATGTTCAAGACTGGGGCATTAACTTTTTTCGTAAAAGTGTATCTCTCAATGAAGACTCTTACTGGAGCCCTGTAGATCCTGAAATTCCAGGCTTCTTAAATCAAGCTGGAGTAGTAAAGAACCTTAGTAACTTAAAGCCACCCACGCGATTATTCTTTTACCCGTACGTGTCTACCGTAATTAATCGAGCAACCGGATTTGGCACGAGCGATCCAAGGCTGAATGGAGGTATGGACATTAAGTACGGAATCAATGATGCCTTTACTTTAGATATGACTTTAATTCCTGATTTCAGTGGTGTTCGCTCTGACAAGCAGGTGCTCAACCTCAGCCCATTTGAGGTGAAATTTGATGAGAACCGCGCCTTTTTCACCGAAGGTGTTGAGCTTTTCAACAAAGCTGGTTTGTTCTACTCTAGAAGAATTGGAGGTACATTTGGTCACCGTAGTAGAGATCTGGAAACCAACGAATCTGTTATCTACTCACCAGATGCGGCCCAATTGATCAATGCCAGTAAAATCACAGGCAGAACAAATGGAGGGTTAGGAATTGGCTTTTTCAATGCGATTACGAAACCCACCTATTTGGAAGTTGAAAACTCTGACACAGGTGAATCAACTGAAGTAGAAGCTGATCCGCTTACTAACTTTAATGTGATAGTTCTAGATCAAAATCTTAAGAATAATTCCAGTGTAACACTAACCAACACAAATGTAACAAGAGCGAAGAGCGGTGATGATGCCAATGTAACAGCCGCTAATTTCTCAATCAACGATGCCAATAGAAACTGGCGTACCTCAGGGTTTTTTGGTTACAGTAATGTGGCTTCTTACGACAACGACATTAGGGACACTAAATCGGGTATTAAATACAACATAGGGATCAAGAAGAACAGGGGTCAATTTCAATATGGTATCGATCGAAATGTGGAGAGCGATACTTACGACATTAACGATTTAGGCTTTCTGCGTCAGTCAAACCAAATTGAGCACGGGGCAGACTTCTCGTTTAATCAATACAAACCAGTAGGTGCCTTTAATAATTATAATATAAGGACGAGTATAAATCATGAAATGCTTTATGAGCCAAGGGAATTTTCTTCATGGAGGTATAGTGTAAATATTGGTGGACAGTTAAAGAATTTTTGGTATGTAGGTGGAGAATTTGGCGGTAGCCCAGGAATCAGTAATGACTTTTTCGAATCACGTACTTCGGGTTATGTATTCCAAAAAGCCAGCAGTTATAGTGGAAAACTAAACCTTATGACAGATAGTCGTAAGCCGGTCAGGCTATCTGGAAATTTAAGGTTTGGAAGAAGGCCGGATTGGGATCAAACGGATATGTCCATGAACCTGTCTGCCAGAGTTAGGATTGGTGAGAGAGCAGAAATTAGTCACAGTTTGGAGGCAAGTAGCCGCGATAACGAAAGAGGTTATGCCAGAAGGCTTTATAATAGTTCAACAGGAGATTTGGAGTCCATCATTTTTGGAAGAAGAGAAGTAAGGAACTTCACCAATACCCTAAACGGGAGTTACATCTTCAACAACAGAATGGGTATTACGTTTAGAGCAAGACATTACTGGAGCCGTGTAGACTACAAGGAGTTTTATGAACTCACTGAAGATGACAAGTTAATTGCCACAACCTATAATGGTATTGACTCAGGCGAAATGGTGGATAACAGAAACTACAATGCCTTTAATATCGATATGGAGTACAATTGGCAATTTGCTCCTGGTTCTGAAATTAAGGCCATTTGGAAAAGAAGCATTGGAACAAATGATTACGATACGCAATTGCGTTTTATGGATAACTTCAACAATACATTTGGAGCTCCTAACGTAGATTCAATCACCATTCGAATGGTTTATTTCATCGACTACCTCAACATTAGAAACATCTTCACCAAAGGCTAATTGTAATTCAAGTATTCAGTAGTTACCTTACTGACCTAACATAAAAGGTCATCAATTATTTAGCGCATTTATATCTCTCAGGATCTAACTCAAAAATAGCCATCGGTAATTTTTTGGGCGATTTTGTGAAGGGAAATCAATACCAAGATTATGAGCCGGATGTTGCCAAAGGTGTGCTGCTTCATCGTGAAATTGATCGGTTTACCGATACGCATGAAGTGGTAAGCCAAAGCAAAAAACGCCTTTCTGAAAAATACAGACATTATTCGGGAGTAATTGTAGACATGTTTTATGATCACTTTTTGGCCAAGAATTTCAGCGATTTTCATTCCGATGATTTGAAGACTTTTTCTGAAAGTCACTTTAAGAGACTCGTTGCTTTTCAAGAGCAAATGCCCGCAAGAGCACAACATATGTTACCTTATATGGTGTCAAATAATTGGTTAATGGCCTATGCCGAATTAAAAGGGATTCATCGGGCACTTTCAGGCCTGTCTAGAAGAACCAAATTTGATTCGAAAATGGATGAGTCCATTCAAGATTTAACTCGACATTATTCGCTGTTCGAAGAAGAATTCAGACTATTTTTCCCCGACATTCAATTACACATTAGCGAATTCAGAGAAGATTTGATTAATTCGTAGCACATGATTATTTCAAAGCCCAAACGTAAGACCATTTTTTCCTTAACGGTTTTCACCCTTGTTTCCGTTATAGGAGCACTCTACTTTATGCGTCAAATTTTAGAAGAGCCATCGGGTACTTGGCGGTATATTCTGCTAGGCTTTTTATTGGTGGTTTGCTCCATTATGCTCTATAAACTCATTTTCAATTATAAGGTGTTGAAAATTAGTTACGACCAAGTCCATGTATATTACCCTTTCCGGTTTTTCAAATCCGTTCAAGAAATATCAGAACTAGGCGCTTGGCAAGAAACCATTATTAACACCAATAAAACTGAGTACAAACAGTTGAAACTAGTTTTCATGAACAAGGGCTATGTCAAAATATCGAATCAAGAGAACAGTGATTACGATAAGGTGTATAAGTATATTAAAAAGAAAGCTCCCAAGAAGGAGGTGAAAGAATGATAAAAAATGCACTCATCGTTGCTTTAGGTGGCGCAGTAGGAAGTGCCTTACGCTATGTAATTCAGCACACCATTCACTCTAAATACCCCAATCTATTTCCCTATGGTACTTTTGTGGTAAATATTGCTGGTTGTCTTCTCATTGGACTTTTGATGGGTTGGGCAACACAAGAAAAGCTATTCTCACCCCAAATCAATCTATTGCTCATTGCTGGGTTCTGTGGTGGTTTTACCACCTTCTCCACCTTTGCTTACGAGGGCAATACCCTTCTACTTGAAAGCAAACCACTCCAAGCACTATTATATATAGCGGCCAGCGTTGTTGTTGGAATGGTAGCCGCTTACTTGGGCTATAAGCTTACGAGGGGCTAATCAATAGCAAACAGACCCTGAAAGGGTCAAATATTAATAACAAATAGGAACATAGAAAGCGTTCGACCCCGATGGGGTCGCATACCGTAAAACATAAAAACCTATAAGTATTCAATCCCAAAGGGATTGATATTTCAACCAAAAGGTATGTGAGTTAATGCCTTAAAAAGAGCCTAATTAATGACTCCAATCATAAGTATCGAGCTTCATCAGGCAAGCGATCAATAAGTCAATCGAACCCTGAATATCATCTTTATGGGCCATTTCAATCACCTGATGTAAGTGTCGGGTTGGGATGGAGACTGCTCCCGAGATAGCGCCATTTTTGCCCATCCGTTGAACTCCAGCGGTATCCGTTCCGCCAGCAGTGAGTATTTCCGGTTGCCATTTAATGTTCTCCTGGTCAGCCGTTTTTTTCATAAACGCTACCATCCGGTAATCACAAATGGTTGAAGCATCCATAATTTTGATGGCTGTACCCTTACCCAATTCTGTGATCATTTCGTGTGGTTGTGCCCCAGGTAAATCAAAGGCAATAGTGGTGTCTAATCCAAAGCCAAAATCAGGGTTAATAGTATGAGCAGAAACATTTGCTCCTCTTAAGCCCACCTCTTCTTGCACAGTAAACACCCCGTAAACGTCATAAGGCTGATCTTTCAAATTCCGTAAGGCTTCAATCAGAATAAAAACGGATACACGGTTATCGATGGATTTACAGTTGACACAATCGCCCATCTCAATCAACTCCCTTTCTCTGGTAATTGGGTCTCCGATAGAAATTAATTTTTCTACTTCTTCTTTCGATCTACCCAAATCAATAAAGTAATCGGAAATCTTGGCCAGTTTTGTTCGCTCTTCAGCCGACATTACGTGGATAGGTTTGCTACCCATTACACCAATTACATCTTCTTTACCATGAATAATTACACGTTGAGCAGTTAGGGTTTTAGGGTCGAAACCACCTAAGGTATGAAAACGCACAAAACCGTTATCGTCTATATGGCTCACGATAAAGCCAATTTCATCCATATGAGCAGCCACCATGGCTTTTTTCCCTTCTGGATTATTAACGCCTCTTTTAATGGTGATTACATTACCCATATTATCTACAGATAACTCATCTACTAAAGGAGTAACTTCTTTAATCACTAAATCACGAACTCTCTTTTCAAAGCCAGGCGCTCCAGCCTCTTCGCAAATTTTCTTCAGAAGGGATACATTAATGCTCATATGACGTACAATTTTATGCACGAATATAGAGCTAAATTAAAAGGGGAAAAAGAGAATTAAAGGTCTTCGGCAAGTGTAAAAACCACCGTCAAAGAATATACACCTGGAGTGTAGCCCATTGTAGGTGTTAACTTATAATCAATTCTGAACCTATGGGTAAATGCATTATTAGATGGGTCACCGGGTGCATTGGCGCCAACACCACCAGCCGTAGACGGGTCATCTGCTGCCGAACCAATAAGAAAAATAGGGGAAGAATTATCCTGTAATTGAAAGAATGCTGTCTGCTGTGAAGTTCCTCCTGGACTAGAAGCCCTTAACTCCAATATTGAAACTGGAACGTTTGAAGTACCAGCACTAGAATAAGAATTGAGCAAGTCCCATCTGCCAGCCACATTGGTCTGTGCACCAACATACAAATCCCATTCAGAGGTGGATTGTACCGTAATTTCTGTGGCTCCGGCTAGAATAATTCCATTGTTGTATTGCCGAATGGTGTTAAAAGTAAAATTGAGGTCTGTCCCTCTTGTAATGTTGATATCAAGGCTTTGAGATCGAGCAAAAGAGGGGGTAAGCGAAAGAAAAAATATGAAGCACCAGCCTCTAATCATACATAAAAGTATATAAAATTAAAAGAGGTAGCAATAAGCTACCTCTTTTTACCAATCAACATAAATCGAACTAACTTTTACTACGTCTTAGTAAAAAGTAATTTCTTTATTATAAATCTTCTGCTAGTGTGTAAATCACGTTCAAGCCATAGAAACCAGCTTGATACTGAGCAGTCAAAGTAGGGATAATTCTGTAGTCTACTCTGAAAAAGTGAGAGTCTGGGGTAGTTAAGTAAGTACCCGAAGCGACACCGTCACCAGCTCCTACTGTTCCTACGATATCTAATCTAGCATCAGTAAGTGCAGTAAAATTATTCAATGCAGAAGAACCAGCACCATCAATTACTCTTACTTCTAACAATGTAGAAGGAACAGTAGAAGTACCAGCACTAGAGAAAGCTTGTAACTGAGCCCAGTTAGTAGTTTCTGCTTGTACGTACAAATCCCAAGGAACAGTAGATTCTACTCTAAGTTCAGTAACGTTTGGCTTAATAATACCATTAACATAACTAGGGATTGTGTTGAACGTGAATTCCACGTTAGGATCTGTAGCCAATGTTAAATCAAGAACGCCTTGAAGATCCATAGCAACATAAACGAATTCATTGTCGTCCGGTAGGACTTGAGCATTCGCTTGAAAAGCGGATGTAACAGCGAGTAATGCGGCTATAGCCAGCACTCTCAGTTGAGCAACTTTTTTCATGAGTATTTAATGTTTAGGTTAAAAGTTTTGACAGGTGAATATATGGACTTATTTTCATATCTAAAAGTATTCACAAGAAATTTTTCTGCTTTTTTTAACAGAATCACCCTCTGAAAGGTTGAAAGGCTTATTTTATTTGTGAATTTTTTTTCCATGAAATGATTATTTACCCTTTTCGGGTATTGTTATTTCAATTTCTGCGGCAACAACTTCATCTCTGTTGCCATAGTCTAACACCCCAAGTACGGAATATCTGCCCGGTGGGAAGTCCTTAGGTATTTGAAAGTGCACATCTCGGTTACTTGCTGGTAGCACGGTAAAATTCTTAGACTCCAGCCGTTTGGTTTCACCATTCGCAAGATTAGTAACTTCAGCATAAGAGTTACACTTAAGAAAAGTTTCACCAGCATTTTTAAGTCGCAATACCAATTCTTCTCCTTGATGGGTGAAATCAATGACTTCGCCTTTTGAATAGGTGACACTTGGTGGCGTTTGGAACACATACACTCCAAAACGGTAAGACTGATTTAGATTTACAATTAGGCCATCGCTCCCTTGTTGTTGGGCTTGGCGTTCATTGGCTATCCGAATATATGTTACCGCCCATCGCGCCATCAATGCGGTCGAGTCTTGCGGTACATCCAAAGCCAGCATTACTTCTTGCTGTTCGCCAGGAGCCAATTCGAAAAAAGAAGGATCCGCACTTAGCCAGTTGGCACAAGAACGAGGCAGCTCTCCCTTCTGCAAGAATTGACTTTTACCTTTACGGCTGGCGTCAAAATCGCCAAAATCTACTTGGAACGTTTGAACTTCTTCCGAGTTATTGGCCACCGTAATTCGCCCTCTTCCACTTCCCCCTGGTGAAACTTTAAAGTTTAGCCTTGTTGGGGAGGTAGATATTTTTTGACCATAGCCTTCAAAAACAACAAACATAAGCAGGCAGGCCATTGCCAGCTTGGTAAGTGGTTTGGTGTTTCTTGATACACGTTCAATTCTCATCTCTTAATCAATTTATTTGTTGCCGTCTTTATTGTCAAATTTCTTAATATTCACCTTCCTAGATTTCTCTATCAGGTAAAAAGTCACTTGATAGTTTACGTTCACGTTGTTCACATTTAGGGTATAACTGCTTTGTGCAAACTGAAACTGTTCATCTACCGCTTGTTCATTCACTTTGATTGTATAGAGACCAAAAGGGACATAAAGGTTAAACTCTCCTCCTTGCCCGCTCAAAGCCGTATAACTATTCCCAAAGTTGTCGGTCATATTCACCCGAATGCCTGATAGGTTCATTCCACCAGCACCAAGTGCCGAATATTGCGCTTGCTGAAGTATAATATTGCCTTTTACTTGAACTCCTCGCTTTAGCGGAATAAAAACCGTGCGGTCGTTGTCAAGTAATACCGTTTGCCCGTCTCCTTTAAACCATCCTTCCATGTTCGATAACACATCCGACTTCACTTTATATTCGCCTTGGGTTAGATCTTTGAAAATAACCACACCATCCTCGTTGGTCATTAAGGCCATGTCTTTAACCGTGACCAAAGCATCTCTAACAAACTCTTCCCCTACATCTCTTCTATTATTTCCGTTTAGATCTTTGAATACCACGACCTCTAAATCATGACTTTTACTACCTGGCCGTTTTATGTTGAAAGTCTTTTTGATTCCAAAACGCAATAAGAAGTTGCTTTGGGTATAGGTATTGAAAACACCATCTCCCAGTGCATTTACACTTGGCAGCGGGCTTTCTCCTTGGTTAATTCTAAAGAGCTCGCCCGTAAGGGTAAACTGAAAATCGTTTTTAGAGTAGAATGTTAACTGTGGGCTGAAGTTAGTGCGAACACGGGCTAATACGGATTCATAACTAACGTTGAAAGTTGGACGAACCGACAAACGGGCTTTGCGGAAATTCAATGTAGCAAAAGCTGATATAAATGCCGATTGTGGGTTAATACCATCCTCTACAACCCTAAGGTTATCTAAAACTCCATATGGCCCATAGTAATATCTGGCCGTAACATTCAGGTTTTTATACCTAATCGTATTTTCCCATCGGGCTACCAAGTAAGGATCAACGTCATAATCGAGGGCTTTTGTGAAGCCTGTATAGAATCGAGTATAGATTCTAAATTTCGATTGCATGTTGGTAGAGTAAAGAACTCCCCCACCTGTGGTAAATGTTCTAATGCCTAAAACCTCATCATCATGTATTCTTGGGAACAATACGAAATTACCGTTTTCGGTACTCCATCCATATTGAAATTCATACACGTTTCTTTTGAATTCATTCTGTGGGAAAAGAAGACCTTTGCTGTAAATCTCCGCATCTCTGGAATTCATATCAGCCTTTAGGCTAAAGTACTGCCCATCACCAAAGGGATACCTCACATTCATATTCAGAGAGGTTGTTCCTCTGTACTGCGATAAAAAGTTAGGGCTGTTCAACCTGGCCTGTGAAGCCAAACTGACTCCTTTGTAGGTTACACTATACTTTGCTCCAAAACCATATCCAGTGGTCTCAAATGGGTTTGTACTTTGAGTATGCTTTTCTTGGCTAAACCCAGCATTCACTCTTAATAGTTGGCTGTTGGTTATTCTGTAACTCCCATTTGCAGTAACCAAACTACCGTCAATATCATTGAATTCATCTTTACGGCTTACCGCTTCCGCTTCTAACTGAATGCCTTTTCCACTTTTAAAGCCAACCCTAGCTCCGATATTCGTGAGGTAATTTTGGAGGTTCCCATTTTGTTGGCGTTTAACATAAATTCCACCAACATTAAACTTTCCGTAATTATAATTTCCCTTTACACCAGTTCCATTGAGCAGAATTTCCATGTTATCGCCAATATCGCCTGCTGCCACCTGAAGTTTTGGAGTGCTGTATTGAGCAAAACGATAAGAGCCCAAAAATTGAGTTCCAGTATAAGCACTGTTAGAGATAATTGTTTGATAGTAATACCTTAAGTTTTTGTTTAAACCCAAGTCTGTGTCTCCATAAAGGTCTAGACTGAAATTTGTAAACTGTGAGAGAATATTGTAGGAGTTAAACTCCATTGTAATTGGAATACTCGAACTACCCTCTTCGCTTTCAGCTTTAACCTCATTGCTTAGCCTAAGTAATTCTACGCGGCCACCAGAACTGGCACTCCCACCAGAATTATCTTTCACTTGAACTTGTACACGGTACACCCCTTCTTCAGCCTCTTGATCTATCATTGGTTTTGAAGAAAAGAAATCATCCTTTTGCTTTCCATTGGTCAATCTGGCCACAAATCTTAAGGTAGTGTCTACGCCAACAGGTAAGCTCATTGAGAAAGCATTTTCTGCAATCGGGTTACCCTGACTATCCGCAATTGTCACTTTCACTGGAGGAGAAAACAACACATATACATTCTCGTTGGAGTTACCTGTATTGGTAAAATTTACTCTGAAACTAGTACTGTCGCCACTTGAGGGGAAATAGGCCACTTTATCTAAGACGTTTGCTCTCCATTGCGAGAACTTTTTGATCTCTAAGTTCCAAGGAGTACTGGCCAATGGAATATTCTGGCTAGATACGGCAGAGGCATTTACAAAGTAATTAACATTGCCTTCAGCATTTTTTTGTGGGATAATACGTACTGGAATAAAAATAGAATCGTTGGCAGTAACAGTATAGTTCTTGTCTCTGCTGGTAAGGGCAGTCCAACCTGCTGGTGATGATACGTCTAAGCTAAAGGTTACACTTCGGGAAGTTCCGTTTTTGACTCGGAGAACATTGGTAGCTACTTCATCAACCGACCCAATGGTAGATCCATTCACAAAGGTCAGCGTGAATCCATTGGCGACTACACTGTTTGTTTGAGCATTTGTATGAGTACAAATTATCAGTAACAGTACGCCAATCACAGTAACGGAGATACATCTCCACAGCCTGAGAAAGCAGTTGATCACAATCGAGTTAGCACGTTTGGTGTTAGGTAATCATCAAAGATAGAAAAACATGTCGGAATTCCTACAATAAAAGCACTTACCTTTTCGTTAAAAAAGGCCTTTAGAATGTACACAGGCCATTTTTGACTACCAATTGCATTTTTAGAACTGTAAAAGCGAATATTTTTTTAACCGGATAGACCTGTGCCAAGCAGATCTCCTTCTATCAAGCATTGATGCTAGTCACTTTTTATAGAAATTACTATTGAATTGGACTACCTAGTAATATCGCAAAACAGTATACTATTAATAAGAATTTCTGAAATTTAAAGAAATAATTAGGGCAGAAACGGCAAATAAAAAAGCCCCAATAAATCAGGGCTTTTTTGAGTGCGCACGAGAAGATTCGAACTTCCACACAACTTAATGCACCACCCCCTCAAGGTGGCGTGTCTACCAGTTTCACCACGTGCGCATGGTTTTAAATTAGGGATGGCAAAAGTAGAGAAGTTTTGATTGAATTCAAACAACCCTCTTCACCATTTATAGGTTGGTACATTGTAATTCGTCAAGACTTTTCTACTTTTAAACCTCTAAAAACCAACAGATGAACAACCTGAACAGAAATGCCATTGTCGGACTGATCTTTATTCTGATCGGAACTGTGTTTCTACTGGATAACCTCGATATCATATCATGGCATTATAGGCGCTATATTTTCCAATGGGAGAACATTCTTATCATCATTGGCGCGGTACTTATTCTGAACAAGGAAAACGTAAAGACTGGTGGAATTCTAATGGGAGTCGGTATTTTTCTGAACCTCGATGAATGGTTCAGCATCGACATTAACATCTTTGACTTATGGCCCTTAGTTTTTGTTGTTGCTGGTTTTGCTATAGTGAGTAGAAATCGAAACTCAACATCAGATGACAACTATAATACAGCGAACGGAAATTTTGACGCTGACAAAATTAATGACACCGCCATTTTTGGTGGAGGAGATAAAATCGTAAACAGCAGTAATTTCAGAGGCGGTACTCTTACTGCCATTTTTGGCGGCTCGAATATTGACCTTACCCAAGCCAAATTGGCCGATGGTAGAAATGAAATTGATGTGTTCTATATGTTTGGCGGCTCCAAAATTCGAGTACCACAGGATTGGAATGTACAGTTGAACGTCACAGGTATTTTTGGAGGAATGTCGGATAGAAGAAAACTGATAGACCCGCAGGCCAATGGAAATAAAGAGCTTGTTATCCGTGGAACTGCCATTTTTGGTGGGGCTGAGGTCACTAATTAAGTGAGATCTTCAAGCTTATATTACTTCCTCAATTAACCCTTCACACTCTATTTAATCTACCCTAAAAACCACCCATCGAGCAGTGGAGATATACACTATGCTCATCCAATTCCATGCAAACAATTTTGCGTTTTTCAATGTAGTTCTGTGTCAACAGAACGGGATTTATAACCATCTCTAAACTAAATAACTAGGTTTAATATTATTCCGTGAGTAAATAAAATTTAAAGTTTTATTTCTACATTCGTAAAGCACAAACCTCAACCAACCATGTCATTAACAAGGGATTTAATCAAAAGCCAGGTGATACAACCTGCACTGTTATCTGTAGCAGATTTCAGCGGGAACATTGAAGATTTCAATTTCACTAGTTTCCAACCCACCCACCAATCCATTTTTCTAAACAAGATAAAATCTACCTTGAACGGCATTCCAGTTACCGATGGAGGCACTCCTTATCCGCAGTACATGTATGATATTATTCTGAATCCATCCATTTTTTCTGGCTGGTCCACGGTAAAAGACTGCATCGACTACACCACTAATAATTATAGCACTGGCCCCCGTTAACTATGAAAAAGCTCTTCATTCTTCTATTTATATGTACTGGCTTTGGCTTTACGCTTCAAGCCCAATACTCATTTACTACGGTGGTCAACACTCCATTAACCCCTTCCGTGAACATTGTTATTTCGGGGCTTGGCAATACCTCTCCCATTAATCATTTGAGGTCTTTAATTGTATATGATTCAATCCAAAACAATATTAGCTTTTACTCCAATGGAAAGCCTGTTTTATTGACTAGCCCACATGTTCAGATCAAAACTCGTATTCAGAATAATGCCATACAGGTGGAGCTGACAGGGGTGAGCAAGCCCGATTTGATACTACTCCAGAATTTGGGTGCAAACGTCTATCTGAGTGCAAAATCAGACATCGCTTTAACGCTGAATTCGGGTTCTCTAATCATCACTAAGGCGAATCTAGAATCTCAATCTTTGGGCAAAATCTCAATTACTGAAGATTTAATGGAAACCTATTTTGCTGCGTATGGAGGAGAATATGCTTACGCCAATAATTCATTCAACTGGAGTTTTACACCGAAAAGTGAAAGCGATTTGAATAAAATGGAATTGAATGCAGACTTCAGTTTTCATCAATCCTATGGTCTTTCAAAAGATAAGGCCGGAACAGAGAAACCATTGGTTTTTTACGCCAAAGGAAGGGTCAGCACTAACTCTAAAGACTCCTTGAACTACTTGTACTTATATCCTATAAACTTTGATATCTCGGGAGCAAGTGAAGCTCAAATGATGGCGAGGTTTGGGGTAGAAGGCAATCAAACCTTCACTAACGGAAGGCTAGCGTTTAACTTCTCTTACGAAAAGATAATCGGCAATCTGGTAGATTTCACCTATGGCAGTAATCGCCTTAGGTTAAAACCCGTACTCAACATAGGAGGAAAAGTGTACAAGGAATTTGATAATATGAGGATTGGAGCAGAATCCAGCAATGAGCTGTCTGGTCAAGTATTTGCCAACCTCTATTACAACATCCCAATATTTGATAACTACACGATCATTATAGAATCAAACACTTATTACGATTTCAGCGAAGCCATTAACCCCGACCAGAAATTGAAAATCAACTACAGTATCGCGTTGGGTGTAGACATTCCAAAATCGCCATTCAAAACCTTATTTAAATATAAAGATGGGCAAGTCGATGTCAATAATTTTTCTGATAGCAACCTAACCATTGGTTTATTGGCCGACTTAGAGTCCGTATTGGGTTCACGTAAGTAATACCTCGAGAAACACGAATTAAATCTTTCTCTGGCGTCATATTTGTAAATGAAGTTCGAAAAAGCCTAAATTCGAACATGATCAAATCATTTGCTTTCACTGCTCTTTTACTCATCTCATTAAGTGCTTTTGCACAGATAGATGACACCGCTGTTGCCAACTTCGCTAAGTCGTTTTCTGAAAAGAATAATGTACCGATCGAAAAAATCAATGCCATTCTAAATAAGGCCACCTACCAAGCCGATATCATTGAGAAAATATCGAAGCCTGCAGAAGGCACAATGACTTGGGAGCGCTATCGTAAAATCTTTATTACTGACGAACGCATTAATGCAGGAGTAGAGTTTTGGAAAGAAAACAGCGAAACTTTGGCAAAAGTGAGTGCCGACACTGGCGTTCCAGAGCATATTATCTTGGGAATTATTGGTGTGGAAACTTACTTCGGCAGAATTAAAGGAAGCTACAAAGTGCTTGATGCGCTTTACACGCTTTCTTTCGGCTACCCTAAACGCGCCAAGTTTTTCACTTCAGAACTCGAAGCTTACCTGATACTTGCTACAGAAGAGAACCTCGACATTGAAACCACCAAAGGCTCTTATGCTGGGGCCATGGGATACAGCCAGTTTATGCCTACTAGCTACCGTGCTTATGCCAAAAGCTTTGAGGACAACGGTACAAGAGACCTAATCAACTCCCCAGAAGACGCCATTGCTTCGGTTGCCAATTATCTAAAAGTTCACCGTTGGGAAAAAGGCGAGCCTGTAACCTCAAAAGCTACTATGACTCGGGAAATCACCAAGCTGAACCCTCAATCTTTGAAACCAAAAAACAAAGTATCGAATTATACCGCTATTGGTTTTAAACCTGCTGAAACGCTAAAGGCAAACCTTCCCGCTACCATGATCATTCTGGAAAATGAAAAGGGAGAAGAGCACTGGTTTGGGATGAATAATTTTTATGTAATTACCCGCTACAACCACAGTCCGCTTTACGCCATGGCGGTTTATCAGCTGGCAGAAGCCATTAAAGCTAAGCATAAATAAACTACCCTTTCTTTAAAAGAAAAAGGCCCGTGAACACAAACTTGTTCACGGGCCTTTTTGATTAATTTCTAATACTTATTACTGCCCAACAAAGAAAATTGAGTTGGCAACGAACAACTTTCCATTCTGCCAGAAGGCACGGAAAAGTGGGTTATCGGCCATATATACAATAGACCCTCTACCATAGCTTTCAACACCGAACACTACAGATTTGGCTAATCTTTCTTTGGCCTTATCTCCAGCTACTCCACTCACGTAAGAATCAACTCCTTCGATGATTCCAACATTGCCGCCACCTGCTAAGTAAGCATAACGGCTACTGTTGTTTTTTAAAGTGAAGTAGTAATCAGGGTATCCGAAAGCAAGTGGGTTTGTATTGTCCACTTTCAACTTAAAGATTGCGCCAGGTAGACGAGAGCTTGCGAAAAGATCGCTTCTATCGGCATAAGGCGTTAATGCCTCTTTTTCCTTTTCTTCATCCGTTTTCTTACTGGCATCCTTCTCGTCAGAATCAGTAGCATAAGTTTTTAAACTGAAGCCGTCTTTGCCTGCAAATGTGTTTATAGATCGTTCGATGGCAATGATCTTCCCACCTCCACGTACCCAACTTTTCACATCGTCCATTCGGTTGCCGCCTAAAGCACTTCCGTAAGAACCACTTGGCAATACCAAAGTGTTGTACTTGTCAAGATCGATACGCCCAAAATCGCTGACATCAACCATAGTGATTGGGTAGTTCAGCTCTTGTTCCATAAAATACCAGAACTCACCAAAACCAAGTGAAGAAACGCCATCTCCTCTTAAGACCAAGATTTTAGGCGCGTCCAAAAATTTCACCCCATTCGATCCAAAATCCTTACCCGTTTCAACAAAAGTAGTTGGGGTAGAAGTAAGGTTTCTATCGTAAGTTTTTGCGGCATTTTTCACAATGTCGTCAAACTTGTTGCCCATGTGCATGTTTCCTTTTCTGGTAATGATTAGCGTTCCAGGGGCATAAGAGCTACCTGCTACAGAGAAAGGCTGCTCAGCAAATCTTAATTTGATGTCGCTTTTAAGCAAATGGCCTAAGAACTTAGCATCCTCTAAAGTCTCCCATTTCAACAAATAAGCTGCTGGTTTGCTGCCTACGTTCACCTGTCCTTGTGGTTTCGTGTATTTACCTGCCTTCACACCCATTTTGGTTTCAGTAGCATAGGCATCTAATCCCATCATATAAGGCACAGCCCAAGCTGTTATGTCATAAGTATCGGAAGTACTTGCAAAGGTATTTGGTTCGAAAAAGGCTTGCACCAAAACAGCTTTAGGTTGAAAAGCACTAATGATGATGTCGCCATTTTGAACACCCGCATTTTCATTTTTACCTGTGAGGTAATTAAACGAAGACACCGCTTTGCTAGAAGAGCCTATCCCGTAAACGATTTTCTGATTGTCCAAAAAGTCGGTCAATTTTTTAAGCTTATCTGGGTGGTTCGTTCCTCTAACTATATACGTTTTATACTTCGCTTTAGGGTTACTCACCGCTTTACTAAAGAAACTAGCGAATTCATCCACCATTTTCTCATTGTATTTGGAAGCGGTTTCTACGGTAGACATTCCAGTAGTATAATGGTGTGCAATAGCATCTTCCAACTTCAAAGTATCTCCTTCATCCGTAAGAATGGCCAAATCGCTACTGCCTTGCTCGTAAGTCATTCCAATAGCCCCATTGAACATTGGATAAGAGTCACCATAGCTTGGATACAGCATATCGAAGCTTTCTTTGGTAAAGAATAACCAACCATTCTCGTCAAAGTACTTCGCGTGGTTCTTACCAATAATGTCTTGAAAATCTCTTTGCCACTGAGTAACCTGATCGTGAACTGGCTCTGCTGCTGGCGCGAAATAATAAGGACTGTTGCTTCCTTGCTCATGGAAATCCACATGAATATGTGGCATTACCGTATTGTAGAATTTCATGCGTTGCTGAGATTCCACTTGTGTTTGCCAAGCCCAATCTCTATTCAAATCAAATAAATAATGGTTTGCACGCCCGCCCGGCCAAGGCTCGTTGTGTTCGGCAGCATCTGGATTTGGGTTAGCGGTCGTTCCGGCTACTTGGTTGATCCAGTTAGAGTAACGGTCACGGCCATCAGGGTTGATACAAGGATCAAAAATTACGACCGTATTTTTCAACCATTCTTTTGAAGTTGAATTGTCTGGTCTTGCAATTTCATAAAGTGTTTTCATGGCCGTTTCTGTCGAATTGGCTTCGTTACCGTGCACGTTATAACTCATCCATACAATCCCGATTTTCTTTCCAGAAGGCTCACCTTCCATCAGTTTTGCTCTTTTCAAATTATCGGTACGAATGGTTTCCCAGTTGTCGATATTCTCTTGAGAAGAAACAATGGCCGATATTAACGGACGCAGCTCATTGGTTTGGCCGTACTGATGAATCTTTGCATTGCTCAGTTGGCTAGTAACATATTCGTAGTAATCCACCACCTTATAATTAGGGGTGAATCGTGTACCCAGTTTATAACCCAAGAATTCATCTGGGCTTTTAAGCGATTGTGCTTGGGTTTGAAAAAATGTGAATGCCAAAAGGCACAGGCAGAGAAGTGTTCTTTTCATAAATGTAGAATTAACAGCGAGGAATTTACGGCTATTTAGTTTGTTGCCAAACTTGATTTTTCTGATCGGTTAATGAGCTTACTTCACCTCAACCACTTTGAGCTTATAAAAAGTAATCAAATCGGGTTCCTCTTCTAGCTTGCTAATGTCTTGATGTGCCCAAAGAAAGCCGTTATTATCTGCCATATCAAAATGTGACACCTTATCAGGAAGTCTAAGTTCATCATTCATTCTACGCCCATTTTTTATGATCAGATGTTTCTGTGGGTCTGCCTTCATCAAACGCTCCCTAAAATCAGGAGAGTCTCGATCAAGCTCCTCAATATCTGAAAGCTTCATTCCTGAAGAGTAGACAATCACTTCAAAGTCACCAAGCTTATAAACTCGTTCAATACTTCCACTTTTGTCGCTAGGGCCGCTTTCTCTTTGTTCTTTAAGGCCTACAGGCCCCATTGAAAAACCTCTAAATAATATGAATTCATCAAAAGGTATCCTCGTTTTACCAACTATTTCACCACTTGACAATTCCACCTTGTACATTGTGGTGTCTCCTTTAAAGGCATAGTAAAGAAAGTTATCCTTCACGTCTAGCTCCGGTTTCAGAAAGGAAAAAGCCTTGCCACTTGTTACAAACCTGCTGTCGCTCGCTAGCTTCCCTACAGGTTTATAGATTTCCTTATCCATACTTTCGGTTGCTAAGCTTTGTTCTTTGGCTAAATAGGGGTCTATAAGTGTCATTATTTTACGGTCTTGGTAATATTCTGCGTTTTTATCACTGAACTCAGTTTGTGGCCCCATGTAGGCGACTAGCCGATTGTGATCATTCCCTTTTATTTCAAACAAATGGTTAAAACCCATGTAAACCATTCCCCCATGAGTAAAATCGGGCTTCATTGATTCTCTTAGATTAAAATCCATGTCATAGGTTTTAACTGTCATAAAGCCCATTAAGGCGATTCCATCTTCATAAAATTCACCAGAGAGTAAATAGTCTCCCACAGCTTGAGGGTCTCCGGTTAGCCGATCCATTTTTTTAAGCACTTCGCCCTTTGGACTCAAAACATAAGCCACTGGAGGGCTGGGCTGAATGGCTAAGAGCTCACCTGTTTCATCATTTACATCCGCAATGGACAGACCTGAAGACAGTAGGTTAACTTGGACGGAATCAACAATTTGTAATTCATAAATGGCTGCCACATTGGTGGCAGTTTCATTGGAGCTACCGCAGCTTATGAGCAAACCAAAAGCCGGTACGAGTAAAAAGTAAAGCGAGTATTTTTTCATGAAGTCAATTTCAACTTCGGAAAGTAATTTATTTTCAACTTAAAGAAAAATAAATGAGCTTTGCTCATTCAACAAGACACTTCCCTAACCATCCTTTTGAGAAGTGGTGGTATTGAGCAAAAAAAATAGACTAAAGAAATCTGGGAGGGTTTTTAATGTTTCTAATACCCAAACCTATCTAAATAGGATTGATAAAAGGGAGCTAACCGATTTCCATAACGAGCAATAAGGCTTTGATAGGCCGTAGCGGCATCGGCATATAGGCCTCGATTTTCAAGCATAATGGCCTTGGTCAAATCTGTAATCATAGTGCCCTCTTTAGGGAAAATGCGGAATGCCTGATCGAGCAGTTCCTTATCGGGAGGCGAGAGCTTATCTAGAAAATAAACTCCCGTGGATCTTTTACTGTTTTTGGCAAATACTTCCACTCCAAATATGTCTTTAAACCCCAAACTTCCACTCAAAAGGTCAATGCTGAAATGGGTGGAATCAACATCGAACGTTTCAAAAATTTGATCGTATTCGCTCCAAAATCTAACTTGATATTGATCGTGAATATTTGCCCAATCCAGTTGGATGTATCTTCCATAGACTTCAGTAGAAGAAGGGAAATTTAGGTGGAGGTCCACAAAATTCGAGGGCTCTTTAATGTAATCATTGGGTGCCCAATCTTCTAAATTCCGTTTTGGGTTATAGAATTTTTCCCATTCGGTGTAAATTAATTCTGAGGGAGATGAAAGCTCCGAAAGATCTAGCGTGGCCATATTGTACTGGCCTTCCAATTCAATTTCGATTAACCTACCTTCGCTATCCATTAAAATAACCAAACCGTTTGGAAGCACTTCGATTTGATCCTTTTTACTCAGCGGTGTACCATTTTTCAATTCAAAAAATCCCTTTTCTGACTTTATATAGTTTTTCCCGCTGGAGAGAATAACTCTAAAACCCTCTTGACTTTTGGCCAAGAAACCGAACATAAGAAAGACACAAATAAGGGAAAGATGCCTGAACATTGGCCCTAATTTAAGAATACATCGCATCAAAAAAACCACCTTTGTAATGAGCGGCCTGTGGCTTCGTAAATCGCAAAAATTGCCACCACACCATATTCGATAATCACGACTTCAATCCATTCAAAATATTCACCGCCAAGGTAGTTGGCATAGGTAAAGAAAATGAGCAGTGTCCATAGAAAGGCAAATCGCTTTTCGGTAAACACACTAATGGCCAGTAGCGGAATGGCATACCAAGGATGAACCGTGGTAGCGAAGAGCAAATAGATCGTCCAAACCCAGAGCATTCGCACAGGCAGTTCTTTTTTTGACGGCAAAAGCGAATACAACAAAATGCCAATAAAAGTAGCCGCCATCATCCATTTTCCCGATTGTGCTATAATGTTGTGTCCCTCGGTTTCAAAACCATACCAACGGGCTAAATAATAGATGCTGGCATTGAATTCGAATTTCTGGAAATAGAGCTCTAAACTGTCTTTTATCGCCCAAATATGAGCCGTATTAATTAAAGGCAGAAAAGAAACGATGAGCACTCCAGCCACAATGAGACCGTAGATCATTGTTTTCTTAAAACCGATTTTTCGGATCAGCAGCGGAAGGAAAATCAGTGGTAAAAATTTTGTAGCCACCGAAAGCCCAAACCAAATGGCCGACTGGTGGAGTTTCTTCTGTTCGTAACTCCAAATGGCTAGAAGCAGGAAGAAAATCATGATGGCTTCGAAATGCAAATTGCCTGTCAGTTCTAAGATTACCATGGGGTTAAGCGCATAGAAAAGACCATACCTTTCAGGCAAACCATAATGGCGCAATAGCTTTCTGATCAAACGAATATTACCAAACTCGAAGGCTAAAATGATAATACGTAGAATGACAATGGACCAAAATTCGGAACCCGGGCTAAGCAAAGCAGACAGGAAGAAAAACACCTGATTGAAAGGCGGGTACACCGAGAAATACTCGGGAGAATTCAGTTGAGAAAATAATTGGATGTTAATGCCTTCAATACCCTGCACTAAATATGCGGTAGGCAGTTCTTTGTATGGATCGACCATTTGAGTCAGCAATCGGCCATCCCAAATAAAGCGATACACATCATCGGACAAACCAGGGATGGAAAAGAGCAAAAGGAGTCTGAGCAACATGGCCCAGTAAAAGGGTAAATCTGCTTCTCGTTCTTGCGTGCAGCGCATAATGTAAATCATGGCTACGGCCATCAATACAAAGGACGACAGCAAGGGAATGGTCAGCGCGCGATCTAAGTAATAGCCCGCCACAATAATGAGCACGGCATATAGAATGTAGGCAAATGAGAGTCGGTTATTATTTTCAGGCATTTCGCGTATGCTGCACGGTATAATAGAATACCAACAGAAAGCCTAAGCTAAGCAAAATATGAAAAGGGAGTAAAGCAAAATCCTGAAAGTAGAAGGCCAAGCCCAAACCAGCCATAAAATAGAGCGAAAGTAATCCCTCTACTACGGTAAGCGGATTGATTTTCTTCACAAAGTATTTGTTGCCTTTCCAACCCTCTTTCTTGCTTGTTATGTTGAATTTTGGGGTACGCACGAAGGGAGTTTTCTTCCCAATCCAACCTTCAAAAACGGCCACAGCATTGTGAATGCTCAAGCCTAGAAATACAGAAAGCAGCATAAACATTTGTGGCACAAATTCCTTCAGTGTTTTCCAGAAACCTTCGCGCTTTTCTTTAAAACCATTCCAGTAGAAGATGATCAGAAAGATATAGCCCAGTAAGAAAATGCTAGAAATGTTCAGTAAAGTGTGCCAACCTGTGGATAGGTTACGAATGAACAAAACGGGGACACTCAGCATGGCCGTAACCACAATGCAAATGAAAATGGCGGAGTTCAATAAATGAAAAGCCGCATGAAACTTCGTTCCGAAAGAAAGATTTGACCTAAGCACTTGTGGAAGTAGTTTTTTACTTGTCTCAGCCGCGCCTTTTGTCCAGCGGTATTGCTGCGATTTAATAGCGCCCATGGCTGCAGGAAGTTCTGCCGGAGCCACAGTGTTCGATACATAAAAAATTTGCCAGCCTTTAAGCTGAGCGCGGTAACTCAAATCTAAATCTTCGGTCAGCGTATCGGCTTTCCAGCCACCAGCATCATTGATGCAGCTTTTTCGCCAAACACCAGCAGTTCCGTTAAAGTTAAGAAAGTGGCCTCCACTGGAACGGCCGTTTTGTTCTACAAAGAAATGCGTGTTGAGCCCAAAAGCCTGAAGTTTGGTCAGCATGGAGTAATTCTCATTGATGTGCCCCCAACGGCTTTGGACCACTCCAATTTTCTCATCATGCGCAAAGTGTGGCACTGTATTTTTCAGAAAGTCCTCTTCGGGAACAAAATCCGCATCAAAAATGGCGATGAATTCCCCTTTGGCGATCTTCATTCCGTATTGCAAAGCACCCGCCTTAAAGCCTTTGCGTTCAGGTCTTCTCACTTGTGTAATGTCGATTCCTTTGGCTTGCCATTCGGCTACTTTTGCTGCGATCAAATCAACAGTCTCGTCATTCGAATCGTCCAGCACTTGAATCTCCAATTTGTCTTTTGGCCAATCGATCGAAGCCACTGCATCGATCAGCCTTTCCACCACATACAATTCGTTGTAAACCGGCAATTGGATTGTCACAATTGGGTGCTCATAATCAGCAGGAATTTCGGGGATTTGAGGAAGTAGGTTCTTTCTTTTCGCCTTGCGGTACTTGTAAACAAGGTTCAGTTGTGAAATGCTATAGACGAAAATAAACGA